>Ga0187819_10001179_pt1 | contig 13539 bp, 13 predicted proteins | sample NC_wetland_sal_i_15_FD_132411 | JGI IMG/M metagenome (GOLD analysis project Ga0187819, IMG submission 132411) | Wetland sediment microbial communities from Neuse River Estuary, North Carolina, USA - SO4_4 | ecosystem: Environmental > Aquatic > Freshwater > Wetlands > Sediment | place: USA... | reverse complement strand
TTGCTGATCAGCCGGGCAGGATAACAGGCATCGTTGGCCAGGAGCTGGACCACCGGTGCGAGGTCCAGATATGTGTTCGAGGTGTGAATCGCCAGAATTCCGTCGGGCTTGAGGTGATGGAGGTAGAGAGAGAAAGCCTCTTTGGTGAGGAGATGGACGGGGATGGCGTCTCCGGAAAAGGCGTCCACGGCGAGGACGTCGAATTGTTGGGGCGGCTCGGCTGTCAGGGAAAGGCGAGCATCGCCGATGACAATGTCGGTTCGAGCCGGCGTGTCGCGAAGATAGCTGAACGAGCTGTTCGCGATGTTCAGCACCAAGGGATTGATTTCATAGAAGCGAAAGAAATCGCCGGCTTTGCCGTAGGCCGCCAGAGTGCCTGCGCCCAGACCGATTACGCCCACGCGTTTCGGTGAGCTGGAGCTGCGATCCAGGGCAATCCCGACCCCGGAATCCGGACCGTAGTAGGTCGTGGGCAGCAGACTGTTCGGTGGGTTCAGGAACTGCGCGCCGTGCTCGATCCTGCCGTGGTACAGGGTGCGGTAGGGCTGCTTGAGCCAGTCCTGAAGTTGCTTCACGCGGAGGGCGCCGTAAAAGTTGCGGACCATCAGGATGGCGTCCTTTTGGTAGGAGTGCACGCTGCGAGCGAGAACCACGGCCATGGCGATCGTGGCTGCCGCCCAGAACACCCGTTCGTGCAAGCCGAGAGGCCAGAGAACCGTCGCGGCCAGCGCCGCCGTCAGCAACAGCGCGAGTGGGAATTCATAAATTGCGGGAAAAATGCGCGGGGCGAGGAGGCCTACAAACATTGCACCCAGCGCGCCTCCGAGCGAAATCATCAGGTAGAACGACGTCAGATGGGTCGCCGCTGGACGGAGCTTTGCCAGTTCGCCGTGGCAGAACAAGCAGCACAGAAAAAGCCCCGTGCAGAACAGCGCCACGCTCACCTGCAGCGATTCGGTAAACGAAGGATCGTAGATCGCATAGGCGAGACTCCCGAGCGTGACCGCCAGCAGCCGCACCATTAACCAGCGGGAATAAAGGCTGCGGCGGTTGAAAGCCAGCGTAAACGTCAGGAGGTACATCGCGAGCGGCAGAACCCACAACAGCGGGATAGGGGCAACATTCTCCGTCAAATGATTCGTGATGGACAGCAGCAGCATGGAGCCGCAAGCGGAGAGTCCGAGCCACAAGAGCTTCTCGCGAAGTGGGGGCGGGGCGTGCGTTTCGACGCGATCGGCGTGCGGTCGAGCAGCAGGCGGAGAGCTGCGCAGTGCCAGCCAGGCCACGATCGAACAAAGGCCGGCGAAAATACCGAAGAGCGCGGACCACAGCACAGCTTGCCGATGCGAGGGGATGTGCGGCTCGATCAAGAAGGGAAAACTCAGCAACGCCAGCAGCGACGCGAGGTTGGACAGGGCGAACAGGTGGTAGGGCTCGGAAGCCGAACGCGCACGTGCGTGCCAGGTTTGAACGAGAGGGCTGGTAGCGCTGAGCAGGATGAACGGGAGGCCGATCGAAGCGGTCAGCAGGCCGAGGATCCTCCAGGCAGGATCGCCGCCGGGTTGCGGGCGCCAACTCGAATGCGGCACGATGGGCAGAAAGAACAGGCTCACCAGCAAGAGCGCAATGTGGAGAATCGACTGCCGAGCAGGCGTCAGCCGCCGGGTGGTGAAGTCGGCATACAGATAACCGAGAAGCAGGGCGGATTGGAAGAAGACTAGGCAGGTGGCCCAGACGGCGGCGGAGCCTCCGAACCAGGGGAGGATCAGCTTGGCGAAGAGCGGTTCGACCAGGAACAGCAGGGAAGCCCCGAGGAAGATCGTGACGGGTAAGAGAAGGAGCAACAAACGCCCGGCGCTGTCTCCGGCAGGATGTGACGCGCCGGGCGCTGTGGTGAGATCGGGTTGGGCTGGGGAAGTGACGACGGCTCTTTCTTCTCTGTAAACTCTGTGCTCTCCGGGTTCTCTGTGTTGATTCTTGCTTTTCTTCAGCTCAGGTCAGGAACCGGAAATAGTAGAGGATGCCGGCGATGGACTTGGCGTCCCGGAGCTTTCCGCGGCGGATCATGCTTTCCAGTTCCCCGCGAGTGAAAGATTTCGCGGTGATTTTCTCGTCCTCTTCGGGCTCTGCTTGACCGAGGGCGAGTCCTTCCGCGAGGAGGATGTACATGCGCTCCTCGAGAAAACCAGGCGTGGGGAAGATGTCGAGGAAGACCCGGAAACGCTTTGCGCGATAGCCGGTCTCTTCGATCAGCTCGCGGGCAGCGGCTTGGCGCGGGTTTTCGCCGGAGTCGATGCGGCCGGCGACGAGTTCCCACAGAAATTGGCGCGTGGCGTGGCGGTATTGCTGGATCAAGATAATTCGGCCATCGGGAAGCACCGGCAAGACCACTACGGAGCCGGGATGCGTGATGACTTCCCGCATCGTACGCAGGCCACCAGGTTCGAGGACCTCATCGCGGCGCACGCCGAAGATCGGGCCCTTGTAGATGATCTTGCTTCGCAGGATTTTGCCTGCGGTGCGGGTCTTTTTTTTCTTCGGCGGCACAGTTCCGTCTAGGACGCCTCCGCCGCCATCTTACCAGGGCCATAGCCTTCATCAAGAAATGCCTGCATATGGCTGCGGCGGCTCACCGCCGCCTTTACGGTCGCGGCGCAAACATAGCCGTCCACACAGGCCGCGACCATCCCACCCCGCCAACCCTCCTTGAACGATTGCCCACTCGCCCCCAGGTGCCTATACTCGACAGCAACACTCGTGTTGAAATCGAACATGCCGGGCCCTTCGTTCCTCAGGATGAACTGAAGCCCGGCGCCACGTAGACACAGGAGAAATGGCGATCAACACCATCATTGTCGATGACGAGAAGCCGGCACGCGACGAGCTGGCGTTCTTGCTCAAGGGCTTCCCGGAGATCAACGTGATCGGCCTGGGAAAAAACGGCGTCGAGGCCGTCGCGCTGATCAAAGAACACGCGCCGGATCTGGTATTTCTCGACGTGCAAATGCCCGGCCTCGACGGCTTTGGCGTGCTGAAAAAGCTCGTCGAGCGCAAAATCAAGGTGCCACACGTCGTCTTCGCGACGGCGTTCGATCACTACGCCGTGCAGGCGTTCGACGTGAACGCGGTGGATTATGTGCTGAAGCCGTTCGACAAGGCGCGCATCGCCAAGGCCATTCAGCGCGCGCGCAAAGTGATGGAGACGCAAACGACGGCGACCGAGCGGCTCGAGCAGCTCGTGAGCCAGCTGGGCGCCACGAAGCAAGCCGCGCAGCCGGTGAAGGTCTTGGTCAAGTCCCAACAGCGGCTCCTGCTGGTGGATGCGGAGGACCTGGTGTTTGCGTCGATCGAAGACGGATTGATTTCCGTGGTGGCCCGCGACGCGGAAGGCACCTCGAACTACCGCACCCTCGAAGAATTGCACGCGGCGCTGGACTCGGAGACGTTCTGGCGGCCGCACCGCTCGCACCTAGTCAACATTCACCACATCAAGGAAGTCGTGCCCTGGTTCAAGTCCAGCTACATGCTGAAAATGAGCGACAAGAAGCAGACGGAAATCCCCGTGAGCCGCGTACAGACCAAGCGGCTACGCGAATTGTTTAAGCTGTAGGCTGTGCAGGCGGGGAGCCGCCGCACTCCATGTTGTTTGCAGTTGTGTTAGCATCGCGTGTACACGTCGTATAACCGACACGATGGATTTTTCGCTCAACGACCACCAAAAACTGATTCGCGACACCGTCCGCCAGTTCATGGAGAAGGAAGTGCGGCCCTCGGTGCGGCAGCGCGACCGCGAAGGCCGCTTTCCCACCGAGGAAATCAAAAAGTTGGCCGAACTGGGCTGCTGCGGGATGCTGGTCCCCGAAGAGTGGGGCGGCCCGGGCCTCGACACCGTTTCCTATGTGCTGATGCTGGAAGAAGTGGCGCGGGTGGACGCGGCCATGGCCACCTCTCTGGGGGTGACGAACTCGGCGGTACAAGTACCCCTGCTCGGGTTTGGCACCGAAGCGCAGAAGAAAAAATACCTGCGCCGCCTGGCGACGGGAGAAACTCTCGGCGCATTTTGCCTGACCGAACCGCAAGCAGGCTCGGACGCAGCCGGAATTCAGGCTCGCGCAACGCATGGCGACTCGGTTTACCGTTTGAACGGGACGAAAACCTGGGTTTCCAACGGTAGCGTCGCGGGTGTCTTCGTCGTCTTCGCAAAAACGGATCCCAACGCTGGCGGAAAGGGCATCAGCGCGTTTCTCGTCGAGCCCGGCTTCAAGGGCTTTCGCGTCGGGCGGCATGAAGAAAAAATGGGACAGCATTCTTCGCCGTCGGTGGAGATCGTGCTCAACGATTGTGAAGTGCCGGCAGAAAATCGCCTGGGCGAAGAAGGCCAAGGACTGAAAATCGCTCTCAGCGCCCTGGATGGCGGGCGTATCGGCATCGGAGCGCTGGCTGTAGGGCTCGCGCAAGGCGCGCTCGAAGAATCGGTGAAGTACGCTAAGCAGCGCCGCGCCTTCGGCAAAACGATCGGCGAGTTCCAGGCGATCCAGTGGATGATCGCGGACATGGAGACGGAGATCGAGGCGGCGCGGGGCTTGGTGCACTATGCGGCCTGGCTTAAGCATTCCGGCGCGCGGATGGGCTCGGCGTCGTCCAAGGCCAAGCTGTACGCCAGCGAAATGGCGAACCGCGTGGTCGCGAAAGCCGTGCAGATTCACGGCAGCGTAGGTTATTCGCGCGAAACCGACGTCGAGCGCATGTACCGCGACGCCCGCGTGATCACCATTTACGAGGGCACGAGCGAGATCCAGCGCATGATCATCGCCCGCGATTTAGGCTTGTAGCTCCGAGCAGCACAGACACTCCTGTCTGTGCGCGACGTGACGACGCATCTCGGTTGAAGCACGCGTTGAGGTCCTTCGGCTATCCTCATCGGATAGCCTCAGGATGACGGCGCAGCGAGCGCGTGACGAAAGGACCGATTGGATTTGACATCCGACACGAAAAAGAAGCGCGTCGTCAGCGGCATGCGGCCTACCGGCCGCCTGCACATCGGTCACTATTTCGGCGCGCTGCAAAACTGGGTCCGCCTCCAGAACGATCCCGAATACGACTGCTTCTACTTCATCGCCGATTGGCACGCCCTGACGACTCATTACGCGGAGGACACGCGGCTCGTTCCGCAGAACACGATTGAAATCGCCACGGACTGGCTTGCTTCAGGTCTGGACCCAGAGAAGTCCATCCTGTTCGTGCAGTCTCAGATACCAGAGCATGCGGAATTGCACGTATTGCTTTCGATGGTGACCCCGCTGGAGTGGCTTGAGCGCGTCCCGACCTACAAGGACCAGATTCAACAACTCGCGGAAAGGGATTTAAGTACGTACGGGTTCCTGGGATACCCGCTCCTCCAAGCCGCCGACGTCGTGATTTACAGCGGAGAAGGAAAGGAACTCTTTGTGCCGGTCGGCGAAGACCAAGTACCGCACATTGAATTAGGCCGCGAAATAGTCCGAAGGTTTAATTTTCATTTTGGTTTCAATGTAAATCTTGCCGACTGCAACGAAAACGCTCTGGAATACGTCGGAAGCAAGGTCTTTGCGCGCTATAAGGAGCCATGGCCAGGTGCTAAAGCGTTGTCGGCCTCACAGATCTCGGAGTTAGGGATGCTCTGCACTCTTTACGCCAAGGAGATCGGATACGCTAACTTCTTGCACGAGATGGGCGAGTATGCCGGACAATTTCGCTTTGTTGATCAACTGACCGAACCGGCCGCAATGCTTACAAAAACGCCGCGTTTCCCCGGGCTGGACGGGCGCCGGATGGCGAAAAGCTACGGGAATGCGATTTGGCTCAACGAAACGGACGAAGAGATCCGCAAGAAGACCAAGGTGATGGTCACCGATCCCGCCCGGAAGCGCCGAACCGATCCCGGAAATCCGGACGTGTGTCCCGTCTACGACTGGCATAAACTATTCTCGCCGTCAGAAACGCTCGAGTGGGCAGCCCGGGGGTGTCGGACAGCGGGCATCGGCTGCATCGAATGCAAGGCGGCGATGGCCGACAACTTGATCCAGTGGATCGCGCCCATTCGCGAGCGGCGGCTGGAGTACGAGAAGCATCCGGCTCGCGTGCTGGAAATTATCGACGCAGGGTCGAAGACCGCGCGGCGCCACGCCCAAGAAACCATGGCGCGAGTCCGCGAAGCCGTCTTCGGCTGGGAGAAGAAGCGAAAAGAAGTGGCGAGTGGCGAGTGGCGAGTGGCGAGATAAGGAATGGCGACACCGTACAAAATTAACATCCCGATGTATGAAGGTCCACTGGACCTCCTGCTTGATCTCATCAAGAAACAGGAGATGAATATCCACGACATTCAGATCGCCAAGATTACCTCCCAATATCTCGATTACCTGCACAAGCTCGAAGAGTTGAACGTGGATGTGTCAGCGGACTTCATCTACATGGCGGCCACGCTCATCTACATCAAATCAAAAATGCTGCTGCCGCCTGATCCGCTGGCTTCGCCCGAAGAGCAAGCCGCCGATCCGCGGGCCGAACTGGTGCAGCGCCTCGTCGAGCACGAAAAGTTCAAGAACGCCGCGCAGCTTCTGTACCAGAAACAGCACATTGAAGAGAACGTTTGGTCCAAGCCGGACAAATCGCTCTACGAAGACGAGGGCACCGAAAGCGATCTGGTCGTTTCGCTCGTGGACTTGGTGAGGGTGTTCCAGCAGGTTCTCGAGCGCCGCAAGGAAGTTTCGCGGATCGAACTGCAGCACGAGCAGTTCACCGTCGCGCAGATGATGGCCCAATTGCGCGCGCAGATTCTGGCGAGCGACGACAATACCGCCAGCTTGATCCGCTTTTTCGAGGCGTGCCCTTCGCGGCACGCCATGATCGTGGCGTTTTTGGCCGTGCTGGAAATGGTGAAGATGCAAGCGGTCGCATTGCTGCAGGAAAAGCAATTCGGCGAAATCGTGGTGAAAAAGGGCAAGGCGTTCGACGCGGTGTTCGACGAGAACGGCACGATCCGGCAGATCGACGAGGAATACAAGTAAGAACTGAGGTAGATGAGGTTGAGGAGGTAGAGGAAGTAAAGGAAAAGCGCCACGGACCGCGCTCATATTGCTCGATCCGCGGAAGAGGAGAAAACGGGATGATGAGATCCTTTGCTTCCTGTACCTCCTTAACTTCCTCTACTTCCTGCGGTTTATGACCAACGAAGAACGAAAAGCGGCATTGGAAGCGATCATCTATGCGGCGGACGAGCCGGCGACGGTGGAGCAGCTCGCCGACGCGCTCGGCGAAGAGAAGCTGGCGGTGCAGGCTTCGCTGGACGAATTGGTGGCCAGCTACGCCGCCGAAGATCGCGGAGTCGAAGTGCGGCACGTGGCCGGCGGATACAAGATGTACACCAAGCCGCAGCATCACGATCTGGTGCGCAGATTCATCAAGAGCTTGCGGCCACCCTTGCGGCTGACGATGCCCGCGCTCGAGACCCTCGCGGTGATCGCCTACAAGCAACCGGTGACGGCGCCGGAAATTCAAGAGATTCGCGGAGTGAATACTTCGGGCGTGCTGAAAACGCTTCTCGACAAGCGGCTGATCACCACCGCGGGCCGCAAGGAAGTGATCGGACGGCCGATTCTCTACAGGACGTCGAAGGAATTTCTGATGCGCTTCGGGCTCAGCGATTTACAGGAGCTGCCGAGCCTGAAGGAATTTGAAGCGCTGGCCCGTGAGGCACTCGGCAGCGACGAAGGGCTCGTGCCATCCGAAGCAGGAGACGAGAGCGTGCTGGACGTGCCACGCGAGACCGCGGCCGCCACGAGTGAGGCGCCCGCAGCGGTCAACGAGGTGCCGGAGACGCAAACCGTCGCAAGCGTCGAAGCGTCCACGCCCGCGACGGCGACCGAAGCCGATCAACCCAAGGAAGAAGCGGGCGATACCCAGGTGCACAAAGCGGCCGCCGGCGAGTAGACGCCGGCGACTCAATCAGCACTGCCCAGGCGCAGGCTTGTGAAAAAGGACGCAGACAAAAAAGTCCGCGCACCTGAAAGATAATCCAGAACATGCAGGAACGCTTACAGAAAATCATTGCACGCGCAGGGATTGCTTCGCGAAGGCACGCCGAGCAATTGATCGTGAGCGGGCAGGTGCGCGTCAATGGGCACGTAGTGACCGAGTTGGGCACCAAGGCGGACGTGGCGTCAGACCGCATCGAAGCTGCCGGCAAGACCATCACAGCGGCCGAGCGGCGCGTCTACATCCTGCTGAACAAGCCCGCAGAAGTCGTGGCAACGATGGCTGATCCAGAAGGGCGCAAAACGCTGCGCAATTGTTTGCGGGGATTGCCGGAGCGAGTCTATCCGGTCGGCCGCCTCGACTACGCCGCGTCGGGACTTGTGTTTCTCACCAATGATGGTGACCTCGCGGCCGAGATGCTGAAGGCTTGGGCGAACCTGCCGCAGGTCTATCACGTTAAAATCAAAGGGCGTTTGACGCTCGAAGATCTCGATCGACTAGGGAAGGAAACGGGCGCGAGAATGCGCACGGTGCGCCAGCCGGATGCCGCGCGGGGGCACGTCGCGAACTTTTGGTATGAGGCGACGCTGAGGGACTCCAAGCGGGATGTGCTGCGGAGGGTACTGTTCACCGAGCAACATCCGGTGGAGAAACTGAAGCGCATCGCCCTGGGACCGCTAACATTGGAAGGGCTGCCGCAGGGCAGATATCGACTGCTCGCCGACAAGGAAGTAAACGAATTGCGGCGCACCCTGAAAACCCGGCCACGAAGGCCGGAACAGACACCGAAACCCCACAGAAGAACGAACGAGCACTGAGAGAATCGTCTCCATGACACGAATCGAAGAGCTGATCCCGGAATACATTCGCGGCCTGCCTGTCTATGTCCCCGGAAGACCCATCGAGGAAGTGGAGCAGGAGCTGAAGATTCACGCCATCAAGCTGGCGTCGAATGAAAATCCGCTTGGCCCTTCGCCGAAAGCGATGGAAGCTGCGAAAAGCGCTTTGCCGGAGTCGCATCGTTATCCCGACGGCGGCACGCACCGCTTGCGGGAAAAATTGGCGCGGATCCACGAGATCACGCCGGAGGAAGTGTTCGTCGGGCTGGGCTCCAGCGAAATTATCGACCTCGCCGCGCGGCTGATGCTAAGGCCGGGAAAAACCGGACTGACCTCGGTAGGGAGCTACGCGCCTTTTTCGGTCGCCATTCGCGCCAGTGGCGCGCAATTGATCTGCGTGCCGATGCGCGACTTCGCCTTTGATTTGCAGGCCATTTCCGCCGCGGTCACCCGTGAGACACGCGTCGTCTACCTCGCCAATCCAAACAATCCGACGGGCAGCGCGTTCAGCGGAGCGGACCTCGAGCGATTTCTTGAGAGTGTGCCGGACGACGTCCTTGTCGTTCTGGACGAAGCCTACATTCACTACGCGGATCGCAGCGATATGCCGCGCTCGGTGGAACTGTTCCGCCGCCGTGACAATTTCCTGATCTTGCGGACGTTCTCAAAGGTCTACGGCCTCGCGGGGCTTCGGATCGGCTACGCTATCGGGCGCGCCGGTCTGGTTGCAGCCATGAACAAGCTGCGGACGCCGTTTAATGCCACCGGTGTGAGCCAAGCGGCGGCGCTGGCTGCGCTGTACGACGCGGAGCACGTGAAGCGCTCCGTGGAGGGGAATGCCGCGCAGCGCGCGCGGCTGTTCGAGGAACTCTCGAAATTCGGGCTGCGGGTGGCACGAAGCCACGCAAACTTTATTTTCATCGACGTCGGTCCGCTCGCCTCCGGGCTCTGTGACGAGCTGCTGCACGAAGGCGTCATCGTGCGCCCGCTCGGTTGGATGGGATTGCCCGACGCGATACGCATTTCAGTCGGCACGCGAGAAGAAAATGACAAGCTGCTTGCGGCTATAAGCCGCTGCCTGCAGACCGCGCAAGGAAAAATCAGCTGACGCTCCCATGAAAGTACTGCTGCCCGATGGCGTTGAACCCGGCGCCGATCCCATCGGCACCATTTTGAAGACCTATAAGACCATCGCCGTGGTAGGGCTGTCGTCGAATCCTAGCCGCCCGAGTCACGGCGTCGCCAGCTACCTGCAAGACGTGGGCTATCGAGTCGTCCCGGTCAATCCAAACGAGCGCAAAGTTCTCGGCGCAAAGAGCTACGCCCGCGTCGAGGACGTGCCGGAGAAGATAGAGATCGTCGATATCTTCCGCCGAGCCGAAGATGTGCCTCCGGTGGTGGAAGGGGCAATCCGCGCCGGCGCGAAGGTCGTTTGGATGCAGCTCGGCATCGTAAACGATGCGGCAGCGCAAAAAGCCCGGGCCGCGGGGCTTACGGTGATCATGGACGCCTGCATCCTGATCGAACACAAGAAGCGCCGTGTAAGGGCTGTGTAGGCACTGTGTAGGGGCGCACTTTAGCGCGTCCAGTCCGAGATTCTCCTCTGCGGCTTCCGCCAACCTCTACTTTGCATCGCGTCAGGCGTGCATCGGCTGCATAATGCAAAACCCATGCGCACGGGGACGCGCTAACGCTCGCCCCTACACCCGACCCCTACCGCCCCGGTAGCGGGAACACCGATAGGTTGCGCCTGCCGACGGCGATGACGGCGAGGAAGCGGCCATCCGGGGAAATAACGAAATCCCGAAAGGTGAGGCCGTGAAAGATCGAGATCGGCGTCGGCTGGATCACCGGCGGCGGCTCTTTCGACGAGGACGCCTGCGCAGCGAGCGGCGGTATATCGATCCACACCAAGTCGCCGGATTTCTTCTCGATCGAGCGCTTTAGGAAAATGCGAGTCTCGTCCGGCGCCCAATGGAAGACGCCGAGCCCAATCCGGACCCGCGTGCTTCGCGTCAGGTCGGTCAGACTGCGGATTTCCAGAACTTCTTTGTCGATGTAGTAAGCGATCTTGTTGCCGCTGGGAGACAGAGACAGACCGCCCTCGTAGCCGTCGAGCGTCGCGATCTCGCGATCATCCTGCGCCAGAAGTTCCAGGCGCTGGAGACGCGGCGGCCCGGTCAGGCTGCGATCGCGTTCCACTGCGATTGCAACGTTGCTGCCGGGCACGGGAACGGAGTCCAGGAAAGTGCGTCCCTCAAAAACGGCTCCACTGGGACCTCCGCCTCGGTTGATAAAGTGAAAAGAAAAAAGAACCCTGGGCTGCACTACCGGAGTCAGGTAAATGACGGTGGAATTGTCCTGCAGCCAGGAAGCGTCGAGGGAATCCTGGATAACGTTTTCGTTTCCCCCGCCGCGGGCTTCCTTTCCATTGTCTTCCAGGACCAGGGTCATCGAGGAATCCTGAGTCTTGCCCGTTTCGTCGATGCTCGCGGTGAACAGCTCCGCGAGAATCAAGCGGCCGTTCGGCGACCAGCGGAACGAATTGGCGGTGTAGGTAAACGGCGTGTTGCCGCGGAGAAATTTTTCACCGATGAAAATGCGCCGGCGCTTGCCGCCCGCGTCCTGAATCCAGATGTCATCGTGTTCCAGGTCGTACTGCTTGGTCTTGAATCCGCGGTTGACGGCGTAGACGATGCGGCCGTCGGGCCCGTACGCGAAGGCGGTGATGTCTTCGTCGATGTTCTGCAGCGGCTTGTCCAACTGTTGCGCACGAGCTGGCAGTGCCGCTAGTAGCAATGCCGCAGCCAAAATCAATAGCGCGAGCATCTGAAAACGTGTTCGCGCGTTGCTCTGGGGAAACATCCGGATCATGGCTGGCGGCTGGGGTGAGGGCCGGTGAATTCGCTGCAGCATGGCTTTTCCTTTGGTGTGAATTCCATAAATTCGATGCGCGTATCGTCAGGATCGTAGAGGTTGAGCTGCCATTTGCCGTCGCGGCCGATCTTCGGCTCTTCGGTGGGCTTCCAGCCGTTCTTCACCAACTGCTGCTGGGCCGCTTTGATGTCCACAACACCGAGCGAGATGTGATTCATCACGCCAATGGTGTGATGGCTGGCGTCGGGCGCGACCCTTAACATGTATTCGAGCCAGTCGACGCCGTCAGGAACTTGCATGGCGACCCAGTTCGTCTCGTCGTCCTTCATCCCACCCTGCCAGTAGCGGCGAAAGCCGAGAATGTCTTTGTAGAAATGGTCTGCCGCGGCGCGATCATGGATGACGAACCCAGCGTGGATCAAATGGGTGCTCACGGAGCGGTCGTTGGCCGCGAGCCTGGCATTCTGGCGTTCTTCGAAAATGACGCGGTTGCCTTCGGGATCGAGAACGCTAAAAGAGACAAGCCGCCCCGACCTTTTCACTTCAAGATCATGCTGCACTCCGCTCGAGGCGAGAAACTTGCGCATCGCTTCGAGGTCCGGAGTTGCGAAGGCGACCTCCTCGAGCAAGCTTGACGGCCGGCGCTGCTCCACAAGATCAAGTTGGACGAACTGATTGTGGTTGATCCTAAAACATCGGAGGTGGGTATTCTCACATGCGCCTTGGTTTGGCTCCGGCGTCAGTCCGAGCACATCTTGGTAGAAATGGACGGCTGCCTCCGGCTGGGTCACGTGAAAACGGACGTGGGAAATCGCCAGAATGGGCGGGCGCTGAACAGGGTTCTGCTGAGCCAAGCTTACGCTTGCGGCGAACAGAAGGAGGATAGTCAAAGCGACTCGTTTCATGTGCCGTCCTCAGGAGCTGGATGATGACCGTGATTTTATCTTACGAATGTCGTCCAGGCGCTGGCGAAGGCGCTGCTCGAAGCCCTGATCGGTGGGCTGGTAGTAGGTGCGGCCTGCGAGATTGTCGGGGAGGCAGGACATATCCGTGACTTTTTCCTCGAAATTGTGCGCGTATTTGTAGCCTTGGCCGTAGCCCACGTTTTTCATCAAGCCGGTGACGGCATTGCGAAGATGCAGCGGTACGGGATCGGCTTCGGTCTTTTGAACGTCTTCCAGCGCATCGCCGTAAGCGGTGTAGAGGGCATTCGATTTGGGCGCCAGCGAAAGATACACAGCAGCCTGAGCCAGTGCAAGATAGCCTTCGGGCGGACCGATGAAATCGAAGGCTTCCTTTGCGGCTAGCGTGGCTGCGAGGGCGCCGGGTTCGGCCAAGCCGATATCTTCGCTGGCCATGCGCACCATGCGGCGAGCGAGATAGAGCGGGTCCTCGCCGGATTCGAGCATGCGCGCCAGCCAGTAGAGCGCGGCGTCGGGATCGGAGTTGCGCACGGATTTGTGCAGCGCGGAGATGAGGTTGTAGTGTTCTTCGCCGGCTTTATCGTAGCGGAGAAGTTTGCGCTGGAGGACGTCTTCAAGAAGCTCGGCGGTGAGATGGCGGACGCCGGCGGCGTCGGGCTTTGCGCCGCGAACGGCGAGTTCCAGCGTGTTGTAGGCGGTACGAGCATCGCCGTTGGCGTAGGAGGCGATGCGGAACAGCACGTCTTCACCGGCCTCGACAACTTCATTTCCGAGACCATGCTCTTTGTCGGCCAGGGCGCGACGCAGAAGTTCGACGATGCGGGGCGTGGCGAGCGGCTCGAGGATGTAAACCTGGGTGAGGGAGAGAAGCGGGGAAATCAACTAGT
>Ga0187819_10001177_pt1 | contig 13544 bp, 7 predicted proteins | sample NC_wetland_sal_i_15_FD_132411 | JGI IMG/M metagenome (GOLD analysis project Ga0187819, IMG submission 132411) | Wetland sediment microbial communities from Neuse River Estuary, North Carolina, USA - SO4_4 | ecosystem: Environmental > Aquatic > Freshwater > Wetlands > Sediment | place: USA: North... | reverse complement strand
CATAAACGGCACGATGCTGTTCTTGTTTCAGCCGCCATGCGCCGCTCAGATCGACGACGCGCAGGCGTCGTGCCATCGCCTCGGGAACCAGTTCGCGAGAAACGGCGTGCGGCGTCGCCAGAAATAACAGTTCCACGCCATGTTGCTGCAACGCGGACCAGGAAAACGGCTGGACCGGGGCATGGCCGTTGCCAGAAGTGTGCGGCACGCCGGCAGCGGGCTTGCCGGCCTCGATCTCCGCACTTTTCTCCGCATTGCGGCGCAAGAGCAAGGGAGCGCCGGTGCGCGGATGCCGGCCGAGCAGGCGAGCGAGTTCGAGGCCGGAATAGCCCGTCGCGCCGAGAACCGCGGTCTTGAGTTTCGCCGTCATCAGATTTTCGTGAAGCCGCCTCGATCGGTTCGCTTGCCGATCCCCCACGCTGAGGCATATTTATCCATCATTATGAATAAATATTCATCTATGATTCAACGATCCCGCCGAATTGTCAAGTCGAAAGGAAAGAACCGGGCAAACTTCGAGCTTTGCAGCGGGGTGAGACGGGGCAAGCCCCGTCTCTACGACACTGGACTCGCAATGACGCCTACAGTTTTGGCCGGAGGTCGCTCGAGGTGCCGCCGGCGGCGGGAACGTAGCACTCGAGCGTGTAATCCATCACCATGCGATCGGCATTGAAGCGCCAGCCGAGGGTACGGATGGTGCGCTTCATGCGCTGGATCCAGGCCCGCGGCAGGCCATCGCGATCGCGCTGGTAGTAGAGAGGAATCACTTCGTCGCGCAGCACCCGCATCAGGTCTTCCCCGTCGCGGGTGTCGTGAACATTCATGTCGGAGTGAGTTCTGCCGTTGCCAATGGCGAAGCCGTTCAGGCCGTCGTACGCTTCCGCCCACCAGCCGTCCAGCACCGAGAGGTTCAACCCGCCGTTCAAAACGACCTTCTGGCCGCTGGTTCCGGAGGCTTCCAGCGGACGCCGTGGATTATTCAGCCAGACGTCGACCCCCTGCACGAAATGCCGACCCACGTTGATGTCGTAATCTTCGACAAAGACGAATTTGTCGGAAAATTGCTTATCGCGCATCAACTGGGCAATCTGCTGCAGAACGCGCTTGCCGGGTTCGTCGAGAGGATGCGCCTTGCCGGCAAACACGAATTGCACGGGGCGCTTCGGGTCATTGACCATGCTGGCGATTCTTTCGATGTCGGTCAGGATCAGATTGGCGCGCTTGTAGGTGGCAAAGCGCCGGGCAAATCCGATGGTGAGCGCATCAGGACTGAGGACGCGCTCCAGGTGCCGCAGCACGGCGCGCGGCTCGTCGCGGCGCGCAGCCTGCTGGACGGCGCGGCGGCGCACAAATTCGATCATGCTCGACTTCAGGCTGAAATGAGTCTCCCAGAGCTCGCCGTCGTCGACGTCGTCGATGCCATCCCAGATTTTGGCTTCGCTGCTGCGCAGATGCCATCCCGTTCCGAGATGGCGGTCGTACAGGCGAAACATCTGCGGCGCCAGCCAGGAGGGGACGTGGACGCCGTTGGTAATGTGCCCGATGGGAACCGCGTCTTCGGTTTTACCCGGGGAGAGTCCGGTCCACATAGCGCGAGAAACTTCCCCGTGCAGAGAGGAAACGGCATTGGCGCGCCGCGAGAGTTTCAGCCCGAGCACGGTCATGCAGAAACGTTCGTCGCTCTCGGGATTCTCCCGTCCCAGAGCCATGAAACTTTCCTTGGAAAGGCCGAGGGCATCCCGCAGAGGTCCGAGGTGTTCTTCGACCATATCGGCATCGAAACGATCATGGCCGGCGGGCACGGGCGTGTGGCTGGTGAAGACCACTTCCCGGGAAACGCGCGGCATGGCCTTCTCGAAAGCGATGCCCTCTTCTTCCATGCGCTGGCGAATCGCTTCGAGGACGGCAAATCCGCTGTGCCCTTCGTTCAGGTGCAGAACGCCCGGGGTGATGCCAAGCGCGTTCAGGGCACGCAGGCCGCCGACGCCCAGAAGCAGTTCCTGATGCACGCGAACACGGCCGTCGCCGCCGTACAGACGCGAGGTCAGCACGCGGTCCTCGGGGGAATTGCCTTCCACGTCGGAGTCGAGGAGAAACAAATCGCAGCGGCCCACCCTTACGCGCCAGACTTTGGCGCGGATTGAGCCATGGCGGGTATCGATTTGCACCACGACCGGTCGGCCGTTTTTCCCGATGGCGGCTTCCATGGGAAGCTGGTTGACATCGGTCTCGAGGTACTCCTCGTGCTGCCAGCCGTCGCGATCGAGGCGCTGGCGGAAATATCCCTGGCCATAAAACAGGCCGACGCCAACGAGGGGGATGCCGAGATCGGAGGCGCTCTTGATGTGATCGCCCGCTAGAACCCCCAGTCCGCCGGAATAGACGGGGAGAGACTCATGCACGCCAAATTCGGCGGAAAAATAAGCCACGGGGCGAGGCCGCAGCACACCGGCGTGGCGCGCACCCCAGGTTCGCTCCGCGCCCTCGTACTCGCGCAGGCGGCGGTAGGCGTAGTTGATGCGGCTGTGCAGATTGAGTTCGGTGGCGCGCGCTTCGAGTTTGGCGAGAGGATATTCGTTCAGAAGAGAGACGGGGCTGTGATTGAGCCGGCTCCAGCGCTGCGGATCGAGCTCGCGGAACAAGCTGCCGGAATCGTGATCCCAGCTCCACCACAGATTGCGGGCCAGCGCCCAGAGCCGCTCCTGGACAGGCGCGATGAAACGGTCGAGGGTGCGGGCTTCACTCACCACGTGCGCCACCCGGTTCGCGGCCTCGGTGAGCAGACGAATCTCATCTTCTGGGAAGACTCGCGCCTCCACGGTTTGAATCACCAGCACGCCTTGCAGCACGCCGCGATCGATGAGGGGAACTCCGAGGAACGATTGGTAAGCGTCTTCGCCGGCTTCGCTGAAATACTTGAAGCGAGGATGATTCCTGACCTGCTCAACGGCCACCGGGCGGACCTGTTCCGCCACCAGGCCGACCAGTCCTTCACTGACTGCCATGCGAAGCTTGCCGACGGCTTCATGGCGAAGCCCCAGCGTCGCGGCCAGCACAAGATTGGCGCGGTCGGGTTCGAGCAGGTAGGCGGAGCACACATCGGCGCCAAATCGTCGGGCAATCAAGGCGACAACGTTCATCAGGGTCTCGGCCGGTTTGCCGGGTTCCGCCGTCAGGTTCGCGATTTCCTCCCAGGTCAATACATGGTTGGCATCGAGAGAGCAGGCATCGTGGTCTTGAGCCGGAACGGGCTCATTCGGTCGGTCCAAATCTGGTCTCCATTCGCTTACATTCCCCAAGTCTTGCAACGGTTCTCCCAGCAGCCAGCCTAGCGGCGCGAAACGGTCAGAAAAACCGTCCCCTCTATCCATTCTAGCGGGTGAAAGCGGAACGGCTTACTTCAGCCGCGGGATTGTTGGTTACCACGGTGCGCATCGGAGTGCGGTCGCAGTCTTGCGCCCGCGTTACTTGAATTGTAACTGAGTCAGGAACGCCCGATTGCTCAATTCATAACGAAAAGGTTGAACAACGGAATCGAAAAAACCGTTACCGCCGCCCCGATAGCGGGCGGCGGGAGGGCTTGCTTGCTACTTTCCGGTTCCAGTGAGATTCATCTCCTGTGGGCTGTAGCTTGGGGTAACGCCGGAATACGTCACAGTGACGTTCCCCTTGATGCTGCCGATCGCGGACGGTGTAAAGGTTACGCCGATCGTGCACTTTGCATGCGCGCCGAGACTCGCCCCGCATGGAGTGGCTCCGGTGGCAAACGCAGCGTAATCGCCGCTCGCGACAAAGCTGATGCTGCTCATCGCTGCGCTCGCGTTGTTGGTCAGCGTTACCGTCTTCGCTGCGCTCGTAGAACCAACTGCTTGCGCGGAGAACGTAAGGCTAGCAGGCGAGAAGGTGAGGGGTAAAACCGCAGCCCCTGAAACGTCGTAGATCTGCGGGTTTACTGCGGTGCTGTTCGCAATCGCGACCGCCCCTCTGATGGTTCCGCTGATGGTTGGGTTGAAGGTTACGGTCATCGTACAAGTCGCCCCCGCGCTTAGCGAACCTCCGCACGGTGTGGTTCCGCTGCCCGCGGCCGTGTAATTCCCAATCGCCTTAATTCCGGAAATCGAAAGCGAAGACGCGCTGCTGTTCTTGACGGTGACCGGCAGGCTGGCGCTCGCGCCGACCAAGGTGCTCTTAAAGGAGAGTGTTGCCGGCGTAAAGGTCAGCGGCGAGGTTGTTGCTCCGCCTGTACCGGCACCGGTCAGCCCCACCTCCTGCGGACTAAAACTTCCGCTATAAGTGACGGTCGCTACCCCGGTGATCGCGCTTGCATTCTGCTCTGGGGTAAAGGTGACGCTAAAGGTGCACTTTGCCTTCGCCGCCAACGACATCCCCGTGATCACGCACGGAGTCGTACCGCTGCCCGCGACCGCATAATCTCCGCTCGCGGCAATGCCAGTAACAGTCAACGAAGTGGTCAGGTTATTGGTCAGGGTAACCGTCTTTGGCGCGCTCGTCGTGCCGACCGTCTGCGAGGCAAACGTGAGGCTGGCGGGCGCGAGAGAGATCGGTGACAACCCGGTACCGGTGAGGTTCACCCGCTGGGGCGAGCCGGCGGCCGTATCCGTGATCGTGATCTCTCCCGGGACGCTACCCGCCACGGTGGGCGTGAAGGCCACATTGAACGTGCAGCTAAGTCCTTTATCTAAGGTGCTTGGGTCCACCGGGCAAGTGTTGGCCGAGATGGCATAGTCTCCGCTGGCCGCGATGGGGAGGATCGATATCGACGCCGAACCGCCGTTAGTCAGCTTAACCTGTTTCGTTGCGCTCGCCGTATTGAGGACTTGGCCGGGAAAGGTCAGGCTGGCCGGAGATATGGTCAACGCCGGTTGCCAGCTCTTGAGGACAAAAACGACGACGTCGTCCAGGGCGGATGACAATCCCGTGCAACTTTCGCAAGCCGTCTGGAAACCATTCACGGTGGTGGCGGGGCTGGTGTTGCCGAAAAAGCCTGGACTGGGCGAGGCAGAGCGGCCGCGAGCATAGATATTGTGGTTGGCGTCGACCGCGAGCCCGTCAATGGTTTCATGCTTGTGATCGCCGCTCGGCTCGAAGCCGTCGCCCAGATAGGTCGAAAACGAGAGCGCTGCCGCAGGCCCCGAACTCGTGGTGGGCACGTTCATGGCTGCAACCCAGGAATCCTGACCGCCGAACAGCGACAACTGGAGCGCGTTCAGAGTGGTGGGGAAAGTCGTGGACGAGGTTTGTCCGCCGAGAATCAGCCGGAGAGTCGAGAAATTCCCGCTTATCGGGTCGTAGGTCAACCCCTGGACCTTTTCATCCCCGAGAGTCCCACCCAGATAGGTTGAGCAAACTAGGCTGGCGGAGCCGGTTTTGGTCGTATCGATTACCGTGACGTATCCCGTCCCTTTGGCAGATGACGTGTCGGCATTATTGGTGGTTTGGTAAGCATTGGCCAACGGAATGTTTGGGGAAGTGCCTGACTCGCCAGAAGTCGTGTTGCCAACGAGCGCAAAAAGGTTGGGGCCGGCGAGGGAGCCGTAGTCCGGCACAGTGATGCCGCCGCCGCCAAGATACGTTGAGTACAGCAACTGGTTCGTACCGCTTAAGCTTGGGTCAAGCCTCATGACGAAGCTATCCGACGTGCCTTGGAACTTCGTCTGGAAACCGTTCGGCTGGCCGGACACTCCGCTGAAATCGGTCGCGGAGTTGGTCGACCCAGCGGCAATGATCTTCCCAGTGGAGTCTTCTAGAGCGCCGCAGTCGAAGCCCTCGCTACCACTCAACCCGCTGATTGTCTCGCCGGCGCCCACGTTCAAGTAGGTAAGGTATTGAACGTTAAACGATGAATCGAGTTTAGCCACGAAGCAGTCGACGGTATCCCCTGCCCCGCCATTATCCAGCTTAGTCGCGTACGCGCCCGTGGTGACGGGCAGATTGGTCGAACTGGTAGCGGCGGAAAGTATGATATTGCCTGAACTGCCCACTACGACATACCCGCCCAGTTCCTGGCCGTTGCCACCAAGAAATTCCGAGAGGTCGAGCGCCGCGCCTGTCGGTTTCAGCCGTGTCAGAAAGAGGTCGTTCGTTCCGGTGGTGGGCGTGCCCTTGGTAACCGGATAGTCCTGGCAACTGGTCATGCCGCCAATCAGGGGCTCGACCGCGGAGTTGATTGTTTCCAGGGCAATCAAGCCAGCCTGGTTGTAACAGGGCGAACTGGTGCCCGCAAAGGGCGTGCCGCCGCCGATGAAGGTCAAGTAATCGAGGGAGGCTGCGCCGGTGAGGGTCGGGTCGATTTTTGCAATAAAAATGTAGTTCGAAGCGCCAGCCTTGGTTAAGAAGACCACATTGGTTCCTGTTTCAGGGAAGGTGGTGTCGTCGGTTGTGGTTCCACCGACGTACAGCTTCGGCGCGCCGGGAGTAGAAGTGTCAAGCTGCAGTCCCGGGCCGTCGTCTTGTCCCGCGCCGCCGAGAAAGGTCGCGAAGGTGATGGTGGGATCGATCACGAGCGGCTGACGGCGGTCATAAGCCGCGATCTCGAAGCCGACTTCGCGCTCGCCTTTCAACACAAACCGGCCCTCAATCGGCAGGATCTCTCCGCCTACTGGCTGGTAAACCCGGGGCTTATGGAAGGCGATTTCGTTCTCCGGTGTGTGCAGCACGAGATTTCCTCGTGCGTCTAGTTCGATTCGCTCCGCACCCTCGATCTGAAAGGCTACCTGATTTGGATCGGCTCCCGGCGAGACGATGAAGTCATATTCCAATTGCCGTTGGTCGCCGTGGAAGAGCAAATCCACTCCGGGATATACCCGCTCGGCTCGCACCTGCGAATAAAGCGCGACACCCGTATGCCAGCCGCCGGGATGGTTACCGATCAGGTAGTTCACTTTCCCGGGAAGTTCGCCGATGCCGGCGAATTCTTGTGCTCGGTTGGCACCCAACAACTTCATTCGCAAAACGCCTCGGGGCGAAGGCTTTGAATCCCGCGAGCCGCCGGATGTGTTTCCGGCGCTCGGAAGGGCCGCGCTCTCGACCAACACGGTCTCCTCGGGCGTGAGGAAGAGCGTGTAACCACTGCTTCGGGAAAGGAAGCGCACTCGAGGATCGGCCTGCCCTTGATTGGCCTCAAAAAAGAGCGGCACTGACGCAATCGCCGTTCGCATCTGGCCGCTTGCGTCTGCACCGTGGGACGACGCCGCCGCGGTGATTTGGCCGTGGAGGGTGATGACCGCTTGCAGAAACACCACTAGAGATAAAAGCAGGCGCACGATTTTCATGGTAATTCTCCGCGTGGGGGGAGGCAGGAAACCACATATGTAAAGCCGCTCGCAATTCCAGCGAGGACAGCAGCCCGAAGCGCAGCCTTGACCTTGGGCCGCACGCTGCCGACACGTGCGAAATCTATCACCAATCGCGGAGATGTCAATAGGAAAGAAGCCTGTCCAAACCTTTGGGGAGCGGCCTGGGGCCTCGCCAGTTGCGGTCGGCGACCTCGCATGCAACGCGCCCTCGGGCTTCGGTAGCGGCTGAAATCTGCCCCCTTGACAAATCCGCCGATCCATTTCACAATAATGACTACTAGTCGAGTATGGTTAATAGTCTTGTATGAATAAAGGTCAGACATCTAAATCCGCCGCCCTCGCCGAAGCGCTTGCCTCCGAGGACCTTCCGCACTTGCAGGGCATGGGACGCCGCCAGCGCCGCGCCGCCGAAACTCGGCTGCGGCTGTTTCGTTCGGCGCTTCGGCTTTTTGGCGAGCGCGGGTTCCCCAATGTCACCGTCGAAGACATCACCGAAGCCGCCGATGTCGGCAAGGGCACCTTCTTCAACTATTTCGAGAGCAAGGACCACGTGCTGGGTGTGATGGCGGAAATTCAGCTGGGCAAGGTGAAAGAAGCGGCGACGCTGGCCGAGTCCGGCAAACCGGCCATTTACTCCGTGTTGCACCGTCTATTCCTTCGCATCGCCGAGGAACCTGGACGGAGTCCCGACCTGGCCCGTACCCTGATCACTTCTTTTCTGGCTAGCGAGCGTGTCCGTCAACTGGTCGACTACAACATGTCCGAAGGCCGCAAGATGATCGCCCAAGTTGTGGCCGAAGGGCAAAAGCGCGGCGAAATCGATCCTCGCTTGAAGAAAGAGAAGGTCGCGCTCCAACTCCAGCAGGCCTTCCTGGGAACACTTCTGCTTTGGTCGCTGCAGGGAGAACCCGCGCTCGAAACCCGGGCAGAAGAAAGCTTTCAACACTTTTGGAGAGCAATCGCCGTCTCCGGGCGAGGGTCAACGCGATGAAATGCAACTTTTCTGCTGTCGCAATTCTTTCATTCGGCAGCCTGATCTGCGCTACGTTCAGCACAGCCCAGGAACCGGCGCCGTATCGCCTGACGCTACAGGATGCGATTCAGAAGGCGCTCCAGGCCAACCTCAGCGTGCTGGTCGCCGATACTCGGGTTGAGGAGGAGGAAGGCACGCGGGCGCGGCGTTTATCGGCCGCGCTGCTTCCGCGCGTACGGGTGCAAAGCTACGCCAACCTGCAGAACCGCGATCTGCGCGCCTTTGGGATCTCGTTTCCCGGCGTCCCGGAAGTTGTGGGGCCGTTTTCCAACTACGATTTTCGCGTGTATGGCGAGCAGAACCTGGTCGATCTTCAGAGCTATCGCGGGTGGAAAGCCAGCGAGCGGGCTCTTGACGCCGGCAAAATGGATTATCAGGATGCGCGCGATCTCATCATCCGTGCCATTGCCGGGCTTTATCTCAATGCAGAATCTGCCGCGGCGCGTGTCGACGCTGCGCAATCCCGGGTAACCGCTTCCGATGTCTTGTACAAGCTCGCAAAAGACCGGCACGACGCTGGGACCGCGACCGGCGTGGATGTGCTGCGCTCGCAGGTGCAACTGGCGAATGACAAGCAGGCTCTACTGGTCGCGCAGAACCAGTACAAACAATCGCTGCTCGCGCTCGCGCGCAACATCGGGATGAGCCCAAGCACGCCTTTGGAACTCGCCGAGAGGCTGGCGTATCAGCCCTTGACGGAGCCCCAGGCCGAGAACCTCGTGCCGTCGGCCCTGCTCGCGCGCCCCGATTACCTGTCGCTGGCCAGCCAGCGCCAGGGACTGGTCGAGCAGCAACGGGCCAATCATGCCCGCTCCCTTCCGAAACTCAGCATCAACGGAAACTACGGCGGACTGGGCCGCAGCATCGGAAGCGTACAGGGCACGGGCCTCATTCAAGGCCAGATCGACTTTACGGTTTTCGATCGTGACCGCAGCGGCGAGGCCCAAGAACTGGCTGGCCGGGTTAGGCGCATCGACGCCCAAATCGCGGACCTGCGCCGCGGCATCGAAGAGGACATTCGCGAGGCGTTGCTGAATTTGGAGTCCGCAGCCGAACAGGTCTCGGTGGCCAAAGAAGGGCGGGACCTCGCCGAGCGCGAACTCGAACTGGCTCAAGACCGTTTTCAGTCGGGTACGACCAACAACGTTGAAGTGGTCACCGCCCAAGACGAGCTCGCGCGCGCGCAGGAGAACTACATTCTTGCCGTATCCAGTCACGCTGACGCGAAGTTCGCCCTGGCACGGGCTGCGGGCGATACCGAGAAAAACATTGGACAGTATCTGGGGAATCCGTAAGCGATGTGTGGAGCGGGCCAGGACTCATCTTTCTCTTTGCGCCCGCTAGGTTGGAAGCCACGAGGTTCGAAGCTATGAAACGACTTATACCTGTTCTGATCGTGCTGGCTGCCGTGATTGCCGCAGGCGTGTATTTCTACCCGCGTCTCACCAAGAAATCGCAGCCCGAGAACCAGCTCACGCTCTCCGGCAACATCGAAGCGCACGAGAGCTTGGTCAGCTTTAAAGTTCAAGGGCGCATCGTTGATTTGCCCGTCGAGGAAGGCCAGTCGGTTGAGCCGGGTGCGTTGCTGGCGCGCCTCGATGAGGCCGATTACCGGCAAAAGGTCCGGATCGACGAAGCCAATGTTCATGTGCGCGAGTCCAACCTCGCGCTGGTGCTGGCTGGAACCCGCGAGCAGGAACTGAAGGCATCCGAGCAAACCATGCTCGATGCGCAAGCCGATCTGCAACAGAAAAGGATCGACTACGACCGGGCCCAGCGCCTCTTCGGCAAGGACGAGGTATCGGCCCAGGATCGCGACCTCGCGGAAACGGCACGGAAACGCGCCGAGGCAACTTTCCTGGCGGCGCAACAACGTTACAACGAAGCCGTCGAAGGCAGTCGCAAGGAAGACATCGCGATCGCTCGCGCCAATGTCACGGAAGCCGGCGCCACCTTGGGCCTGTCGCGAGTGAACCTGGACTATGCCACTCTCCGCGCCCCGTCTGCGGGCGTGATCACGGTGCGCCAGGCGGAGCTCGGAGAGGTGGTCGTTCCCGGTACTCCGGTGGTCACGCTCGCGGACCTCGATCACATCTGGTTGCGGGCGTATATCGCCGAAACCGACTTGGGCCGCATCCGCTGGGGTCAGGAAGCAACCGTCACCACGGATACCTATCCTGGCAAGCAGTACGGCGGACGAATCTCGTTTATCTCCTCGACCGCCGAGTTCACGCCGAAAAGCGTTCAGACCTATAAGGAGCGCGTCACACTCGTCTATCGCATCAAGATCGACATCGACAATCCCAGTCATGAACTCAAACCGGGCATGCCCGCGGACGCCCACATCAGTCTGGCCGCCGCAGCCAACTCATCCCAACCGAGAACCGCGCCGGAGAAGCAGTGACCGGGCAAACACAATCCGCGGTCGGCTCCGCAATTGCTGCCGAGGGACTCACGAAGAGCTTTCCAGGCGTGCGCGCGGTCGATCACCTGAGTTTCGATGTACGGGCTGGCGAAATCTTTGGCCTGGTCGGTCCTGATGGCGCCGGAAAAACGACTGCGCTCCGAATGCTCGCGGGCATCCTGCCCCCCGATGAAGGCAAGGCAACGGTCGCTGGCTGTGATGTGGTTCACGATCCCGAAGGCGCCAAGCACCACCTCAGCTACATGCCGCAACGCTTCGGACTTTACGAAGATCTCACCGTCGACGAGAACATTCGCTTCTACGCCGACTTGTTCGGAGTGAAGAAGGATGAGCGCGAAGAGCGCTCCCCGCAACTCTTGCGGGCGGCGGGCATGAGCGAATTCCCTAAGCGTCTTGCCGGGAAACTTTCCGGCGGCATGAAGCAGAAACTTGGCCTGGTTTGCGCGCTGATCCATCGTCCGAAAGTTATTCTGCTGGATGAGCCGACTACGGGCGTTGATCCGGTGTCGCGGCGGGACTTCTGGCGAATCCTCTATGAACTGGTCTCCGAGGGCGTGGCGATTCTCACCTCCACCGCCTATCTCGACGAAGCGGAACGTTGTCATCGAGTGGCGCTACTTCACCAGGGCAAGCTGCTCTTCTGCGATACGCCCGCAAATCTTAAGGCGAAGCTGGGCAAAGGAGTTTTGTCGGTCACCTCGTCCGAACCGCGCCGACTGCGCAGCGAAATCAAGGACGCAACTGGGATCTCGAGTCTGGTGCTGACCGGCGATGGCGTGCATGTCGTGGTGGACGATGCCGCCCGGCGCATTCCCGAACTCGAGGCTCGGCTAAGGAACGCGCACATCCCATTCGACGCGATTCAACAAGTCACACCCACCATCGAAGATCTATTCATCGACGCGGTCGGCAAGAGCAACGGAGCAAAGAGCAGCGGAGCATCGCCTCATGCCTGAGGACAACAACTCGGTCGTGATCGAGAACCTAGTGAAGCGGTTTGGCGATTTTGTGGCCGTCGATCGCATCAACCTGGAGACTCGCAAGGGCGAGGTATTTGGTTTTCTCGGGCCGAACGGCGCCGGCAAATCGACGACGATCCGCATGCTTTGCGGCCTGCTCACACCAACCTCCGGCCGCGCGCGGGTTGCCGGATACGACGTTGGCCGCGAACCCGAATCTGTACGCCAGAACATCGGCTACATGTCGCAGAAGTTCTCGCTCTATAACGATCTCAAGGTGATTGAGAACATACGTTTGTTCGCCGGCCTCTATAGCGTGCCTTCGAACCAGCGCAGCGAACGAATCGAATGGGCGCTCGAGATGGCGAACCTCAAAGGCCAGGAAAATCTAATTACCGGCACGCTTCCCGGCGGATGGAAACAGCGTCTCGCCCTGGGCTGCGCCGTGCTGCACAAGCCGCCCATCATCTTTCTGGATGAGCCCACTTCGGGCGTCGATCCCATCTCGCGCCGCCAATTCTGGGACCTCATTCACCACATGGCGGAAGAGGGTGTGACCGTCTTCGTGACCACGCATTACATGGAAGAAGCGGAATACTGCAACCGTCTTGCGCTGATCTTCCGCGGCAAGGTGGTCGCCCTGGGCACGCCTTCTGAGCTCAAGCGGAAATCGATGAAGGGCGAACTGCTCCTGGTCGAGTGCGAACCACTGGGCAAGGCGGTTGAAGTTCTGCAGTCCGCGCCGGGCGTGATCGATGCCGCGGTTTTTGGCAACGCTCTGCACCTGGTGGTGCAGGACGCGACGGTTGCGATCCCGCAGATAGAGAAGTATCTGTCGGATCACAGTATCAACGTTGGCCGGATTGAGAAGATACGTCCCAGTCTGGAGGACGTTTTCGTCTCTCTTACCACCGCGCGCGATTCGCGAAAGGAACGGGGAGCATGAGCTTCACGCGATTTCTTGCCGTGGCGAACAAGGAGATCGTGCAAATCCTGCGCGACTCGCGCAGTCTGATCATTGTCGTGATCATGCCGGTGATTCTGGTGCTGCTGTTTGGTTACGGTGTCAATCTCGATCTCAAGGGCCTGCCCGTTTACGTGTACGACCGCGACGGCAGCCAGCAGAGTCAGGATCTGTTGAAGCGCTTCCAGGCCAGCGACTACTTCAACATCGTGCGGGTGGTGAACAACTATCCCGCGCTCGCCCGGGCGCTCGACGCTGGCGACGCCAAAATTGGGATTGTCGTCCCGTGGGATTTCTCTGAGCGTTTGCATGACGGTGGGCCAGTTCAGATTCAGGCGCTCGTCGACGGTACGGATGACAATACGGCGAATGTTGCCATTGGCTATGCCCAGGCGGTTGTCCAAGGCTATTCGTCGGATATTCAACTCGACTGGCTGCGCAGCCGTGGCCAACTCGTCCAGTCCTCTCCCGTCAGTGTTCAAACCCGCACCTGGTACAACGAGGATCTCGAAAGCAGCGCGTTCATCGTTCCCGGAGTGCTCGCGCTGGTCATGTCGGTGATTGGAGCTTTCCTCACCTCTCTCACCATCGCGCGCGAGTGGGAACGCGGCACCATGGAGCAGCTGATTTCAACTCCCGTTACCCCGCTTGAAATCATGCTGGGCAAGCTCGTGCCCTATTTCATCATCGGGATGTTCGACGTCATCGTCTGCGCCCTGATCGCCATCCACTGGTTCCACGTCCCGTTCCGGGGTTCGTTTCTAACTCTGCTCATCAGCTCCGCCATGTTCATGGTGGTCGTGCTTTCGCTCGGATTCTTTATCTCCGTGATCGCAAAAAGTCAGCT
>Ga0187819_10001176_pt1 | contig 13552 bp, 9 predicted proteins | sample NC_wetland_sal_i_15_FD_132411 | JGI IMG/M metagenome (GOLD analysis project Ga0187819, IMG submission 132411) | Wetland sediment microbial communities from Neuse River Estuary, North Carolina, USA - SO4_4 | ecosystem: Environmental > Aquatic > Freshwater > Wetlands > Sediment | place: USA: North... | reverse complement strand
GTGCCGATGTAAGAGGCGACGAATTTCTCTTCCGCTCCCAGTTCCCGTCTTATGGCAGCATTAGGGGTAAGCCTGTTGAACAGGCTGGTTTCGACTCCGTTCTCGACGACGAAAATCTTTTCCTCGGGAACTCGCCAGCGTTGGATCAGATACTCTTTGAAAGCTGGAGTCACGACTACGAGGCGATCACAACTGCGATAAAGAAATCCTGCAATCCTCGCCAGTGAGCGATGGAGCAGGGACTTGCGGCTGCCCACGCCGACCGCGACTAAAGACTCAGGCCAGAGATCGCGAACCTCGAAGACGAATGGCACGCCGTTGTAGCGGGCCAGCCACCAACCCGAAAGGCCGACCAGGAGTTGAGGGGAAGTGGCGATTACCAGGTCGGGCTTGTCCAGAAAGATGCCGGTGGTGGCGGAAGAAATGCAAAACGAGCTGTAGTTCAACATGCGCTCGTAGGCTTTGCGATTAGGGAAAGGAAGAAGCCAGGTGCGAATTAAATTGACGCCATGGTAAGTGTCGCGCGTCACCAAGCGGCGAAACTTGCGTCGATATTCAGCCGGCACGGTACCGGTGGGATGGTTGGGAAATCCCGTCAGAATCGTCACTTCATGGCCGTCCTCTACCCACAGACGCGATAACTCCGCGGCTCGGCCCGCAGGCGCCCCCATCTCCGGCGGAAAGTATTGTGACACGTAGAGAATTTTCACGTGTTTTCAGTAATAGCCAAGCTTGAACGCGCTCTTGTAGCAAAGCGCGCGCGTGCGCTTGGCAGGGCTGCGCGTGTAGCTTTCCCACTTGTCGGCGTAACGTGCGAATATCTCATCCCCGGTGAGACGATGCATGACGCGCAATTGCACGACATGCAATCGGTGGTAGAAGGGGCTGGCGACCATGGGAAGCAGCGTGCCGGATTGCTCGTACAGCGACCAAAAACCGAGATCGTAGCGACCGAGATTTGCGCGAAGGGTAAGCACCGCCTCCGCGAACAAATCCCGCGCGGCACCGTTTTCTGTCGCCAGAAAATAGTCGTACACACCCCATGCCGCCCAGATAAAACCGTTAAGAATGTGAGTAGGCGGCGAAACAATGTATTCCTCGAACCAGAGATTGCCGCGGCCGTCAGTGAAGGTGCCGCCGCCTTCGCTGGTGGATTTAAGGAAACTCGCAAACGCGCGCTCAGCGGCGCCGAGATACGCAGCTGCCCCTGTCTCCCGATAGGCGCGAAGCAGCAGGGAAATTGATTGGCCCTGGGCGAGCGCAGAGTACCAGGGAGCTTTCAGCGGCGAACGGTATTCCCAGTCGAAGTGGTGATTCCATACCCACGACCCTTGCGAGTTCAGTTCAAGATGAGCACAGAGCCAGTCGCTGGCGGCAAGGAATTTTCTTCTTCGTTGATCATTTCCGCCTTGGCAAAAAAGGTTGTAGTTTCCCAATCCCCATTGCGCAATCGCGATAGGGTTATATTGCAATCCGATCTTGCCGTGATAGTTGAGCAGCGGAATGCCGGCGGAATCGTGATGACTCGAATAATCCGCTTTCTCGGCAAACACCATGTAGTATTCGCCCAGCCGATGAATGCTCGCGTCGGGATTTGCTTGAGGCGTCTCGTGCCAGAAGGTCAACTGGCTCTTTCCAGGAGCCAGATACGCACTGAAGATGCGTCGATAGTACTGCAGAGAGCTCACAAATGGACATTAGCATGAGAAAAGGACCGTGCTGGTAGCATGCGGGATTCCCCCTCGACTGGACGGTCATATGCGCCACAGGCTGGTTTCGAAGTCAGCTCGGTCCACCGCGATAGTCGTCACGGCGAGCAGTCCGGTCGTGTTCTTCCCATCGGGCAGGAACGCATTGCCGTACTGAAACAAACGCATGGGCCAGCGATCTTTTGTCCATTGCTGAAGCCGTTGCCAGCGGGTGCCGTCGGGGCTGCCGTACAGATACACATCTCGGCTGGAGTTGATTGCACTCGGTTCCGCCATCGTTGAGAAGAAAACGCAGTCCCCTACGCGGCAGCCATAGATCGAAGAACTGCCGAGCGTTGCCACTTTGCGAAGATCTCCCCGGCGATTGAGGCGATAGACGTGATTGGTTTCGTGCGGAGTGTCGGAAGAAAAGTAGAGCGCATCGGAGGTGGGAACCAACGCGGCGGATCGGGCTTGCTGGTTGCCGGATAAAACGACATCCACGATGTTGAAATCGCACGAGGCGCGGAGAATGCGGCACTCTGGACCATCGTCGCCGGTGAGCACCCAGAAGCAGTTCCCCCACTCGTCATAGACGAGGTTGTGCACATGGCGGATCGTGCCGCTGGGAAAGGTGTGGGCCACCTCCCAATGGGCGCCTCGGTCGGTGGAGACGTAAATGTGAACTTCGTCGCGTCGTGGGTTGTCGAAATACTCTCCCCAGAAGATGTGATCACTCGGAGTAGTAGCAAGGTGCAGAGGGCGCGTACCCCGAAGCAACTTATGAGATAAATGAAATTCCGGCTCTCCCGGCCGCTGAGTCACGATGGCGCGAGGCACTGCAGCGACCCGATGTCCTGAGGACAAAACTGCAAGCGCGTGAAAGCCATCGCGGAAAAGCCGCGATGCCAGCCGGGAGGATGAAGTGATCGTGCGCCACGCGGCAGGCCGGTACTGTCCAACCTGCTCCCATTCAATCGTGCTCTCGGGCGTCTTCACTGTGGCGCGAAGTAGCCGGTAACCTCGGGAAGCGTAGAGGACGTTGTTGCGCCAAGCGAGCGCTCGCAAGCGAGGGAACGCCGCGATGCGAACCGGCGCTAGCTCCACGTTTCGATCGGTCGCAACCGCGTAACTTGAACGGGCCGCCATGACGTTGCCAATTGTTAGTTCTCAGTTTTCACACTTAAATAAGGTCCAATGGCCAGAACATCCATACGCGTGCGCTTGAAACAATCGATAGCCTCCTCGGGTTGGCAGACAATCGGCTCATTTTCGTTGAAGCTAGTATTCAAGAGCACAGGAATTTCGGTTTTGTGCTCGAAGGCGCGAATCAAGTCGTAGTAGAGCGGATTTTCCTCGCGGCTGACGCTCTGCAAACGTCCGGTATCGTCGACGTGATTGACGGCGCGAAGCTGCGCGCGTTTTTCAGGACGAATTTTGTACACATGCAGCATGAACGGAGACGGGTGATCGTGCTCGAAGTATTCGCACTGGCGCTCCTCGAGAATCGAGGGCGCAAATGGACGAAACCATTCCCGCTGCTTGATACGCGCATTCAAAATGTCCTTCATTCCGGGCAAACCCGGATGAGCCAGGATCGAGCGGTTGCCGAGTGCGCGCGGTCCCCATTCCATGCGTCCCTGAAACCAGCCGACAACGTTGCCCGCTGCGATCTTCTGAGCCACGGATTCCAGCAAGGGTTCGCGTTCGAGTTTGCAGTAATTCAAGTTGGCTTTCCTCAGAGCCGATTCAATACGCGCATCGGAAAACTCGGGCCCGAGATATGAGTTCTTCATCACAAACCGGCGCGGCTGATTGAGAACAGCGTGGTATGTGTGGAGAGCGGCGCCGACGGCCAAGCCTTCGTCGCTGGCAGCAGGCTGGATCCACGTGCGGCGAAACGGAGTGCGTGTGAAAAGCTTCCCGTTGGCCACGCTGTTGAGCGCGCATCCGCCGGCCATTACCAGATCCTGGGATGGCACACGCTTGTAGAGTTTGTTGAGGAGGTGGAACAGCACGTCTTCGAAGCGGCGCTGCATGGCGTAGGCAAGGTCCATCTCGCGCTGAGTAATCTCGGCATGCGGTTCACGGGGATGGCCGAAGGCTTTCACCATCCGATCGGAAAAGTGCCGCGCGAGGCGGACGGTACCGTCCGGCAGAACCTGCATTCCTTGATTGCTGCCCAGCGGCTTGAAGAACCTGTGGTCAAGGTTGAAGCTTCCGTTTCTTAAACCAATAACTTCGGCAAGCTTGTCGCAAAGCGTGTCTTTGCCATAAGGCGCGAGACCCATGACCTTGCCTTCATCGCCATAGTGCTTGTAGCCGATGAACTCGCAAATCATCGTGTAAAAGCTGCCAAGTGAATCCGGCAAGAAGACGCGATCGAGCACCTTGATCTGATTGCCTTCGCAGCGCGCCATCATGGTGGAAACGAAGTCTCCGGAGCCGTCGTAGCTGAAGCCCGCGGCCTTGTCGAAGGGTGAGCAGTAGTAAGCGCTGGCAATGTGCGCGATGTGATGTTCGAGATGATGCTCCTCGAAGCGAAGCGATTTCGGGGCTACATCGAGAGCCATGGCCAGCAGCGAACGCGCATTCCGCATGGGCTGTTTGCGCTGACGCAAACGGATGAAATTCAGAATCCTGGCAGGATTGGCGACGGCGTATTGAAGTTTTTCGCTCAGGTTGGCGTCGCTGTCCTGGCCGATCGCAACGTGATCAATATCCGTAATCTTCACGCCGGCGAAATCCAGACAAGCCCTGATCGCAAGTGAGGGGAAGCCGGCGTAATGCTTGATGCGGTTCAGGCGCTCTTCTGCGATGGCGAATACGACTTCACCGTCCTGCACGAGTGCAGCGGAGGAGTCCGCGTGAAACATGTTCAGACCCAGGATCAGCATTGGACGACCCGGAGCGCTTGTTTCATGCAATCGCCGCCTGCGTGGTGCCGATCGGTTCCGAGCCTATGTGCTTTGCCCGATTATCGAGGAAAGTTTGCATCCACACTTCGAGCGTGAGAAATTGCCAAACCTGCATGGACCAATCGTGCTTGCCGCTGCGATGTTCGTTGACATACGCACGGACCGCATCGTGACGAAACAGGCCGCGCTGGCGAATTCGCGACTCAGAAAGCAAGTCATCGACCATTTCTCTTAAGTCGTGTGCCAACCAGTAATCGACCGGCGCGGCAAAACCGGCCTTTGGCTGTTTCAATACTTCCGCAGGAAGAACATCGCGCATCGCCTCGCGAAAGATGTGCTTCGTGACCGGACGGAGAAATCCTTTGAGCTTCAGCCTGGGCGGCACATTCCAGGCGACAAATTCGGCGAGTTCTCTATCGAGAAAAGGCAAACGAACTTCGACTGACGAAGCCATACTCATCTTGTCGTTGTAGTTCAGATTCAGACTGGGCATGAAAATCTTGGTGTCAAGATAGAGCATCCGGTTAAGGAAGTCGGCGTCCCGCACCTGCTCGAAACTAGCCCAATGCTGGACTGCAGGATCGAGCTTGCTTACCTGATTTTGCAAGGCCGGCGTGTAGAGAGCCGCTTTCTGCTCGCCATCCAGATAAGTGCAGTTCGCTACGAAGCGCTCAGCAGGGGGCAGCGAGGCACTGCGAGCCATCTTTTTCGCCAGGCGCACTCCCCCCTTGGCACGCGTAGCAAGCAGGTCGGGGAGACTTGTCAGCGAACCCTCGATCCATCGACGCCATGAGGACGGAATCTTCTGATATGCCTGCGCCCAATAATGCGCCGAATGCTTGCGATAGCCGGCAAATAATTCATCGCCCCCAACGCCGGAGAGCAAAACCGTGGATTGTTTGCTGGCCTCGCGACAGACTAGATACGCCGGGATAATGGCTGGATCGGCTACAGGTTCGTCCATGTGCCAGATAAGTCGCGGTAACAAATCGGCGACATCAGGCTCAACCAAGATTTGTTGGTTCACGAATCCGAGACGCCGCGCCAAGCGCGCAGGAACTTGAGGATTGTCAAGTGCGTTTTCGCCAACGCGGTGCTTCGGCGGATAGGTAATGGTGTAGGCGCGAAGCGGCTGCCGGGAAGCCTGTGCCAGCATCGCCACAATGCTCGATGAATCCAGGCCCGCACTGAGAAATGCGCCGATCGGAACATCACCGACCATCTGGGCTTCAACTGAATGGCGGAAGCGTTCACGAATTTCTTCAGCCAGTTCTTCTTCCGAGCGAGGATAAGTAGCATCGACTGGAGGAAAAGTCAGATCCCAATATTTTGTGATGCGAAGCTGGCCGTCCCGAACAGTCGCGTGGTGACCGGCGGGAAGTTTGCCGATCCCGCGAAACATCGTCTTGGGTTCGGGAACCCACAAGAAGCTTAGATATTGATGCAGAGATTCCGGATCGAGCTCGGCCTCGGTTCCAGGCACTTCAAGCAGCGCTTTGATTTCAGACGCGAACGCAAAGCCGCGTCCGAAATGTGCGTAGTAAAGCGGCTTTACTCCGAAATGATCGCGCGCCAGAAATAACTCTGGCACACCAGAGCGCAGATCACAAATGGCAAATGCGAACATGCCATTCAGTCGCTTAACGCACTCTGGGCCCTCCTCTTCGTAGAGATGAAGCACTACTTCGGTATCAGTGCCAGAAACAAAACAATGGCCCCTGCTTTGCAGTTCCCGTCGTAACTCCCCGAAATTGTAAATCTCGCCGTTGTAGGTGATCCAAAGGGTGCGATCCGCGTTGCACATCGGCATGTGTCCGTTAGGCGAGAGATCGATGATCGACAAGCGACGAGAGCCCAGCCCAACATAGCCGCCGTCAGGAAACCGTCGCTCCCACAGCCCAACATCGTCAGGCCCGCGATGAGCCTGCACCGACGTCATTCGCGCCAGAGTTTCGCGATCTCCGCAATTGAACAACCCGATTATGCCGCACATCTGGAAGTTAAGTTAGTCCTTGCTGTTGCGCAACTCGTAAATCTTAGCCTTGGTGTGGAACAACTGAACCGCTTGAAATCCGCAGTAAATCAGCCCCGGCGGGCCGTCCAGAAATCCCAGTCGAAAAAAATACTTATACAGAAAGAAAAAGAGCGGTGAGCCGGGCAGAAGCAAATAGTTCTTTTTCAGCCAGCGGCGGCGCTGCGCCTGAGTTCCGAACAGAGAGGGTGGTAAGTCGCGGTAGCCGCTCTCACCAGCCAGCCACGCCCGCGTTTCCCAGTTCGAATATTCGTCGTGTTTCAGGATGTAGCGCGAAAGTGAATTTACGTTGTGATGAACCAGCGAGTTTTGCAACTTCGCAGTTCTTCCGTCCACTACGACGCGTTCGTGAACTTCCATATCACACATGGAAGTATCCTGGTCTTTGAAACGGCATTCGAAGCGGCCCTTGCCGCGGCGAAAAAGCCGGACGCTCGTGTAGAAGCTGGCATCCCCATGGCGAAGCACTCGTCCGAGGAAATACATACGCAGAACGAAGTAGTAGCCGTCGTAGCTGGGATCCCGGACCGCTTGCCGGATTTCCTCAGCGGATTCCGGCGTCAGCACTTCGTCGGCGTCTAGGAGCAGAATCCAGTCATAAGCCAGCGGAAGAGTATCCATGGCCCACTGCCGCTTCTTGGGCCAGCCACCGTGGTAGTGGAACTGCACGACTTTCGCGTTAAAGGAGCGGGCGATATCCGCGGTTTCGTCGGTGCTGCCAGAGTCGATAACGTAGATTTCGCCGGCTCCGCGCAGAGATTCCAAGCAGCGAGGCAGGTTGCGCGCTTCGTTGCGCACGGGAATGATCACGCTCAGGGGTAAGGTCACAGCGCGAGGCGTCGCCTGGAAAAGTTTTGCTTCCTCGAGGGTTTGCATAGTGAATCTCAAATCAGCAAGAAAATACTACCGTCCGAACCCGCGGACCGGATATGACAGAAAGGATGACAGAGGGATTAACCGAGAGTAGCCGCCTGTTTACACTTTGGAGACATGGTTTGTTGGAAGCCACGTTTCAACCACGGTTCAAACGGCCGGTTGACATAGACTGGATGACATTGTGGAACGCAAAAATAAGATTCCCGCGCACGGAGCTATATGCGCATCTTGATTACGGGTGGGGCTGGTTTCATCGGATCACACCTCTCGGATTACCTTCTCGGCCATGGTCACGACGTCAGCATTATCGATGATCTTTCGACCGGGAGTATGGAGAACATTCGCGAGGCCAAGGAGAACTGCCGGTTTCAATACTGTATTGACACCATTTTCGACAAACCCCTGCTGGCGGAGTTGATCGACCAAGCGGACATCGTGTTCCATCTGGCGGCCGCCGTCGGTGTGCTCAACATTGTGGAATCGCCGGTGCGCACCATTGAAACTAATGTAGGTGGCTCTGAACTGGTATTGGAATTAGCGGCCAAGAAAAAGAAGCGCGTGTTGATCGCTTCCACCTCGGAAGTTTACGGCAAATCCAACAAGTTCCCCTTTTCTGAGGAGGATGATCTCGTGCTTGGGCCCACCACAAAAGGGCGCTGGAGCTACGCCTGCTCCAAGGCGATTGATGAGTTTCTGGCGTTGGCTTACTATCGCGAGCGGAAGCTTCCGGTCACGATTGTGCGGCTTTTCAATACGGCCGGACCGCGGCAAACCGGGCGCTACGGAATGGTATTGCCGAATTTCATTCATCAAGCGCTCTCCGGCGAGCCCCTGACTGTGTTTGGCAATGGTGAACAATCCCGCTGTTTCGCCCACGTGGAGGACATCGTCAGAGGATTGGCCCAGTGCGCTTTCTGCGATGCGGCCATCGGAGAGGTTTTCAATCTCGGGAACACTGAGGAGGTAACCATTCGTCGGCTGGCGGAGAAAGTCATTCAGGCAACCCGGTCGACAAGCACTGTCAAATACGTTAGCTATGATCAGGCTTACGGCGCTGGCTTCGAGGACATGCGGCGACGTGTGCCTGACATTTCGAAAGCTCGCCGCTGGTTCGGTTATGCTCCAACCAAATCGCTCCGCGACATTATTGAGAGCGTGGTAGCTTACGGCAATTTAGACTCGCGGGTTCCCGCGCCGCCGACCGCAGTCGCCGCCTTAGCCGATTAACCTTCCAAATAAAATCTGACTCTGCCCGCTGTTTCGGGCTGGCTAGGCCGCACGGGGATAGCCCGTCTTGGAGGATTGGAGACTTTGGGCGAGCGAAATGATCTGATCGACGTGATCTCGCCAGGAAAACTCACGCGACCGTTTCAACGCGCGTTCGGCAAGCTCTGTTCTCAGCGCTGACGACTGTGCTAGCCGTACGACAGTATCAGCCAGCAGTTGGGGAGAAAAGCGCGGGAAGTACAAGCCAGCATTCCCACAAATTTCGCGGTGCACGGGAAGATCGGAGGCCACGACGGGCAACCCGCAAGCCATGGCTTCTACTAAAGGATGAGCGAAGCTCTCGGCATAGGCAGGAGTAACGTAGATGTCGCCGGCGCGGAGTACATGATGCAGAAGGCGATAGGGAACCGCACCGAGTTCGACGACTTGGTCCGAAATCCCAAGCTGCTTGACCAGGGCAGCTGCGGCTTCGGTGCGATAGGATCCAGAATCCTCCTCGCTCGACAATTTGCAGGTTAGGAGGAGTTGAACCCGTTTGCCGCCCAAACGCTCCTGAATATAGGGTACGGCTCGCAGTAAGGTTTCGAAATTCCGGTAGTAGTTGTAGTGGCTAACAAAGATCAGACGCAGGGCGTCCTTGCTACCATCGATCTTGTCCTGAAGCAGGGATGGCAAGGACGTGTTGTCTCCGAAGAATATTTCCGAATCGAAGCCGTGGTGGAGGCCAACGACTCTGCCTCCCATCCATCCTCGCAGCGTACCAGCGAAAGCCTCGCTGGGGGCGACCGTGCAGTCGGCCCAACGGACTGAGCGCCGAGCGAAGAAGGTTCGAATCCCAGTGTCCAGTAAAATTCCGTAGGCCCTGCGGGCACGGAGGTCGCGACGAAAGTCGGGAGACGTATAGAGCGAGTTTCCCGAGAGAAGAATCTGGGGCACGGGCGATCGCCACAGGGCAAAATTACCCGTCGAGATCAATACATCCGCCCCGCTATCCCGGACAATGCCGCGTAACTCGGACTGTTCCCAACAAAATCGTCTGGCCGCACCCGCCGAAAGGTCCATTTCAATAAATGAAATGTTGTGCGGACTACCAAGGCCACGCCTTAACTGCGGAGCAAGGGTGACAGTAGCCCGCAACTCCGGACGAGCAGAAAGTTGCGGTACGACATTACGCACATAGGTCAACCCGCTTCCAGCGCTGGCGGCGAGGCAGTTGAGAAAGAGATGCATTATCGACTGAGCGTAGCGATGCTAAAACTGGGCGTCCATGCCGGCGGAGTACTCGCTGCAGCGTTGGCGCTCAACAGCGCATTCCCAGCTACAACATCCACCATAATGAAAGCCAGAGTCCAAAAGAAAATGCAAAGATAGTAGCCGGGGGCGAAGAGCCAATCTTCAAACGCCGCGTGAACCAACCCCGCCGCCAGCACTCCCGCCAAAGGAATTGCGGGCGAAAGAACATTTCCCGTTAGGCGCATCTGCACCAGGGCGCGCCACACTTTTACAACAGTCAAAATGACCAACGCGAAAAATGGGAGATCTCCCGCAAATCCGACCCATTCCGTAATCGCGAGGTAGCTGTTGCCATGCTCTCGGGTGGCCTCACGGAACGATTCGAACTTTTCGGGTCGCTGCACGACTTCCATGCTGGTCACACTGGTTCCGAAGCCACTGCCCAACCAGGGATGCTCCTGAATGGCCGAAAAGGTCTCATTCCAAATGGGCCGGCGTGAGGCGAGGATCCCATCCTCCCGTCGCCCTTTGTATACAAACGCAGATGTGAGTGACTCGGATGGTTGCTGGTGGAGAGGCGCTACCGCTGCTACGAACGCCGCCAATGCCAGAGCGATCCCCACCCCTCTTAGAAGCAGCCCATATCGGCGCAAAGCAAGACACAACAAAGTGCAGGAAACGACTGCCCCAGCGATGCCGGCGCGGGCATAACTGCTGAAGAGCAATAGCAGCGCGAGCGCGAAAGCAAACGTACGCCGCCAGCAGGTGGTTGGCCCTTCACTTATTAGAATTCCCCACAGCAGAATTGGGGCTGCGGCGACTCCCATCACTGCACCCAGCGAGTTGGGGTTGCCGAAAATTTCGATGCGAATGACAAAATAGGAAATCGCCGAAAGGTATACGAGCAATTCGCAGCTCAGTAATAACCATGAGAAAAAACCCGTCTCCCTTCCCGCCACCGCCAGCCGGGCTCCGGTTGAGCCATAGAGGAAGAGAAGCAGCAAGCTCGTTGCTTTGAGAAAAGCGAGGCTGGGATAGGCGGATACGGCCGCCGATACCATGGCCGATACCACGCAAAAGAAGGCCACTAAATGGAATGTCGAAAATGAGTATCGCGGGTCTCTAGCATAAACAACCAGTCCGGCAAGAGCACCAACCGCCAGAACAATCCATCGCCCCGAAGTCCACGCCGCATTCAGGGGTAGGACCACACCGGCCCAAAGAAAAGCCGACAGCAGGAGCGGAAAAAATCGCGCCCGATAATTCCAAATCGCCGCCATCAGCAGTTGTACAAAAAGCATGGTTGCAAGCCCATCGGAACTGCTGAAATACGCTGGACGCAAAACTGCCGCGTAGAGGGCGAATAGAAAACAGGTAGCGAGTATGACGGGCAGCAAGAATCTCGACAAGCGGTCACTCACGCAGGTGTCTCCATCGGCAGCACGGCCCCGGCGAGGCCTGCGGCCCAGGCCTCTGGCGAATATTGTTCGATGCGGTCCCTGCTCCGTCGGCCCATAAGCGACCGAAGTTCAGCATTACTGGCAAGTTCATTCATTGCGCGAGCCAGTTGGCCCACGTCTCCGGCAGCAAAGATGCGACCATTCCATCCATTCTCGACCAAGTCTGCGGCGCAGCCGGCGGCGTCGGAGCAGATCACAGGTAAACCGCACGCCATCGCTTCATTTACGACCAGGCCCCAGGGATCGGTGTGCGTGGGAAAGATGAAGACGTCCGCGAGCGCATAGTAGGTAGCTAATTCTTCGCGCTGGGAAAAGCTCGCAAAGTGAATGGAGCCGGGATTAATAGCCGCTGCGTGCTGAAACAGCGCGGATCGCGCCGGACCATCTCCGACGAACACCAGACCCATATTCTTTCTGAGCTCCGGCGATAGTTCACCATAGGCACGGAGAAGATCGAAAATACCCTTCTCCGGGACCAGTCGGCCAGCGAAGAGAAAAAAACGAGGAGGTAAGCGCAGCGCCTGGCGATGCCTGGCGGCTTCCGCGCGAATGACTTCGGCTCGCCGCGCGAAGAACTGCGTGTCAACCGCGTTCGGTGCGGTAAAAATCATTTCCTTTGGAACGCCGTAACTTCTCAAATACTCGATCGAGGATTTTCCTGGAACCACGAATGCATTGCAACCGCGCAGAAATCTAGTTTTGAGGAATTCTATCAACGCGTAAGAATTGCGGGAGTCCCTAGTTGTGCTCTCCGCCCACAGACCAAAGCGCACGCGATTTCGCCGCGCCCAAAGCATAGATCGCCATGAGGCGATGTAGTTATAGCCTCCGCAGACGATGAAGTCTGGGGACGCTCGCCGCAAAGCCGTTTCCGCTCCCCAATTCAGCAAAAAGCTGTGCCTGCCGATTCTTTGCCTCCAGGCAGGAAGCACCTCGTAGGAAAAATGAATCTCATCTTTGTAAACCAGCCACTGGCGCTGGGTGGGATCGGTTTCCGCCAGGAAGATCACGTGCAGATCGATCCCGTTGTGCTGCGCAAGCGCGTTGAAGACAGGAATTCGGTAGGGTGCGATGATTTCCGTAATGATCACAAGTCGGCGGGTCATGCCAGGCACTCTCGATAGACGTCCGCAAGCTCAGCCGCTTGATGCGCCGTGGTGTGGCTTTGAAGGATAGTGCGGCGAGCAGCCTTACCGATCTGCCGTCGAAGCTGCAGGTTTTGCAGAAGCACCGAGAGAGCTGCGATCAGTTCTTGCAGGTTGCCCGGATCGATGAGCCAGCCATTGATTCCATGGCGGATGATTTCATCGATTCCCTGGCCTCGGCACGCGATCACGGGTTTCCCGCTGGACATTGCCTCCAGGTAAACACACCCCAGCCCCTCATACCGGCTGGGCAACACGAAAAGTACACAGCGCCGCATCGCTTCTGCGACCTGCTTTCGACTTTGATGTCCGAGAAAGCGAATCTTGCCGGAAAGCTTGAAGTTGCTGGCCAGTCCAGTCAGGCGGTCACGTTCTGGGCCGTCGCCAATAATCTCACATGAAATATGCGGATAATGGGGAAGAACGGCCGCGAGCGCTCGCAGCAGCAGTTCGTGGCCTTTGATCGGAATCAGGTTGCCCACGCTTAGGATGGTATTGGGCGAGCAATCGTTCTGTGCCGGAGAAAACATTTCTGCATCCACGCTGTTGTAAATCACTTTGGTCTTGATCGGGCCCTCGCAGCCCCCAACTACGTTGTGGGTAACCTTGTCGCTGATACAAATCACGCACGAAGCCGATCCGTAAACAAATTGCGCAACGCGCTTGCACCATGAGCCAGCGTATCCACGAACTTGATTGTCAAAAAAAGCATCCAGTCCGTGGACAGTCACGACGCAAGGTATATTCAGTTCTCGGCCTAGAAGAACTGCCGCATGCCCGCACGGCAGAGCAGCATGGGCGTGGATCAGATCGATCCGCTGGGAGCGGTGCAACTTGCGAACCCTTGAAATGAGCCTCGCATAAAGAAATGTCCCGGCAGAAGCAAGGCCAATTCCTCCCGGAGCAGAGGCATAACGGATCCAAGTGGCGCCGAGAGAAGCAGAGTTCGATCCCACGCTGCGGCGGTGCCACG
>Ga0187819_10001175_pt1 | contig 13552 bp, 11 predicted proteins | sample NC_wetland_sal_i_15_FD_132411 | JGI IMG/M metagenome (GOLD analysis project Ga0187819, IMG submission 132411) | Wetland sediment microbial communities from Neuse River Estuary, North Carolina, USA - SO4_4 | ecosystem: Environmental > Aquatic > Freshwater > Wetlands > Sediment | place: USA... | reverse complement strand
TTTCGGCCATGGAGTGTCGTTAGCAGCTTTTCGCGTGGCCTTGCATGATCCCGTGGAAGCAGCGCAAGCGCCGCATCAGCGCGTCGAGCGCAGGCTCGCCCAGCGAGTTTCCCTCAAACAGACTTAGCGCAATGTCCGGATCGGGGATTTCGATCAAGCGTTCCAGCACGCCAATGTCCGCGTCGCTCATGGTTTCGATGGCCTGCTCGGTGAAGCGGCCGAGCAGAAAATCCAACTCCTTGCTGCCGCGATGGGTTGCCCGGTAGAGGGCCCGGCGGCGGCGCATGGCAAGATCATCGCTCGGCATAGGCCGAGGGTTAGAGCGGAGGCGGCTTGTCTCTGTCAAGTTCCGTACCCTAACCCGGGGCGACTTGCTTTGTCATGCCCGCGGAAGCGAACATCCAGTAATCACCGGTGCAAAGAATCTGTTGAGGGTGGCGAGTACTGGATCGCCCGGTCGAGCCGGGCGATGACAAGAAAGGCTATAAGACGAACCTATGAAGCCCTCGCTCTTAGCCCCCCTTTTTGCTCCGGCGCGCAGCCTCAAAGGCGTCGGCCCGCGCATCGAGGGACTCCTGAACAAGCTCGTCGCGCCGCGGCATCAATCTGAGCATGCGCGCGTCATCGATCTTCTCTGGCATCTACCCCAAGGGGTGATCGACCGGCAACTCACACCGAGGATTGCCGACGCCCGGATCGGCGAGTTGGCGACGCTGGAGGTGACCGTCACCGAGCATCGGCCAGGCGGTCCGCGACGCGGCTCGCGCGCGCCCTATCGCGTGCTGGTCGAGGACTCTTCCGGCGCGCTCGAGCTCGTCTATTTCAACGCCGATCCGGCCTATCTGAAGCGCCTGTTGCCGGAGAGAAGCCGGCGGCTGATCTCCGGCAAGCTTGAGTGCTATGACGGCTGGCTACAGATGCCGCATCCGGACCATGTGGTGAGCGCGGAGACTTCGGATAGCGCACAGCGCCTGCCGTTGCTCGAGCCGATCTATCCGCTTACCGCTGGCCTCACCAATACCAGCTTGCGCAAGATCATCGCACAGGCGCTGTCGCGCCTGCCGGCCCTCCCCGAATGGATCGACGCGAGCTGGGGCAAGCAAAACGCCTGGCCGAACTTCGCGGGCGCGGTCCGCCGTATGCATACGCCGGAGACGGCCGCGGATCTTGAAGCGTCGGCACTAGGGCGGATGCGGTTGGCCTATGACGAATTGCTCGCCAATCAGCTCGCTCTTGCGGTGATCCGCCAGCGCCTGCGCCGTGCCGCCGGGCGTCCCCTTGCGGCTCCCGGCAAGCTCCGCCAAGCCATCCTAGCGAAACTCCCTTTCGAGCTTACCGGCGCCCAGCGTCGCGTGCTCAGCGAGATCGACTCTGATCTCGCTAGCCTCCACCGCATGCTGCGATTGCTGCAAGGCGATGTCGGCAGCGGCAAGACTGTCGTGGCGCTTCTCGCCATGGCGACCGTGGTGGAGGCTGGAGCACAGGCGGCGCTGATGGCGCCGACCGAGCTGCTCGCACGCCAGCATCTCAAGACGGTAGAGACCTTCGCCACTCCCGCAGGTTTGCGCATCGCTCTGCTCATGGGCCGCGAGAAGGGCCGCGAGCGCGAGGGCATCCTCGCCGCCTTGCGCGACGGACACATCGACATTCTGATCGGGACTCACGCCCTGATTCAGGAGCCGGTCGAATTTCGCGACCTCGCCCTCGTCGTGATCGATGAGCAGCACAGATTCGGCGTGCATCAGCGGTTGGCGCTGCAAAAGAAAGGCACCGGACGCGGCGCCGAGCTTCTGGTGATGACGGCGACGCCAATCCCGCGCACCCTGCTGCTCACCAGCTATGGCGACATGGATGTCTCGCGTCTCGACGAGAAGCCGCCGGGGCGGAAGCCGGTGACGACTAGCGCTATGCCGAGCGAGCGCCAAGCGGAGGTGGTGGAGGGCCTCGCCCGCGCCATTGCTGCTGGAGCGCGGGTCTATTGGGTCTGCCCGCTCGTGGCCGAGTCGGAGACGCTCGACATCGCTGCCGCCGAGGAACGCCACGCCGAGCTCAAGAAACGTTTCGGCGAAAAAGTCGGCATCGTGCATGGACGGCTCGCAGGCAAGGAGAAGGACGGCGTCATGGCGGCATTTGCCGCGGGCCACCTCTCCATCCTGGTGTCGACCACGGTGATCGAGGTAGGCGTGGATGTGCCAAATGCCAGCATCATGGTCATCGAGCATGCCGAGCGCTTCGGACTTGCGCAGTTACATCAGTTGCGGGGCCGCGTCGGCCGGGGCGCCGCGCAATCCTCCTGCATCCTGCTCTATCGCAAGCCGCTGTCGGAGGCGGCGCAAGCGCGGCTCAATGTGATGCGGAGCACTGAAGACGGTTTCGTCATCGCCGAGGAGGATTTGAAGCTTCGCGGCGGCGGCGAAGTGCTTGGCGCGCGGCAGAGCGGCCTGCCGGCCTTTCGCGTGGCGCAGCTGCCAGAGGACGAGGCGCTGCTGCAAGCGGCACGCGACGAGGCGCAGCTCGTGCTCACCCGCGACCCTGATCTGAATGGCCCGCGCGCGGATGCGCTCAAGCTGCTACTCTACCTCTTCGAGCGCGACGACGCCATCAAGCTGATGCGCGCGGGATAGAGTCCTATCAGACGACCGGCTCTTCCTCATGCACCGGCTTTGGCCCCTTGCGCTTGGCGAGCTCGCGCAAGCGATCCTGCTGGTCGGGTGCGACGAGACCTGCGGACACAACGAGCTTCGCCGCGTCCTCCACGGAAAGATCGAGCGGGATGACCTCGCTTGCCGGGACGAAGACGATGAAGCCCGTAGTGGGGTTTGGACCGTTCGGCATGAACACGGTCATCATCGGATTGCCGTTGCCAATCTTCTCGCAGACCTCGATTGGCGGCTCGCCCGCGATAAACACGATGGCATAGAGCCCGCGCCGCGGAAATTCGATCAGGCCGACCCGCTTGAAGGAGCCTCCGTTCTTGGAGAGCACCGTCTCGAAGATCTGCTTCAAGGTGCGGTAGACGCTGCGCACGATAGGCATGCGCGCCAGCATCATCTCGCTGTAGCTCACGAGCGTGCGGCCGAACAGATTGGCGGTGAGCGCGCCGACCAGCATCACGCCGGTGATGCCGAAGATCAGCCCGACGCCAGGCACGTTGAAGGGCAGGTAGTGTTCGGGCAGATATTGGGGCGGGATGAGCGGCTTCACCCAGGTGTCGACCAGGGTAATGAACCACCAGACGACATAGATGGTGATGGCCACCGGCCCGACCACGATGAGGCCGGTGAGGAAATAGCTGCGGAGCCGCGCGCCAAGATGGGAGGAGGCAGGCTCCTCAGCTCCGGCGACAATCTGTCGAAGCGGTTCTCCGCGTTCGGAGGCTTCTCCCGTTGGTAACGGCTTTGGGTCGGGGGTCGTGTTCATGCGTGCTTCGGGCAAACAGAATGGCGCTGATGGGCGACGGGTGACACAAAACGCTGGCTGTATGATGAACCCACGACATTGCCCGCGGATCGACTGCCGGGCGAGTCGTAACGCGTCACGCGCAGTTTAGGTTCTTAGGGGTTGACGAGAAAGCAGTCGACTCCGCTTCGCTTCAGCGCGTTACACAGCTTAAGGCTTTCCGCCTTGTCCGGGAAGGGTCCGATCTGCAGGCGATAGAAGGTGCCGAGATTGCCCATGTCGGTCTTCTCGATGTGCGGCTCGAGCCCCGCCAGCTGCTGGTTCTGCTTTGCCACCTTTTGCCAGAGATCTCTTGCCTCGACTTCGGAGCGCGTGGGGCTGAGTTGCAGCCGGTAATTTCCACCACCGGCTGAAGGCATTGGGTCCGTAGGGCTCGCCGTCGCCACCCGCGTTTCGGGCGCGGCTCCCGCCTCCGCTTGGGTTTGTGTCGTCCAGGCCGTCGTGACCGCTGGGGATTTCGGGCTCGGCTCGCTGGAGGGCGCCGGCGCCGGAGGTGGCTCGGATTCACTGGACGACCCTCTGACCGAGCCCCACCAGCGGGACAGACGATTGCCGCTCGAAGGCGCGCTCGCAGGCGCTTCTCCGCGCGTGGTGCTCGAGGAGCCCGGGCTTGCCGCTTCTGTGTTGCGCGCCGGCGGCGGCGTGGGCGAGGCTGAGGCGATCGTGGTTGTCCGTCCGCCCTCCGTGCGCACCTCTGTGGCGAAGGCGCCCATGGAAGCAGTATCGGCGCCTGTGCCGCCATTGCTCGCAAGAAGCTTGTCGACCTGGGCGTCGTTATCGTTTTTGCGCGCCGAGGCAAGCTCGGCGTCGGCTTGAGTCTTCAGGCCCGTGGCGCGATAGGCGAGGCTCCGGTTGACGAGCGCGGCCGTGCGTTCCGATGGCGACAGCCCAAGCCAGATGGCCGCGCCGAGATCGGCGATGGCGCGGGTGGACTGCCCGAGCTTTTGATAGGCGAGACCTCTAAAATAGAGCGCCTTGGCCGCCTCGTTCGGGGAAACTTTGTCGCCTTGCAGGACGGCGGTCATCTGCCGGACCGTGGCGTCGTATTTGCCGGCGGAGAAGGAGGAAACGCCAGCGCCCAAAACGCCACCGCCGCTTTCCTGGGCATGCGCCGGCGTCAGGAGACCAAGGCCCCCAAAAGCAATCAGCGCACTCAGCAGGAGCACACGCCGACGGGGGCGCTTGCCTGATATCGGGTCGCGCGGGAGGGGGCGTGTCCGATGAACCGCCATTTCCTTGCTCAAACAAAGAAATCAGGCAAATCCGAGGCTAGCTAGCCTATTCCACCGTAACGGACTTTGCCAGGTTCCTGGGCTGGTCCACGTCGGTGCCCATGAACACCGCCGTGTGGTAGGCAATGAGCTGGACGGGCAAGGCGTAGACAAGGGGCGTCACGAAACGGTGCAGCGGCGGCACGGCGAGATGGGTGCGGATGGCGCAGCCCACGCTTGCGGCATCGGCATCGCTGACGAGCACGATCTGCCCGCCCCGCGCGGCCACTTCCTGCATGTTCGATACGGTCTTCTCGAAGAGGTCGTCGCGCGGCGCGATGACGATGATGGGCATGTTCTCGTCGATAAGCGCGATCGGCCCATGCTTCAACTCGCCGGCGGCGTAACCTTCGGCGTGGATATAGGAGATCTCTTTCAGCTTAAGCGCGCCCTCGAGCGCGATCGGATAACTCTGGCCGCGGCCGAGATAAAGCACGTCCCGAGCCCGCGATAGGCTATGGGCGAGCGTCTCGTAGGGGCTCTCGTCCCTCAAGACCGTCGCCATATGGCGCGGGACTTCGGCGAGCGCCTGCACGAGCTCCGCTTCGAGGGCTTCATCGATATGCCCCCTCGCCTTGCCTGCAACGACGGCAAGGCAGGCAAGCGCGGTCAGCTGGCAAGTAAAAGCCTTGGTGGAAGCGACACCGATCTCCGGGCCTGCGAGCGTCGGAATGATCGCATCGGATTCGCGCGCGATGGAGGACTCCCGCACATTGACGATGGACAGCACGCTCTGGCCCTGATCGCGGCAGTGCCGCAGCGCCGCGAGCGTGTCAGCCGTCTCTCCGGATTGCGAGATGAACAGGGCAGCGCCGCCCGGCTCCAATCCGCCCTGGCGGTAACGGAACTCGGAGGCAATATCGACGTCCACGGGAAGCCGCGCCCAGCGCTCGAACCAGTATTTGGCGACGAGGCCGGCATAGAACGCCGTGCCGCACGCCGAAATGGACAGGCGGCTTAGCCTCGCAAAATCGAAGGGAAGCTTGGGAGGCTCCACGCGGGCGAGCGACAGGTCGACGGTGCTCGCGAGCGTGTGACCCACCACCTCCGGCTGCTCATGGATCTCTTTCGCCATGAAATGCCGGTGGTTGCCCTTGTCGACCAGCAGCGCCGTCGCCAGCGACCGAGCAATGGGCCGCTGCACCGCATTGCCGCTGCGATCGCGGATGGCGACCCCTTCGCGGGTCAGCACCGCCCAGTCGCCATCCTCCAGATACGAAACCTCATCGGTGAAGGGCGCGAGCGCCAGCGCGTCGGAGCCAACGAACATCTCGCCCTCGCCATAACCGATGGCGAGCGGGCTGCCCTGGCGTGCCACGATCATAAGGTTGTTATAGCCGCGGAAAATCATGGCGAGCGCAAAAGCGCCTTCGAGCCGCCGCAGCGTATGATAGACGGCGCGGACCGGGTCGTTGCCGTTCCTCAACTCGCGGCTGATGAGATGGGCGATGACCTCGGTGTCGGTGTCGCTCGTGAAGGCGGCGCCCCCGGCGACCAGTTCCTCTTTCAGCTCGCGGTAGTTCTCGATGATGCCGTTATGCACGACCGAGACGTCGTCGGTCATGTGGGGATGGGCGTTCGCTTCCGTAGGCTTGCCGTGGGTGGCCCAGCGGGTGTGGCCGATGCCGGTCTCGCCGAGCAGCGGTGACGATTTGAGCCGCGCTTCGAGATTGCGCAGTTTGCCTTCGGCCCGCCGGCGTCCGAGCTTGCCGTTCTCCACGGTGGCGACGCCAGCAGAGTCGTAGCCGCGGTATTCGAGCCGCTTCAATGCATCTACGAGCTGGCCGGCGACCGGCCCTTTTCCGAGAACGCCAACAATGCCGCACATCGCCTTAGCTCCGATTCCCGACTACCACGCTTACCTATCTACGAGGCAAAAGCGGCGCCAATTAATATGCTGTAACTCTTTATTTCCGCTCCCGCCGCTATTTCCGCTCCCGCCGCTTACGGAACCGCGCGGCCCAGCCCGGGCGCTCCTCTTGGGGGGCGCGGGTGAGCGCCAAGGCATCAGCGGAAACGTCCTTGGAGATGACGCTGCCGGAGCCGATATAAGAGCCCTCCCCAATCTTGACCGGAGCCACAAGCGAGGTGTTGGAGCCGATGAAGGCTCCAGCGCCAATCTCGGTGCGATGCTTGGCGACACCGTCATAGTTGCAGGTGATGGTGCCGGCGCCGATATTGGCGCGGGCGCCCACGCTGGTATCGCCGATATAGGTGAGATGGTTGACCTTGGCGCCTTCGGCGATCTCTGACTTCTTGATCTCCACGAAGTTGCCGACCTTGGTGTTCGGACCGAGTTCCGCGCCGGGCCGGAGCCTCGCAAAGGGGCCCACCTCGGCATTGGCTCCAATGCGCGCGCCGACAAAGTGGCAAAATCCTCGGATGGTCGCGTTGTCCTCAATGACGACGCCAGGGCCGATGATGACGTTCGGCTCGATGACCACGTCCTTGCCGACCTTGGTGTCGTGGCTGAGAAACACGGTGTTGGGCGCAATGAGCGTTGCTCCTTCTGCCATCACCTTCTCTCGCAACCGCTGCTGCATCGCGGCTTCCGCTTCCGCGAGCTCGGCGCGGGAATTCACACCCAGCACCTCGTCTGCGTCCGCGCGCAGCATGCGCGTGTCGAGCGCGCCGGCATGGGCGAGCGCCACCGCATCGGTGAGATAGAACTCGCCCTTGGCGTTATCATTACCGATGCGCGACAGGAGATCGGCCAGAGTCTTGCTGCTGCCAAATCCCATAATCCCGGAATTGCATAGAGTGAGCGCACGCTCCTCCTTGCTTGCATCCTTATGCTCGCGGATGCCGATCAAACGCCCCCGCTCGTCGAGCAGCAGACGGCCATAGCCGGTAGGGTCCTCAGCCTCGAAGCCGATCACCACAATATCGGCGCCGTCATCGAGTTCATGGCGAAGTCGGTCGATCGTCTCAGTGCGAAGGAGTGGCGTGTCGCCGTAGAGAACCAGCACAGCACCGCCAAAGCCGGCGAACGCCGCTTGCGCCGCCTTGAGCGCATCGGCGGTTCCTCGCTGCTCTGCCTGCACGAACACGGGAAGGCCGGGATCTACACTTCGCGCAACATTTGCGACCTCATCCATGCTTGGCCCCACGACCACGCACATCTCATCGACCGGGGCCGCCTTGGCCGCCGCCAGCACATGGACGAGCAGCGGCGCGCCGGCGAGCGCGTGCATCACCTTCGGGATGTCCGACTTCATCCGAGTGCCCTTGCCCGCGGCAAGGACGATGGCGAGAACCGGATTGTGCGTCATCGGTCAATGGTCACCGGCAGGCGCCTGGAAAAGAGCTAAGATCCTGCTCGGAATGCTTTAGCTCAGATGAGAGAGTCATCCGTTAATCGCAGCTTTGCGCGTGGCAAATCGCGGCCTTGGACAAACGTTGAACGGAACCTGTCTAATGCAAACAGCCCGGGAGGGCTACCGGTCGAGTCTTGCTCCTTGAACGCACGAGGAAATTGACCGGGACGGTCGAGCGAGTCATCTTTGGCGGCCAGCCGGCAGCGGAGCCATTGCCGGCGCTTTTCGGCGTAGATTCAAGGTCGAGGGGAGGTTTTAAAAGCCATGGCCGCTAAGGTTCGTGGGAGCAGAGGACGCAATTTGGTCCCTGGGCTGTTCGCAGCCTTCTGGATCTTGCTTGCCGTTTTCTCCGGCGCCTATCTGTTCCGCATCATCACAGAGCCTCAGCCGCACCAGACTGAGTCAGCTTCCGCCAGTTCTGCCTCTACTTCGGCAGCGTCCACCGAGGCTGAGCCGGTCGTGGTATCGCCGCCCGGAGCTTCTGCGATGTCAGCGGATCAGGCCGTAGCCCTGATCCAAGCAAATGACGCCAAAGACAAAGAGATCAATGAGCTCAAAGCCGCTGTGCGTGACCTGTCCGGCCAAGTTTCCGACCTGAGCACGCGGCTCAAGCCGCTCGAGAAGGTCCTGGGTCCCGTAGCGGCGCTGCCAAGCTCCACGGCCGTCACCACCTCGCCGCCGACGGAAGAGTCCCTGGCGCCCACGGGAAATCCGCCCGAGCCGCGGAAGCCTACGGTCACAATCGAACCTCCGGCCGACGAGTTGAAGCCGGCCAATCAGGCAAAGCCAGCGCAGAAGCCAGCAACGCCCGTCAAGCCGCCGGAGAAGCCTGCCGCAGAGGGCAAGGCAACGGGAATGGCGCCGTCTGCCAAGCCCAAATCGTCCACGTCGTCGGTCAACGACGACAATGCTTCGGCGTCCCGGCCAGACGAAGCCAGCGACGAGACCTCCAAGCATTTGACCTCTCCTAATGGGGAATCGAGCGAGACGCCGACGAAGCCGGTGACACCGGATGAGCCCGGATCGGAGTCGCCTGCGGGCTCGACCGAGACCGCAAATCTCACCCCGCCGCCCTCCTCCATCCCGCCCGGAACCACCCGGTTTGGCATCGAGATCGGCAGCGTCGGCAAGCAGGATGAGATCAGGCCGCTGTGGCGCAATCTCCTGTCCAATCATGCGGCGCTTGTCGCCGGTCTGCAGGCTCGGCGCGTCATGGCGCCGGACAAGAAGTGGCGACTGATTGCCGGCCCATTCTCCAGCGCCGCTGAGGCGACACAAGCTTGCGGGCTGTTCAAGAAGGCGAACATGTCCTGCGAGGCCACGGTCTTCGCCGGCGACCCGTTCTAATCGATCCAACGAGTGACGCGCGAAGGTTTAAGGATGTTTTTTCGCGTTCCGGGGGCGGAATCAATGAAATTCTAGAGGTCTCTAGCGTTAAACGTATCGCATTGGTTCAAGTCACCGCTCTCATAGCCGCGCTTGAACCAACGCACCCGCTGCTCCGATGAACCGTGGGTGAACGAATCCGGCACGACGTAGCCTTGCGTCTGCTTCTGGATGTGGTCATCGCCGATGGCGCTCGCCGCCCTCAGCGCATCATCGATATCGCCGGGCTCGATGATGTTCCTCATCTCCTGGGCCTTGTTGGCCCAAATGCCGGCGAAGCAGTCAGCCTGAAGCTCGACGCGGACCTGCAAGGCATTGCCCTGTCGCTGGCCCATGCGCTGCCGCGCCGCCTCGACCTGGTCCATGATGCCGAGCAATTTCTGCACATGGTGCCCGATCTCATGGGCGACGACATAGGCCTGGGCGAAGTCGCCGGGAGCTTTGAAGCGATCCTTAAGCTCCTGGTAGAAGGAAAGGTCGATATAGACCTTCTCATCCATCGGACAGTAGAACGGTCCCATCGCCGACATTCCCATGCCGCAGGCCGAGCGAACGCCACCGGTGAATAGCACGAGCTTCGGGTCGGTATAGGTCGCGCCATATTGCTTGAACAGATTGCCCCACACGTCCTCGGTATCGGCGAGAACGACGGCGACGAAGCGCTTGAGGTCGTCCTCGCTCGTGCTTTGCGGGCGCTGGATTTGCGGCCCTTGCTGGCCTGGCGTCGGAAAATTGGTCCTGTCTGGGCGCGATTGCGGCAGCCGGATATCGGGGAAGCCCGACTCGTCGCCACCTTGTCCCCCGCCTTGCAGGATGACGCGGGGGTCGATCCCGAAGAAGAACATCAAGCCGAGGATGATCAGGATGCCGAAAATGCCGATGCCGCCGCCCCCTGCGCCGCCGCTCGGGAAGCGTACGCCGCCTGGCATCGGGAAGCCGAATCCGCCCCCGCCTTCGTCGCGGCGATCCTCGACATTTTCGCTTTCTCTTTCGCCACGCCACCGCATCGTCAGCTACCTCGACACTTGGGAGGCCGGAAGTCCCCGACCATTGTGCATGGGACGGGGCTTCGCACAAGGTCGAGGGAGGCCTCTAAAGCGGCGCGAGGGGCCTTGCGACGATCAGCCATGGGGAGTGAGGCCGGGCTCCCAAATCCTTGTTGTTAAAAGCGAGATCGACAAGAAAGCGTCAAAAAACTGCCATAGGCGCAAGGCATTCTATGCGGACCCGGTTGTATTTCGTCTGGGTGGTAGTGCGTTCTGTGTAATGCGTACGAGCCTCGGCAATCCCCGCGCCGGGGCTCTTCTTTTTTGGCCCTGGGGCCAACGCTTGGACCAGGGCCGATTGCCGGTACAATTGGCGGCATGCCATCCGCCGCCAAGTCTCTCCAGCTACTTCCAACCCTGCTCGTAAATGGTCTCGTCTTAGCAGCCGGTCATGGTCGCCCTCACCGGTAAAACGAGACTGCGGCTTCCCTTCGATGTTCTGCCGGGAGCGGTCTATCTCGCGCTCCTCAGCCTCCCCGCTCTATCGGAAGAGTCCGGTGGGTCCGACGGCGGGACGGACCTCGAGCTGGCAGCGTATGGCGGTCCTGCCTGTACGGGGCGGAGTGGGTTGCACCTCACGCAGTCAGACGGCAGCTCGGCAGAACTGGCGCGCTTCACGATGCGGCTCGCAAGACAGGTGTAGACCACCGGGATCACGAACAGGGCCGACCAAGAGACCGCCGACAAGACCCAGCCGATGTCCTGGCGGCTCGCGGCATCGGCGATTCTTACAGAGCGTTACGAAAGATTGCCGACGCCGCCGCGACAGAGCCGCCAATCGAGCGCCAGCGGAATGCGTCCCTCTTCGTCGATCAATCCCTGTAAGGAGGCGTCTGGGCGATTCAGGGGACCGCCCAGACTGTCAGCGTCGGCTAATGATCGGTCGGGGGTGCCTGCTCCGGTGCCGGTGCGGGAGCCTCTGGGGCCGGGGCTTCCGGAGCCGGCGCCGGCGGAGCGGCCTCCGGTGCTGGAGCCGGTGCCGGAGGAGCGGCTTCTGGGGCCGGTGCGGGCGCTGGAGCCGGCGGTGGTGGTGCGGGCTGCGGGGCTGGCGCAGGTGCCGGGGCTTCAGCCTTCGGCGGCTCGACCTTGGGGGCCTCGCCCTTGTGCCCGTACATGAAGTAGGCAGCAATGACGAGAGCGAGCACGATGCCTCCCAAGACGATAGCGAGGAACGTCCTACCGCCGGCTTGGTTGTCGTTTGCCATGTCTTGATCTCCACTCTCGAACGTCGTTGGTCCAGACGGGGCAAGCCTAACGAGTAATGCCCGTTGGGTCGAGGGTTAGTGCCCGGAAATGCGCCAATTTCTGACGCATATGCACAAGCGGAGACGCCCCCGCGCAGGTATCAACGGCTTATTGGTGAGTTGGTTGCGAGCGGCGGTTGAAGAGCGGCGTAAGCCAGATGGCGAGCAGGAAATTCACGAGCACCGAATAGAGCGCCGCGTATCCTGGCAGCGTCACGCCGAACACCGACAAGGGATAGACCGAGGTGGCGAACCCTTGCGTCGCGGCCATATAGGTGCCGATGGCAAGCCCCGTGGCCCAGCCCACCAACAAGGCAGACGCATTGCGCCATCGCGTGTAGAGGCCGAGTAGGATCGTGGGCAGAAGCTGGATGATCCAGATGCCGCCGAGGAGCTGGAGCTGAATGGCGTAGTCTTGCGGCAAGGCGAGGATGAACACCACCGCCCCGACCTTCACCGCGAGCGACACGATCTTGGCCATGTTGGCCTCTTGCGCTTGTGAGCAATCAGGGCGGAGGAACTCCTTGTAGAGATTGCGGGTGAAGAGGTTGGCGCAGGCAATCGACATGATCGCCGCCGGCACGAGCGCGCCGATGGCGATGCCGGCAAAGGCGATGCCCACGAACCAGGAATCGAAGGACTCAAGGAACAGCGCCGGCACCGCGTAATTCGATCCGTAGCGGGCAAAGCCCGCGGCGTGTGCAGGGTTCTGATCGACGCCGGCAGCGATCGCCATGTAGCCGAGCAGCCCAATCAATCCGAGCACAAAAGAATAGGCCGGGAGCAGCGCGGCATTGCGCCGGATCACATTGCCGTCCGAGGAGCTCAAGATCCCCGTCATGGAATGAGGGTAGAGAAACAGCGCGAGCGCCGAGCCGAACGCGAGCGTGAAATATGCGCTGTAGGCCCCGAGGCTCGAGGCAGTCGGCGCGGGTAAGATCAGCTTCGGCGCTGGCACTTTGGCAAAGATCGCCCCATAGCCGCCGAGCTTTGCCGGGATTACGATCACCGCCGCGATCACGGTGATGAAGATCAAGAGGTCCTTGACCACGGCGATCAGCGCCGGGGCGCGGAGCCCGCTCTTATAGGTGAAGGCCGCGAGGACCACAAAGGCGATGATCAGGGGAAGATGTCCGGTGAACCCTTCCGTGGGAAAACCGAGGGCGCCGATCACCACCTCCATGCCGACGAGTTGGAGCGCGATATAAGGCATGGTGGCGACGACGCCAGTCGCCGCGATGGCAAGCGCCAGCAAGCGGCTGCCGAAGCGGTCGCGCACGAAGTCAGCCGCCGTGACGTGGCCCCGTGCATGCGTCTCGGTCCACAACCGCGGGAACACAGTATAAAGAATGGGATAGATCAGAACGGTGTATGGAACCGCGAAAAAGCCCATGGCGCCCTTGCCAAAGACAAGCGCCGGCACGGCGATGAAGGTGTAGGCCGTATAGAGATCGCCGCCGAGCAGAAACCAGGTGACGATGGTGCCGAAACGACGTCCGCCAAGTCCCCATTCATGCAGCACGTTGAGGTCGGCTTTGCGCCAATGGGCGGCGACGAAACCGAGCATGGTGATGAGGACGAATAGCGCGACAAAAATGATGGTGGCCGTGGCATTCACCAGGCGAACCCCCCAACATACCGGTGGCTTAACTCCGGCGTGTAATTTCGCCTTCGATCAGGTAGACCACGAGAACGAGCACGGCGCCGATGAGAATCCAGGCGAGCTGATACCAATAGAAGAAGGGGATGTCCCCGAGCTTGGGCTCGAGCCTGTTGTAGGAGGGCACCCACACCATGGCGAGGAAGGGAATGAGGAGAAGCAAGCGCGG
>Ga0187819_10001173_pt1 | contig 13556 bp, 10 predicted proteins | sample NC_wetland_sal_i_15_FD_132411 | JGI IMG/M metagenome (GOLD analysis project Ga0187819, IMG submission 132411) | Wetland sediment microbial communities from Neuse River Estuary, North Carolina, USA - SO4_4 | ecosystem: Environmental > Aquatic > Freshwater > Wetlands > Sediment | place: USA... | reverse complement strand
CCCGGCGTAGACAGCACGGCCGAAACAAGAATCGAAATAGGCGCAGAAAAGCTGCGAAATTCGAATAGAAGCACTAGAAAGACGAACACGATCGCCATGGCCAGAACCAGTGTTAGGTCCCGAAACGACTGCTGCTGCGTTTGATAGAGCCCCCCGTACTCGATCCGAATCGACGGCGGCAGATGCAGCTTGGCGAGCGTGGCCTGAACCGCGGCGATCCCGTGACCCATGTCGAGGCCTTCCAGCCGCGCAGTGACCGCCACGTACCGCTGCTCGTTATCCTGCAGAATTTCGGTCTGTCCCGGCAGCTCCGTCATGGTTGCCAGCGAGCCCAAATTCGCCAACTGCCCGCTTGGGCCAACCAGCGTCGTGTTGTTCATGGCCGACAGCGATGCCCGGACTTCCGCGGGATATCGAATGCGCACCGGATAGGGGCGATCGTTAATCACTACCGGCTGCGCCGCCTTCACCCCGTCCAGCATCGCTTCCGCTTCGTCCGCCAATTCTTGCGGCGTGAATCCAACGTGCGCCGCCTTCGCCATGGTCACCTGATACGACACCGCCGGTCCGCTCGTCGTCGAATCGATTCCATTGTCGACGTCGACTACAGGATGGCTCTTCCCTGTTTGGATCTTCTGGATTGCATCTGCCACTTTCGGCGCCCACGAATCCAGCAATTGCGCGTCGGGAGAAAACATCATGATGTCGATCGGCTGCGGAGCGTTGGTGAGGTCACCGATCATGTCCTGCAACTTCTGCGTGAACTGGATTTCCGCCGCCGGTTCGGCCTGCGCGGCTTTGGTGCGCACCTCATCCATGATTTCCCAGATGTCGCGATGTCGATTCGTCTTCAGTTCCGCCGAAATGTCCCCCGTATTGGCTTCCGTCACCGTGGCCAAGCCAAGTTGCATCCCTGTGCGCCGCGAAGTGCTCGCCACTTCGGGCATCGAGCGGATGATCTGCTCGATGTGCTGAATCATCCGGTTCGTCTCCTCCAGCGAGCTTCCCGGCGGCGTCACGTAATCGACAATGAAGCTGCCTTCGTCCATTTTCGGCAGCAGGTCCGAGCCGATCTGCTGGTAGCAGAGGTAAGACGCGAGCACAAGAGCAACCGCCGAAATAGGCACCCAGATTGGGTACTTCAGGCTCCGCTTGAACCACCGTTCGTAAAAGCGAATCACTCGCCCAAAGTAGCCTTTCATCAAATGCTCTTCCTCGGCCTGCAACAGGCGGCTCATCTCCCGTTTTGCGTCTTCTTCTCTTGTTTCTGCGGAAACCGGTGCTTCGCTGGTCGCAGGCTCGGCCAGGCCTGGATTCCCTTCAGCATGAGCCGCTGACGGCTTTTGTCTGCGCAAAAGGTAGAGGCACAGCGTTGGCGTCCAAGTAAGCGCGAGAGCAAGAGAAGTTAGGAGCGCCGCCCCGATCGTCACCGCCATGGCGCGGAAAAAGACGCCAGTAACCCCGGTAATTGCGATCAGCGGCAGAAATACAACGATGGGCGTCAGCGTGGAGCCAACGAGCGCCACCGAAAGTTCCCGCAGAGTCATCGCCACGGCTTCGAATCTTCCTTCGCCCGCTTCGCGGTGCAGCACCACGTTTTCCAGCACCACAATCGCATCGTCAATAATCAAGCCGACCGCTGCCGCCATGCCTCCCAACGTCATCAGATTGAAGCTCTCGCCCAGAAACCTCATCACGATGAACGTCACGAGCAAGCTGATCGGGATCACCATTCCTGCGATGAATGACGTTCCCCAGTCGCGTAGGAACAGCACAAGCACCGCCGACGCCAGCAGCAAGCCGATAATGATCGCGTCGCGCACGCTCTTGATCGATTGCCCCACGATCCAGGACTGGTCGTAAAACGTGCTCACTTTCACGCCAGCCGGCAGGCCTTTCTCGATCTGCTCCATCTCGGTCTTCACTGCCGTCGCCACCTGCATGGTGTTACTGCCGCGCTGCCGGTTGACGTTGATTAGCACCGCCGGCTTGCCGTTTGCCATAACAATCGTGAACTGCGGCTCGAACGACGGCCTCACTTGCGCGACATCCTCGATGTACAGCGGGCCGCCTCCCATCGAGTTCTTGATGAAGATGTTCGCGATTCCTTGTGCGTCCGCGGCTTGGCCGGTGATGAGTCCGAGATACAACTGGTGATTGCGCGGAAAGAGCCCGGGTGACTCCACGATATTCGATTTGTCGACCGCCGATAGAATGTCCGACACGCTCACTGCGCCCGCCCTCAGCTTCGCCGGATCAGGCACGATGTGGAATTCCGGCACTTGGTCGCCTTGGACTAGGATTGTCCCAACGCCGGACAGACTCGCGAGCCGCGGCTTGATGTCATAGGTAGCAATTTCCCACAGCTCTTTTTGCGAGACCGTGTCGGCTGTCAACCCATAACCTAGAATCGGAAAGCTCGAGAACTCCAGCCGTTGGCTCGTGACTTTGGCCGTCGAGGGAATCGTCGTTTCTACGCGCGCCAGCGCCCCATTCACACGCTGCAGCGTTTGAAACATGTCCACGCGCCAACTGAAGTACAGATCGATTTCAGCCGAGCCCCGACTCGTGATCGACCGCACGTCTTGAATCCCTTCGACCCCGCTCACCGCCTCCTCGATGGGTCGCGTGATGGTCACCAGCATTTGGTCAATCGGCATTACGCCGTTATCCACGCCCACGATCACGCGCGGGAAATCCGTTGTAGGAAAAACGGCGATGGGGATGCTGAACAGCAGATATCCGCCGACCAGCGCCAGCGTAATGATCAGGAAGATGACTGATTTGTGTTCTCGCGCGAACCAGTACCGTTCGGACTCGGGCTGCGTCGCGCTCCTGGTATTCATTCTGTTTGGATTTGCCATGGCTGGCTTGAGCCTTTAGTCCGGCTCGGCGGGCTGTGCCGCTGGTTTGGTGACGATCACTTTCGCGCCATCCGGCAAGCCATAGGCCCCAACGGTCGCAACCTGCTGACCTGCCTGCAGACCGCTCACGATCTGCTCCTCGGCATCTTCGTGGATTCCCGTCTTGACCTCAGTCTGATGTGCGATCTGATCTTGACCGATCACCATCACCGTTGTCTTTCCATCCGGTGCAGTGAGCACCGCCTCGGCCGGCACTACCAGCGCGTTTTTCACCGTTTTCGCCACCATGCTCAAGTGAACGGTCGACCCCGGTATCAGCTTGTCGCCGGGATTGGCTGCCTCCACCCAAACTTGCACCGTGGTGCTGTTCGGATCCACCGCCGGGCTGACCACGGTCACCCTACCCAGCACTTCATCCTCGCCGTTTCCTGGCGCCACTGTGGCCGCATCGCCGACGCGCAGCTCCGATGCTTGTTGTGGCGAGACAAACGCGCGCGCTACCACTTTCGACAAGTCCATCACCGTCAGAATGGGCATGCCGCTCGGCGCCGTGTCCCCTGGGAAAAACGGGCGGTCCGTCACGACTCCATCGATCGGGCTCGTAATTTTCGTGTAACTCAATTGTGCCTGCGCGCTCGCCGTCTTGCCCTTCGCTGCGGTCAGTTGTCCTTCAGCGACCTTCAAGTTGTACGCTTTTTGCGCGAGGTCGTACTGGTTCCGCGCCTGCGTCAACGCAATCCTCGAATCCTCGAGGTCTTTCTCCGCTATAGCGCCCTCCTTGTACAGCGTTTCGCGGGCGTCGAAGACTTTTTGCGCCGCGTCGAATTGCTGCTTCGCGACTTTTAAATCCTGTTCTGCCGACTGGACCGCGCTGTTGTAGCTGGCTTCCGCCTGCTCGTATCCACCCTGGTTTTCGGTGAGTGCGCCTTCCAGGTCCTTGTTTTCAAGCTCCGCAAGCAATTCGCCCGCATGCACCCTGCTGCCACGCTGAACGTAGAATCTCTTTATGGGTGCAACGACTTTCGGCACGATCGCCACCTGGTTGTGCGGGTAAAGCACCGCCTCTGCGGTTACTTTGCTCTGAATCGTTTTGCGTTCCACAGTCGCCGCTTGCACCGTCACCGTCGGCGTTGTCTCCGCTTCATCTTTCGACGCGCCGCATCCGAGCAGCAGGCTTGTTACGGCAAACATCCCGGCGATGCCAACAGGCAGCCACATTGCGCGTTTGCGCCGGTGCCAAGCCCTTGTCCGCAAGAAGATCAATTCAGAGTAGTTCATAGTTCTCCGAGCCCTTTCGCATCACGAACTCAGAAGTTTCCCGTCACCGTCTGCAACGTTGCCAGTGCCACACGATAGCGCATCTCTGCATCGTCGTACGCGTTGCGCGCTTGCGTCAACGTGTTCTCCGCCGTTACGACTTCGAGCGCCGACGACGCTCCGGCCTTGTATCGCAAATCGATCAGCCGCAAGCTTTCGGCTGCGAGGTCGGCCGTGCGGCGTGTCTCCTCCACTGCTGCTCGCGCTACGCTCGCTTCATTGTACGAACTATACAAATTGTTCAGCAGTTCCCTCTGAGCTTGGCTCAACTCCAGACGCGCTTGGTCCCGCTTGAACTCCGCCTGGTGCAACTTGCTGCGCAGCGTGCCCCAGTCGAACGCAGGCACGTTCACCCCTGCGGTAATGAAATAGCCCAAATTTGGCAGCACGCCTGCACGCCGGTCCCCGATATTGAGGCTGTGCAGTGCGTATGCATTCGCCTCGATCCCATAATCCGTATCCACAAAAAACGACGGGAGGAACGCGCCCTTTGCGGCGGTGACGTCGAGGTTCGCCTGATGCAGCGTCTCCATCGCCGCGTGCAGATCCGGATTCTCGTGCCCCGCCATTCTTTCCGCTTCGGAAAATACCGGCAACGCCACGGCCGAATCCAGGTCATCCACCACTGTGAAATTCTCATTCAAAGTCGGAAACAGGATCACCGCGAGATCGAGTCGCGCTGACGCCATGGCCAGTTTTGCTTCCTCGAATGCCTGTTCCTGCTGCCGGTACTGAATCTCCGCCTGAACCACGTCGCTGTGCGCCGTTTGTCCCACGCGCTCCGCATCCTGCGTGATGTCGAAGAAATGTTTCGCCGTATCGAGAGCCTGCTGCGCGGTTGCGTATTTGCGCTGCGCGACGGCCAGCGCGTAATAAAACTTCGTCACCGTGACCGTCAAGCCACGTCTGGCGATTTCAGCTTTCGCGTTGGCCACCGCTTCCGCTGCTTTGGCGCGGTCGTAAGTAGTGCCCATGTAGTTGCTGGGCGAGAGGTCTTCGTGAAAAACTCCCCACGACCGGTAAACGTGAACGCCGTCATTCGTCACGAATCTTCCGACGTTCGTCCGCCCGCCGTTCCCTTCGGTTAGCAGCGCTTGCGACGTGTAGCTGATCGTAGGCAGGATCGCATTCCTCGCTTGCGTGCGGTCCTCACGTGCGACCTTCGCATCGCTAACCGCCGCCTGAAATGGTGCATCGTTCTTGCGCGCTCGCTCGATCGCATCCTGCAACGTGATGGTCAGCGGCGGCCCCGACTGGTTCGCGCTCGGCGGCTGGACAAGCTGCACCTGCGAGCTGTCCCCTTGAGGCTGGGGCTTTGCCGCCGGGTTCTCCTGCGCTGCTGCTGTTCCTGCACCGAAGATAGCCGCCCAACACGCGCCAACCAGCGCCACACAGAGAACCACGACTGGCCAATCTCGTTTTCGCATGTCCTCTCCTCGGGGCCGGCTTCAAAAGACTCGATTCGGAATTCGAAACAACTGGCTTTCCCTGTTTCCTAGGGCCTCGATGCAGAATATCACTGCTGCGGTTTTCGATGGACGGCGCGTAGGCGCGGAACCCTGACCATTGCTGCGTCTGCGACCCGCACGCGCCGCACGCCGCACGAGCCCCAGCGTATTCACCGGACATGAAAAACACCTGAAAACACAGGTGTAAACCCGCTCGCGTTTCAGCAGACAGTCTCCGAGATCACCCCAGCCACATTTACCGAAGCTCGGTTTCAAGGCGAGTCAGCGAGTAGCCTGAATCGAGTGCTTACCGTGCATGCCATCAAGCTAGCCGAAATTTCCGTGGGCCCCGTTTCTAACCACTAAGCGCTGTCCCTCGACAAGGGGATCCTCACTTGGAAGGTCGATCCCTTTGCGGGCTCACTTTCGACGCGAATTTCCCCGTGATGGGCCTCCGCGATCCATCGCCCGATCGCGAGCCCCAGGCCCGTTCCTCCCGATTCGCGCGACCTGGCGCGATCGGCGCGATAAAAGCGGTCGAATATGTGTCCGATATCTTCCTTCGCGATTCCAGTTCCCGTGTCGCGCACGTCTGCAACCGCGAAACCATCCGCCGCGTCCAGATGCACCTCGATCTGCCCGCCGCTAGACGTGTACTGCACCGCGTTGTCGAGCAAAATCATGAACAGCCGTTCCAGTGAAGCGGAATCGCCCTGCACCCACACTGATTTCTCCGGAATCGATTCGCTGAACTTCAAGTGTTTCGCTTCCGCTAGGACGCTCGCTTCTCGGCACGCATTTTGCACCGCCGATTTCAAATCGCTGCGTGTCATCTGCAGCGCCGCAGAACCCGAATCGGCGCGAGCCAGCAAAAGCAATTGTTCGATCAATCGCGAAACTTTTTCGGATTCATCCAGGATTTTCGAAAGCGCCTCGCGGTATTCCTGCTCCGAGCGCGGCTTGCGCAATATGATCTCCGCGTTCGTGCGCATGACGGAGACCGGCGTGCGCAGCTCGTGCGATGCATCGGCCGTAAACTGCGTAATACGCTGAAACGCCGCTTCCAGCCTGCTTAGCATTTCGTTCAACGTGTCCGCCAGCCGCTCGAGTTCATCGCTTGTGTGGGGGACGGCGAGACGTCGTGAAAGGTCCTGGGCGCCAATGCTGCGCGCTGCCTGCGTGATGTGATCAACAGGAGCCAGCGCGCGTTTGCTGAGCCAATATCCGCCCAGCGCCGCCAGAATCAGGAAAACGGGACCGGCCGCATAGAGTAGCCCCCGAAATTCCTCCAGCGATCGATCGAATGCTTTCAGCGATGCCCCGACCTCAATGTCATACCTGCCGCCCGTTGCAGCGACTGTCTCACGAAGAAACCGAAATCGCTCGCCTCGTAACCACGCACTGAATGGGCGGGAAAGCCGCTGCCCACGCTTGGGTTCGATCGCCTGCTGAAGTTCCGGCGAAGCATAGATGATCCATCCGCCGGGATAAGCAACACGCAACCTCGCGCCCGCTCCTTCGCTGTCGACCAGTTCCCGAAACTCATCCTTGAGCGCTGCCTCGCCGCTCGGCGCATCTTCGTTGATGATGTCGCGAACCGCCTGCGCGCGCTGCTTCAGTTCCCCGTCCACCGTCGCGCGCACGCTGTGACTGATCGCCACGTACGCCAGCGCCCCGAAAAGCCCCAGCGACAGGGCCAAGATCAGCGAATACCATGCCGTCAATCGCGCGCCAATCGAAAACGTCTTCATGGGCCTATCAGTTGCGCTCTTTAAACTCTAGCGTTCGACTTCCAACTTTCAACTGCCTAGCTTTTAGCTTTCCTCTTAGCTCTCAACTCTAAACTCTTGTTCAGTCATTCCGGCCTCACGCAGTACCCAAATCCTCTCACCGTGTGAATCACCTTCTGTTTATGTCCGTGATCGACCTTGCCGCGCAGCAACCGCACGAACGCGTCGAGCGTATTTTCTTCCACCTCGGCATCGAGGCCCCACACCGCCTCCACGATCGCGCGCCGCGACGCTACTCCGCCGCCCCGCCGCATCAGGAACTCGAGCAAGCGGTATTCGGTCGACGTCAGATGAATTTCCTGACGCCCGCGAAACACCTGACGCGTGCTCGCGTCCAGCGTCAAATCGCCTGCTTCCAGCTTATTTGCGCGAGAGCCGGCCGCCGGGCGCCGGGCTAGCGCACGCAAGCGCGCCAGAAACTCCGCGAACGAAAACGGCTTCGTCAAGTAATCATCCGCACCTGCGTCCAGCCCCTTGACGACATCCGGCACCGCGTCCCGCGCCGTCAACATCAGAATCGGCACGGAGCGTCCTCCTTTTCGCAATCGCCGCGCCACCTCGAGCCCGTCCATTCGCGGCAGCATCCAGTCGAGCACGATGACGTCAAACTGGTACGCTTCGCTCAGCTCCAGCCCCGCCGGTCCGTCGCGCGCCACGCTGACCACGTGGTTCTCTTCGGTCAAACCCTTTTGCAGCAAGTCGGCCATGCTACGGTCGTCTTCAACAATCAACACTCGCACTTGTTTGTACTCCGCAAGCGTGCTCCGCTTGCCTGAAATATATATGAAAACCGCTGCGAGGGTACGTCGAGGACCATGCGCCACACGCCCGAGGCGGTTACGTCGAGCCGCACGCGCAACACGTGCCAGGTTAGATGAGCCTCAGTTCGGGGAAATCCCGCCGATATCGTTTCGCGTCGAGGGTCATTAGCCGGTCCGCTTGCGCCAACGCGTGTGCCCCGACCAGAAAATCGGTCAGCAAACGCCGCGGCTCCTCACCTGCGGATCGTCTCCTGCGGTTCGCGTAGCGCGCAAATCGCCGACCCGCCTCAGCCCACACGGGCCGCTGAATCTCGAAATCGACCACAACTCCCGTATCCGAAAGGAAATCGGTCACAAACGATTCCGTGGCCTTAGCATGGGCCAGAAGCTCCGCATATACCGGCGCGCTGACGACAAGCCCTCCTTCGTTTTTTGCATCGCCAAGGCGCCCTTCGACCAGCGAAGCTGTTGTTTCGTTAGACCACAAGGCGGAGAAAACGTTCGTATCTATAGCCGTCCTCATTCGTCAGCTTCTTCTTCATCGCGCAAAGATCGCACCCACGCATTGATCTCGCGGATGCCGGAAAAAGCAGGTAATGCCCCTGCGTATTTCGCGAACGGGTTCTCAGGTGCTCGCTCAGGCCGAATGATCGTGCGTCCATTGTCGACCACAAACTCGACGCGGTCCCCGGCTTTCAGGCCAAGCCGCTTGCGAACCTCGACAGGAACCGTGACTTGGCCCTTGCTGCTGATTCTGCTCGATTGCCTTGTCATTCTTTACCTCATCTCTTTACTGTAAGAATATCACACTTTACATCGGCCATCCTGCTCCCAAGTAGCTGCCCTTTTTGCATTTGAGGGTAGATTAGCTTGTATGCCGATTCCTGTTGTCGATCTTGCTGCCGATCCCGCTGTTCGCGGCTTCTTGGATGTTCCCGAGCAGCCGAACGGTGATGCATTTTTGCTAACGCACGGCGCCGGCGCGGATTCCCGCTCGAAGTTGCTGGTCGAGATGGTCAACGCTCTCGCCGCAGCCGGTTTCGCCGTCCTGCGGTTCGACCTTCCGTTTCGCCAGGAGCGCCCGCATGGACCGCCTTCCTTTGGCAGCGCGCCTCGCGATCGCGACGGCATTCGCCGCGCCATCGCTGTCATGAAGGAGAAATTCGGCGGGCGCATCTTTCTCGGTGGTCATTCCTACGGCGGACGCCAGTCGACCATGCTCATCGCCGAAGAGCCGCAACTCGTCGACGCATTACTCCTGCTTTCCTACCCGCTGCATCCGCCGCGCAAACCAACTCAGCCTCGCACTAACCACTTCCCGAAATTGAGCGCCCCGGCGTTCTTTGTACATGGCACTCGCGACCCGTTCGGTTCAATCTCCGAAATGCAGTCAGCCCTCGAACTCATCCCCGCGCCACACGCGCTCCTCGAAATCGATGGCGCCGGCCACGACCTTCGGCCTAAGCAAAATCCCAACGAATTGCCGGAACGCATCTTGCGCGAGTTCGAGAATTTCCTTTCCTCGCTTGCAGAGCGCTAGCGTTTGTTGGGGATTCGACTGAAGTAACCGCACTGGCGGACGCTCATCTTCCCGCGACCGCTTTTTTCATCCGCCGCACGGCCTCTGGTATTTCCCCCGTCGTGACATTTCCAAACCCGAGAATGAATCCCTGATGCCGAGCCTTGCCCGCATACAGAGGCGAGAGCGGCCAAAGCCAGAGATTCTTTCCCGCAGCCCGGGCCGAGATCTCGCAGTCGCTGAACCCACTCGGCAGCGTCACCAGAAGATGCATCCCAGCTTTGTCGCCGTGCACTTCAAGCAACGACCCGCAATCATCCCGTATGGCCTCGATCAGCAGCTTCCGGCGTTCGCTGTACAGTTGCCGCATCCTCCGTATGTGTCGCGAGAAATGCCCCTCGCGAATAAACTCCGCGAGCACGGCCTGGTTCACATGCGACGGGCACAAATCCATCGCGTGCCGCACTGCCGCGAAGCGTTCGACTAAATCAGCCGGAATTACCAGGTATCCCAGCCGCAGCGACGGGAAGAGTACCTTGCTGAATGTCCCCATATAAATCACCCGCGAATGATGATCGAGCCCTTGTAGCGACGCGATCGGCATGCTCTCGTACCGATACTCGCTGTCATAGTCGTCTTCGACGATCCATGCCCCCGACCTTTGCGCCCAGTCCAGCAATTGCAAGCGCCGCGAAGCGCTCATCGTTACACCCAGCGGATACTGGTGCGACGGTGCAACGTACGCGGCTCGCGCCTTCGCGCAGCGCTGGATTCCCGCCGCGACATCAAGCCCTTCGTCATCGACGGGCACCGGCACCACGCGGCAGCCCGCTGCCGTCAGAACGTCCTTCGTCACCCAGTATCCCGGCTCTTCGACCCAAACCGAAGCTCCCGGATCGAGCAGCACTCGCGCCGAGAGGTCCAGCGCCTGCTGCGATCCGCTGACGATCATCACTTGTTTCGCATCACACCGCACGCCGCGCGCGGTTCGCAAATATCCGGCAATAGCTTCGCGTAACTCTTGCAGTCCCATGGGGCTGCCGTACTGCAATGCGCTCACCTGCAAACTGCGCGCATACCGCGCAACCAGGTTCGACCACACACGAAACGGAAACGCATCCAGCGCAGGCTGGCTGACATTGAACGCCCCGCGTCCAGACACCCACGCCGGCCTTTCGTAACGGGGCAGTGCCGAAGCGCGCGCCGCAATCGGCCGCGGTCCCGACCGCGTTGCTGCCCGCGGAGCGCCCCCGCCTTCGCACGCAATCAGCCGGTCGGGCAGGGAACTCGACACAAACGTTCCGGCGCCCACCCGGCTTTCGAAATATCCTTCCGCCAGAAGCTGAGCGTATGCGTTCAGCACAGGAATCCGCGACACGCGCAACTCGGTCGCAAACTCCCTGGTCGATGGGACCACCTGCCCCGCGCGCAAGTCCCCCTCGAGGATCCTGGCGCGATAACCTTCGTAAATTTGTTGGTGCAGCGGGCTTCCTGCTTTGCGGTCAACGGCAATGAGCGGCGAAATTCCGGCCAGTGTCTTCTTCATTGCTGCATTATAGTGGTCATATCGAAATTCTAAAAAGTGGTTATTGCACCAAACCACTTCGTGGCGCAAATTCATCCTCTAGCGCTCGCCTCGCTAGGTTGGCGGAGGGGCGCCCTCCACCACTCGCCCTTCCGCCTGTTTTTCGAATGAGCACCGGCCATGCGCCGTGATTTGTGCAGTTCGACGCTCTTTTCTTGACCGTAGATGATAAACGCCGCTTTTCGACAATTAGGCATTGCCACCGCGCTTCTTCTCCTGTGGATTCCGGGCCGCGTGTTCTGGCCTTTCTTCGCCGGCGGGGTCATCCTAGTGATCGGGCTATGGATGGCCTCCCGTATCAGATCCCACCCTCACCTCGGTTCTGATCAGTTGATCGCCTTTGGTCCGCTGCTGTTCGCGATTCCCATGGCCGTTTTCGGCGCCGACCACTACATCGCCGCAAAATTTGTTGCCAATGGCGTGCCTTCCTGGATTCCGGGACATCTATTCTGGGTCTATTTTGTCGGCACCGCCTTGATCGCCGCAGCCTTGAGTCTGGCTACTGGAATTCAATCGCGTCTGGCCGCCACGCTCCTGGGCGTCATGATTTTTCTTTTTGTAATCCTCATTCACATCCCTAATTGCTTCGCCATCCCCTACGACAAAACCCGGTTGACCATCGTCCTCCGCGACTCCTCCCTTAGCTTCAGCGCCCTCGCTTTTGCCGCTTCTCAATTCCGCCTCTCTCACCCCGCTCAACCTCCGCAATGGCCAGCCCGTATCGCCACCCTGATCACCACTATGGCTCGCTTCATCATCGGCATCACCATCGCCGTCTTCGGCATCGACCACTTCCTTAACCCGGTCGCCGCTCCTGGTATTCCCCAGCAAAACAGCGCCTTCGTCATCACCATGCCCCACTGGATTCCAGCCCACGCCCTTTGGTCTTATACAACCGGAGCGATCTTCATCGCCTGCGCCTTCGGCCTACTGGCCGCGAAGCGCGCTCGTCTGGCTGCCACCGTTTTTGGCACGACCGTGCTTGTCCTGGCACTCTTCGTTTATCTTCCGATCACCTTGGCCAAGCCCTCCGACATTGCCAATGGGCTGAACTATCTCGCCATTCATTTCGCTTTGGCTGGCGCTGCCTTCTTTCTTGCAGGTGCACTGCCGAAGGACGTGCCGGACGAAGTTTCGGTGCCAGAACGAGCCGAGCCCAGCCTTCGCCGCGTTTCGGATTCTTGAGAGCGCGATCCACTTGGCGTATGCTTTTTGTAAATCTGCCGCCAAGCGCTTTGCGTACTCTGCAGGAGGTAACACTATGGACCCGTTTGACGCTAAACCCAGAGAAGGTGGTAAGAACCGCTTTCGGCTCCTCCGCCGTGACGGAGCGGGCCTGTTTTCTTTAGCGATCTTCCTCGCGCTCGCTTGCTTCGCCTTGAAATCCTACGCGCGGCCGGCTAACCACGACGGCGCCGCCTCGCCCGCTCCCGTCCTTCTCGAGCTCTTCACGTCCGAAGGCTGCTCGAGTTGCCCTCCTGCCGACAATTTCGTGCGCAGCGTCGACGCCAAGCAGCCCTTTCCCGACGTTCAACTCATTGTCCTCAGCGAGCATGTCGACTACTGGGACCAGGATGGTTGGAAGGATCCCTTTTCCTCCCATTCCTTCACCGACCGCCAGACCGAATACGTTCACGCGCTTCGTCTCGACACACCCTACACTCCTCAGATCATCGTCAACGGCACCACCATCCTGAAGGGCAACCCGCAGCAAATTGCCCAGATCTTCGCCAAAGCCGCCGATGCGCCGAAGGTTCTCGTGCGCATCGCTTCCGTGACGGTTGGCACGCCTCCTGACGTAGTTCGCGCCCATATCGACGTCGATGGCTCCGCCGCCGCGCATTCAGCCGACATTTTCGTAGCCGTCGCTCTCGATCACGCAGAATCGCAAGTGCTAAAAGGCGAGAACAGCGGCAAGCGCTTGGCCTATGTCGCGGTTGTCGAGGAAATCAAGAAAGTCGGCAAGCTCAATAAGGGCAAGAACTTCAGCGAAGACGTCGAGCTGAAACTCAAATCCGCGCCCGATCCCAAGAATCTTCGCCTCGTTGCCTTCGCGCAAGAGCCTGGGCCTGGCGAAGTCCTCGGCGCCGCCATGGCCAAGCCCGCCGATTGAACTGCAACTCCTTACGTCAGATGCCCCAACTGCAGCCGCGTCTGCAGCACGCGAAGTATCGTGTCGCGCGAAATCATCCCCACGATGTGGTTTTCCGAGATGACCGGCATCTGGTTGATGTCCTGATTCTGCATCCGCTGCAGAATGCCCAGCGCCGGT
>Ga0187819_10001171_pt1 | contig 13565 bp, 22 predicted proteins | sample NC_wetland_sal_i_15_FD_132411 | JGI IMG/M metagenome (GOLD analysis project Ga0187819, IMG submission 132411) | Wetland sediment microbial communities from Neuse River Estuary, North Carolina, USA - SO4_4 | ecosystem: Environmental > Aquatic > Freshwater > Wetlands > Sediment | place: USA... | reverse complement strand
TCCCAACAATCGCGGAGTGGCCGTCTATGGCGGCAAGGTCTACATGGCGACGCTCGATTCCAAGCTGGTCGCGCTCGACGCCAAGACGGGCAGCCTGTTGTGGCAAACGCAGATCGCCGATCCGGAGCTCGGCTACAGCGAGACGATGGCTCCAACGGCAGTAGACGGCAAGATTCTCATCGGAACCAACGGCGGCGAGTACGGCATTCGCGGCTTCGTGCGGGCCTACGACGCGGAGACCGGCAAGCAGATCTGGAACTTCGACACGACGGCTGAGGACTCGACCGGCGTGTGGGCGACGAACGACGCCACCGGCAAGGACATGCACCGCGACATCGCGGCCGAGAAGGCGGCATTGAAGAAGCTCGGCGATCCTTACAAGACGCTCGGCGGCGGTGTATGGCAGAACCCGGCGGTCGACCTTGCAGCGAAGCGCATCTACTTCGTGGTCGGAAACCTTCGCCTGACCTCGACGGCTCGGTCCGCCCGGGCGACAACCTCTACACGGACTCGCTGGTGTCGCTCGATCTCGAGACCGGCAAATACGCCTGCCACTTCCAGTACATCGCCCACGACTTGTGGGATCTCGACGCGGTGAGCCCGACGGTCTTGGTCGACGTGAAGGACAAGGACGGCAACACGGTTCCCGGCGTGATGCACGCCGGCAAGACCGGCAACGTTTACGTCCACAACCGCAAGGACTGCAGCCTCATCCGCTTCTCCGATCCGATGGTGGATCAGACGGGCATGTGGACGCTGCCGACCGCCGAGGGCGCCAAGATGCTCCCGGGCGCCAACGGCGGCGTCGAGTGGTCGGTGATGGCGGTCAATCCGGGTCTCGGTTTGACCTACGCCGTCAACCTGCATCAGCCAATGACCTACCAGGTCCAGAGCCCGCCCTATCCCGACGGCAAGCTGTGGCTCGGCGGCGCCTTCAAAGTGATCCCCACCGAGGAGAGCTTCGGCAACGTCACCGCCGTCGACTACAACACGGGCAAGATCAAATGGCAGGTGAAGACCCCGCTGCCGATGATGGGCGGAGCGCTGACCACCGCCGGCGGCCTGATGTTCACGGGCGAGGGCAACGGCTGGTTCAGGGCGTACGATGCCGCCGACGGCAAGGTGCTGTGGTCGTTCTTCGCCGGAGCCGGCGTCAACGCACCGGCGGCGTCCTACGCGATCGACGGCAAGCAGTACGGCGCTGGCGGCAACACCCAGATCGACTTCAAGCGCGGCAACAACATTATCGCCTTTACGGTCGACTGAGGTTGCGCTCTCGGAACGCGATAGCTGGGACGGGGTTTGACAAAAGCCCCGTCCTTTTCATGACAGGGCCATGCTTGGCTTTCGGGAGTGCGCTCCATGAAACGCTTTGTTTGTCTTGCGGCAGCACTACAATTTACCGCGTCCGCGCTGGCAGCCGCAAACGTCGAAGAGACCGCCCAAGTTTGCGCCGGCTGTCACGGCGAGAACGGGGTTCCGCAGGAGAAGACGATGCCGGTCCTTTGGGGCCAGAACGAGGGCTACATCTATTTGCAGCTGCGCGACTTCAAGAGCGGAGCGCGCAAGAGCGATCAAATGGGACCCATCGCGGAGTCGCTCGAGAAGGACGATATGAAGGCGCTGGCCGCTCATTTCGCGAAGTTGAAGTGGCCCGACTTGCAACAGTCGTCCGCGCCGCAGGACGTCGCAAAGTATGCCCTGACGAGCATCGGCTCGATCGGGTGCACGGGTTGCCATCTCGAGCAGTTTCAGGGCGATGGGACGACGGCCCGTCTCGCAGGTCAGCAGCGCGACTACTTGCAGAAGGCGATGACTGCGTTCCGCGACCGCACGCGCGGCAATAACCCTGGCATGTCAGATTTGATGAATGCCGCCGCGCCGGAGGCCTTAGCGGCCATTGCGGAGTATCTTGCAGGACTCCAAATCCTCGGGAGCACGAACGGCCGATGACGATCATCTGCTGGCGAGCTCGGCGCGCAGAGCGCCGTTGGCTGCGAGGTCGCTGGCCGTCTTCCCGTCCTTGTCGTGAAGGCCTCTGTCGGCGCCGGCCTTGAGCAAAAGCTCAACTGCCGCACTATGTCCGAGAGCCGCCGCGATCATCAATGCGCTGCGGCCGCGGTTGTCCTGCTCGTTGAGCCGCGCGCCGCGATCGATCAGCAGAGTGATGAGATTCTCAACGTCAACGGTGCCGACGCTATCCGCGTGCCCGGCCGCCCACATGAGTGCGGTCAGATCGTTACCGTAGCGGGCGTTTACGTCGACGCCGTGCTCCAGCAGCAGGCGAACGACGGAGGTGAAGCCGCGGCCGCTCGCATAGCAAATCGGGCCCTTTCCCATGCTATCGAGCGCTTTGAGGTCGGCACCGCGATCCAAGAGAAGCCGCACCGAAGGCTCGTTGCCCATGTAGGCCGCCGCGGCGACCGGGGTCAATCCGCTGCGCCCTGGCAGGTTGATGTCAGCACCGTGCGCGATCAGCAGCTCGACAATCGCGCTGTTGTCTTCTTCCGCCGCCAGGAAGAGCGCAGTGGAGCCATCGAGGTTACGCGCGTTGATGGGCGCCCCGCGTTGCAGAAAGAGCTCGACGATGTCCGCATGCCCAGCCTTGGCCGCTCGCGCCAGAGCCATGCGGCCCGAGCCATCGCGCGCCTGCAGCGAGGCGCCGCCGTCGAGGAGGCGGCGGGCAAGATCTAGGCAGCCTTTGTCAGCCGCGGACCATAGCGCCGTGTTGATTTCGACGGAGCTGGCGCCTTTTGCGATCTGCTCGTAATTCTGTTCCTCGCCTTGGCAGACCTTGACCTTGGCATGGGCCGACGTTGCAGTGGCGATGGGGGCCAGAGCGATTGAGACCAGCATAAAGAGCGCCGAAAGCGGCGGTGAGTTCGGCGGTGAGTTCAACGTGTGGTCCTTGTGCGTTGCGCCCAGCGTCGATGCGCGGCCAGAAGCCTCACGTTATCAGTCTCGACCGGACCTTTCCACCTGGGGGCCGCGCCGGACCGCCTAGGTCGCGATAATGAAATCGGCTTCCGGCTTGTGTTACCGGTCATGCCCCTTTCTGCAGCCCTGAAATTTGGCGGTTCGATGAGGAGGGGTAGGATGCCCATTGGCCTACGGGCCCGCGGTGTGCAGCCGGACGATCTTCTCAGCAGGGAAGAACTGCTCCGCTTTGCAAGGCGGCGTGTTCAGCTCGCGCCAAGTCTGCAAGGAAGGCATCGAGCTCATAGCGGCTCAGCGCGCGAACATCGTAGAACTTGCCCCCCTGTGACACGACAACGATATCGGACAGGGTCGACGTTCCGGTCGCAATAATGAAATCGGCTTCCGGCTTGGTGACCTCGATCGCTCCGTGATAGCGCATGCGCACCTCCAAGCGGATGGGAGCAGAAGATCAGCGGAAATCCGATGCGAACAGATCGTATGATCCCTTGCGCCGGCGGAGGTACACCTTGCGGGCAGCTTTAAGAATGCGCTCGCGGTTCTGGTCAAAGCTTTCAAGTAAGGAGGCTTCGCTGGAGGGCGGCTCGATCGCAATTCCGATCAAGGCACTCTCGTCCAGGAAGAACGAGACCTCCAGAGCGCCATCGCTGCCCCAAAAGTGAATGCAGCGCCGTGTGGCGTCGTAGCTGCGACTGGCGTTAGGAAAATCTAGCATCGCTAATCGCTCCTCGCGCGACCACCCGCCGGCGCAGCTTCATCCGTGGGACGCTTTGGCCGCACTTGCCGGAACGAAGGCCCGCTAGGCTCAGCTGGGGATCCCGGCGGCTTAGAGGGTAGCGCTCGCTGTCGTAGAGCGCGCGGATGTGGGCGAATTTGATACGGTCACCGTCCACCTCCATGACAGCCCACGGCTGAATGGGTTGTGGCAGCTGCTCGACCGTGAAGCGGATGGCCTCTGCGCTATGCTCAAAGCGCCGGCACGCCACCGGCCGCTTGCTGGCGCCGCGCCCGTCGCTCGAATAGACTTCGGCCGGCACGTCATATTCAAATTTGTTCATTTGTCATTATAACACAGCCGCGCCAGCCCCCTTGCATTGGGCGCTGTCATAAGCCCGGCGAGTGCCCTAAGCCGGTGTAGCGGCGCCCTAATTCCGCTTGCGGAAGACGAAAGCTTTCAGCTTGTCGGCCTTCGTAACGGTGCAGCCCACATCCTCGGCAAATGCGCGTAAATCGGCCAACGCGTTTGGGTGGATGTCATTGCCGATCATCCCCGGCGGGAACACGTCGGCGATCTGGTCGAACCTGAGCTGGTACGTCGCGCCCGACGCTAGCCCAACGATCGAGTGGCGAATGAGCATGCGATAGGGCTGCTGGTCGTTCATGGGCGCAGCCTTTCATAGGCTGAACATCGACGCTATGAGCTTGCCCACATGAACTCGAGCGCCACAAGGGGGTGGCGTCGCGCAAGTCCCGGCTACAGTGTGCGGTGGTTGCGCCCTTGCGTCCGCGAGTGCCATACGCATATTACGCAAGTAATGATAGGTACTACTACTGTATAGTTTGATTGGATGTAGAGGTTAGTGCGAGTCTTCTGGCAATTTCCACAAATCTTTTCTGTCAATAATGACTTTAAAAATAGTCGGTACTTATTCAACTCCATTTTCAAGCGCCACAAATAAGCCGCAATTTCCGATTACAGGTAATCTAATAGTTTGGATGGTACTCATTCAAATTATACTTAATCTAACACTTTGGAGATTTTTTCATGAGCGACAACGCACAGGCTATGGCTGCCCCCGCCAGCGCAAGCGCTACCGGAATGCGCAGCGAGATCGCCCAGAAGTGGCCCAAGTTCACCACTTCCGAGATCGCCGCGCTGAAGAACAAGGACGAACTGGTGACCGGGGTTCAGTCCAAGTATTCGCTCGACAAGGCTCAGGCGCAAAGGGACGTCGATTCCTTCGCCAAAGGCCGTCAGCTGTAAGTATTGCCAGCCGGCGGCTTCCTCCTTGACCCACTAAGGGAAGCCGCCGGACCATTTCATCGCCGACGAGCAATGGGCCGCGGCTAGGTTTACCCGTGCGGTCAACAGGCGGCCGCCGTGCGGCGCCACAGCGGAAGATCACACACGTATGATTGAAACATCGAGCCAAAGAACGGTGAGCTTCACTCATCCATTCTCGCTCAACGGCATCGACGGAACATTTCCTCCGGGCACCTACGTGATCGAAGAGACGCGGGAGCCAGTGGACGGGCTTTCGTTCATCGGCTACCGGCGCACGAAAACGACGATCGAGCTTCCTGCGGCGAGTGCCGCCCACTTCTCTCGGCAACTCGTCGAGATCGAACCAGCCGATCTTGTAACCGCGTTGGCGAAAGATGCGGAGGACGGCAATGCCCGATAATAAGTTCAAGGTCGGCGAGATGGTCGATTTCTTTCCATCGAAGAGAGGCGTGCCGGCTTCCGCCCGCTCCTACAAAGTCCTGCGGCTCATACCCTACGACGGGGGTGAGCGCCTCTATCGGATCAAGACGATTGTCGAGGCGTTCGAGCGCGTCGCACGTGAAAGCGAACTTGTACGCAGCCCGGCGGCCTGAATAGTCCCGGTCAAGTCATCCGATCGCATTCAGAATCCGAGACAACTGGCAGGGCCCCCGGGTTCCAGGCCCAACCGTCGCGAACACAATCAAGCTGCCACATCACGGAGATAAAAGGTGGGCTCGCATCCTCGGCGTGACCATCTTCGAGCGGCGCCCGCTCATCCATAGGAGCTTTCCATGCAGAGCGTCACTGTTAGACGGCTACGCAGTGATTTTACCACTGCCATTTCATCCACTCAAAATGATCTGACCCTCGACCCCTCGATTGCAAAGCTCCGAGAGAAAATCTCGGAGGCGGATTTTTTGAAGCCATTCTCAATTTACTCAAAAGCGCACCTGCGAAGGATTGATGATCTACTGCACCGAATAAGCAATGCCCGGCTAAGGGACAATCCATTGCAAGTGGCCGTGGCCGTGGAGTCGATACTTGAGTTGTTCGCCAGGCTCGAGATTACCGTCCGGCAGTCTGTGGAAAGCGATAGGAGAATCGAGGCGAATCGTTCGTGTTAGGCTGACACTTGGGGTTCTTGCGGCACATGCGCTGTTGCCGAAGAGGGGACGATAATGATCAACCCATGGTACTGCGCCACTCTGCTGGCGCTCGAAGCGAGCGATGTGATGCGACTGCGAATGACAAGAATAGCATTCGGTGGAGGCGAGGCCTTTTCGGAAGTGCATCTGATGATGACGGAAAAAATCGGTGCAGCTGTCGAGGCTCTGAGCTCGATGATGTTTGGGGGGACGCCGCTGTCCGTGATCGAGCGCTACCGCGAGCACGTGGCGGCGAATGCCTGTCGCCTAACAGAAGCTTGAACCGCCGCGAGCGTGCGATGTCTCAGGCGCCGCGCGCAACAACAAAGCACGAAGCAGCACGACAAACGTTCCCGCTCAGCTCGTGATACGGCGCCGCCGCGAGCGGGCGCCGCTGGCGGCTTCCCGCAGGGTGTAGTCTGATGTCCAAACGGGAGCGGCCGCTACAGTGGGAAGCTTGGATCCCGGATTCTCGAGTTCGCTTCGCGCGGTCGGACGGCGGCATTCGCATCAAGGTGATCGGACACGACAGTTGGCCTCGAGAGAGCGGTTGGCGCCTGCTCATTGGTAGCAATATCGATGGCTCGACTGCTGCGCGAAATCGGATGGCAAGGAGCAAAGTAGGCGTCTCACCGCTCGCTCTCCGAGGGAAGCTCAGCTTCGCGTCGCGATTAGCCGTTCGATTGCGCCGCGGCGCATCGCAGCGGCTCACCGGCAGCTCACAAAACGATTGGCGGCGCCCGCGCATGGCCGGATGCGGTCGTTGCGAGTTGGCGTGGACAGAAGCGATGGTGAAACTCATCGCAGCGTCGCCGCAAGAAGGAAACGACGCAGTCTGCGTGCAGGCTTTGAATCACTCATAGCATAAGCAGCTGGTTCGACATCGTTTTTGCGCAATTTAGAGAGAGAGTGCCGCCGAGGCGTTTATTGCGTTGGTTGTTTGCGGGGGACGCGGGCATCAACACTGGGGGAACGCCAATGCCGCTCATGTCGGCTGCGGTCGCAGCCACACCTGACGACCACTTGCGGGTCGTGCGTTTCGTCATGAAAGACGGAGCGAAACCGGTCGTCGTCATGGTCTCACATGCAGCTCTCGAGGACGCCGAAACCGTACCGCTATCCGCATGCGATTACTTTCACCGGTTCAAGCAATATCGAAGGCTCTTCGAACAGATGGCGAGCTACAAGTACGACAAGGGCTATGTCGAGGTCGATGGAAGCGTATGCATTAGGGCGATGGACTTACCGCTCAACAGTGCGAATTGAGAGCCGCGTTGATGTAAGTGGTTAGACCTGTGGCGTCGAAGTGAGTTGCGTCCGCACTCAGAAAGCGGAGAGCAACATGCGCACCAGGCTCCAAACGTCACGAGCGCTCTTGGAGGCTCGCGAAGCGGCCGCAGAGCAATTCCTGGCCATTGCCGACGCCATCAAAGCGGAGGCGGGGATACGTGTTCACAGCGTGTGCCACACCCTGTCGAGCCGCTGTTGGGCTGGAATGCGGGTCATCGAGGCCCCGGAAGGGCGGACCCGGCGGCAGCTTTATGTTCTGGCCCGGGCATGTGCACGTGTCGTCCTGCACAGCGCGGGCAAAGATAGGGGTCTCCCTGACGACGCCATCGATTTTGAAGTTGCGCGTTGGGCGCAAGATGCATTGCAGCGTTATGGGCTGAGCTAGTCGATTTGATCGAACCGCCGGTCGCGAGCGATTGGCGCGGCGCCGGCATCGCGTCACCCGGCGAAGCGGCGCTTATGCTCACCTCGCGCGCAATGTCGAGACCCCGTGTCCAACATAATTCCACCACCTCGGCGCCGCTTCTTGGTGGCGGATCATTCGCCGAGGGAGACAGTCATGGTGTTCAGCAGGTCCGATCCAAAACCCTTGAAAGTCGTGCCGCCCGACCTGAAGCCGGAGCCGCCGCGGGTGCCGACGCCGCCGAACGTCGAGGGACGCTCGGTGATCGGCAGCGATCTCTCCATCGAGGGCCCCAGCATAACCATGCGCTGCAAGGGCACCTTGTGCGTCAACGGCAGTATCGAGGCCAACCTCCACTGCGTCGAGCTGCAGATCGGCGATCAGGCCGTGATTGTCGGATCGATCGCGGCGACGAAGGTGGAAGTGGCCGGGCGCGTAAACGGCGCGATCTTTGGCGACAGCGTCGTTCTGCATTCGACGGCGCACGTCGAGGGGGACATCGCCAGCCGCTCGCTGTCGATCGAGCAGGGTGCGAGCTTCGACGGCCGTTCGCGCAAGGTGACGGACCCGGCGGAGGTGGCCCCGCAGCTGGATCCGGCCGTGCAAGTGCCCGTCTATCATTCCTAAGGACGAGCGTCGCTCGCGCGAGGGTGGCGAGCGATTGCAACTGAGACAGCACACGCGTCGACAATCGGCTGGGCGAAGCGGTCGCGGAAAAGAATCTTCTCCGCCGACAAACAATCGCCGCGGATGCGTGGGCAACTGGCGGCGTGGGGTAGCGCCAAATTTCGCGACGTATGCGTCTCTGACGGAGGTAGAGTCATGTTCAACGCCGACCCCAAGTTCAACGCCGACCTCAAGCTCGATGCGAACCTTCCCAAGCCGGCGCCGGTACGCGCGAGCACGGCCGCTCCCGCGCCTGCGCGGCCCTCTCCCTTCGAGGCCGCGGCGGACGCGGCCAACGGCACCTCCGTCATCGGCACCGACCTCACCATCCTCGGCGATCGCATCACCATCATTTCCAAGAACAAGCTGCAGGTCGACGGGGACGTGCGCGGCAACGTGCACGGCAAGCACGTGGTCATCACCGAGGAGGGCTCGGTCGTCGGCATGGTCTCGGCGGAGACGATCGAGGTGCGCGGCGGCGTGCGCGGCTCCATCCGCGCGGTCAGCGTCAAACTGCAGTCCTCCGCCCAGGTCGAGGGCGACATTACGCACCAGAAGCTCGCCATCGCCGAAGGCGCGGAGTTCGACGGCAGCGTGCATCTGACCAAGAATGCAAGCGAGCTGATGCCCGTGCTCGATCCCGAGGTGATCGAGCGCGAGCGCGTTTGAGGGCAAGCCGGACCCGCGAGGCCGCGGCTCGCGGGAGCGCTCGCTCCTGCGTTGGAGGCGTTCCATGTTCAAGCTGAAACCGGACAACGATCGCGCCCCTTTCAACGCTGCCCAGGAAACGAACGGCGAGGAGGCCGCGCCTCGGCGCGCGGCGGCTTCGCCGTTTGCCCCGGGGGCGAACGCGGCAACGGGCGTCTCCGTATTGGGAAGCGATCTCACCATTCTGGGCGAGAAGGTCACCATCGTCTCACAAAACAAGCTGCGCATCGAAGGCAAGGTCCGCGCCGACGTGCACGCGCGCGAGGTGGTGATCGCCAAGGAGGGCTCGGTCACGGGTGAGGTGTGGGCCGAGCGCGTCGACGTGCTGGGCGAGGTCAACGGCTCGCTCGTCGCGGTCAGCTTGAAGCTGCACGATAGCGCCAGCGTCAAGGGCGACATCATGCACCAGAAGCTGTCGATCGCCGAGGGCGCCAAGTTCGACGGCGCGGTGCAGCTCATCCGCGATCCGCGCGAGTTCGCCCCCATTCTCGACGCCGACGCGCTCGCGAACGGAAAGGGTGAGCCCGCGCCGAAGCCCTTTGACCGCGAGGCGGGCTGATCCCGATTACTTCTTCCCGCCCTCCGCCTGAGCCGGCAGCCCCAGCTTGCCTTCCAGCGCGGTGATCTCCTCCCGGAGCTTTTTCTGCTCCTGGCCGCGGCGCACCATCTGCATCTGGATCTTGCCGATCTCCATGGAGGCATTGTTGCGCGAGGTCGTGTCCTCGCTGCTGCCGGTCTCGAACTGCTTGTCGAAGATCCGCTGCTGGTCGGCCTGGTTTTCCTCCTCGAGCTGCCTCAGCCGCTCGCGCGCCTGCGCGAGCGCGACGATGTTGCCCGTCTCCTCCGGGCTGCGCGGGGCGGTGACCGCCGCCGCGGGGGTCTCGCCCGGGGCCGTGGTTGCGGAACGCTGCGCGGCGGTGGGCTGGAAGTAGAACTCGCCCGTCAGCGCCGAGTGGTCCCACGGCACCTGCTTGCCGCCCGTTGCGGCGAGAACGTCCTTCCGCACCTCGATCATCACCGAGGTCAGATCGCGCCCCGGCTCGCGCACGTGCTTGGCGAGCGCCGCGGTGAAGGGCGAGTTCTTGCCCTTGCCGTCGAGGGCCACGTTCCCCGGCTGCGTCGAATAGGCGATGAAGGTGCCGACGCCGGTGTCGACCTGGGCGAGCCCCTTGCCGATGCTGGTTGACCGCGTGCCCATGGAGCGCGCGAGGTTCTGCGCGAACGGGTTGTCGCGGCAGGCGTCGAGGAACACGATGTTGGTCTTGTCCGCGCGGCCGAGCTCCATCTGCTTCAAGATGAAATCGAGGTTCTCGGCGTCGAAGTCGAGGTCGCGCTCGCCTTGAAGGTGCGCGTCGACCGGGATCAGGTAGTTGCGCCCCGCCACCTGCAGCCCGTGCCCGGCGTAGAAGAAGATGGCGACGTCGGCGCTCTCCAGGAGGCCGGCGAAATCGCGCACCTTGTTGTCGAACGCGCGCTTGTCGACGTTGGTGCCTAGGATGACGTCGAAGCCGGAGGCTTTGAGCGCGGACGCGATCTCCTGAGCGTCGTTGACCGGATTGGCGAGCTGCCCGACCTCCTTATAGGCCGAGTTGCCGACGACGAGAGCAACGCGCTTTTCGGCCGCCGCGGGAAGCGCGAGCAGGAGGGAGGCGGCGAGGAAGGTGAGGAGAACGCGGGCATACGACATGGAGTTTTCCTGTTGGGGCTTGAGGGTCAAGGCACTTTTTTGCCAATCCATCCATAGGCGAGCATGACCAGGCCGAGGGCGCCGACGGCGCCCGCGACCTGCCCGACCGTGCGCATCAGCGCGGCCGGGTCGGTGGACTTCGGCGCGAGTCCCTGCATGTAGAAAAAGAACGCCGCCGCCGCCGCGACGAGCACGCTGCCGATGATGACCACCCGCCAATTCTTCTGACGCATGGGTCCTCCCTCCGCGCGACCTTTCGGGGCCGCGGGAGGCATCATAGAGACGAGCGTGACAAATGTGAGACTGAGTCTGATGGGGGCGGCGGGCGAGGTATCACCGGCCTATCCATGGCGGCACGCGCGCAAGCGGTGACCGATCGGGCCGAAGCAGAATAGGGTCTTGGGCATGTTGCCGATGAAGTATCCTGAGCAGGTGGCCGTCAATGCATATAGACGCCGCTGCAATAGGTCTCCAACTGGCCGATTGCAATGCGCTGGTCTCCGATGATGCTCTTGGCCAGATCGCCGATCGAAATAATGCCCACCACGGCTCCATCGTTGACTACTGGCAGATAGCGTATCCGCTTCTCCGTCATGAGTGCCAAGGAGTTCTCAACAGTATCGTTGGACTCGATGCACGCGACTTCGGTAGACATGATCTCTCTAACGAGGGTCTGCGGAGAGCTCCTGCCCTTAAGCGCAACGTTCCGGGCGTAATCGCGTTCGGTCAAGATGCCGACGAGCGTTGCCCTATCCATGACGAGCACTGACCCAATATCCTTTTCACCCATCTTCTTTATGGCCGAATACACTGTTTCGTCGGGGCGCACCGAAAAGAAAGCGCGCCCCTTCTCTTTCAGAAGTTGGTTGATCGTTGTCATCGGGCGTTTCCTCTCCAAGAGAGACAAGTTCCCCCGAGAATTGCAACATACACGTCAGACTCGTGCGCCGGCCTCAGCCTATTTCCTGCACAGAGCGGCGCCCCTAAGCACTTTGCTTGGTGCTGCTCCGCTGCGATAGCGCTAGCAACTCTTGCATCTGAGCACTGCCGGCACTGAACTGCTGCTGCACAAACTCAGCATAAAGCCGGGCTGCCTCGGGGATGGTACGGGCACCGGCAATGGAGCGGGCCGCCGCGAACGCCGCGTCAACATTCGTTGCGGTGTTCTGAAGGCACTTCCGTTCCATCTCGCGCGCAGTTTTATAGTTGGCATGCAGCACGCTCTTCCACCGCTCCGTGCCCTCCTGCGCGGCTGAGTTCAGACTGGTAAAGGCGTCGTGGAAGCGCTTGACACTTTCTTCCGCAACCACCCGGACTTGCTCTGGAATGTGGCCGTTCTTGGCCGCGTCGACGAATAGCTGTGCTTGATCTTTGAACTGTTCCATGACTTTTCACCTGTTGGACGTCTTGGCATGGGGAGTCTATCCCGCAACGGCTGCCCAAGGTCCCGGAATCCAAGGCATGCGGCAGAACCAGCGGCTCAGCTCTTGCCGAACCGCTGGCCTTTGAGGGCAGCCAAATTCGCCGCGCCCCTTCTGTTCCGAAGAATGAATTGATCATTTTTCATATAGTACCGAGCTGTATTTTTTACAAGGTCAAACCATCTTTTATTTCCAAAATTATTTCCAAAAATTTCCAAAACAAGGCAACGTGCTCGTGCAAATCCGGATGTGTCTTGTGTGCAGCAAAAAAAATCCTGCCTTAGATACTCTAAGTCGCCGCTATCAGCATATTGCCGCAAACTAATCCCTGCCCTCTGCACCCCATCCCGCCCCACAGGGACGATTCTCGAGACCGCCTCAAGGCTTTGGCCGGCCCACGGAACCTCCCTCACTCCACTCGAGTTCGTACGGCTGCAGCAGAACCCCAGCCGTCAAAATCCGCCAAGCAGCAACGCTTGATGAAGGGCGCGCCAACGCGTCCTAGACGCGCTACTCTGAAGCGCCCCGCCGCCCCCACAGGAGCCCCCCATGAAACTCTACTACTCTCCCGGCGCCTGCAGCCTCGCCGGCCACATTGCGCTGAACGAGGCCGACATGAAGTTCGACCTCGTCAAGGTCGACCTCAAGGGGCACAAGCTAGAGGACGGCCGCTCCTTCCGCGACATCAACCCCAAGGGCTACGTGCCGGCGCTCGAGCTCGACGACGGCGAGCTGTTGACCGAGAACGTCGCCATCCTCGCCCTCATCGCCGACCGCTATCCCGCGCTGATGGCGCCCGGTCCGTTCGGCCGCTACCGGGTCTTGGAAATGCTCGCCTACATCGCGACCGAGATCCACAAGGCCTTCCACCCGCTGTTCGACCCGAGGGGCGAGCGAACCTGAGAAGAAGAAAGCGTGCGACATCGTCGCCAAAAAGCTCGCGCACGTCGCCAGCACGCTCAAGGGCCCGTACCTGTTCGGAGAGAAAGCCACCGTCGCCGACTTCTACCTGTTCGTGATGCTACTGTGGGCGGGAAAGAACAAGATTGCCATTCCGCCGCCGCTGAAAGCCTCGAGCGACCACATAAGGACGCGGCCGACCGTGCAGGTGGCGCTGCGGCGCGAGGGCCTGATCGCCTAGCCGCGCGCTCAAAACTAATCCCCGCCCTCGATCCCTCTCCTACACTCCCCCGCAACTCTGCCCACCCGGGACGCATCAGCTGAGCGGCCGACGCGGGGCAGGGCCGGTGCCCGGCTCGAGGCGGCGTTGCTCCGTTCGCAACCCCGTCGCGAGGACAGCTCCCTCAGAGGGCCGGGGCAG
>Ga0187819_10001170_pt1 | contig 13566 bp, 12 predicted proteins | sample NC_wetland_sal_i_15_FD_132411 | JGI IMG/M metagenome (GOLD analysis project Ga0187819, IMG submission 132411) | Wetland sediment microbial communities from Neuse River Estuary, North Carolina, USA - SO4_4 | ecosystem: Environmental > Aquatic > Freshwater > Wetlands > Sediment | place: USA... | reverse complement strand
GTAGCGCCCCGAAATATTCCTATTGGAACGGGTGCTCTACCGGTGGGCGCCAGGGCTTGAAGGAAGCGCAGAAATTCCCGGCCGACTTCGACGGAATCGTCGCCGGCGCCCCCGCCAATTACCAGACGCACCTGCACGTGTGGTCGGTTTGGTTGGCGCAGGAAATGAACAAGACGCCGGACAGCTACGTCCCTCCGGAGAAACTGGCGGTCCTTCATAAGGCAGTCTTGGCCGCCTGCGATGCGGCGGACGGCGTGAAGGACGGTCTGATCAACGATCCCACGCGCTGCCACTTCGATCCGAAGACCATCGAGTGCAAGGGTGAAGATCAGCCGACATGCCTGAATCCCGCACAGGTTGCCGCGGTGCAGGCCATTTACGCCGGCCCGAAGGACGCCCACGGCAAGGAGATTTTCCCCACCTTTCAGCCCGGCAGCGAATTAGGCTGGGGCCTCTTGGCCGGGAAGGAACCGGCCTCCGTGGCCGCCGATAGTTTTACCTACATCGTCTATAAAAATCCGCAGTGGGACTGGCACACCATGAATCTCGATAGCGACGTGAAGCTGATCGAGAAGACTTACGCCAATCTAATCGACGCCACCGATCCGGATATGAAAGCGTTCTTCGCGCACAAGGGCAAGCTGCTCATGTATCACGGCTGGAACGATCAGGCCATCGCTCCGGGCAACAGCGTGAATTACTACAAGAGCGTGGTGAAGAACCTGGGCGGCGAAGCCAAAGCCTCCGATGAGATCCGGCTCTTCATGGCGCCGGGCATGACGCATTGCGGCGGCGGCGAAGGTCCCAACACGTTCGACCAGATGAGCGCCATCCAGCAGTGGGTGGAGCAAGGCAAGGCGCCCCAGGTGATGCTTGCCTCGCACGCGGACCGTTCCGGCGCCGTCGATCGCACGCGCCCGCTGTGCCCCTATCCGCAGGTGGCGAAGTACAAGGGCAGCGGCAGCACGGACGACGCTGCGAATTTCACCTGCGCCGCGCCGTAACTGCTGTGCACCCTCGTCTCCATGCGGTCAAGCCTCGTCTTTAGGCAGGTTGCATACATGATAAAGTTATGAATGTTTGCGGCAAAGCCGCAGCGGAGACGCGTACAGACCACCCCGAGGGAGGATTCAGCATGGCGAGATCCAAGAAGCTTTCCGTTGACCGCCGCGGTTTCTTGAAGGGCGCCGCCGCCGGCGCTGCCGCGCTGGTAGCGAAACCCGAGGCCGCCAAGGCCCAGGAAGCAGCCGAAGTTCGCCGTCCCGCCCCGCTGCCGGGCGCCAAGCAAACGGCCGCCGAAACCAGCCCTCCGCCGCCCCGCGTGGACGTTTACACCACCGACCGTCCCGGCTCGGATTTCATGGTTGACGTCCTCAAGACCCTGAATTTCGACTACATCTTCGCCAACCCCGGTTCCAGCTTCCGTGGCCTGCAGGAGTCCTTCACCAACTACGGCGGCAACAAGGACCCCGAATGGATCACGTGCTGCCACGAGGAATCGTCGGTCGGCATGGCCCATGGTTACTTCAAGATCGAAGGCAAGCCGATCTGCATCATGGCGCATGGCACCGTCGGGCTGCAGCATGCCTCCATGGCCATCTACAACGCGTATGCCGACCGCGTGCCCGTGTACATCATTCTCGGCAATATTCTGGATGGCCGGTGGCGCCGCGGCGACGTGGAGTGGACCCACAGCGTCCAGGATGCCGCGTCCATGGTTCGCGACTACACCAAGTGGGACGATTCGCCGGTTTCGCTCGGCCAGTTCGCCGAGTCCGCCATACGCGCCTACAAGATTGCCATGACCCCGCCCCTGGAGCCGGTGGTGATCGTGGCCGACGCGGTGCTGCAGGAAGAACCGATTGAGCCGGCCGAGCGTGGCAAGCTGCAGATCCCGAGGCTGAGTTTGTCGCAGCCGCCCGCGGGCGACTATGGCGCCGTGCGCGAAGCCGCCAAGATGCTGGTCAACGCCGAGAACCCGTTGATCGTCGCCGGGCGCGTGGCGCGCACTCCGGAAGGAATCAAGCTGCTGGTGGAGCTGGCCGAAACTTTGCAGGCTCCAGTGATTGATCGCCGCTTCCGCATGAACTTCCCCACCGCCAACCCGCTGTACGGCGCCGGGAGTGTCGGCTCGGCCGACGTGATTTTGGGCCTGGAAGTTCCCGACATGTGGGCCACCACCCACACGCAGACTCCGGTGAACCGGATGGGCATGGAATCACGGCCCATCACTAAGCCGGGCGCGAAGGTTATCACGATTTTCGCCGGCGATCTGTTCGCCAAGAGCAACTATCAGGACTTCGGACGTTACGACGACGTGGACCTGTCCATCGCCGCCGATGCGCAAGCGACTTTGCCGTTCCTGATCGAGGAATGCCGGCGCTTGATCACTCCCGAACGCAAGAGCGCTCTCCAAGCACGCGGCGCCAAGCTGGCCGAGGTCTCGAAGCGAAACCGGCAGCGCGACATCGAGCAAGCCGCCTGGGCCTGGGACGCCAGCCCGGTTTCGACCGCACGTGTTTCCGCCGAACTCTGGAATCAGATCAAGAACGAAGACTGGTCGCTGGTTTCCGACGTCACCTTCTTCAGCAACTGGCCGACCCGGCTGTGGGATTTCGAGAAGCCGTATCACTACATCGGCGGGCACGGCGCCTACGGTGTCGGTTACGGAGCTCCCGCGGCCGTCGGCGCGGCGCTGGCCAACAAGAAGCACGGCCGCCTGAGCGTCAACATCCAGTGCGACGGCGACTTGAACTACGCACCCGGTGTGCTGTGGACCGCCGCGCATCACCGCATTCCGATGCTGAACATCATGCACAACAACCGCGCGTACCACCAGGAAATGATGTACCTGGAGGACATGGCCGCGCGTGCGCAGCGCCCGGTGGATAAGGCTCAAATCGGTACCGCTATTACGGATCCCAACATCAACTATCAGCTCATGGCGAAAGCCTACGGCATGTATAGTGAAGGCCCGATCGAGAACCCCAACGATGTCGGACCCGCCATCAAGCGGGCCGTCGAAGTGGTCAAGAAGGGCGAACCGGCCCTCATCGACGTGGTCACGCAGCCGAGGTAAACATGAAGCAACTCGTATTCGCAGCAGTCTTCGTAGCCGCAACCGTAGTCGCGCAAACTCCCACCGGCAACGCCGACAATGGCAAGCGCATTTTCGTGAAGGACGGCTGCTACGAGTGCCATGGCTATGCCGGTCAGGGCGGCGCAGCCGGCGCGCGCATCGCGACGATCGGGTTGAACGCGCCGGGCTTGATCCGTTACGTTCGCGCTCCCGCGGGCCAAATGCCCGCCTACACGGCCAAGGTGATTTCCGATCAGGAACTGACCGACATTTGGGCTTTCTTGCAGTCCCTGCCCAAGGCCAAACCGGTCAAAGATATTCCGCTGTTGAACGACCTGGCGAAATGACTCTAACCCAACGCGGCTAGCCCGGCGCTGGCAATCTGCTCGTCTTCCGGTGACTTGACGCCCGAAACGCCGATCGCACCTACGCATTCCCCTTCGTACAGAATCGGAAGCCCGCCTTGCACCGGCAGCCTGCCAGGAAACGCGACGGTCGCCACCCGCTCCTTCGTCACGTCTTCCAGAAACTTGGTCGGCACTCGCGATAGCGCCGCGGTCCGGGCCTTCAACGTCGCGATTTCCGGGCTCTGCAAAACCGCGCCGTCCATACGCTCCAGTTGCAGCAGATACCCGCCCTCATCAACCACCGCAATCGTGACCTTCCAATTGTTCCTGGCCGCCTCAACCTTGGCGGCGGCGATCATCTTCTGGGCTTCGGCGGAAGTGAGGCTCGGTTTCTGGCGCATGTTCCTCCTTATAACACTCCCTCGAGCTTTCGTGGAGCGGCAGCCACGTTATACTGAGGCTTCCCCTCCATGTTGTTGTCGAGTCCAGCCTATTTCACGTTCCTGATCGTCATCTTTTTCGCTTACTGGCTGGCGGCGCGCTACCGTTTCGGCGCATTGGCCGTCATCGTTTTCGCCAACTACTTCTTCTACGCGCGCTGGGATCTGGCGTACCTGGCTTTGATCCCGGCGGCGTCCACTTGCGACTACTTCCTCGGCCAGGCCATCGATCGCGCGCAGCGTCCCGGCATCCGCCGCTTGCTGGTGACGCTCAGCATTGTGCTGAACGTCGGTCTCATTGCGTCGGTCAAATATCTGCCGGTGCTGCCCTGGGCGCTCCCACTCGCGCTATCGTTCTATGCCTTCCAGTCGCTGACCTACACCATCGACATCTACCGCCGCGATGCCAAACCTGCCTCCAGCTACCTGGCTTACCTGGCATCGGCCAGCTTCTTTCCGACCACTTTGGCCGGACCCATTACCCGCATCTCTACGCTGCTTCCGCAATGGTCCAAGCGTGAGCTCTTAAGTTCCCAAAATGGCGGACGAGCCCTGTTCCTTATCGGTTTCGGACTCCTGAAGAAGCTCCTGATTGCCGATTTTCTTGCCGAGAACCTGGTGAACCGCGTCTTCGACCTCCCGAAACTCTACTCCGGCGCCGAGGTGCTGGCGGGCGTCTACGGCTACGCACTCCAGCTCTATTACGACTTCTCCGGCTACACCGACATCGCCATCGGATCGGCCCTTCTGCTCGGCATCGCGCTTCCGCCCAATTTCAACCGTCCCTATGCGGCCACCAACATTTCCGACTTCTGGCGCCGCTGGCACATGTCCTTCTCCTTCTGGTTGCGCGACTACCTGTACTTCTCGCTGCCTGGCCTGCGCTCGCGCTGGAAGATTTTCACTTACGCCAATCTCGTGATCACCATGATCCTCGGCGGCCTGTGGCACGGCGCCGGCTGGACCTTCGCGGTGTGGGGCGCCTGGCATGGCGTTGGCCTGGCCGTGCATCGCTGGTGGCAAGCTTCGCGTGGAAACCCGCAGCCCTCGGTGCATCTCGCGGCCCGTTTCTTCCGCGCTTTTGTGACCTTCCACTTCGTCCTGATCGGCTGGGTATTTTTTCGAGCATCGAGTCTGGCCGTGGCGCGCGACATTCTAGCGCAATGCATCTCCGGCACAATTTCGTTCGCCAACGTTACTCCGGCGTTCTTACTTGTAGCAGCCGGCGCCACGGTCGCCCATTACCTGCCGAAGGACTGGTACGATCGCACGCTGAAGCTATACTGCGAGTCACCTTTCTACGCGCAAGCCGCCGCGATGGCTGCGCTCGTCGTCGCGATCCAGTACATGGCGGGCGCCAGCTCAGCGCCGTTCATTTACTCGCGCTTCTAGCCATGCTGCCGAAAAAGACTTCGCTCGCCATCGCCATATTCGGAGTTCTCGTTTTGCTGCTGGAAGCCACGAAGGTGGCACGGCCCTTTCCAGTTTCCGCCGTGCTCGACTTCCAACCCCGCCCTGCCGCGATTGTCGAAGTGCTGCCACCGCCCCGTCCCAGTCCGTCTCGCGGGACCCGCGCGAAGCTCGGCGTCAACGGCCCGAACTTGATCGACGCGCACGGTAGCCTCACGGCGTTTTACCAGGCGCTGTGGCGCACCGAGTCCAAACTCCCCGGCGCGGTAACGCGTGTTCTGCATTACGGCGACTCGCCGGTCACGGCCGACTCCATCACCGCCGACGCCCGCTCTCTCTTCCAGGAGCATTACGGCGACGCCGGCCATGGCTTCGTGCTGATCGCCAAACCATGGGCCTGGTATGGACACCGCGGCATCGAAGTGCAGGGCAAAGGCTGGCACATCGCGCCCGCTACGCAGGCCCGTGCCCGCGACGGCTTCCACGGACTGGGCGGCGTCAGCTTCGAAGGCGAACCCGGCGCTTCCTCGCACATTGTCCTGAAGGAAGAACATGCGCGGATGGAGATTCAGTTTCTTCGTCAACCGGGCGGTGGCGTCCTCGCCGCCGAATCCGGGGGCCAGGAAATCGCGTCCGTGGACACAGATGGACCCGACAAGGAACCCGGCTTCGAAATGGTTCCGCTCCCGCCGGGCGCGCGCGACATCAACCTGACTGTCGAACGCGGTCCAGTCCGCATGTTCGGCGCCAGTTTCGAGAGAGACCAACCGGGTGTGATCTACAATAGTTTGGGGCTGAATGGTGGCCAGGTTCAGGCGGTGGTCCGTTATTTTGACAAACGCCAATGGACCGAGGAACTGCGGCACATGCAGCCGGACCTGGTCGTGCTGAACTACGGCACCAACGAAAGCGTTTATGCCGAATACATCGAGCGATACTACGCCGGCGAGTTGCGCGAAGTGATCCGGCGCGTGAAGGCCGCGGTGCCCAGCGCGTCGGTGTTGGTGATGAGCCCCATGGATCGCGGGCAGCGTGACTCCAGCGGCCACATCGTAACTGTTCCCACCGTGCCGCGCCTGGTCGAGATCCAGAAACAAACCGCCGCGGAAATGGATTGCGCGTTCTTCAACACGTTTCAGGCCATGGGCGGCGAAGGGACCATGGCGCGCTGGTATGAAAGCCAGCCCCGGCTGGTCAGCGCCGATTTCATGCATCCCCTGCCGGGGGGCGCGAGAAAAGTGGGAACACTTCTCTATCACGCACTCGACTCCGGCTTCCAGCAATTCAAGGCGCGGCAACAACAGCAAATGGCCCGTCGGGACTCGGCCGGCCGGAGGAAGCAACCCTAGTGCGGAACCTCGCGCTCATTCTTGCGCTGTCGCTCGCCCAGGCGCCGTTGCCGGCGGTTACCACCGCCAAGAAAAACACCAAGAAGAAGGTTGCGCAGAAGAAACATTCTCGCCCTGCTGTGGTTTACGTCTCGCCGCGCGTCCGGGAAGCCGCGCTGCGTGCGATCGACGAGCGGACGGTGCAATCGGCGCAGCCGCTGGAAGGCGCGGGCGCGTTGGTGCCCTTCTACGAGCAGCTCTCCCACCCGCCGGAGGGCACGTCGCTGCACATCCTGCAATTCGGCGATTCGCACACCGCTTCTGACGACTGGGCTAACCAGATGCGCGAATCGTTCCAGCGCAAGTTCGGCGCGGGCGGCCCCGGCTTCACGCTCCCTGGCCATCCCTTTCTCGGCTACCGGAGGTTCGATAGCCACGGCGCCAACTCGCGCGGCTGGTATACCAGCGGCGTCGTGACCCGTCCGGACGACGGCATCGATGGTCTTGGCGGCGTCAGTCTTACCGCGCATTCCGCGGGCCAGACCGTTTCTTTGAGCGTCGAATGTGAGCAGCTCGATCTGCATTACCTGCGGCAGCCGGGCGGTGGGCAACTCGACTTCTCCGTGGATGGATCGCCCTTAGCCACCATCGACACCGACGGCGAACTCGCGCCGGGCGTGTATCCGTTCATGCCTTCGCCTGGCCCCCACGAGTACACCTTGCGAACGCTTAGCGCCGCTCCCGTTCGCCTCTTCGGTTGGGTGGCGCAAAATCATTCCGGCGTTACGTTGGAAACTCTCGGCATCAACGGAGCGCAAGCCAACGTGATGCTCGCTTGGGATGCGTCCGTTTTCTCCCAGGAGCTTGCCGACCGCGAACCCGCCCTCATCGTCCTGGCCTACGGAACCAACGAAGCGCTCAGCAAGAAGTGGACCGCCGAAGAATATCGCAACGCGCTCGCCGAAATCATTCATCGTCTGCGCACCGCCGCGCCGCTCGCGAGCATTCTGCTGGTAGGTCCTCCGGATTGCGAGCACCGCCTGCATGGCCGACGGCAGCCATTTCCGCACCTGGATGAAGTCATCGACATCCAGCGCGAGATTGCGCGTCAACAGGGATGCGCGTTTTGGGATTGGCGCGCCGCCATGGGCGGTCCCGGATCGGTGCGGCAATGGGTGCAAGCGGGCCTCGGACAAGCCGACTACACGCATCTCACGGGCTCCGGCTATCGCTTGCTCGGCGACATGCTCTACGGCGCAATCATGAGCCAGTACGACCGATTTGTGTTGCTCCGGGCGCAACAAACCAATGGACAATAGACAACGCATCGTCGCAATTCTGCAAAACGTGTCGAAAAAAGCCGCCCTGCCTGGCGAGGACGAATCGCTGTTTGATTCCGGCTACCTGGACTCCTTCGCGCTGCCCGACATGGTCAGCGAATTGGAGCGCGAATTCGGCATTCAGGTTCCGGACGCCGACCTGCATCCGCGCAAGTTCGAATCCATCGCGCGCATCCAGAGCTACATCGAAAGCAGGCTGTAGGCGGTGGCTGTTCTCAAAGCCTTCGGCGCCTATGTGCCGCCGCGCGTGGTCACCAATCAGGAGCTGGCCGAACGGCTGAACTGCGACGCCCAGTGGATCCTGGATGTTTCAGGTATCGAAGAACGGCGTTACGCCGCGGCAGACGAGTCGGTGGCCGGGATGGCGGTGGCTGCGGCGAATGAATGCCTGGCGCACGCGGGCCTCAAGGCCAGCGACGTCGGCATGCTGCTGGTCTCTTCCGGGTCGTCCGGGCGGCGTTTTCCCGGCCCGGCGTCCACGGTCGCGCAACAGCTCGGAGTGACTGGAACACCCGCGATCGATCTACCCATCGCCAGCGCTGGAAGCTTGTTCGGCATGGCGCTGGCCGCGCCGCTCGCAGAAGCGCACGGAAATATCCTGGTTGTGGCGTCTGAGAAGATGTCGGACGTAGTCTCGCGCGAGCCGCTGGAGCGCGGCGTCGTGCCGCTATTCGGCGATGGCGCGGGCGCCTGCCTGATCGGACCCGGCGAAGGCCAGGCCAGCATCCTCGACGCAGTTTTGCATTCTGACGGGACATTCGCCGACGATCTGCGCTTGGACTTCGACGCGCCGCTCAGCATGAACGGGCGCTCCGTGATCCTGCAGGCATCCCGCAAGATCCCGGCTGCCATCGCGGAGGTGCTCGGCCGGCAAGGGCAATCCGCAGCGGCCGTGGAAGTCTTCCTGATGCACCAGGCCAATCAGAATCTGATGGACCGCGTGGCTCGCGCGCTGGAAGTGGAGCCCGGCAAGTTTTATTCCAACATTCGCCGCTTCGGCAACACCTCCTCGGCGTCCATGCTGATCGCCGCAGCCGAGTGGTGGCGGAACCCGGGACCCAAGCCGGGCGGCCTCATCTGCTTTGCGGCCTTCGGCGCCGGATTCCACTGGGGCGCCCTGCTCGCCCAAGCTGGCTTTTAATGTTCACTTAATCAAATAATGCTGGCGTTCATAACTTAAATCGTGGTAAGTTGTCAGAGCAGTAACCCCAATTTGAAAGGAAGGAGGCTATTCTTGCGAACAAACGCGCCCGCGACTTACTCAACCACTAATTCTTGGCAACGGAGAGCCTGCTTCCATTCTACTCTCCCGCGTCTGTAACTCCTCACAAGCTGTGCGGCCCTGGCAAGTTCGGCAGGGCAACTGGAACTGTAACTATTTCAACTGATCTTATGGAACTGTGCCTAAGTCCGGTTCGAACACCGGCGTACAATCATTTGCTTTCGCCTGCCCAACGAGCAGCGGCCGCCGCGGTGTTGGATGCTCTCGCTTCGTGTGACCTTGTTGTGTTGGAAGGCGACGCCGGCCGCGGCAAGAGCATGATCTTGCAACATGTGCATGAAACGCAGGGTGGCGTGTATCTAGGCATGCGGGCCTTCATGCAGAAGCTCGCAACGTACCCGCCGCTCGTCATCGAGGAAGCCTGGGTGGCGCTGATGGAGGAGAATCTCTCGCGCTGCGACCTGCTGATCATGGATGATGTCCACCTGATCGCCGGTATTGGCCAAGGCTACAACTATCCTCGTACCGGCTTGTTCGAGGTTGCCGTCGCCGCGGTCGTCGACCAGGCAAGAAAGGCCGGCAAGAGACTGGTCTTCGGCTTCAAGGACGAGGCTCCGGATTCGATTGCCGAAACGGCGCAAACCTGCAAAATCGGCGAGTTCATGCCCGCCGACTACGAGGCCGTTTGCCAGGCATACTTGAGCTCAGCTTCGGAACACCTCGATTACGCCAAGATCCATCGATTCGCACCCGAACTCAATGCGCGGCAGTTGAGGACCGCCTGCCTGCGCCTGAGCCGCTTGGAACGTTTGGATACGGACCAGTTCCTAGACCACCTTGCCTCTGAGAGCTTGACCAGCAATGTGGAGATCAAAGAAGTAGCGCCGGTCGACTGGAAGGACCTGAAAGGCGTTGACGACGTGATCCGCGCATTAGACGCCAAGATCGCACTGCCGCTGGAGAACGATTCGCTGGCGACGGAGTTCGGTTTGAACCCCAAGCGCGGCGTGCTTCTCGCCGGCCCGCCGGGCACCGGGAAAACCACAATCGGAAGGGCGTTGGCTCACCGTCTAAAGAGCAAGTTCTTCCTGATTGACGGAACGATTGTCGCGGGCACCCACGACTTCTATTGCGAGGTACGAAAGATCTTCAACGACGCCAAGCGCAACGCTCCGTCCATCATCTTCATCGACGACGCTGACGTGCTCTTCGATGGCGAGGTAAAAGCGGGGCTCTATCGCTACCTGTTGACAATGCTCGATGGGCTGGAAAGCGCCAGCGCGGGACGCGTTTGCGTCATGATGACCGCCATGGACGTGAGCAGCCTGCCTGCGGCGCTGGTGCGCTCAGGCCGCATTGAATTGTGGCTGGAAACAAAACTCCCCGATGAACCGGCTCGCGAAGCGATTCTTTTTGAGGGCATCGCGAAGTTACCCCAACCGCTGTGTGCGGCTAACCCCAGCGTGCTCGCCCGCGCCTCCCGTGGTCTTACGGGGGCGGATCTGAAAGCCGTGATCGAAGACGGAAAGCTGCTCTTTGCCTACGACTTCGCGCGTGCAATCACGCTGCGCACGGCCGATCACTATTTCCGTGAGGCGATTGAAACCATCCGCAAGAACCGCCGCAACTACGCGCGCAGGAGGCCGGCTGACGTGGGCGAGGTGGTGAAGCCGGGCTTTCCGGTGGAGTGACGAGAGGTTTAGTCCCCGGACGCCCGGCTCGGCGTGTCCCACGAAAAATACGACGCCAGAACAGGGCGCAGGCTGCCCCAGCGCGATTTCACTACCGAAAGGCCGAGCATCAGCGCCACCACCAGCACCGTGATGAATGCGCACTGCATATTGCTCAGCGATTCCTTGAACGCGCCGAACCAGCGGCCGTACACCAGTTCGATGTGCACCCAGTAGACCAGCAGCGACGTGGTCCCTAACTGACGCAACCAGCTCCAGGCCGCGCCCACCGCGAATTCCGTCCAGATGAACGAGAAGGCGATGATCAGCAGCACCGCGCCCAGCTTGATCACGATCAGCCCCGGGCTGTTCAGCCAGAACTCGGACTTGGGGTAGAACGAGTAGGTCATGTTAGAGAAGTATTGCCCGCCCACGATGAGCACCAGGCCCGCTAGCGTCCCCCACTGCATCAACCGGTTCATGTGCTCCGGCCGCGCCAGGCGCAGCGCGCTCCCGATACTCAGTCCGAAAGCGATGAACGAAGCCCACGGGAAAAACGCGAAGTATTGATAGCTCGGAACCAGGTAAGCGGAAACCTGCGGCGGAAGCCAGCTCCAGTTCAGGATGGAAACCAGCGGCGAGAGCGCCGCGATCGCAAGCCCCAGCGCCGCGCACAACCGCACGCGCTCGGCCGTGGTGAAAATCGCCATCACCGACATCAGCCCGATGCCGAATCCCATGCAATTCAGGATGTCCACGCGGAACAAGTCCGTCCACGGGCTGCCAGGCAATCCGAACACCCACAGTTGCAGCCGGAACAGAAATGCCAGCGAGAACAGATAGCCGGCCCTGCGCAACGCGGCTTTCCAGCGGTCCATCGGACCCAAGCCCTGGCGCTCCCGCCGGTCCATCAAAAACGCCAGCGTGATTCCCGTCAGAACCAGAAAGATGGCGGGACCCATGCCGCCGAAAAATTGCGAGAGCATGAACGGCCCTTCGGTCCGCAGGTCCGTTCGATTGAAGGAATGATACACGTGCCCTTGCAGCATGATCACGACGGCCAGGCCGCGCGACCAATCCAAGAAGCTCAACCGGCCGTTCGTGTCTCGATTGTTCTGGGCGCCAGCTCGGCTGCGCGCGCTAGTTTCCAGTTTCTGTCTGGGCTCAACTGCTGTCATTTGCCTGGATATTCCGTTTTAACCCCGGGGGGAAGTTTCAGTTGCATCGCATCCGCCGGCAGCGGTGGATTGATCTTCAAATCGCTGTAGGTCACCAGCCGGTAGTCGCCCGAAGGCTCGGTAATCTTTTCCCGCAGCGGGTACGGATCGCCTGATTCGGGAATCCACAGCTCCATCTTCTTCACGTACTGGCGAGCCTCGCCGGTCTTAGGCGTTAACTCGAGCCGGATCATCGGAGCGCCCTCCGCGCCTTTCAGAGTCTCGGTTCCCAGCACTCTCATCTCGTAGTCTTTCGCAAGTTCCGTTCCAGACGTGCCGAAACCGATCATCACGAACTGGTCAAACTGCTCGCCGTGTTTGGCCAAGTCGTAGACTTGCAACGTCTTGATCTTGGGATAGTATACGCGGAACCGCCGCATGTCCACGGCAACGGTTTTCACGTCAGGCGCCGTAAACTCGATCCGGACCTGCACCTCCCCGGCCTGTACTTTTTTCATGATAACGTCGCCGGTTTCCGTATTGTCCTCGTTCAGGACGTCGGTGTGCGTGACATAGGTGACATGCGCCGTCATGGACTTGAACTCGCTCGCCGCCTTGTTCATTCGCGCCACAACGTCCTGCAGATTCTCCTTCGCACGGCCGGACGGCGCCATCGCCCCGGCCAGGAACATACATACAGTGAGCGCTTTTGCGTGCGATTGCATGGAGAGATAATTTGGAGCGGTCGCGCGATTACGGCGTCGTGAACGCCATGAAACCCTTGATCTCCTGTTCGGAATCGACGATTGGTTCCAAACGGACTACGTGGTATCTCTTCCCGGTACGTGCCTGGAGCAGAGAACTGGCCTCGGCCGCCCGCCCCGCCTCCGGAACGCTGGCGAGCTGCTCGGCGTCCATCCAAAACACGGTGGCGCCGCGATCGGAGGGAAGCATGACAATGCTATTGGCTTTGGGCTGATCCCGGAACCACTCCCGTGGCGTGATGAAAATGAAAGCCAGGATTAGTCCTACCATCACGTCGTACTGCCAGCCGGCGCGCGGAAAATCCCACAATACAAAGCGCTTGATGCCGCTCACCAGGCTCATTCAGGTACCAGTCTAGCATGCGCGGCGCGCATTCTCGCGGCCGGATCTAAGCTTTTGCTTATCTATACTTTCGGAGGACAGCTAGAACGCGGCCCTGGATCTGAACCGCCGCGGCATCCACCAGGATCGGCTTCATGGCGGAGTTGGCAGGCTGAAGCCGGATGCGACCGCCCGGCTCGTGATACAGGCGCTTGAGAGTGGTTTCGCGGCCATCCACCAGCGCGACCACAATCTCGCCGTCGCGAGCTTGCTGGGTTCGTTCCACCAAAACGTAGTCGCCGCTCAGGATGTGATCTTCGATCATCGATTCGCCGCTCACCTGCAGCGCGAACGTGTCGCCCTTGCCGGTGAAATCGGTGAACTGCAGCGTCTCCTGGCCTTCAATCGCCTCCACAGGCGCGCCCGCCGCGATTCTGCCCGCCAGCGGTATTTCGGTGGCACGAGCCGCCTGGCGCCCTTTGAGGCG
>Ga0187819_10001169_pt1 | contig 13576 bp, 15 predicted proteins | sample NC_wetland_sal_i_15_FD_132411 | JGI IMG/M metagenome (GOLD analysis project Ga0187819, IMG submission 132411) | Wetland sediment microbial communities from Neuse River Estuary, North Carolina, USA - SO4_4 | ecosystem: Environmental > Aquatic > Freshwater > Wetlands > Sediment | place: USA... | reverse complement strand
GCAACCAAGTATTACAAGCTTGACATCCCTCCGGCTCCCACTGCGGTCGGCCCATCCGCGCCGGTCCCGCTTCGGATTTCACCTTTTCGAACTACCAGCTTGGTGCGGCAAGATCGGATTGTCTACCGTCCTTCCCCTGTGGAAGTCGGTTTCTACGAATACCACCGCTGGGCTGAACCCCCCAACGACACCGTAACCAAGGCGATAGCAGACCAACTCATGAGACGACGAGTTTTCCAGTCCGTTGAAATCTCGGATGGCGGGGAAGAAGCGGATTATCTTCTAAGAGGAAGTATCGACCGGCTTCAAGAAGTGGACTATAACGGCGGAGTCAAAGTCCAGGTTTCGATTTCGGCTGAACTGGAGGACCCGGTACGCCGGCAAACGATCTGGTCCAGCGCAGCGTCTAGTGAGTGTGCCGTCGCGAAAAGCGATGTGCAGGCGGTTGTAGCGGCCATGGGTCAGGCTTCCGAGCAGAGTATCGAGCGGCTGGTGAAGGAGATCGCGACTTTTGTACAGCTCAATCGGCTTGGGGCGGTGGCTTCTGCGGGGACTCCAACACGCTGATCTGGACAAACTCCGGAAAGCCAGCAAACATCGTCCCAAGCACGTTTTCATCCCCAACATCCCCAGCTTGTAACATGCTACGCCGATCGCGAAGCGCAATCATCGACGTTAGTGCAGCAGAGAATTTAGATAATAAACGATGCCCGAGACGCGGAACTTAGCCCTGTCGGTCGTAGAAACAGTGGCAGAGCCCCTCCTGGTTCTAGACAGCAGGATGAGGATAAGAACTGCGAACCAAGCGTTCTATCGTGCGTTCCGCGTATCTCCTGACCAAGCCGAAGGCCAGCTCTCTTACTCCATTTCAAACGCCCGTTGGGACATCTTGGACCTTCGAGAGCTGTTGGAGCACGCCCTGTCTGACAACAAGCCGTTCCATGACCTTGAGATCGAGCAGGATTTTCCAGGGGTCGGATACAAAGTTCTCTTGCTCAGCGGCCGGCAGCTCGACGGATTCCCTTTGATCCTTCTCGCGATTAATGATCTTACAGAACGCAGGGAGCGGGACTTGCGGTTGGCCGCGATCGTTGAGTCATCAGATGATGCCATCGTCTCCAAGACACTGGATGGAACGATTGTGAGTTGGAATTCCGGGGCCGAAAGAATCTACGGGTATGCGGCCCACGAGATGATCGGTCGGCCAATCACGGCTCTGGCCCCGGAAGGCTACGAGGAAGAGATGTCGACCATCATGGAACGCATCCGGCGCGGTGAGAACGTCAAAAGTTTTGAAACAAAGCGCCGGCGCAAGGACGGCGAGATCATTGATGTTTCTGTGACCATTTCCCCAATCGAGGGCTACCATGGTGTGATCACTGGGGCGTCGATGGTGGCTCGCGACATCACCCACCTCAAGCGCGCTCAGGAAGAACATCTTGCCAAGCAAAAGCTGGAGAGCGTGGGAACACTGGCCGGCGGTATCGCCCACGATTTCAACAACCTTTTGGGCGGGGTACTGGCTCACACGGAGCTGGCCCTGGCGGAGCTTGCCAGTGGCTCGAGTCCCAAGCAGGAGCTGCAGAGGATCCGCGCGGGGGCAGTTCGCGGAGCCGAAATTGTGCGGCAGCTGATGATCTACACCGGACAAGAGAGCGAGGTACTCGAACTGGTCGACGTTTCAGACGTCGTGGGCGATACTGCTCGAGTTACTCAAATTCTCCGTGTCGAAGCACGCCAAGCTGGAAACCGCTCTCGGCAAAGGCCTTCCGGCCGTGAGAGTCAATCCCGGACAGCTCGCCCAAGTTGTGATGAACCTCATCACCAACGCGTCAGACGCGCTCGGTGATCGGGATGGAGTGATCCGCGTGACTACAGGACTGGTGACGATAAGCCGGAACTCGCCTGTCGTGGCTTCCGAAGTCCTGGCCGAGGGCAATTACGTGCAGTTGGAAGTTTCCGATACTGGGCGCGGCATGACACACGAAACGCAAGTTAGAGTGTTCGACCCATTCTTCACCACCAAGCTCCCGGGCCATGGCCTTGGGCTTGCGGTGGTCCAAGGGACGGTTCGGAAACTCGGCGGGGCAATCCGGGTTGTGACCACACCCGGCAAGGGCACAACGTTTCAGATATTACTGCCTTCTGCTAAAGATGTGCCTCAGGTTAGCCGCAGCACCATCTCGCGCGCCAGCAGGGAAACGCTGGCTTCCCGGGAGGTGACCATCTTAGTTGTGGAAGACGAAGAACTGATTCGGCAACCTGTCTCGACGTTGCTCCGGAAGAACGGTTTTTCCGTCATCGAGGCAAGCGAGGGGACGACCGCGTTGGATCTTATTCGAGCACACAAGGACGAAATCAACGCGGTTCTTCTGGATATTACTATGCCTGGGGCGTCCACCCGCGAGGTCTTCGAAGAAGTCAAGCGCCTTAACGCCGACGTGAGAGTAATAGTGACAAGTGCGTACGGCGAAGAGATGGCCGCGGCGTCGTTGGCCGGGAAAGTGGATCACTTCCTTCGGAAGCCTTTTGAACTTGACCAACTCATTGGCGCGATTCGCGAGGCCTTATCAGATCGGGGAAACCGGCCTCTTACAGATCGGCCCGAATGTCGACGGGCGAAAGATGAATAGGCCGTCAAGCATTTCCGACCGACCGCGCCCAGAATCGCAGACACCCTACAACAAAAACAGATTATTATACGGGAACGGTGGGACGCTTCTTTGCGATTCGCCTAATCAGCAGCACTGACCTGCTCGTTCGATGAAAAACTTGGCGTGCTCAGATTCCCTTGCTATTCATTTCCGGGCACGACCTTCACGACGTGAATCGTCATCGTCGATTTGTTCAAGGTTCCCATGACCGTCACTTGTTGACCAGCGAAGTTGCCAGGCATCGTCTGATCGTCAAGCTGATAGATTCTCTCTCTTGATGGATCGTAAAGAGCCCACTTTGCTCCATGGCGTACACATTTCCGCGCACACTCGCTTTCGACATGCGCTGCCGTGCCCACGCAAGTGCTGTCTTGAATTTCGCCGGTAAAAGTGCGAAGCCTCACGTTTGGCCGCGTCAGTGCGAAACCAACAAGCATGAGCGCGCTGAGGACCAGCCCGCCTAATGCCAGCAGGAACACTGAAGGCCTGTTTCCAAACTTCCCGATTCTCTCAATCATTCTCGGCATAACCACCCCTCGTTGGTCGAGTAAGCGTGCAAAAGGGATCGGAGATGCCCCCACATCGGATGTCCATATTCATGTTCCACCAGTTATAAAGATCTGGCGGCGCGTGCGAGGGCTCTTTTTTTTCCGAACGCCTCAAACTTAGGGCATCAGCCCAAGCGGCACTGTGCGCCCACATGTCCCCGGAGCGATTGCGAGGAAAGGACGCGGATTCGCGAGCCGATATCGTCTCCTTCGGTTGCGTAACTGCACGAAATGACGCGCCGCCGAGCTCAGCGCAAGCGTTCCGATACCGGTGGCGACGCCGTCGCGCTAGGGGTGGTTGTGGCCAGCCGTCGCCGCGGCAGCGTTGTTCGCGGTGGCAAGGCTCGCTTATACGTTATGGCCGAAAGCGCATCCGGCTGCGCGCAATGCGCTTCCAGGTCTCAATGCCAGTGGGTCGCAGAGCGGTCTGTGGATTCACGACTTGGATACGATTGAGTGGCACATGCTCGCCGGCACAGAATGCGCAATATCGACTTCTGGTCCCCCGGACAGCCGCATTCTCGGGTTTGCCGTGAGAAACCAACTGAAGAAGATCGAGGTCGCCGGCGTGACGTTCTCGATTGAGTCGTCGATCATGTGTCTCTCCGTGACCGGGCCGCGGTTGTGACTCGTCTTCGGAGAAACGGCAAGCAGAATCTTGCGGATTAGGCAGCTCGCCGGCGGATCAAGGCCAATTGGCGACCCGTGGGCCCTCTTTATAAGGCCGACAAAACAACGCGACCCGAAGGCGAATCCTCCGGCGATATCCAATCCGGTTTCGCCATTGGCGATCATATAGAGGCGGTCGTAGGAACCTGTAAACTGAGAGGTGTCATCCACTTCGAAAGCGCTTTTGCAGCGCAGGATTCAGAGCAGATGTGTTCGTAGCCTTCCTCAGCCGCGAGGCTAGCGTCCCAACGCAGGAGTACGAAATGTTCGCTGTTTGGCTGGCGTAGCCACCAGTGATTAGTTTCGCCCTTCAGGTTCAAGCAATAGTCGCATCGGTAAGGCGAGTTGACTTTCATCCGTTTTCCCTCGTTGTGTTCCTGTTAGGGGCAGTCTCGCCATCTTAGCCCGCGCATGCGTCTCTCGCTTAGATTCCTCTGGGGGCGTTCCGGTATACGGCAGCCTTTGGAACCAGAAGCTCCAGTTCTGGAGCCTTGGCCGTAGGCCGGAACAACCCCCAGATCCTATTTCACAGGGTACTGGCGCCTAGGCGGCGACACGCTCTTCCTTAAGTTGTTCGCGAATCAGTAGCTTCGTGCGGTCTGCAAATGCAAGTTTGTCTGCAGTGTACTCTCCTATCCGGAGATGCATCAGCCGGCTCGCCTTCCCGAGGATAAAGCTCCGCCGTGCCGGCGGCGGCTGGATTTCCTTGAGTTCCTTACGGAAGTCCTCTAGAAAAACCTCGTGCAGACGTCCATTCCTTTTCATGGGCTTCTCGCCGATCAATCGGAAGCACTCGTCTAGTCTGCTCCGGATTTGAGTGGAGCTGAACTCCCGTGCGTCCAGAACTTCTTTGATCTCAAGGTCTTGGGCAGCTCGACCCAATTCTTCGCATATGTTCTGGCTTCGTTCCGCGCCTTGCCGCAAAACGCTGAGCAAGGGGACAAAGACTTCCTTCGGGGTTGTGACCGGCATGCTTTTGCGTGACTCCTTCATTTGGTTGCGCCGCTGTGCGAGTGCGCTCGATGTTAGATTCTAGTCGTCATGTCGCAGACGTATTATTTTTTCGCAGGCATGCAAAGTCGGCAATTCATACCGGTACCCGTTTTCACAGACGGCAGTAGGAAGATGCCAAGTCCTGGCTAGAACTGACTTGTTTATTTTCTATGACGCGGGACGACTTTAGAATGTACATTCCCTAGAGGGGTCGCGCCGTGAACAGAGGCTGGCCAAACCGGAGGTCGACGAGGGCGTGACGATGGCGCGATAACCCCACAGCGCTGACTCCGAACAAATTTCTAGTCCAAGGTTCCAGGGGGTTCATCACCGCTAACTGGGAGGATACCGCTGTGAAAATGAGTCGAACATCTTGTTCTATTCTGATGGGCGCTGTCGCGCTGGCCTCCGCTGTCCTTGCATAGCCGGCTGAGAGAATGATCCTCGCGGGAACGATCGTCCAAGTTCGCACGAACCAAATGATCGACTCGCGTAGCGCGGCTCCCGGGCGCGTTTTCTCGGGTCTTGTAGCGCACGATGTCACTGATCGAGCGGGGCGCGTAGTGATCGCCGGGGTTCCCCGGCTGGGTTGGTCGTCAGGAATGTATCCAAACACAAGCTGGTTCTCGATCTGCAGGCCATCATGATAGGAGGCCAACGCTATCACGTCTTGTCCGATACGGCGACAGTCGAGGGAACAAATAAGAGCGGCTTGGGCGCAAATAAGCGCCCCGCCAAGTTTGTGGGTGGGGGTGCACTAGAAGGGTCTGTGATAGGCCATTGCTGGCGGCGGAGCAGGAGCCGCAATCGGTGCCGTTGCGGGAGGAGCCGGCGGTGCCACTGCGCAAGTCTTGACCAAAGGCAAATCAGTTCAAGTGCCCGCTGAATCGCTCGTAACATTCCGGCTCACACATCCCTTCCACACGTAGAACCGCCTTCGAGGCCGGGTGCGCGCCGGGACAAACTTCACGTCACTGAGTCGAAAATCTGACCATCCTGGCACATTGATGAAGCGAGCCAAGGGCACCACCCTGTCCGAGATCATGACCGCCGCGGGCAAACGGACGTACAAGATCGGGAATTAGCATAGGCAACTCGTGTGTCAAACGCCGCCTCCGCTACGCGTCAGGGGCGACGTTCTCTTTATTGACCTCCGTCGCGCGAGTAAGTTGACGTGACGGACCCGACAGTCAGCGGCTGACGGAATTGTTAATTGCCAAACCATTCCTCGGGCGAAATGTTCCAGCCGCGTCACCGCCAGAAATGCCGGGTCTTGTGGCGGAAGGCACCCTCAGTGGCGTGTCTGGCAAGACGAAAGAAAAAGGATCGACCGACATACCTGTTTGATCAACAAGACCAGGCGCCCTCGGTATATTGCTGGTTAAGAATAGAATCAACGAGCTTCTATACGTAGCGAGCAGGCAATGAGATTAAACTCGTCAAATATATCGATCGGGTTAGCGGTGCGAACGTTGCCCTGACGAATCTGGTGTTCCTTGCAAGTTGTGCTGGAAGGCATCCCATGACATCGATCGATTCCATTAATTCGGTGTTAGAGGTAAAGGGCCGCCAAGTGTGGTCGGTGGCTCCTACTGCCGTCGTCTTCGAAGCGATTCGAGTGATGTCGAACAAGGGTGTGGGAGCCTTGCTGGTGATGTCGGAGGGCAAGCTCTATGGCATCGTCTCCGAACGGGACTACGCGCGAAAGGTAATTCTGCGGGACCGGTCATCGAGGATGACGCAGGTTCGGGAGATCATGACTACTCCCGTCCTGACCGTAACACCAAAGGACACGGTCGGGGAATGCATGCGACTGATGACGAAACATCGCATCCGTCATTTACCGGTTCTTAACGGGGATTGCGTTGTAGGGATCGTCTCTATCGGAGATCTAGTCAACTGGATTGTCAGAGCTCAAGAAGACACGATCGGGCAATTGGAAGGCTATATAGCCGGCAAGTACCCGGGTTAGTGAACGGCTTCTGGAACTGCTCGGTTCGCCGCTCTACCTTGTCAGGGGAAATGAGGTCAAGATCCTGCAACAGAGTCTGTAGCGCAAAAGCGCGAGCCAAGACGTCGTTGCGGAGTCGGATCAACTCGGCAAAGCGGAGTCGGATCAACTCGGCAAAAGGGAACGTAGAAACTCGACGAGCGGATCCAGAGAACCAAGTACCAGGAGACTAGTGATCCGCCTCTCGTTTTGTGGCCCTCTTGCGAGCCGCCCTGGCCTGCGGGCGTGCAACATGTGGCGGACCGCCGGGGCAGTGCTCCTCAAGAAGCTGAATTCTGGGGCTGGCCTCGCAAACCGACGGGTCGGGGATGGGTACCGCTGGGCGCAAGAATCGGTTGGGTCGCCGGAAGAAACTTATTCCTGGAGCCTCGGGCCAGCTATCGGGTGGCCCAGGCGCTGGCTGGGGCCGATCGCTTCCGGTGAGCGAGCAGGTCTGCGCCGCAAACTGCGAGAACGCGGCCTTTGAGTCAGCATCGGCGCAGGCCGCCAAATGGTGCTGGTGAGCTGGATGCTGGAAGGCGGCCCAAGATAGGTGCTGCATTTGGAAGTAGTGCTTTGGAAGGAGATCGGCAAGCTGATTCGCGGAGGCATGGATGGTCTGTCAGCGAACCAGTGTTTCCCCAGACCGTAACACAGAGGCCGTCGATCGGCTCGATCCGCAGACGGGATTCTCCGACATTTGGCTGAACGACCTGAAGCGCGGCGCCGCCTCTCGATTCACTCTCAATTCAAAGACGACCAACGACCGTCCCGTCTAGTCTCCCGATGGCAGCCACATCGGCTTTGTTTCGACGATAGAACCAATTGTCAAAAAGCAAGCGCGAGCCTTAGACAATGGGGATTGGGAGTTGGATCCGCATCCGACAAGGTCGGCGGGCAGGCAGGTCCGCGACGCGCCCGAATGTTCGCAGCATGCCAACATTTACGGTAACCTGCAAAAAAACCTTTCGTTACTCCTTCGCATCGGTATTCTTACGTAGCGGCTTATCGACGCGCCCGTACCACAGCCGGTAAAACAAAGCGAGGTAGTGTATGAAGTTCGACGCGAAGGCTTCACTCCGCAGATCTTGGGTGGCGATTCTGTGCACGATTATTCTAGCGCCAGGGGATACCCTGACGTATGCATCGCAATCGGCAGCACCGGCTCCGCCAAATGGTCAGTCCATCAAACTTTCGTCTGAGCAATTGGACTCTCTCGTCGCGCCCATCGCGCTTTATCCGGATCCGTTGCTGGCTCAGGTCCTGGCCGCATCCACATATCCCCTCGAAATCGTACTTCTCCAGCGATGGCTGGAGATGAATAAGAACCTGAAAGATAAACAGCTCGCGGATGCAGTGGCGAAACAACCCTGGGATCCAAGCGTCCAGGCTCTAGCTCCTCTACCGGAAGCCGTGAAACTATTGGGAGACAACATTCAATGGACTACTGATCTCGGCAACGCCTTCCTTGCGCACCAGAGCGACCTAATGGATGCCGTTCAGCGCATGCGCAGGAAGGCGCAGGACAAGGGCGCTTTGCATACTACGCAACAGCAGACTGTGGAAACGCAAGTAATTGAAAACAAGAGCGTGGTTGTGATAGAGCCAGCTAATCCGGAAGTTGTGTACGTGCCTTCGTATGAGCCGGCAGCTGTATACGGTGAACCGGTGTATCCATATCCGCCTATCTACTATCCGCCTGGCTACTACGCGGCAGGCGCCGCGCTTGCCTTCGGCGCGGGAGTCCTGATGGGAGCGTGGTGGAGCGGCGGTTGGGGATGGGGTTGCGGCTGGGGCGGTGGCAATGTTTATATCAACCACTTCAACAGCTTCAATCGCAACGCCATCTCCGGCGGTGTCGGTGGTGTGGGTAGGCCGGGAGGAGTAGGCGGCGTAGGTGGTGTGGGTAGGCCGGGTGGCGTAGGCGGTATCGGTGGTGTAGGCGGTGTGGGCAGGCCCGGTGGCGCAGGCGGTGTAGGCGGCGTCGGTAGTAACCGGCCCTCGACTTTACCCGCTCAGGCCGGCCTTGGGCAAAACGGACTCAGCAACTGGACGCACAACCCCGCTCATCGCGGTGGCACACCTTATCGGGACCGGGCTACGGCAGACAGATTTGGGGGCAGCGCTCGCGGTGATTCACTTGCCCAACGCCAGGCCGGTGCCCGGCAACAAATTGCTCGACAGGGTGGAAGGCTCACCAGCAAGCCTGCCACGGGTGGTGGTTTAGGCAACTTTGCGGGGAATGCAGGTCTCGGCAACCGCGCAGGAGCCGTTGGTAGCGCGAATCGCGCCGGTGGCGCCGGTCTTGGCGCGGGCGGAGCCGATCGCATAGGCGGCCGTAATCTTTCGCGCGGTGGTGCAGGTGACCGGAATGCGTTCGGAGGTGGTTCCAGGGGATTCAATGGATCCAACGCACGCAGCAACAGCAATCGTGGCTTCTCCAGCGCTCGACCTGGCGGTGGCAACTTCAATCGTGGCGGCTTCAATCGCGGCGGCGGAGGCTCTCGCGGTGGTGGCTTCAGTCGTGGTGGTGGAGGCCGCCGAGGTGGCGGCGGTCGTCGCAGGTAAGTGCGGCGAATCGTAATACGAAAATCCCAGGAGCACGGATATGAAATCGATACTCACGAACACAAAATCTTGGAGACAGGTTTCCATTTTGTGTGCGGTGGCGTGCGCGTGCGTGTCCGCGACGGTTCTCGCTTCTGCTCAGCGATCGACGGCGAGAACGGTTCGGCGAAATCCAGCTACGTCATCTGCGGGTGCCAAACTCTTCGATACCCCGCAACAGGCTGCCGATGCGCTGGTCACTGCGGCCGAAAAGTTCGACGTCGCCGCGCTGACGGAAATCTTCGGTCCGGACGGTGGCGACGTCGTGTTCAGTGGTGAATTCGCGCAGGACCGCAAGCGCGCTGCTGATTTCTCCACCGAGGCTCGCGAGAAGACAAAGGTTTCCGTGGACCGAAAGACCGGGAATCGCGCATTCGTGCTCGTGGGTAATGAGGACTGGCCCTTCCCCGTACCGCTGGTGAAAAGGGGCGAGAAGTGGTTCTTCGACAGCAAGGCCGGCCGGCAGGAACTGCTGTATCGTCGCATCGGGGCGAACGAGATGGATGCAATCACAATTTGCCGCGGGTACGTGGAAGCACAAGATGAATACGCTCTTCAGCCGCGCACGGGGTACGAGGTAAACCAATATGCCCAGCGGATCGTCAGCACTCCCGGAAAGCAGGATGGCTTAGCGTGGCAGGATCCAGATGGCACGTGGGTTGGTCCGATCGGTGAAAACATCGCCCGAGTAATTGAACAGGGCTATACCACTCGCGCGGAGCCTTACCATGGCTATTTTTTCAAGATCCTAAGAGGACAAGGCCCGGCAGCGCCGCTCGGCAAAATGGACTTTGTAGTGAAGGGGACCATGATCGGCGGCTTTGCACTTGTCGCAGCACCCGCTGAGTACAAAGTAACCGGTGTGCAGACCTTCATCGTCAGCCACGACGGCGTAGTTTACCAGAAGGATCTTGGACCCAAAACCATGAACGAATTCAGGAAGATGGAACGTTTCAACCCCGATGCATCCTGGACGCCGGTTTCGAAGGAAGAGGATTAGCTAAGCTGGACTATAGACTAGCGAGGTCTTCGACCTCAAACCGACCAGCGGAAATCCCGGCATTCGCATAGAATTCGTGCGATGGCGACCATCCCGGAACTGCTCGACGGCCATATCACTCTCGAAGTGGAGTGTCTCGACCGTCTGTACCTGAACGGTTACATCGGCAAGCTGGCGACCGGTGTGTTCTTCTTCATGCAGGATCAGTTGGGGAAGCCAATTCCGTCGCCCGTTGTGCTGGGGCAGATTTCGGAGAAGTTTCGCGAAGCGGTGAAGGTGCTGGCCGAACAGGAAGGCGTTCCGGTGTATCAGTTCCGGCACAAAGAGAGGAAAGACGATATTGCCAACCGCTTCCGGCGCCGGCGCAACGTGCGAGACGCCATCGTTTTCATTGGGGTGGCGCAGGAGAAAGCGCAGGCCTTCAACGGCAAGAAGGTCAACGGGCGGTTCCAGTTCGACCGCGACAAGACGGTCTATGTTAATCACTACTACTTCTACATCGATGACGAGGAGTTCGGCCCGCTGTTCCTCAAGATCTGCAGTTACGCGCCGTGGAGTGTGAAGCTGTGCCTGAACGGGCACGAATGGGCCAAGCGGCAACTCGACAAGCGCCACATCAGCTATGAAGCGCTGGACAACGGGTTCCTGTCCTGCTCCGAGCCGGTGAAGCTGCAGGAGATCTGCGACGCGCTGGGGCCAGAGGACATTGACCGGGTGTTCCGGAAATGGTTGCGCCGCATTCCGCTTCCGCTGCGGAGGGAAGATCGGCGTGCGGGCTACGACTGGGATCTGTCGATCTGGCAGATGGAAGTCAGCCTGACACAGATTTTCGACCGGCCGTTGCGGGGCCGCGAGTTCTTCGAGGAAATCATCCGCGACAACCTGGATCTGGGCCGCCCGGATCGCGTGCAACTGGTCTTCGACCGGGTGGTAACGAAGAAAACCCCGGGAGAGTTTCGAACCCGGGTGATCCAGGACGGCGTGCATCCGAGCCTGCATATTAACTACAAGAACTTCGATCTGAAGCAATACTTCAAAGAAGGGCGCGGTTGCCGGACCGAAGGGACTTTCCGCAACCCCAACGATTTTGGCATCAACAAAGGGCTGGCCAATCTGCCCTACTTGCAGAAGATCGGCCGGCAGATCAACCGGCGATTGCTCGAAGTCGAACGCGTCAGCCACAACAGCGGCCTGAGCGGCGACAGCATCCAACGCGTGGTGCAACCCGCCGTCACGGAGGACGGCAAAAAGTCACCGGGCCTGAAGTTCGGACAACCGCGCGTGATGGCACTGTTTCTGGCGCTCACGCTGTTCCACCATCTGATTGACGGCTTTCGCAATCACGATCTGCGCCAACACGTGGCCGACCTGCTGGGCGTGAGTGTAGCGGAGTACACATCCAACCAGATGACCTACGACCTGCGGCGGCTCCGGCTCAAAGGCCTGATCTACCGGCCACCCAGAACCAACCGCTACTTTGTTACCCCTTACGGCTGGAAGGTCGCACGGCTTTTCTCCCGTTTGGATGCCCGCGTATTCCGGCCCGCCATGGCGATGTTCACCGGCAACGATGCTGTTTTACCGTTTCCGCTGCGGAGCGCTCTCGACCGCGCCGATGCCCAACTGGACGTGCTCATTTACCAAGCTTTTCCCCTCCCCAAGGCCGTCTGAAGAACTTGACACTTTCAGAAAGAAGTCACTTACATCAGACAGCTAGACTAACGAGCCGACGGTCGTCATACGCTGCCCGGCAGAGGTCGCGGACAGGCTTAAGCCCTCGACGCTCTCGGTTCCCATCGCGCCATGGAAAGCTGAGGCTCTCCAACCACCGCGACTCGAACGCCCCGTCCTCCGACAACATTTCAGCTGCCTTCTTCGGATCACGAGATGAGGGGCCGGGAATTCCTCTAGGCGCTGTGCTGCAAACCTCAGTCCCTGCATCACTATCCGTGCGGACAGCGGAGACCCACATGGCAATCGCAACCGCAAGGCCCGCTTTATCGAAATGTGGTGGAGTGGCCTAATGTGTCAGAATCTTCAAGGCGGCGACAGCGTTGCCAGCAATCTGAGTTGGTTGTTCAACTACGAAACGAAAAAAAGCCGGCGATTCATTCGCCAAAAATCGCCGGCCTCGACTACAGGAGAACAACACATCGGGAGCCTGACGCTTGACAGATGTGAGAAGACTATTGGCGCTCCAGGTTGCATCAGCTTCCCACTAAGAAATCGCGGGCCCAGTGATGCTTCTCCTCAGCACAACAGGTATGTGATGTTGGGTTGGCTTCTGCCATGGTTCACATAACTGAGCCAACCTCGACAAAACCGCCTGAAACCTGAAATGCCAGTGCGTACGCTCTTACCAGGCAGGGAAGAGTTTTCTTATGTTGACACGAAGCACGGACACGTTGGCGCCGATCGTTACGCTACCACCCGGGCCTCCAGGCCCCGGTATTCCTATTCCTCCCCAAACAGGAAGTTCACGCCGACCGAATAACGGAAATTATTGGCATCGTGACGGTTGCCCGTTAGCAGGCTCGGCAGACGCGTCATGTACCAATCTGCACCGATCGGGCGGAATGTCATACGCTTGCTTATCTTGATGTCCAGCCCACCGCCCAATAGCATGGCGTCTCCGGTTCTCGAAGTGACAAACCGTGTCGAGAATGGAAGGTCCGGATTTATAACTGTCGGTGGCGGAAATTTAAGCGGGTTAACGACCTCGCCCCCCAGGATGTCGACCTGTGTACTGGCCGTCGAATAAGCGCCGCCAAATAAAGCTTGCACGAATGGCTGGAACCGCGACTCGTGGAAGCGGAATGTGTACCGTGGACCGACGACGAAGTTGAATACCGTAGCATCGATGGCTTGGTGGTTGAACTCGCCTTTTGTAACGGCACCAAAGTCGAACGCCACGCCGAACCCCTTTTTGAAGTTGTACACAAATTGCCCGTTGCCGCCATTGGCGTTGAACGACGGAAGAAAGCCCGCCGAGACGCACGTCGACGTCGTCGTGCTGCACGACGAGCTGGGATTAAATTTGACCCAGTCGTAACCCAGGAAAGCCTCATACTTGCCGAATTCATCAGCTGATGCCACCAAAGCTGAAAGCAGGACT
>Ga0187819_10001168_pt1 | contig 13578 bp, 9 predicted proteins | sample NC_wetland_sal_i_15_FD_132411 | JGI IMG/M metagenome (GOLD analysis project Ga0187819, IMG submission 132411) | Wetland sediment microbial communities from Neuse River Estuary, North Carolina, USA - SO4_4 | ecosystem: Environmental > Aquatic > Freshwater > Wetlands > Sediment | place: USA: North... | reverse complement strand
GGGCAGCGTGATGCTTTCCAGCTTGCCGGTCAGCTTGGAGGCGAAATCATCCATGCCGACGCGCACCAGGCTGGGGCTCTCGCTCAATGCCCAGGTGTGACCGGGGTGATAGCGCAGATTTTCGGGAACCTCGAAGCCGCCGACCAGGGCGGGTTTCAGGCGGGGCGCGGTGTCTTGCTTCGCCGGGGCTACCTGCAATGCGAGTTGGGCAATCGCGCGGCGGCTGCGATAGTGATCGATCAGTAAGAAAGCTGCGAATGTGAAGAGAACCAGTAGGACTGTCATAAGTCACCTCGTCGGAGGGCCGTCTTGCGAGCCACTCACACTCTTCTAAAGGCAATCGGTCGGCCAGGACGCACGCGGAGTGCGGGAAGCGCCGCGGAGATGGGGATCTCATAGGAAATAAAGTAGATAGACAGGAAGTGATTCGGTTGTCGCTGATTATCGCGATGAAATGGTCAACAACGCTCCGATGAGAATCGCAACAGGCCGAAACTTGCGTTTGCAGCGTTTGGAGGCGGGTGGCGAGAATAGTGGCTTGCAATCAGTGGTTTGCAGATGCCCGCAAGAGTGATGAGTCCCACAACAGCAAAGGTTGCGTAATACAACGTGGAGATAGATACCTGGCGAGTCCATCCTATTTGTCATTCCGAGAAGCGGAAGCGACGAGGAATCCGGGTTCTGCCCGCCCACGCAAGAACCTAGACCCACGCTTTGCTTCGGGATGACAATAAGTCACTCTGTACTTACTCCGGCGCGTACTGCACCTGCAGCTCTGCGTCGGCTGGGTTGGCGGCCGCGGTTAAGGCCGTGATGCCGTACTCCACTCCTTTTTCGAAGGCCTTCAGATTTAACTCCCGGAAGCTTGCGGGAACGGAATCCGCAACCGCTTTGCCCACCGCGTCGGGGTCGAGCAGATGCGTGACTGCGGTGAAGAATCCCACCATCACCGAATTCAGCACCATGCGCTTGCCCAGCACCTCGGCGATGCGGGTTGCAGGCACGCTGTAGACCTGAAATTTTTTGTCGGCATCGGAAACGCGCACCAGATCCTGCTCGACGATCAGGATGCCGCCGTCTTTTAACTCGGGGATGAAGCGCACGTAGGCCTCTTGCGACATCACCACGAGAATGTCGGGCTTCGTGACGTAGGGGTATAACACCGGCGAATCGGAGAGCACAAGCTGCGCGCTGCAGGCGCCGCCTCGCGCTTCCGGGCCGAAGTTTTGGGTCATGGTGGCAAATGCGCCTTGAAAAATCGAGGCTGCTTTGCCTAGAACGATGGCCGAGAGAATCACTCCCTGGCCGCCAAAGCCGGCGATACGAATTTCAGTTAGCTGCATACGGTCTCCGCTTGTTCTACAAATCTCTCACCCAACGACTCGGCGAACTGCCCGCGCATTAAGGTTTGGTAATCGGGGCGGTCGCGGTCGACGAATTTGCCCACGACGATCTCTCCGGTCATAGTCAAGCCGACTTCATTGGTCGGCGCACCGTGCCGGACTTTGCTTTTCTCTTTGTAGTACTTCATAGTGTCGAGGCCATCGCCCAGTTTGTTGCGCCGCTGATAAAGGGTGGGGCACGGCGAAATCACTTCGATAAAGGAAAAGCCTTTTTTCTTGAAGGCTTCGCTGATGGAGCGCGCCAGTTGCCGCACGTGGAACGTAGTCCAGCGTGCGACATACACCGCGCCGGCGGCTTCGACCAGGTGCGGCAGATTGAACGAGGGCTCGAACACGCCGTAAGGATTCGTCGAAGTAATCGCATCATCCGGAGTCGTGGGCGCCGTTTGGCCGCCCGTCATCGCGTAGATCAGGTTATTCACGCAGATGACTTTCAGATCGATGTTGCGGCGCGCGGCATGGATCAGATGATTGCCGCCGATCGCCGAAAGATCGCCATCGCCCGAATAGACGACGACGTTCAACTTTGGATTTGCCAGTTTCAACCCGGTGGCGAAGGGTATGGCGCGGCCGTGCGTAGTGTGGAAGGAATCCAGTTTCACGTAGCCAGCCACACGGCCCGTGCAGCCGATGCCTGAGACCAGGGCCAGCGATTGCAAATCGATTTTCGATTCGATGAGGGCGCGGGCGAACGAGTTTACCGTGGTGCCGATGCCGCATCCGGGGCACCAGATGTGCGGGATGCGATCGCTGCGCAGGAAGGGCTCGACCGGGTTGACGGTGTCGTTATTCAAAATGTCTGGGAGCAAACGGTCACTCATCGGCTGGCCTCCACGATTACTTTGAGAATGTCGTTCGGGTTGTGAACTCCGCCACCCGCGTGCGACACGGCGAAGGTCTTGGCCTGGCCTGCGGCGGCGCGCTCCACCTCTCGCACCATCTGGCCGAGATTGAGTTCCGGGACGACAAATGCCTTCACGCTGGCTGCCAGTTTGCGGATCTTGCTTTCGGGAAAGGGCCAGGCGGTGATCAGCCGCAACTTGCCAACGCACAAACCTTGTTCACGAGCCGCCTCGATGGCGCGTTGCGCCACGCGAGAAGTGATTCCGTAGGAAACAACCACGACATCGGCGCCTTCGAGTTGCTCTTCCTCGAACAGGGCAATGCGATCGGCGGCATCGCGAATTTTGCTTTGCAGGCGGCGTACTAGCTTGTCCTGCACTTGCGGAGTCATGTTGGGATAGCCACGTTCATCGTGGGTCAGACCGGTGACGTGAAATTTGTAACCTTCGCCAGCATGCGCGATTTCCGGAACCTGGTCGCCGTTGGTTCCATAGGGAAGGTACTCCTCAACCGACTTGCGAGTGTGGCGTCGCGGCACCACGTCGATCTGATCGGCGGGAGGAATCACGACCTTCTCGGTCATGTGACCGACGACCTCGTCCATCATGAACATCACTGGCACGCGAAACTCTTCCGCCAGGTTGAAAGCCTTGATGGTGAGATCAAAACACTCCTGCGGAGAATTAGGGCAAAGCGCGATGATCTCGTAATCTCCATGCGACCCCCACTTCGCTTGCATCATGTCACTCTGGGCGGGAAGGGTGGGTAGACCCGTGGATGGTCCGCCGCGTTGCACATCGACGAAGACACAGGGCGTTTCGGTCATGGCGGCGTAGCCGATGTGTTCCATCATCAAAGAAAAGCCGGGGCCGGAGGTCACAGTAAATGCCTTGGCTCCGCCCCAGACCGCGCCTTGTAAAGTGATGGAAGCCGCGAGTTCGTCTTCCATCTGGATGAACGTTCCGCCAACGGTAGGCACGCGCGAGGCGAAGCGCTCCACCACTTCCGTAGATGGAGTAATTGGATATCCGGCGGCGAAGCGGGCGCCAGCGGCCAGTGCGCCTTCGCAGCAGGCGTGATCGCCGTCCATGAAGTGGATGCCGCTAAGCACACCGCGAGGATCAGCCTTCATTTGTCACCTCCAGCGGTTTTTACCTTGGTGGCGAAAATTGCGAAATCGGGGCAGTACATGCCGCACAAGTCGCAGCCGCTGCATTTTTCCGGATGCACCACGTGCGGTGGATGGTAGCCCTTGGAGTTGAAAGCCGAAGAGAGCGCCAGCACGTGGCTGGGACAGAACTCCACACAGAAGCCACAGGCTTTGCAGCGCTCGACGACGACGGAAACGCGTCCTTTTGCCACTGGATTCTCCACTTTCGGGATGTGCGAAGTCCCCCGAAATCTTGCGGTGATTATTGCTTTGCGGGAATGCACTTGGATGTGACAGGAATCACTGCCGTAGGTGAGGACGGGCACACTTTCGCTACTGCGTTTTGCACCAATACGCGATGAGGGAATTGCCTGGTTGTGACGATAGACACCAGTTGTTGTGTTCTTAATCACAGCAATCGGAAAAGCAGTGGACTAAGAATAAGAGTGGTCCACGAAATCCGCCGCTATTGAAGAGGAGGCTGCCATGTTTGAAGCCGAAGTTGAACTGGAAAAACGCTCATCGTTCATGCCGATGCTGCTGCTATTGTGTCTGGTAGCGGCGATCGGGGGCATGATAGCTTACGTCGTACTCCAAGTCAGGCAGAGAACGCCTCTCAGCGCGCAGGAGGCGAATGGGATCGTGGCGGCAGCGCTCCAGGGACCAGGCCCAGCGGTCATCCACTTCCGCACTGGGTTGGTTATCTCCAGTGTGGCCGAAAAACCGGATGATCCTAATTATCGCCTGCTGGAGAAGGCGGGAATTGTGAAATTGGCCAAGGCTCCCCGTGGCGAATTCGTCGCGCTCACGTCGGGAGGGGAGCGCTTGGTGACGACAATTCCGGGTTTCAAAAAGTGGAAAGAGAACGATGGCACATTCACCTACCAAGTTCCCCTGGCGCAGCGGCAACTGGTGAGCATCACTGCCGTGACCATGACCGCGGTGAATAATGCGACCGTGGAATATACCTGGAAATGGGTACCCAACCAGATGGGCGATCTTTTTGACGCGGGTGGCCCGCTGGTAAAGGGCTTCAATCTTTGGGATCGTCAAACTCTGATTAACAAGTACGAGGCCGACTTTTATCATGCGACCCCAACGAAGTCGACGATGGCACTGGCACGGACCGACCAGGGCTGGAAGATCTCAACACAGTAACTGGTAGCAAAGCCGAAGATAGTAACGCTGTCGCTCTTTGATGTCTGAAGTATGGTAGATTTCGAAGAACAAGGTTTTGCTCTAAAAGGAGAAAACTGCAATGTCCATGAAGAAAGTGATTTGGATGTTTGCGGCACTTATCGTATTTACCTGCACAGTCGCCGCTCAGGACAAAACCCAGGACCAATCAACGAAGACCATACAGCATGCCGCCATCAAGCCCACTTCGCCCGCATCGGGCGAGGAAATGTATAAGACCTACTGCGCCGTTTGCCATGGGACGGACGGCAAAGGCAACGGTCCGGCGGCCAGCGCGCTGAAGACTCCGCCCACCGATCTTACCCAGCTGAGCAGGAAAAACGGAGGGAAGTTTCCCGCGCTGAAAGTCTCGGGCGCCATCCGCGGAGAAGGTGACGTTGCCGCGCACGGAACCAAAGACATGCCGGTGTGGGGATCGTTGTTCTGGGGTATGAGCCACGGGCATGAAGGCGAAGTGCAGCAACGCGTGGCGAACCTGACCAAGTACGTCGAATCGCTGCAGGCGAAGTAAGCGAAAACATCGGTTCACAGCCGCTCGGGGCACAAGCGCTGGCTTGTGCCCTTTGTTTTGAGGAAAACGGTTTTTCGACGCGTTCCATACCGCAAAGTGCTGTCCATCACGTCCAAGGACGGAATATGGAACAATACCAGAAATCTATTGGGCCGCGGCAACGTTCCGGTACGCCGAACAACGACTGTCGTCCCGAGTGAAGCGAGGGATCTGGTGTTGCTTGCGGCAGCAATTCTGATTGTGCCGCAAGAACCTAGATCACTCGCTTCGCTTCGGGATGACAAGTATTTTTTATCTAAACTAATCCGCCTGCGCCACCGCCTTCGTGATTTCTGCAGCCGCTGTGGCTGGCTCTGTCTCCCGCGCATCCACTACCGCGATGGCCACGACGTTGACGATTTCCTCGACTTCGGCGCCGCGGGCCAGCAAATGCACCGGCCGAGCCATACCCATGAGGATGGGACCGAGGATATCGGCTCCGCCGACCGTGGTTAGCAGCTTGTAAGTGATGTTGGCCGAGGCGAGATCGGGGAAGATCAGAACGTTCGCGCCACCCTTCAGCGAACTGAAAGGATAGGTCTGCTCCAGTTTCTCAGGAGACACGGCAACGTCGGCCATGATCTCTCCATCTACGATTAAGGTTGGGTCGGCCTTGTGCAGCAGGTCCACCGCCTTGCGGACTTTGTCGCAGAAGGGATGCTGGGTGCTGCCAAAGTTGGAGAAGGAAAGCATGGCAACTCTCGGCACCACGTCGAAGCGCCGAGCCTCTTGAGCAGTACACAGGGCGATTTCCACCAGGTCTTCCGCAGTGGGATCGATATTGACGCTGGTATCGGCGAGGAACAACAGCTGCCCGTCACGCGTGATCAGGGGATAGCATCCGGCGACCTTGTGCAGGCCTTCGCGCATGCGAACGATTTGCAGCGCGGGGCGAATGGTGTCAGGAAAGTGCTGGCTCACGCCCGAGACCAGAGCGTCGGCGTCTCCCATGTGAACCATCATCGAAGCGAAAATGTTGGGTTCGTCGATCAGCGTGCGCGCCTCGGTGAGGGTCACACCGCGACGCTGACGCAGACGGAATAGTTCCTGGATGTAGGCCTCCCGAAGCGGGGATGCTGCTGGATCGACGATTTGCACGTCTTTTAAATTCAACCCGAGCTCCGCTGCTTTGGCATGAATGGTTCCAGGGTTGCCGATCAGAATGGGCCTCGCGATTTTTTCTTCCAGGATAGTGTGGCAGGCTCGCAGGATTTTCTCATTGTCTCCTTCGGGGAAGACGACTTGCTTCGGTTTGGCCTGGGCTTTGAGAACCATCATGCGCGAGATCTCGTGGGCTTTGCCCAGCCGACGCTCGAGTTGCTCGCGGTATTCGTCAATGTTGACCGGTTCCTGGGCGACTCCGGTTTCCATCGCTGCCTGGGCTACGGCGGAGGATTCCCACACCAGCACACGCGGGTCGAACGGCTTCGGAATCAGGTAGTCTGGACCGAACTCCAGCCGCGCAATTCCATAAGCGCGCAACACCGAGTCAGGCACATCTTCCTTGGTCAGGTTTGCCAAGGCGCGTGTGGCCGCGAGTTTCATCTCCTCATTAATTTCCGTGGCGTGCACGTCCAAGGCGCCGCGGAAGATGAAGGGGAAGCCGAGCACATTGTTCACCATGTTGGGATAGTCGGAACGGCCGGTGCACATGATGACGTCAGCGCGGCAGGCGCGGGCGTCCTCGTAAGTAATCTCGGGATCGGGATTCGCCATGGCAATGACGATCGGACGGGGAGCCATGGAGCGCACCATGTCTTGCGAGACCACGCCGCCGACAGAGAGTCCGAGGAACATATCACTGCCGACCATTGCCTCGGCTAACGTTCTCAGCTTGGTGTCTTGCGCGAAGCGTTCCTTGTACGGATTCATGCCTGCAGTGCGGCCCTTGTAAACTACGCCCTTGGTGTCGCACAAAATGATGTTCTCGCGCTTCATGCCCAGGCGAATGTAGTGCTCGGCAGTGGCTATGGCCGAGGCCCCGGCACCATTGATGACGAGACGGATTTTGCTAATGTCCTTGCCTACCACTTCCAGAGCATTCAATAATGCAGCTCCGGAAATAATGGCGGTGCCGTGCTGGTCGTCGTGGAAGACCGGAATCTTCATCGTCTTCTTCAACGTTTCTTCGATATAGAAACACTCCGGGGCCTTGATGTCTTCGAGATTGATGCCGCCGAATGTTGGCTCCAGGAGTTGGCAGACCTTGATGACTTCGTCGGGATCGTGTGAGTTGACTTCAATGTCGAAGACATTCACGCCGGCAAAACGTTTGAACAGAACGGCCTTGCCTTCCATGACCGGTTTGCCCGCGAGGGCGCCGATGTCGCCCAATCCGAGGACCGCGGTTCCGTTGGTGACGACTGCGACCAGGTTGCCGCGGCCGGTGTATTTGAAGGCATCGTGCGGGTTGTCATGGATTTCCATGCACGGTATCGCGACTCCGGGCGTGTAGGCCAGGCTTAGATCGTGTTGGGTGCGGCAAGGCTTGGTGGGAGTGACTTCAATCTTTCCCGGGCGTGTGCCGAAGTGGTATTCGAGCGCTTGTTGCTTAGTAACTGGCATATATTCTCCTCATAGATTTCTGCGGATGATTTTCCTGACATCGAGCAGCTTTAGCGCAAACCAATCGCCGAGTGCTCGAGCTGTGTTTCATACGTCCTTAAAGCCTGTGACAACCTCTACCTCACGGGCTGAAGCCACGTTTGTCGCAACGCAATCGGCACGGCTGAAGCCGTGCCCTTCCCCAAAGAGCGTTTATGGACACTTCTGCTGTCAATTGGAACTATGACTCCTCGACCCCTGATCGCGCTGTGATGCTGGTCACCTTCTGCGGTGAGTCTCAACGGTCAGCGTGATTCATAGGCTCGTTGCGAAAGTGAAGTTCCTAATCTCCGCTCAGGATTCTCCACGCTTCGCGGCCCGTGACCATTACGTGCTGCACACTCTTGACCGCCTTCATGTACTGCGCGCGTTCGAAGGCGGAGGGGTTGGGACAGCGGATCTGACTCATGCTGCCCTTCATCTGCTGAACCGAATCGTATTCGTGCTTCTCCATCCAAAGCACCACGCCATCTTCGATGTAGCGCAGATGGCTGATGCCATTGCGCAACAACGTGGAGCACAGCATGGTGACGTCGGCGCCGACCATGAGGAGTTTGACAACGTCCTCGGGGCCATGCACTCCGCTGGTGGCTGCCAGGCTGGCTTTGATGCGACCGTAAAGGATGCCAATCCAGGTTAGAGGCAGACGCAGCGCTTGCGGAGTGCTGAGCAACACATTGGGCTGGATCTCCAACTCTTCGAGGTTGATGTCTGGCTGATAGAAGCGGTTGAAGAGCACCACCCCGCTGGCGCCAGCTTCGTCGAGGCGCTTGGCCATGTTGGCCATATTGCTGAAGAATGGACTGACCTTGACCGCGACGGGAATGGTCACCACCGACTTCACAGCCTTGAGAATGTCGACGTATTGTTGCTCGACTTCGATGGAGGGGAGTTCGGGATCGGTGGGAATCCAATAAATGTTGCATTCGAGCGCGTCCGCGCCCGCCTCTTCGATCAGCTTGGCGTACTTGGTCCAGCCGCCGACGGTGGTGCTATTAAGGCTGGCGATAATCGGAATTTCAACCGCTTCCTTGGCACGTCGGATGTGATTCAGATATCCGTCGGGGCCTAAGTGGAATTCCGACGGCTGCGGGAAAAACGAATTGGCCTCGGCAAAACTGTCCGTTCCTTCCGACAAATGGTGTTCCAGTTCGAAGCTTTCCTGCCGCAACTGCTCCTCGAACAGCGAATACAAAACCACGGCGGATGCGCCTGCGTCTTCGAGGTGGCGGATGCCGTCGAGCTCTTGCGATAGCGGGGATGCGGAAGCAACTAAAGGTGTGCGCAGCCGCAAGCCCAGGTAATTCGTCCTGAGGTCGATCATCATGCCTCCTCGTGCGCGGGAGAGGTTGCAAGCAATGTCTCCACCGCCGCCTTACGTTTTCTGCGCAGCCGCAGCTCGCTGCGTCTCTGCTGGCTGTGGCGTCTTGGCCGGTTCTTTACCGTTTTTCCGCTGCGCCAGATATTCGTACAGATGAAAGCGGGTCTCGGCGTCATGCTGCGCCTCATGCCAGAGGTGCTTAGCTTCGTCCGGATTACTCTTAGTGAGCATCTTGAAACGCGTTTCCATCGTCAGGTAATCCTCGACTTTGCGGGTTGGTGTCCGTGAATCGAGCGTGAGCGGATTTTCACCCTGCGCGGTTCGTTCGGGATTGTAGCGATAGAGCAGCCACTGTCCGGAATCGACAGCCGCTTTTTGATTTGACATTGCCGTGGTCATATTGATGCCGTGCGCGATGCAATGCGAGTAGGCGATGATCAGGCTGGGCCCGTTGTAAGCCTCGGCTTCGAGGAATGCCTTCAGGGTGTGCTCGTCCTTCGCGCCCATGGCTACGCTCGCGACATAAATGTTGCCGTAGCTCATAGCGATGAGCCCCAGATCCTTCTTGGGGCCGGGCTTGCCGCCGGCGGCAAATTTCGCCACTGCCGCGCGCGGTGTGGATTTGGACGCCTGGCCTCCAGTGTTGGAGTAGACCTCGGTATCGAGCACCAGCACGTTGACGTTTCGCCCACTGGCCAAAACGTGGTCGAGACCGCCGTAGCCGATGTCGTAAGCCCAACCGTCTCCGCCAACGATCCAAATACTTTTCTTGACCAGCAGGTCGGCAACGGCTAGCAGTTGCTTCGCGTCCAGTGAATCGACGCGGTGCAATTTTTCTTTCAGCAGGTCGACGCGCTGGCGCTGGTCATAGATGTCGGCTTCATCCTTCTGTCGAGCAGTGAGAATCGCGGTAGCGAGCTCGTCACCAATTGTGCCTGCCACGCGCCGGACCAACTCCTGGGCGAACTCGGTTTGCTTATCAATGGAAAGCCGGAAGCCTAGGCCGAACTCGGCGTTGTCCTCAAATAGAGAGTTCGACCAGGCGGGTCCGCGCCCTGCGGCGTTTTTTGTCCAGGGGGTTGTCGGCAGGTTGCCGCCGTAGATTGACGAGCATCCCGTTGCGTTGGCAATGATGGCCCGGTCGCCAAACAATTGCGACATCAGCTTTAGGTACGGAGTCTCCCCACAACCGGAGCAGGCGCCGGAGAACTCGAACAGCGGTTCCTGGACTTGCTGCTGGCGGATGTTGGTGACTTTAATGTTGCGGCGGTCAAGATCTGGAATCTTGAGAAAGAAATCCCAGTTGTCGCGTTCGGGCAAGCGCAGCGGAGGCTGCGGCACCATGTTGATGGCCTTGAGCCGCGTCTCGGCCTTGTTCTTCACCGGACAGACTTCGACGCAGATGCCGCAACCCGTGCAGTCTTCCGGGGCTACCTGAATCGTGTACTTGAGGCCTTGCCATTCTTTGTCGCGGCTCTCGGTTGACTTGAATGTTGCCGGAGCACCTTGCAGCTCTTTCGTATCGTAAACCTTGATGCGGATGACGGAATGTGGGCAGACCATGGCGCATTTGCCGCACTGGATGCAAATCTTTGGATCCCAAACGGGAATTTCAAGCGCCAGGTTACGCTTCTCCCATTTCGCGGTTCCGGTGGGGAAGGTGCCGTCGACGGGAAATGCGCTCACCGGCAATTCGTCGCCGCGTCCGGCATAGATCACGCCCAGCACGTCGCGTTCGAATTCCGGCGCCGAAGGAGAAAATGGCGGCGGCATCTCAATCGTACTCGTGAGTTCAGCAGGGACTTTGACTTCAAATAAGTGCGCCAGAGTCTCGTCCACGGCTTTCATGTTTTTCTGCACGATCTCTTCGCCCTTGCGGCCGTATGTGTCACGAATCGATTTGCGAATCGCTTCAATCGCTTGATCTCCCGGCAAAACTGCGGAGATGGCGAAGAAGCAGACTTGCAGAATTGTGTTCATGCGGCTGCCCATGCCGGTGTCGCGCGCCACTTGATAGGCATCGATCACATAAAACTTCGCGCGCTTCGCGATGAGCTGCTCTTGCACCGGACGCGGAAGACGATCCCAAACCTCATCCTTGCTAAATGGACTGTTGAGCAGGAATGTTCCGCCCGGAACGAGGGCGCTCAGCATGTCGTAGCGCTCGAGAAAAATCCATTGGTGGCAGGCGACGAAGTTGGCTTTTGAGACCAGATAACTGGAGCGAATGGGCTGCGGCCCAAAGCGTAGATGCGAAATCGTAGCCGCTCCCGACTTCTTCGAGTCGTAAACGAAGTAGCCTTGCGCGTAGTTGTCGGTGTTCTCGCCAATGATTTTGATCGAATTCTTGTTGGCGCCGACCGTGCCATCCGCGCCCAACCCGTAAAACATGGCGCGAACCACATTGTCAGGCTCGGTCGAGAACCCGGCGTCGTAGGACAAACTGGTGTAGCTGACGTCATCTTGAATGCCCACGGTAAAGTGATCCCTAGGCGGGTCCGCTTGCAGGTTGTCATAGACCGCCTTCACCATTGCCGGGGTGAACTCTTTGGAAGAGAGCCCGTAGCGTCCACCCACAACCGCTGGTGCGATCTTGCGAGCGCCATCGCCCCGTTTCATTCCTTCTTGAAGCGCGTTCACCACATCGAGATAAAGCGGTTCGCCAATCGCTCCCGATTCCTTGGTGCGATCGAGGACAGCAATCTTCTGCACACTTGCCGGCAACGCATTGAGGAACCCATGCACCGGGAAGGGACGATACAGATGCACTTTCAGCAATCCCAGCTTTTCGCCGCGCGCATGCAGATACTCCACTGCTTCGTGGGCCACCTCGGCTCCCGATCCCATCATCACAATCACGCGTTCGGCGTCGGGCGCACCCACGTAATCCACCAGGTGATAGGAGCGGCCCACCTGCTTGGCGAACTTGTTCATTACGGACTGAACGATTTCCGGACAAACCTCGTAGTAAGAGTTGGCGCGTTCGCGGATCTGGAAAAACACATCCGGATTCTGAGCCGTCCCGCGCAAGACGGGATGGTCGGGAGACAATGCCCGCTGGCGATGCTCGAAAACGCGATCCATATTAATGAGCGCCCGCATATCGTCTTCGCCGAGCATTTCAATCTTGTTGACTTCATGCGAGGTGCGGAAGCCGTCGAAGAAATGCAGAAAGGGAATGCGCGACTCGAGCGCTGCGGCATGCGCGATCAGAGCCATATCCATGGCTTCCTGCACGGAATTGGACGACAGCATGGCAAACCCAGTCGCACGGCAGAACATCACGTCCGAGTGATCACCGAAGATGGATAGCGCATGAGTCGCCAGCGTGCGCGCCGAAACATGGAACGCCGTTGGCGTGAGCTCCCCCGCAATCTTATTCATGTTCGGAATCATGAGCAGTAGGCCTTGGGATGCGGTGAACGTCGTAGCCAGCGCGCCCGTCTGCAGCGCGCCATGCACCGCCCCGGCAGCGCCTCCTTCACTCTGCATCTCGATGACGTGAGGTACGGTGCCCCAGATGTTCTGGATTTTCTGAGACGCCCACTCGTCTGCCCATTCGCCCATGTTCGAAGACGGAGTAATCGGATAGATGGCAATGACTTCATTCACTCGATAGGCGACGTAAGCCACCGCCTCGTTTGCATCCATGGTTTTGAACTTGCACTTCATAATTCCTCGCCCTACTTAAATAAAGAAGATGGTATTTTTGTGGTTCTGCTTTGACAGCATAAGCATGGACTATCCCGGGAGTGAGCGCAGCCAAGCGCGTCACATGCACATGTGATCCACGTCACAAAGCCGGGTGTGAGGAAGATCACAATTGCGTGTGCCTTGCAGCACAGCCAACGGTTTCCTGCGGGCAGACACTGACCTCAGACGGGACTGGCTGCATCGGCCGTGCTTTGCTGTGGATGCGACCGTAAGCCAGACCCGAGGCCGTCACAGGAGGCTAGTTCATGCTCTCACCATATGGAATGGAAATTGTTGAAAGTTGCCTCACATGCAAGTTGCGCGCCGATCGCATCTTCTGCGATCTTCCGGCTACGGCGCTGCACACTTTTGAGGGCATCAAGTACGCAACCGCCTACCCGCAAGGGGCTGTTCTTTTCGTCGAAGGGCAACTGCCACGCGGCATCTTCGTGCTGTGCAAAGGCAGTGTGAAGCTTTCCATTAACTCCCCCAACGGAAGAACCATGATTGTGAAGCTGGCCGAACCCGGGGAGGTGCTAGGGCTGAGCGCCACCATCTCCGGCAAACCTTACGAAGTAACCGCGGAGACGCTGGACCCGTGCCAGGTCAACTTCGTCAAGCGCGAGGACTTTCTTCGCTTCCTCAAGGATGATGTGGAGGCCTGCTTCAAAGTGGCCGAGCAGTTGAGCGAAAAGTATCACAATGCTTGTCAGGAAGTGCGCTCGCTGGGACTGTCGCACTCCGCCGCCGAGAAATTGGCGAACTTGCTTTTGGAATGGAGCTCCAAGAGCAACGAATCCCCCAAGGGGGAGCCGCG
>Ga0187819_10001167_pt1 | contig 13584 bp, 9 predicted proteins | sample NC_wetland_sal_i_15_FD_132411 | JGI IMG/M metagenome (GOLD analysis project Ga0187819, IMG submission 132411) | Wetland sediment microbial communities from Neuse River Estuary, North Carolina, USA - SO4_4 | ecosystem: Environmental > Aquatic > Freshwater > Wetlands > Sediment | place: USA: North... | reverse complement strand
TGCCAGATCGCGTGGTGATACGGCAGTTTCTGCCACGCAAAAAAGCCCACTCCCGCCGTATAGAGCAGCCCGCCGGCCAACAGCCACAGAATCGCCGCCACAGGCACCAGCGCTACCACCGGCTTGATCGCAATGATCACCAGCCATCCCAGGGCCACGTACACCATTGTCGAGACCACCGGCAACCGGTCCACAAACCACACTTTGAGCAGGATTCCCGCGAGGGATAATCCCCACACCAGCCCGAACAGCGTCCAGCCCCACCCGCCCTTCAGCAGCACCAGCGTGAACGGCGTATATGTCCCCGCAATCAACAGGTAGATGGTCGAATGGTCCACGATTCTCAGAATCCGCTTCAGCCGCCGCGAACGCACGCTGTGATACACCGTGGACGCGCCATACAGGCAAACGAGCGTACCCCCATAGATGCTGCACGCCACGATATGCCACGCGTTCCCCCGCAACGCCGCCAGCGTCACCAGCACTGCGCAGCCCGCCACGCTCAGCGCCAGCCCCATCCCGTGAGTCGCGCTGTTGGCCAGCTCGTAGCGTCGCAGGTTTGTCGTCATCGCGTGTACCGGCCGCCACCTTCCCGCGCCGGGAGGGCCGTCCCTTTCCATTATACTTGGAGTGCTGGGTTTCCCACCTCGCCGGCGGACCATTCGCCCGGCCAGCGGAGGAGAAGGAGGAAATCTGAAGCCGGCCCCGGGCATCACCGTTCCTCTCGGCGCTATTACTGCCTCGCTCGCCTCCATGGCCTGCTGTTTCCCCCTCGGCTCTGCGGCCGTGTTGGGTCTGGCGGGGGCCAGCGCGTTTGCGGAAACGCTGCGTCCGTGGCTGCTCGCTCTTTCCGTTGCTCTCCTGGGCGCTGGATTCTGGCAGCAGCGCCGCGCGCGCCAATGCGCCGTTCGCCCCAGTGTCTTGAATGTTGTGCTGCTGTGGGCCGCCGTCGGCGTGGTCGCCGTCATGATCCTGTTTCCCCAGGAAGTCGCGGGATTCGTCGCCGACCATTTTCTCGCGCGCGGCAAGCCATGAACCCGATCGCATCCAGGAAGGTCGTGAGCCGAGGCACACTCGTTGAGGCCGCGCTTGCGGTCGTGCTCCTCGCCGGTCTCGCGGCCTGGCTGTGGTTTCCCGCGCGCGTCCCGCAGGGGCAACAGCCGCTCACCACTCTCGAGGCCACGACCACGCCGCAGTTCGCCGCGGCATTTGACGATGCGGCCGCTGGGCCTCGGCTCGTCCTGCTCCTCTCGCCCACCTGACCCGCATGTCTGCGGGGGTCCTCCGCAGTCGGCGAGTTTCTGGAACGCTATCCCGACCCGAACCTGCGCGTGCTGGTGGTCTGGGAACCGATCCTCTCCTCGGACTGGCGTCCTCCGGGCCGCAGCGCCCTCGCCCGCATCCCCGACGGCCGCGCCCGCCAGTTCTGGGACCCGGAACATCGGATTGCCCTGGAAATCGCTCGCCGCGCCAAGGCCTCCGGAAAATCGCCGCCCGGCTGCTGTTTGGACAATGGCTTCCTCTGGGACGAGGCCCTTCTCTTTGCCCCCGGCTCCGCCTGGACGAGCGCCCCAGCCGCCGCTTTTTGGGACGGCCCGGTGTACAAGGTCGTCCCCGGTCTTGAATCCTCGCTCCGCTCTTTCCCCCAGACGCCTCCCGCACGCTGATTCCACTGTCCGTTTCAGCGACACACGCGTCCTGAAAGCGGGCATCATGCAAAGTTCCTGCTTCCTCGTCCCCCAATAAGTTGCCCGTTTTCAATAGAGTCCAGGAAACCCCCAGGGTAGCAAACGTGCTCGCCAACCCCCGGCGACATCTGCCGCCGTCACTCTGACGTTGCGCCTCAGGAGGGTACGATGGCTCGGATCGAACGCATCCGCGAAGCGGCGACCTCTCCCCTGCAGTTGAACTATTTCACCGACCGCGCCTCCGCCGGATGGCGCTTGGTGTCCGTGGAATGGGAGCGCGAAGTTCCCGGCGAGCCGCCCGGCGACGACCAGCCGCCCGCCCGCAAGCTCTCCCCGGTCCCCTATGGCCTGCGCGTCTCCGACGATTGCCAGCACCTGGAGGAAAATCCCCTCGAAATGCAGGTCCTGAAAATGATGATGGAATTCATCGTCCAGGATTTCACTCTCTCCCGTATCGCCACGGAGCTCAACCGCCGCGATCTCCGCACCCGTGAAGGCGCGCCCTGGACTCAGGTCTCCATTTTCCAGATGCTCACTCGCGTGATCGAGGTCGCTCCGCAAATCCACACCAGCGAAGACTGGGCCGAACGCAGAAGGCATCTGGCCCAGATCGCCTGGAACTCCTGATTCCTGGTAGCACAGACTTCAGTCTGTGTCCCGGGTATGTCCTTCTCTATCTACCCGTCGAGCACAGACCCACCCTGGCAGATCTGTGTCCCAACCCCACTTTACCCAGGCGCTGTAGCAGCGGCTTTATGCCGCCATCTTCTCTTTCCTTCCCACCAATCACCCGCCACGTTCCCCCTCACCAGCTGTAATGCACCATATACGTCAGCTTGGTCTCCCCATCCGCCGGCACGGCAACGTGGAATTCGATCGTCTGGCTGTCGATTTTTTCGTACGGCGCGGACTTCTGCGAGATTTCCCAGTTCGACCAGCGGTACAGGTGCTCGATCACGCGGATCTCCACCGCCGCCTTCGTGTGGTTCCGCAGTTTGATCTCAAACGACTCGTCTATCCACTGGTCCGCGTTGTCCACCTTGAAATACGTCCGCTTCCGCTCCCCCACCAGGTCGAATGCGTTTCCCGTATAGAAACGCAGCGTCTCGTCCGCCGGCGTGTGGTCAATCACGTTTTCGCCGGTGAATTCGATCTGCCCGTCCTTGTCCCGCCGGTAGAACCGCACCCGCCCCTTCGGCAGCGGCATTCCCAGGTGGTTCTCCGCTGAGTTCTTGATTTCCTGCATCACCCAAACTTTGGGATTCGATTGCGTCCCGTAGCCGGAATTGTTCCGGATGTTTTCCATCCCCCAATTGGCCATGTTGGCGTCCACTTTGACCCCGTCGTAGACGTACGCCCGCTGCGCCTTCACCCCGGTGGCGTGGATAAATTCCACCTGCTTCGTCTCGCGGTCCAGCAGAGATGTCGGCCGCTCCAGCGTGTACAGGTGATACTCGTCAAATTTCCTCTCCGTCACGGCCGGAGGCGCAACCATCACTGCCTCGCGAGCCACTGGTCCTGCCGCGGCGTAACCCATTCCTCCTTGCCGGATCTTGTTCACATCGCCGGCCATCAGCTTGATCCGCGCGTTCGGAAACGCCTTCCCGCTCTGATTGTCCAGTGTCACCCAGCCGATCACGTCCAGCACCTCGCCAGTCTCCGGCGCCACCACGTTGTAATCCGCCTGCCAGGTCATCCCCCCGGTCACGTAGCTCAGCTCCACCGGACCCTGCCCCGGTTTATCCGTCTCGATCTGCCAGTCGAGCGTCGGCTTGAGGATCGTATCGTCCGCCAGCGCCGGAAACACCGGCATTCCCGGCACCGAGAATTGAAGTTTTCCATCCACCTCAATGATCGGTTGTCCCGCGCCTCCCTGCGCGTAGCCATATTGCTGCATCGCGTAGTTCTGCCCGTACTGGTTCATCGCCGCGTAGTGCGGCACATAGCCGCTGCGCACGATCTTCCCGCGCACCACCACGTCGCGCCCGTCCTTGTCTTTAGTCACAAATTCAATGGTCTTCCCCTCGTTCAGCGAGAGCAGCAGCTCCTGCGACACCGGGTCGTTCCGGTAGTTCTGCTCCAGGATCTGCAAGTGCCGCGCCCCGCTGGGGTCCCGCAGGATTACTGAGTCCGGCTCCAGGTGCGCCGTAATGTCGTTGAAGGTCACATGGTTTGTCCCCGCCTTCAATTCCAGCGGGATCATCTGCCGCACCACCGCGAACATCTCGTTGTACACGGTCAGAGAAGCCTGTCCGGCGCTCACCTCCGCTCCGCCAGCGCCCACAGCCCCGGCAATTGCCAGGACCGCGACTCCCAGTCCGAGTAGCGCTTTGCGCCCCATCATTGCCTCCAGTAGCACAGACTTCAGTCTGTGCAGCTCGTTCCATGCATTAGTCCCGATCCGACAATCTCTCACCGCCGCGGCTCTGCTTTCTGAACCGCGGCACTTGCATTCCGTACATTTTCATCGGAAAGCAGAATGGCTCCCGAGAGGCATGCGGTAATTCCGCTTCTTCCTCATCCTGGTGGTATCTTAGACGCCGTCTTCCCGCTTTTGTTTCCGACCGGCCTGTTATCGAGTATCGAACGCCCCCCGCGCCCGCCGCGGGAACTTTTCCCCGCTTGTGTCAGTCTATACAACAATGCTCGCGCCCCTGCGCATCCCATTCCCTGGAAACCGGCTGCTCTCGGCTCGCCTCTTTGCCGCTGCGCTCGCTGCCGCACTAACCGTCTGTCTCGGCATGTCCCCGCCGCGCCCCGCCGATTTCGACGCCCAGCATGCCGAAGCTGCCGCGGCCAATCCCTCCGACCTCCATTTGCACCTCTCGCTCGCCGGGGGCCGCACCCAATTCCACCTCGGCGAGCTCATCAAGGTTCAATACGAACTCACCGCCGACACACCCGGAAAATATCGCTCCGGCGATCTCTGGTACGATCTCAGCGACCGCTCGCGCTTCGAATCTTTCGTCTCCGACCGCCCTGCCGATTCCACCGACCCGCTCGACGGCCACTGGACCATCTGGGAAGCGCTCTATAACGTCCACGTCACGCGCCGCATGGGCTCCTGGAAGAACCTCACTCAGAATCCGGTGATCCAACCCTGGGACCTGAACGAATATCTGCGTTTCGACCAGCCCGGCAAATATCGCATTTACGCCATCACCCGCCATGTTGTCTCCGACTGGTCACCCGGCCACGACCCTTACGCCGGCGGCCCGCCCCTCGCTTCCAACATCCTCGAACTGGAAATCCTGCCCGACGATCCCTCCTGGTCCGCCGACCAGCTCCAGCACGCCGTCGATGCGCTGCTGCTTTCCCCCAAAAATCCGAAGGAGCATCTGTCCGCAGCGAAGACCATCCGATTTCTCCAGACCCCCGCTGCGCTCGAGGCCATGGCCTCGCACTACACCGGACTGGACCGCGAAGTGGATTCCCAGCTCCTGTCCGGCCTCATCGGCTACCGCGATCGCGCCGCTGCCGCGGCGCAGATGGAGCGCCAGCTCGCCAACCCGGATTTCGCCGTCTCGCGTTTCTTCCTGTTCAGCCTCGCGGTGATGAAGCTGTGTCTCGCTTCGCCTCAGCTTTCCGCGGACCTTCTCCGCACCGCCGATCGCGACACCATAAAGTCCTGGCGCCACGCCCTCTTCGACGTTCTCGTGCCCTACTACGACCAATTGATCCCCGCCGCCGAAACGAAAACGCCGCGCGCCCGCGCCCTTACCGTGGACACCCTCTTCCACACCGCGGCGCTCGAATCCTTCGATTTCGAAAAGCTGCCGCTCTCCGCCGATCAGGTCGAATCCCTTCGCGTCCGCGAGCTCGCCATCCTGCCCGATCTGCCCCACTACGAGCAGTTCGACCGCATCGCCAATTTCGGGTGGGCCAAAAATTTCCCGCCGGAGCAGGTCCTGCCCGTGCTCCACAAAATCTACGAGCATCCCTCCGGCGAAATGGCCGGAAATATCGAGCAGACCCGCAAGTACGTGCTCAAAGACGTCAACGCCATCTCCCCTGAAGAAAGCCAGAAGCTCCTCGCCTTGGCCACCAACGAGCCCCACGCCGCGCTTCACGCGCAGGACGTCTCCGGCCTTTCCATGACCCCCTCGCCCGAGCTCGACACTCTCCTCATCACCAAACTCGAGGGCCGCCGCACCGAGGAAATGAAATCCGTCGCGCCGCTCATCGGCCAGTTCGCCACGCCCGCCCTTCTCGCGCGCGTACGCGCCGTCTACGAAGTCGAAAAAGAAGCCTGGCCCTGCGACATCGAGTCCGGCCTGCTCGCCTATTTCCTCCGCGTGGATCCGGACTACGCCGCCACGATGCTCCCCCCCGCCGCCGCCTACGCTGCCTCGCGCCCGCGCGTCACCTGCCGCCGGCCTACGCTGCTCGGCGCCATATCCGACCTCTACTACTCGCCCGTGGTCGAGCAGGCCATCATCGCCCAGCTCGACGACCCCACTCCCCGCATGGTCCAGGACGCCATCGAGACCCTCCGCCTGCATACGTCCCCTCCGGGCATCGCCGCCCTTCTCGCCCGCTTTCGCAAGTTTCACGAGGAATGGAAGGATTTCGATCCGCAGAAGTCCAGCCCCGAAGCTCGCTCCAAATGGGACTCGCGCAATCAGCACGGCCTGGAAATGGCCCTCTTCCGCGCCATCGCACAGTCCACCGACTATCGCCGAAACGCCGATAAATTGCAGGATCTCGCCCAGCTCTGCGTCACCGAAGAATGCCGCTCGGGAGCCACGCGCTTCCTCCGCCGCTGACCCCGTCCGCAGTTCTAGTACCAGGTAAATCTTTCACGCTCTCTTCCCGTCTCGCTCTCATCGCTCCAGGCATCTAAATTTATGTGACTCAAAATACGTGAGCTAGGCGAGCCAATTTTTGGCACGAGGATTGCCACTTTCTCCGCGGTGCCTTTTTGTCGGTCCGCTGAAATCCGCGAGTCGGGGAACGTAAGTGTGTGGAATCTCCGTCGTAGCGAGACGGAGTTCAAGGCGCGTCTCAGTTCCGTTCCCCAGTCTTGTCCAGCCAAATCCCAGTCCAGGAGGAGGACTAATGAAGATGAAACGATGGATCGCAGTGGTGGCCGTGATGTTCCTGGCGGCTCCGTTCTTTCCCGTCCGTGCTGACGACGAAGGCCGCGTGGAGCGCGAGCGCATAGAAAACGCCGGGAGAGTGATGCAGGAAATCCTGGATGTTCCCGACGACATTCCTCGGGGCCTGCTCGATAAGGCGCGGTGCGTGATCGTAGTCCCGTCGGTACTGAAAGCCGCGTTCGTTGTCGGCGCGGCCTACGGCCGTGGCGCCATGGTTTGCCGCACCGGGCAGCACTATGAGGGTCCCTGGGGCGCCCCATCCATGGTTGCCCTGGAAGGTGGAAGCTTCGGTTTCCAGATCGGCGGCGAAGCCACTGACTTCGTCTTCCTGATCATGGACAATCGCGGCGCCGATAGCCTCCTGAGGAGCAAAGTGAAGCTCGGCGGCGACGCTTCCGTGGCCGCCGGCCCCGTGGGCCGCACGGCTTCCGCGGATACCGACGCCTACATGCGCGCCGAAATCCTCACCTACTCCCGCGCGCGCGGCGTGTTCGTCGGCATCTCGCTCGAGGGTTCTACGCTCCGTCCCGACAGTAGCGCCAACCGGAACCTGTATGGCAGGCGCATATCCGCCCGGGAGATCGTAAGAGAATCCAAGGTGGCAGCGCCACCGGCTGCGGATCACCTGATCCACCGCCTCCAGACTGCTTCTCCCTCCCGAAGCTAAATCATCCGCTTTGCCCACCCGACGGCTCACCGCCCCTGCCCGCCGTGGCGGGGCGGTGAGCCGCCTTTGTGGGCCACGTCTCGTGCCGTCAGGGCACGGTTTCCGCGTCTTTCGCGTCCCGCGCTTTTTGGCGGGAAACCGTACCGAAAGCACCGCCAACGTCGTGCGGCTTCACCAGCGCCTGATACACGGGCGGCTGGCTCAGCGCCTCTACATTCGGCCACCGCGGGCCCAACAATCGCTGCGTCATGCCCACAAAAATCAAATCATTCGCGGGATCCACCCAGAACCACGTGTCCCCCGCTCCCACCCAGAAAAAAGTGCCTTTGCCCACCACCTCATCGGCCGCCAGCGGATCCGAAAAAACAGCGCAATCGTAGCCCCACCCGAGCCCCGGCCGGATGGTAAAGGGACCAACCGAGAACTCCCCCGTCATCAGACTCGCCGCCAGATGGTTCGAGGTCATCAGCTCCACCGTGGCCGGCGCCAAAATGCGCACCCCGCCCAGCTCGCCGCCGTTGAGCAGCATCTGCGCAAATCGCAAGTAGTCCTGCGCCGTGGACACCATGCCGCCGCCTGACGCCATCCAAAAGTGGGGATCCAAAAATCAGGCCAACCTGGAATTAAGGCTGGTTCGCTCCTTGGCTCAGTCCCCCGACGATCGCCGCCACCCCGACATGCTCCAGCAGCTCGCCCAGCTCTGCGTCATCCACGCCTGCCGCGCCGAAACTCAGCGCATGGCGCATTGACACCCACATCTGCAGGAGCGGCGCCCTCCCAAGCCCGGCAGCAGCGAGTTCGGCGGATTATGCACAAGGCGGAGAGAATCAGCCCACAGGCGTCGCCCCTGGGAAGAAACGCGGCGCACCAAGGCAAGCACGGCGAGGGAAATGCCCCTCGACCGCGTCCTCACTTCCAACGTCACCAAGAAACTCATCCTGGGGGCCGCGCTGGAAAGACGTAACTATGCAGAGAGGCAACGTGTGCCCCCGGTCACGCACTCACGTGACTCCCGTCATGGCAAACCGCGGTACGCCTGGAGCAACTTGTGTTTTCGTAAAGGTATCCCGTGCGGGGTGAGTCGCCAACTAACGGGGGTCAAGGAACTGGCGCTGCAGATCCCAGAATGTTCATCGCCGTTCTCGTAGCCACTCCCTTAAGCTGCCATCAGCCCGGAAAGGAAGTGCATGCGCGCCGGTCTGAGTTCCTATTCCGCAATACGTTCAGGCCATCGGCCAGTTTTGCGAAGCTTCTTGGCAAATCGTCGCTGAGGAAGTAACCCAAAGCGCTCCCTCTGGCTGCGTCGTTTGACCTCCCGGCCGCACACAAGCGGGATGCCAGTTTTTGTGGAAGGAGAGCATCCATGCTTGCAGCCCGAAAATCTGAATCGAATGGCGAGCTGCGCCCGGTTTTGCAGGATCTCCAAGGAGCGGTCCTCGAGAGGACACTCGCTCCTTCCCGGCGTAGTGCAAAAAGTCCTCGAACTCCCTCGCTTTCGCGCGCCTGGATCTTGGCCGTCGTGTGCGGTCTTGTCCTGGCATTTGCTCCGCAGCTTGGGGCGCAGACCGTCACCGCCACGATCCCCGTCGGAAACGTGCCTCAGGCCGTGGCCCTCAACCCCGTCACCAATAAGATCTACGTGGCCAACTTCGTCAGCAACACGGTCACCGTAATTGACGGCGCCACCAACGCGACCATCACGGTCGCCACTGAGAACAGCCCGACGGCCCTGGCCGTCAATCCCGTCACCAACAAAATCTATGTTGCCAATTTCAACAGCGCCAGCGTCACCGTGATTGACGGGATTACGAACGCCACTACCTCGGTCACCGTCGGGAGGAACCCCGCCGCCGTGGCCGTCAATCCGGTGGCCAACAAGGTCTACGTTGCCAACAGTTCGGATAACTCGGTCACGGTGATTGACGGGGCCTCTGCCACGTCCGTTGCTACCGTCCCCGCCGGAGCGGGCCCTCAAGCCCTGGGCGTCAACACGGTCACCAACAAAATCTATGTGGCCAATGACGGCAGCGCGAACGTCACCGTAATCGACGGCGCCAGCAACACCCCCCTTGGCAACTTGCCGGTCGGCGCCGGCCCCCAGGCCATCGGCATCAATCCGGTCACCAACAAAGTTTACGTAGCCAACTTCAACAGCAACACCCTCAGTGTGATTGACGGCGCCTCGAACCTCGTTTCCGCCACCATCAGCGTCGGCAACGGCCCCTTTGCCGTTGCGGTCAATCCCGTGACCAACAAAATCTACGTGCCGGACTACAACGGCAACACGGTCACCGTGATTGACGGTTCCCTGAACATCGTCGCCGCCACCGTTGCCACCGGCGGGAGCGAGCCCTACGCGGTGGCCCTCAACCCACTGACCAACCAGGTCTATGTGGCCAATTACGGCATCGGGGGATTTGCTGATTCTTTGATTTCGGTGATTGACGGGCTGAGTAACAACGTCACCTTCATCGGCACCCCCGGCTACGAGCCCATGGCCATTGCCGTCAACCCGGTGACCAACAAAATCTATGTGCCTAATTCCGCGAGCGCCAACCTCGCGGTCATCGACGGGGCCACGAACACGCCGGCGAGTGTGGCCGACCCGAACGCCCAACTGCCCCTTGCCGTGGCTCTCAACCCCGTGACTGACAAAATCTACGTGGTCAACTTCGGAACCAACAACGTCACGGTGATTGACGGCGCGACATTCACCGTTGTCGCTACAGTCAGCGCCGGGTCCGGCGCCTGCGCCGTGGCCGTCAACCCGGTGACCAACAAAATCTACGTGGCCAACTGTGGCGAAGGCCGCAATGGCGGCATCGGCAACGGGAACGTCACGGTGATTGACGGGGCGACGAACTCGACCACCACGGTGACCGACCCGAGCGCAGCTTATCCGTTTGCCGTGGCCGTCAACCCGGTGACCAATCAAATCTACGTGGCCAACATCGGCACCTCCAACGTCACCGTGATTGACGGCGCGACCAACACCCTCACCACAGTCAGCGCCGGGAACTGGCCCGGCGCCGTGGCCGTCAACCCGGGCACCAACAAAATCTACGTGGTCAACTGCGGTGGCTGCCTCTTAGGGGGCAATGGCAACGTCACGGTGATCGACGGCGCGAGCAATTCGCCCATCGCGTCGCTGCCCGTCGGGAGCTTGCCCTCTGCCGTGGCCGTCAACCCCGTGACCAACAAGATCTACGTGCCCAACTTGGCCAATAACAACGTCACGGTGATTGACGGCACGACACTCACCGTTGTCGCTACAGTCAGCACCGGAACCTACCCCGCCGCCGTTGACGTCAACCCGGTCACCAACAAAATCTACGTGGCCAACGGCGACGGCACCGTCACGGTGATTGACGGTGCGACCAACGCGCCCACCACAGTCAGCGCCGGGGCCAGCCCCGATGCCGTGGCCGTCAACCCCGTCACCAACAAAATCTACGTGGCCAACAGTGGCAGCGCCAACGTCACCGTGATTGACGGCGCGACCAACGCGCCCACCACAGTCAGCGCCGGGACCGACCCCATCGCCGTGGCCGTCAACCCGGTAACCAATGAAATCTACGTGGCCAACTGTGGAGCATGCCAGGTGGGCTCTTCCCCCTTTGGCAACGTTACGGTGATCGCCGAGCAGAAGGTCAACCCCATTCCGCTTCAGGCAGCGATCGCCGGGCTCCCCGACAACGTTACCAACAGCCTGACGCCCAGCTTCAACTTTGTCGCCTCGAGTTCTTTTAGCCCCACCGCCCCGCCGCCTGATAATGTCCTCTTCCAAGTGGACACTTGGCAGGGGCCGTGGAGCGCGGGTACGAGCCAGGGTGGGGGGAACTTCACCGGGCAAACACCGCCTGTGCAACCCGGATTCCACCTTATCTATGCCTATGCCACCGACGGCCTGGAAGCCAGCCTGGCCACGGATCCCAGCAACGTTGCGAGCCCGCTCGTCGGCAACATCACCGCTTATGGTTTCCTGGTGACTGTCCCCACAGCCTCGCTCTCGCCCACAAGCCTCGGCTTTTTCTACGAACAAGTGGGCACGACCAGCGCTCCCCAGACGGTGACGCTCTCGGACTCCGGTGTGCAACTGAACATCTCCGGCGGCATCACCATCACCGGCCCCAACGCTGGCGACTTCACGCAAACGACCACGTGCGACTCCTGGCTGGCGCCCGGCACGAATTGCCAGATCCAGGTGACCTTTACCCCGTCGGTGAACGGCGCGGAGTCGGCCACGCTGACCGTTACTGACGATTCCGGCGGCGTCGCCGGCGCGACTCAGACGGTAGCGCTCACCGGCATAGGCTACCTGATTCCCACCGCCACGCTGGCGCCTCCGAGCCTCACCTTCAGCAGCCAGCCGGTGGCCTTCCCCAGCGCCGCGCAGACGGCCATACTTTCAGACTCCGGCGGGACGCTGTACATCTACGGCATCACCATCACCGGCCCCAACGCCAGTGACTTCACGCAGACGAATACGTGCGGCACCATCCAGCCGATCCCCAATCTCGCCCGCGGCGGCACGCTGCCGGGCGGCCCCACGCCGGCGGGCGCCGGCACGCTGCCGGGCGGCTCCAACTGCCAGATTTCCGTCACCTTCACGCCCTCGGGCACTGGAGCAGAATCAGCTACGTTGAACGTTATGGACAATTCCGGGCAAGCGCCCATCCTGCTCATGTCAGACTCGCCGGGATTGAACCCCGGCTACCCGACACAGACGGTAGCGCTCTCCGGCACAGGACAGGCTGTTCCCACGGCCGCGCTCGCACCCGCCACCGGCCTCGGCTTCGGTAGCCAGCCGCAGGGCGCCACCAGCGCCCCGCAGACGGCCACGCTCTCGGATTCCGGCGGTCCACTCACCATCTCCGGCATCACCATCACCGGAGCCAACGCCGGCGACTTCAAGCAGTCGAGCAACTGCGGCGCCACCCTGGCAGGCGGCGCGAATTGCCAGATTCAGGTGACCTTCACGCCCTCGGTGATCGGCGCGGAATCCGCCACGCTCATCGTCACCGACAATTCCAGTGGCCCGACCGGCTCCACTCAGACGCTACTGCTCACCGGCACAGGCCAGCCGGTTCCGACGGCCGCGCTTACGCCCGGGAACCTGGTCTTCAATAACCAGGCGGTGGGCACAACCAGCGCCGCGCTGCTGGCTAAGCTCGGGAACTCCGGCACCGCGGTCCTCACCGTCTCCGGCATCGCCATCACCGGGGCCAATGCCGCTGACTTCAAGGAAACAGATAACTGCAGCGTCACGCTGGCATCCGGCGCGAATTGCCAGATTCAGGTGACCTTCACGCCCTCGGTGGTTGGGGCGGAATCGGCCACGCTGACCGTCACCGACAATTCCGGCGGGGCGACCGGCGCGACTCAAACGGTAGCGCTCTCCGGCACCGGCCAGGCTCCTGTTCCCACGGCCACGCTTACGCCAACCCAGGGCCTGAGCTTCGGTAGCCAGACGCTGGGCACCACCAGCGCCGCGCAGCCGGCGACGCTCTCCGTCTCCGGCGCGGCCCTTACCATCTCCAGCATCACCATCACCGGGGCCAACGCCGGCGACTTCAAGCAGACCAATGCGTGCGGCACCTCCTTGGCCGTCGGCGTGCCATGCCAGATTCAGGTGACCTTCACTCCTTCGACGACCAGCTCGGAATCGGCCACGCTGATCGTCACCGACAACTCCGGCGGCGTGCCCGGCACGACCCAGACGATCGGGCTCTCCGGCACCGGCCAGCAGGCTGTTCCCACGGCCGCACTTGCGCCATCGCAGGGCCTGAGCTTCGCTGGCCAGTCGCTAGGCACCACCAGCGCCGCGCAGACAGCGACGCTCTCCGTGTCCGGCGGGCCGCTCACCATCTCCGGCATCACCATCACCGGGGCCAACGCCGCAGACTTCAAGCAGACCAATACGTGCGGCGCCACGCTGGCGACCGGCGCGAATTGCCAGATTCAGGTGACCTTCACGCCTTCGGTCACCGGGGCGGAATCGGCTACGCTCACCGTCACCGACAACTCGGGGAACGTGACCGGGGCGACCCAGACGATCGGGCTCTCCGGCACCGGCCAGCAGGCTGTTCCCACAGCCGCGCTCGCGCCCTCGAATTTCAACTTTGGTAGT
>Ga0187819_10001166_pt1 | contig 13585 bp, 17 predicted proteins | sample NC_wetland_sal_i_15_FD_132411 | JGI IMG/M metagenome (GOLD analysis project Ga0187819, IMG submission 132411) | Wetland sediment microbial communities from Neuse River Estuary, North Carolina, USA - SO4_4 | ecosystem: Environmental > Aquatic > Freshwater > Wetlands > Sediment | place: USA... | reverse complement strand
GATTGCCTCAAGCGAAATCGAGCGGTAGATATTGCCCTCTCCTCCAAAGAGACTGCGTGGTAACTCGGCCGCCGATATGAAGGGCGCCACAGGCGCATTGGAGTGCGGCAGCTTGCTGCTTTCCTCACTCGAGCTTAGTCGCGCCTTAGATGCCCACCGGAGCCCCGAAGGGGCGACCTACCTCAGCCCAGGCCAACGGCCTGGGTCCGTGAGTCCCCCCTTTTCCTCACGGGCAGCCCTGACAGGGCGAAATAGCGTTGGGGGGACACCAACGGACATCCGCCTCCGTCTGGTGCGTGGTTTTATTACGCCCTTTCAGGGCATGCAAACCTCGGTGCATTAACGCTTGACCCAGGCCGTTGGCCTGGGCTGAGGTAGGTCGCCCCTTCGGGGCTTCAGAAGCACTTCTCGTGCACTCCCGATGTCCGGCCGAAAACATGAATGACGATCAGCCCTTGGGGGCCTCTCCCACGGCGGCGTTGTTTTCACCCGACGCGGGACGGGGGGCGCACGGTCCGTTTCGCACGCCATCTAAGCCTCGCCAGTGGCCTCTGGAAGGATTTCGAAAGTTGCTTCGATCTTTGCCGTCTTCGAGATCATGGCGCCGACGGCGCAATACTTCGTCTCGGAAAGATGAATGGCTCTTTGAACGGCCTCAGGCTCGATTCGGCCACGAAGCCGGTGCTTGACTTCGACCCGCGTGAAGTACATAGGCGGCTCCGGATTCTGTTCGGCATGGAGTTCGATTTCGTAACCAGTAACCGTCTGACGTTTCTTGCGAAGCACGCCGATCACATCGAAGCCCGTACAGGCCCCCAGCGCCAGCAGCGCCAACTCGATAGGTTTGGGTCCTGTGTGGCCGTTCGCGTCGTCCACAACAATGCCGTGGCCCGAACCTGACTCCGCAATGAACTGCTTGCCCTCGCCCTGCACTGTCGCCAGCCGCAATCTCCCTTCGATCATGGTTCACCTCGGTCGAATCTGCCTGGGGTCACCTGCCCTATCCTGACCTACTTGCAGGGGTAGAGCATGCCCACGTCGGTCCGAATTAAGAGAGCACGCAGAGGCTTACAGGGGCTCTGCCGCCTCGTCTCCATAAATGCACTTTCCAAAGAAAAGTAACAGACCGCGGCAGTTTTTTGTCACCCTTATTGCTGACAACCCGTAAAGGGACGGCAGGCCGTCCTTCTATAGTCGAAGTATGAGGGTCCACCAGCTTTTATATTCTTACGTCCCGCAAGCCCTGGGCGGCAATTTCAGGGAGCAAAGAATTGTAATAGACTTCTTTCAAAGCGTAAGACTTCCCTTTGGAGGGTATAATCGGAAGAATTTCCACATGCCAGTGATAATCATCTGCCAGCGTTCGCCAAATGCCGGTACTCTGGAACTTCGCGCCAAGGTTTGGTGAGGTGTGGAGCACCAAATGGTAGGTGGGGGCAACGGCCTCAATACGCAACAGCACCGACTTTAGCAGGCGTGCGAAGCGAAGCTGTTCGTCCCAGACGCTGAGATCCTCTTCGAATGAGCTGTGGTGTCTCAGGGAAAGCAGCCATGTCTCGTAGGGGACGCGGGCAGCAAAGGGGCAGAAGGCGACGAACGGGTCGAGTTGCTCGACGATCCTTGTCTTTTGCGCGACTTCCTGCCCCGCAATATCGCAGATCAGGCACCTTTCCTTGACCTCGTAGTAGCGGAAGGAGGAACGGAGTTCATAACCCACGCGCCGCGGAACGAAGGGCGTGGCAGTGATTTCGGAGTGCGAATGTTCAAATTCCCCGCCCGCCAAGGCGCCATGATTCCGGAAAACCGTTACATATCTGAAACGCCGATCCTTCTTCAAATCGTTGACCCGCGCGATATAGGCCCGCAGAACTTGGGCAACATTTTCGTCAGTTAGCCGCGAAAGCTGCAAATCGTGGCTGGGATTTTCCACCACCACCTCGTGCGCACCCAGGCTACGCATCTTGTCATAGATGCCTTCCGCGCGACGCTGTGGGTCGCCCTCGATGCGGTAAATCGGGCGGAGATGCGGGGTTACACGCACCTGCCAGCTTGATCCGCCGCCCGGGTATTCGTAGAGCGTTTGGAGGGACGACCCTTCTTGACCTGGGCAAAGGGGGCAGGCAGCATCTTGGCGTTGGGCGAGGTTTTCTTCCTCATCCTCTAAGTTTACCCAACTTTGAGTGATGGGATCCCTTCGAAGCTGCATTTTCCCTCCCGTTGGGCATTGGCGCTCCGCTCCGCCGTCAGCTTTCCTCGAGGCAGGATCCCGCCTGTGACATGGCAAATCACCAGCCCGTCGTTGAAGTTCGCCAGCTACCGAATTTATACATCAAATCTTCCTGCAGTTCCAGTCCCATGACAATTTGGCGATCCCGCACACGCGGCCTCGCCGCTGCGACATCTTTGCGGTAACATAAGGAGAGAGGCTCGGCCTTAGCCTTTCCTGCTACGGAGGTTCTTCCATGAATGCCAGTGATCTAATGCGCTATAAGCAATTGCTGTTGGCCAAACGGCGCGCGTTGACCAGCGCGAAAGCCGGAATTGAGAGCCCGGCTCCCTCCTCCGGCGGAGACAAAGGCGATTTGGTGGACCACGCGTCTGCGGCGCTTGAGGCTGAGGTGCAGGTGCGCTTGCGCGAGACGGATAGCAAGCTTCTGCGGGCCATCGACGAGGCGCTGGCGAGAATCGAACGCAACACCTTCGGAGTGTGCCAAGCCTGCCTGAAACCTATCTCCGCCGCCCGGTTGGACGCTGTGCCTTGGTCGCGCTTGTGCCGGGAGTGCAAGGAACAGCGGTAGGGCGCCAGCCACCAGCTTTATCTCGGCAGAGCCGGAACCCCTTGGTCATACGCCGAAGGAGGTTGGAGGTCATCTTGGGTGAAGGTGAGGGGTGCACTCAATTGAAGCTCAAAGTTCGTCCCTGAAGGGAGAACGATCTCCTTGCCGCGGCTCGCCATGATCCAGACAAGTCCGCCGCCGGCGCCGGCGAGGCTGCCGATTCCAAGCCCTTTTCCAACGCTTCCCTCGGCCGCTCCCACGATGCTACCAAGCTCCGCACCCGTAATCGTCGTCCCAGCCACCTTGCCGACATCTTCGCCTTTGGATGAGGCGCCTTCGATCTTTGATTCCTTGGGTTGGAATCCTTCTTTGCCAATGCCACCAAATCCAGAGAGCGTGGCTCGCAGAGGAAGCGTTACGCCGTTGGGCAAGACGAGAGACTCGAATCGAAGTCCGATCTGCGCCTTCTTACCTCTTCCACGACCGGGGCGGACCACCTTCGTAATCGATCCCTTAATAGAGCTTCCCCGGGGAATCACGATCCTGTTGCCCACCGTGATGGGGAAGATCGTTTCGCAGTAAAGCGCTTGGCCCGCTTGTGTTGTCCGTGAGTTGATCGTGTTCATGAGTCTAAGGGGAATCGTCGTCTCGGCGGGCAGCATCAGTGTGGACCCCGGAGGCGCGGGTGGCGCCTTCTCTTGTGCGCTTTGGGGATATCCATACAAGAAAGAAATCGTCACTCCGATGGAGAAAACGGTTGCAAATAACTGACCACGCCTCATGATCCCCCCTTTTGGCCTTTCTGCCCTTTTCACTTCACGCCCCCCTTCAGCTTCTGGTGCAATTCATCAACCTCTTTTTCGAGCTGTTGCAGCCGATTTTGCTTTTCCGCGGCGAGCGCCAGCAGGTAATCCGCCAGTAATTCCTTATTCTCTTCCATGGTGGTCTGAAGGTTGCTTAATCGGTTGCCGAGTTCCTCGCGGTCGTTGTCGTAGGCCACTTGAGAGAGGTCAAAGAGGTCGTCGGCCAGGCTCTCCGTGCGGATGACGAGCGTAGTTGCCAGGACGAGGTCTTCCGGCTTCGCGGCCAACTGCCGGGCGGTCTGGCGCAGATTGGATAGGGCGAGAAGGCGGTCCGCGAGCGGGCGGCGGGCCAGGGGCTGTCCGGCTTCATCGGTTAAGGGCAGGGCTTCGTTCGTCAGGTCTTTGAAAACCGCCTCCAAAGGTCCAAAGTTTGTGTCGTAGCGCGCCAGGAAGTCAGGCAGATTAGTCGCCGTCAGCTTTTGCTGTGGAAGTAGAGCTGTTGGGAAGAGTGCGACCGAAGCCATGAATAACAGAATGAGTAGCCTTCGCATTTTGACCTCACTGCAGTAATCGGGAGATCGGGTGATCGGGAGATCGGTTGAACAAAGAACTGATTGCGCTCTACGCCTCGTTCCCGGATCGCCAGACCATCCGATACCTCGGCCTGCGACATGGGGAGATCGAAGGAACTTCAAGCATTCTACGCCTGGTTCCTTGTTCACCCGATCTCCAGATCACCCGATACCTTTGGTTCCCAGGACGGACTCAATCACCTGTGCGATGCGTGCCGCGTGGAACTCCACCATCCCGGCCTCTCCTGCCTCGACCATCACCCGCACGAGCGGTTCTGTCCCTGAGTAGCGAACCACCACCCGTCCTTGGTCGCCAATCTCACTCCTGCATTCTGCGATGGCGCGAGTGATTTCCGGAAAGGTTTCGAGCGGCGCCTTCTCCTTGACGCGCACATTTTGGATAATCTGTGGAAAGGGTTTGAAGCTTCGGGTCAATTCCTCGAAGGGCTGCCGGGTCTCCGCCATGAGCCGCACCACCTCGAGCAAGGTGATGACGCCATCTCCGGCAAGTGACAGGTGGGCGAAAATAATGTGGCCCGAGGGTTCCCCTCCCAAATTGATGCCGGAACGCTGCATCTCTTCCAGAACGTACTTGTCGCCCACGGCTGTGCGCTTCAGGCCAATCCCTCGCCCCGCCAAGGCAATTTCGAGCGCCAGGTTGGTCATCAGGGTCCCGACTACGGCGGAGCCCTTGAGCATGCCGCGTCGCTGAAGGAAAGGCGCCATAACAGAAAGAATACAGTCCCCATCGATCAACTTGCCTTCACGTGTAGCGAATATCGCACGGTCAGCATCACCATCGAACGCCACCCCTAGGTCCGCTGAGAGCGCCCGAGTCGCCTCTGCCATCCCCTGAGGATGGAGTGAGCCACAACCCAGATTGATGTTGCGTCCGTTGGGTTCTATGTGCAGGAGGTGCGCTTCGATACCCATGCGGCGGAGCAGTTCCGGGACTACACGATAAGCTGCCCCGTGTGCGCAATCCACTACCAGCCGATATTGCGATACGCCCAGGCCTGCTGGAATGAGCTGGAGGAGATGCTCCAGATAGTCCTCCAATAAGTGCGGTGCGGCCTCGAGAGGCAGCTCGGAATCCCTCGCCCCGTCAGACCCCATTTGTGCCAACTCCTGCTCGATCGCGAGTTCTATCGCTTCGGAAAGCTTGGTCCCGGAGTTGGAAAAGACCTTGATGCCGTTGTCTTCGTAGGGGTTGTGGGACGCGGAGATGACCACGCCGGCAGAAAAACCGTGATGACGCGTCAGGAAAGCCAAGCCAGGTGTCGTAATAACACCCGCTTCGACGACTTGCGCGCCCGCCGAATGCAACCCGGCGGCGAGCCGCCGGGCTATCCAACTTCCCGATTCACGAGTGTCTTGTCCCAGTACGACCCGCACGGAGCCCCCTGGCTCTCCTCTTCGAAGAACCATGCCCAAGGAGAGGCCAAGATTCCGCACGGTGGTGTAGTCGAGGGGGTACTCGCCCGCCACGGCTCTTATTCCGTCTGTGCCAAAAAGCGTCGGTTTGTCCACCATTCTCCCACCTATTGTAGACCACAAAGCAAGTAGCGCGGACCTGCTTTTTAGGTCCGCGGTTCGTCCGACGGACTTCGGCTAAGAGCCGCGGACCTCAAAAGCAGGTCCGCGCTACTTGCCCCTTAAGAGGGAACAAGGGATGGGGGCAGATGGGCAGTGGGCAGGTGGAAATCGTACTTGCCCTCTCCCCCTTGGGGCTGATCGTTACGCAAATTCTTTGCTGGACACCAAGGGTGCATGAAATAGACGCTTTCAGCCCCCTTCGGGTGAGGGGGTCTTCCACTGTACCCCCGCCTTCAGCGGGCGGACATGCCACGGCTGACCGACGCAGGCTCCGGCATTTCAATTCTGTTCAAAAGCCACTTCGTGGCAGCCACCCACTGCTGCCTATTGCCTAGCTGCCCACTTGCCTACCTGCCTAGCTGGCCGCGAGCACGGCATCTGCGATGCGCACCGCCGGCAAAACTCCGGCGACATCGTGCACGCGCACGATGTGGGCGCCGGCCAGGATTGAAGCCACCACGGCGGCGGCATCGCCCAGTTGAAGAGCAGGCGTTTGCTGGCCCTTCAGATTCCCCATCATTGGCCAATAAGCTGCTTTGCTCCTAGACCCGCGAATTGCAGCAGCATGAAGACCCGCGCCCGCGGCGACTGCCTGGACAAACGACTTGCGCGAGCTGCCCACCAGAATAGGAAGGCCGAAGCGGCGCAATTTGCCGAGGTGCGCGAGGATTTCAAAGTTTTGAAACCTGGATTTGCCGAAACCCAAGCCAGGGTCAAGGATCAACTGTGACCGGCGCAAGCCCGCCGCCAAAGCTCGCTGGAGCGAAACCGCCAGCCCCCGAATGAGCGATTGCATAATATCTTCCGCGAAGGGCCTAGTCTGCATCGTTTCGGGACGGCCGCGCAGATGCATCAGAATGAGGGCAGTTTTATACCGCCGGGCCACGCCGGCCATTTGCGGATCGAATCGCAACCCGCTGATGTCGTTTAGGATGCTGGCGCCGGCCTGTGCCGCCTTCTCTGCCACCTCGGCTTTGGTGGTGTCGATGGAGATGGGTGTCGTGCGCAATTTACGCCGCAGACCCTGAATCACCGGCAAGACCCGCTCTAACTCTTCTTGGGCTGATATGGGCCGCGACCCCGGCCGAGTGGATTCACCCCCCACGTCGATCCAGTCGGCTCCCTGCCGCACTAGATCCAGACCATGCTTGACGGCTCTGGCCGGGTCAAGGTAAAGCCCCCCGTCCGAAAACGAATCCGGCGTCACGTTGAGCGCGCCCAGAATGAGCGTGCGCTCGCCGAGACGCACGTTGAGTTTGCCGATTTTTAATTCGAAGGTTGGACGAGGGGCCATGCGGACAATGGTCAGTGGTTAGAAGCTGGTGTGAAAGGTTAAAGGGTATAAGGATGAATGACAGTGAAAGCTCAAGCTTCTCACTTTATCCTTTACCCTTTAGCCTTTACTCCCCTAGCTAGCCGCTAGCCACTGGCTTTCTCACGCCGGCTGCGGCCGTTCGCGCGAGGGCAGGCCCGGCGTGGGGCGAGGCTTCAAGACCTGCGTAGTCTCGGGCGCGGGAGGTTTTGGAGGCGCCTGCCGTACCACTTCCGGCAAAGGCTTCCCCTCAACGAGAAGCTTTACTTCGCCTGCGTCGAGGACTTCACGGACCAGCAGAGCCTCCGCGATGCGCACCAGGGCCTCTCGGTGGGTGGTGAGGATATCCTTGGCTTTCAGATAAGCGGTATTTACGAACCTCTTGACTTCCTGGTCGATCTTGATGGCGGTGTCCTCGCTGAAATCACGCGAAGTTGCCAGGTCACGCCCCAGGAAAATCTCCTGCTGGTGCTTCCCGTAAGCCAATGGTCCCAGGTCCGACATGCCCCATTCGCACACCATGCGCCGCGAAACTTCCGTGGCTTGTTCAATGTCGTTGCCGGCCCCGGTGGTGAAATGATTCAGGAAGATTTCCTCCGCCGCACGCCCGCCCATCATCACCGCCAGTTGCGATTCGAGGTAGTCGCGCGTGTAAGTGTGCTTGTCATCCAGAGGCAGTTGCATGGTGACGCCCAGCGCCATGCCGCGCGGGATGATCGTGACTTTGTGCAGCGGGTCGGCGTAGGGAACCATGGAAGCCACCAAAGCATGCCCGGCTTCGTGAAAGGCGGTGTTTTTCTTCTCCTCTTCTGAAAGGATCATGGACTTCCGCTCGGCGCCCATCAGGACCTTGTCTTTGGAGGTCTCGAAATCGTTCATCAACACCGTCTTGCGATTCTGGCGCGCGGCCAGCAGGGCCGCTTCGTTCACCAAATTGGCCAAGTCAGCGCCCGAGAAACCGGGCGAGCCGCGGGCGAGCACGGGGATATCTACGTCCTCAGCCAGAGGGATTTTCTTTGTGTGGACTTTCAATATGGCTTCGCGCCCACCCACGTCAGGGCGTGGAACCACCACGCGCCGGTCAAATCGGCCAGGGCGCAAAAGGGCGGGATCTAAGACATCCGGACGGTTGGTGGCGGCAATGAGGATGACGCCTTCGTTCGACTCAAAGCCATCCATCTCCACCAACAGTTGGTTCAGCGTCTGTTCACGCTCGTCATGGCCGCCTCCCAGGCCCGCGCCCCGATGGCGGCCCACAGCATCAATTTCGTCAATGAAAATAATGCAGGGGGCATTCTTCTTCCCCTGCTCGAAGAGATCACGAACTCGCGAAGCGCCCACACCGACGAACATTTCGACAAAATCGGAACCGGAGATCGAAAAGAAGGGGACGTTCGCTTCACCGGCAATCGCTCGTGCCAACAGGGTTTTCCCCGTCCCGGGCGGCCCCACCAGCAAAACGCCTTTGGGGATGCGCCCGCCCAGCTTTTGAAACTTTTGCGGCTCCCGCAAGAACTCAATGATTTCCTGCAATTCTTCTTTGGCTTCTTCCACCCCCGCCACGTCCTTGAACGTCACTTTCTTTTGCTGGCTGGAGAGAATACGGGCGCGGCTCTTCCCAAACGAAAGCGCTTTGTTGCCGCCGCTCTGCATCTGGCGCATGAAGAAGATCCAGAGCCCCAACAATAGGATCATGGGCAGGCCGTTAATGAGCCAAGTTACCCACGAACTCCCAGAACTGTCTTTGATCGCGACGCTGACATTCTTTTCAATCAGAGTCTTGTACAGATCGGGATAATTTGCAGGGATGGTGGTTTTAAACTTGGCGTTGTCCTTTTTCAGTGTCCCGGAAACGTCGGTCCCCGTGATCTGGACATCACGCACGTCGCTACTGTTTATTTGGTCGACGAAGGCCGTAAAACTCAGCTCCTGGACGCTCCCCCCAGTGCTGGACCTGACTACCGCATAAATCAGCAGGGCAGTGACCGCCATCACCACCCAAAAAACTATGTTTTTTACGGCCGAGTTCACGCCGCTTCCTCCTTCGGCCCCCTTAAACACTACGGGGGTCGCTTACGCTTTCCACACTATTAGATGCTTCAAACTGCCTTTACGAGGCAGGCTCACCTGCATCTCCTCGCGGTTTGACGCGGCACGGACATTTTTGCTTTTACTCGTGGCATGATGAGCTGGCCTTGGGCACAGGCAAGAGTGCCTGTTGTGCCACCCCAAGACGTTCCGTCCGCGCTAGCCGGCACTTTCCTCCACCAGCAAGATCGCTCGGGACTCACGAGTAACTGCCACAGAAGCGGCGGGTGGAAATCCTCTCACCCACACAATCTCTTCCCCACACTCCAACACCGGCCAGAGGCCGCGTCGGCTGCGAGGAATCTTCCGTTCAAGAAACAACTCCTTCAATTTCCGCAGCTTTCGGCTTCCCAAAGGCCAAAACCGGTCGCCAGCTCGCCAATTGCGCAGTAACAACCTGCCGGGCAGTTTCTGCGCGTCTATGGCGCTGCCTGCCATTTCATTATACTCCCCGGCAGGCCCTTGGGGTTCAACAATCTTGAGTACGAAAGTAACCCCCAGGACGGGAACGGTTATCGCTCCGGGGACCTCGATCGGGTAAGTATATGCTTCGTCTCCGGCCGAACCGGACTGCGAACCAAGGATGAGCCAGTCGAATTCCTTTCTTGCTACGACCTCGGCCGGCAGAAGGAGGCTCCGGCCACTTTGCGCGCCGATTGCGAACCGTAGCAGTTCCTCAACGTGCGTGTAAGCCACGCCCCGCAAGGCCGGGCACAGGGACTCAAGCATTTGCCGCAAAACCCGCCGCTGAATCGCCGGGGCGAACCCTTGCAGGGCACGCACAGAAATTTTCCCTTCTGCACCGTCGCGCAGGCGCCACGGACGGCTGCGCTCGCGGGCCTGTTGCTCTAGGAATGCCTCTTCGTCTCGCGCCCGGTCAGCATGGTCCTTGAGAAGCGGGATGACCGCGGAGTTGATTTCCCGTTCCAGCAGGGGAAGCAATTCCCGGCGGATCTTGTTGCGTTGCAGCCGGGAGTCAAGGTTAGTCGAATCAACCCGGTACTCGAGCTTGCGTGCTTCGATCTCGCGCATAATCTCGCTGCGCGTGATATCGAGGAAGGGGCGGGCGACCTTGCCCTCGAGCAGCCGGTAAATTCCACTCAAGCCGCGCGTTCCGGAGCCGCGTAATAAGCGCATCAACACGGTCTCTGCCTGATCGTTGGCGGTGTGAGCCGTCACCACCTTGTCCAAGCGCCCTTGGTCCACCAGGGAAAAGAAAAACCGGTAGCGCAGTTCGCGCGCGGTTGCCTCCAGGTTGCGCTTTTTCTCACGAGCCACTCGCGCCACCTCAGCTTGGCCACAAATGCACTCCAGTCCGAGGGAATCGGCCAGGTTCCGAACAAACCGCTCATCCGCATCGGATTCGGCCCCTCGCAAATGATGATTGAAGTGCACGGCGGCGAGAGTGGTCCCCCACCCCAGGGCCGAATCTCTCATGAAGTGAAGCAGTAATACGGAATCCGGCCCGCCCGAAACTGCCACCCCGATGCGCTGCCCGGCATGGAAAAGTGCCTGCCGCTTCACCTCCTTCAGCCAGCGGGAATAAACGCTTGACTTCCCGAGCATTTGTTAAACCCACCCCAGGGCAACGCTCGCGGCTGGCCCGATCCACATTCGTTAGGCGCGGCGTGGGCTTGCCGGATCAACCAGCGCGAGCGACCGGAAAATGTCTCTGTAAAAGCCGCGGTCACGGGTAAGGAGTTGCGACGCTCGGACCTGAGCGTGAGCGCCAACCAAGAAGTCGGTGAGAATCCGGGTTCTCTTGCCGCCCTCCTGACGGTAGGTCCTCCAAAGTCGGCTTGCCAGGAAACTCGCCTCGCGGGTTAAGGCCTCAACCCGAATGTCATTTTGCTGGAGAAACTGGTCGCAGTCAGCCTGGTGCTGAAAGTGGACGCACAACTCGGCATAGACGAGATCACAAACCACCAGTGAGCCGGCGTTGGCCGCTTCCTCTAAGGCCTCAAGGGAGCGCTCGAAATACTCAGGGTCAGGAACCAGAATATCAAGCAGAACGTTGGTGTCGATGGCGGTGATCATCGTCCCCGCACGTCCTCAATGAATTCGTCTACGCGAGTGTAGCCCAAATCCTTAAAGCTCTTCCTACAGCGGCCTTTCCACCGGCTCAGGTTCAGTTTTCCCGGTTTCTTGCGGAGCAGGATGGAGTTGTTGACGACCTGGAATTCAACTTCCGTTTCAGGCTTCAGCCCAAACCTCTCGCGAAGGTCTTTCGGTATGGTGACTTGACCGCGTTCGCCTATTTTCATACTCCGCAGTATGACTTGAATTGCATACAAATACAAGCCCGTTCGGAGCCACGCACTTTGAATGGTCGGTTGGGCGAATGCCTTCTCGCCACGTCCGGGTTCATGCTCTTTCTTACGGTCGCGTGGATCGGAGAAGATGCTAATATGATCGGGGGCTAACCATGATAAGGGAATGGTACTACGATTGGCGTTTCTGGCTCGCCATCGTTACAGCCTTGGCGGTGATAGGTCAGGCCGTAGCTACGTGGATGATTTATCGACTTGAAAATACCATTCGCAAAGTGGATTTAGGTGTAGTGCTTGGAAGGGGCGATTACGACGAAGAAGGTGTACCAACTCACGATCAAGATTGGATCGAAGTAACGAACCGCACTCAGACAGGGATCCGAGTAACAGAAGTTGAGATCAAGGCAGCACGATCCGACGGCGTTACCCGTGAAATAAGTCGAGCGAAAAACTCGGTGGTGAGGGCGTTTTCCACAGAAAGAATCTATATCTGCTCCGAGATCACCGCTGTGGTCCCCCCGCTCTGCGACGAAGCGGAAAATCCACCCATCAAGGGCCATCTCACGATCACGCTCAAATACAGGGCTCATGGTGAGTCAAAGTCTACCGAGCCCTGTGATTTCGGCGGGGGAATATTTCATGGGCGTTTTGTTCATTACTGATACGAATGTCAACAATTATAAATCTTTGATACTGCTCTAATTGTGTGTTGCTGGTGCTATGGTCAGCGCCGTGAACTTGGACCAGAATAGACGGATTTCCAGTTTCATCATGGGTGCAGTATGAAAGACCTTGCCTTCGCTCTGTTGCTCGTCGGATTTTTCACAGGATGCAGCAAGAAGCCCGCACCTGCTTCTATCCCCGATCCCCGAGGCTGGTTCACTGAGTCTTACGACAATGGCGTCATCACAGTCCAGCACGAAGGCAATACGTACAAGGCCACGTGCGACATTAGCTATCATTTCAACAACAATGTCTATAGCTTGATTTGTTGGGCTCGCGGCAAACAAGCGGGAAGCGGTCTACCACAAAGGCACGACTGGCGTTACGATTGATAGTCGCCCGCCCGCTGTGTGATAATCGACGCATCTCTTCTGGAGGTTGCTGACATGGAAATTTGGTCTGCTCCGTGGGACAAGAACGTGTCCAGGGCCGGAGCGACAAAGTACCACATAAGCATAACGCGCGTGAAAGACAGGGTGTCTCTTTCCTTTACACTGAGCGGAGGAGAAAAGGATGATGGCCTCTCAATTCCGCTGGACATAGCAACAAGCATAGCCCATGCCATACTTGCCGCAGGAAGTGAAGATTTTAAACCCTCTTGGAGTGTAGACGAGACCAGTAGACCGGCGACACAAAACTAGCAGCCTGCCATTTGGCAGGAGTCTTCAGCAAAGTTCCACACCGAATCGCCGGTGACGGACCAGCTCCGCAAGCCGATGTCGGCGGACACCGCGAAGGTCGCTCCCGGTCGTGCCAGTGCGGAATCGAGAGCACCGAGGTCGCGAATGCCCGGCATGCCGCCGGTCTTCTTGATGGCCGCCCGGTGCAGTTCGACGACTTCTCCCAGCGTGAGGTATCGCATCAGGCCAGGCACCGATGCAGTGCCTCGTCCTTGCCCAACATTCGTTCTGCGGCAGCCTGGAAAGCCTCGTCCCGGCTGGCTAGCAGATCCGACAAGGCCGCACGGGCCAATTCGTCAGGCGCAACCCCCAGGCGTTCGGCCTCCCGACGGAGTTTGCCGGCTTGGGCGGGCGCGAGCCCGAAAGCAACTTTCATAGGTCAACCGTAACGCGGAGAGCCGTCGCCTGACAAGCGATTGCAGCCGACGGTACCCGTGTCATTTGCGAGGCACGGGCGCTCCCACGAGCAGTCATTCCCCCGAAAGCGGGAATCTATTCCGCAAGCCACTGGAAGTGCGCCGACGACAGACTGGATTCCCGCTTTCGCGGGAATGGCCAGCGTTCCGAAGGCGGTCTGATCCCAAATGACGCCAACACCCATCGGCTCAATCATTTTCCAAGGTAAACACCATCGTGTTATAGTGCCCAGCTACCCATATCTCGACCGGAGCGTGCCCATGCCCGAATTCAAACCGTTCATCCCCCACGACTCGAAAGAGCCCGAGTTCACTATCAAAGCGGTCGTGGCGGGCATCCTCATGGCG
>Ga0187819_10001165_pt1 | contig 13591 bp, 11 predicted proteins | sample NC_wetland_sal_i_15_FD_132411 | JGI IMG/M metagenome (GOLD analysis project Ga0187819, IMG submission 132411) | Wetland sediment microbial communities from Neuse River Estuary, North Carolina, USA - SO4_4 | ecosystem: Environmental > Aquatic > Freshwater > Wetlands > Sediment | place: USA... | reverse complement strand
TGCAGATGGTGCGGGAGCGAGGGCCCTGTGGGGTACGAAAGGACTCGCGAATCAGATAGGTGAAGTAGGTGGTATTGCCGCGCTTGCACTTGGTGGCTTGGACGAACATACGTGCTACACTAAGCACGTATTCTAAGCGAATGCAAGCACAATCCGTTATCATTACTTGCTACATTTCAGGCGGAAAACCCTTTCTTTGTAGGAGGTTTTCCCCATTTCAAAGGGAAGTCAGGCTAGCGGTGACAGCCAATTGGGGCTGGAGCCACGGCGGTGGCCATGACTAAGGCGAACCGGGCATTTCACTTGCTGCGAAAGCCGGACATTTTGCTAACGACAGGCGGCACGTTACTGCAAGGGGAAGGAAACTGGCGAAAGCGCAGAACTGGCGAAGTTGCCCACTCCGCTTGGAGAGTCACGCGCCCCGTTCTGCACTTGCGGCAACGGAGACTAGGAATCCCGCCGACGTTGCGGGATTTCAAGTGACGGAAGGAAACTGAGGTTGCGACCGCTGCTGGCGTCCGGCGCGACTTGGGATAAAATGTATGGCTGCTGGCGCGTCCCCCGGCACAGTCTGGGGAAAGGCCTCGTCTAGCGTAGTTATGTACAAGAAATTCTTCGGGCTGCAAGTCAACCCATTCAACCCCAATCCTGACCCTCGGTTTCTGTTTCTGACCGGGGCGACCAGGGAAGCTCTGGCCGGGCTTGCGTACGGGATTAGGAACAGAAAAGGCTTCCTTCTTCTGACTGGCGAGGTGGGAACCGGCAAGACTACGCTGCTCAACCGCCTGCTGGAGTGGCTCGCGGAAGAACGGATCGCGACCGCGTTCGTTTTCAATTCGAGGCTCAACGAAAACGAATTTTTCGATTTCATCCTGAACGATTTCGGAATCACCTGCCCATCGACGGACAAGAGCCAGCGTTTGCTGAAGCTGAACGAATGGCTGCTCGACCAGTTTCGCGAGCGGCGAACGGCGGTCCTGATCGTGGATGAGGCCCAGAACCTTTCGCCCGACGTGCTGGAAGAAGTCCGGCTGCTGACGAATATGGAAACGACGCGCGAGAAGCTCCTGCAGATCGTGCTTTCGGGCCAGCCCGAATTGGAGGAGAAACTGCGCGACCCGGCGTTGCGGCAGTTGAAGCAGAGAATCACGATTCGATGCAATACGTGCCCGTTGAGCCGGGAAGAGATGCAGTCTTATATCAACGAGAGGATCAGGATCGCGGGAGGAAACGGCACGCCGGTTTTTTCACTGGAGGCGGTGGACGCCGTTTACAGGAACTCGCGCGGAATTCCGCGAATCGCAAACCTTTTGTGCGAACACTCGCTCATCAGCGCGTTCGTCGACCAGGTCCGGCCGGTTCCGGGACGCATTGTGGAAGAGATCGCGCTCGAATTCGAATTGCAGAAGGCCGACTTGCTGTCGAGACACAACGTGGCGGGCGGAGAAAATTCCTCCGAGTTGATCGAGGCGGTGATCCGCAACCTGCAAGCGCTCCTGGAGCAGATGGGCAGAGCGAGAACGACGGGCGAGTCCGATTCTGGAGATAAACCGAAATTGGCCGATCGGATTGGCGCAGCAGGGATTCCCAACGCCGGCAAGCTGAGTGCGACGAAAGTTCCCGAAGAGGACGCGCCCCCGAACAAGGCTTCGTCAGCCCTGCACGGCGACGGCAAGGACTCCTAGCCGCCGGCACCTACATCCCAGCCTTTCGCACCCTTCACAAACCGATTAGACGAATAGCTGATAGAGCGACACACCGCCGAGAGGAGGACTGAGCTTCGCATGACAGAACTGAAAGCGCATCACTTGTTTACGATCACAATGAAACTTGCACCCACTCTAGAATTGGGAGACACGCCCGCCGGGAACCGCAGAGTGTTCACTGTCTACAGTGGACAATTTCAGGGAGACCGGCTTCGAGGAGAGGTCTTGCCACAAGCCAGTTCCGACCTTTTGCTGACTCGCGCGGATGGCTCATACCAGTCAGATGTGCGGCTAATCTTGAGAACCGACGACGGCGCCCTTATCCTCATGACGTACCGTGGTGTGCGTCATGCTTCGGCGGAGGTAAGCGCCCGAATCGCGCGGGGTGAAGAAGTCCCTAGCACGGATTATTACCTGAGAACGGCGCCGTCTTTTGAGACCTCGTCGGCGAAGTATACGTGGTTGAACAAGACTGTGAGCGTGGGGATTGGCGAAAGGCAGCCGAGCGGAGTGAGCTACGACATCTTTGAGATTCTCTAGTGTATGTGAGAACGGCGATTTGCCACAAAGACAGAGCGCCCTGTTTACTTCTTAAATCGGTAGGTCAGCTTAAAACGCACTGTGCGCCCATCCTGCACGATAGAGTTCTGCAGAAGCTCCGCCCCGACAGGATTCGCATAGCGCTTGTCGAATAAATTGTGTGCGCTCGCCGACAAACTCAAGCCGTGAATTAGTTCAGGACTCGAAACCGTGGCATTGGCTAGAAAGAACCCGCCGACACTCGTTCCGGAGTTCGTGAGCGTAGAGCTCACATATTGTCCTTCCATGGACGCAAACAGCCGCCGGGGTACGATTGGAACGATAGCTTTGATCTTCGGCAAATGTTTCGGAGAATTGCTCAGGATCGTTCCCGAACCTTGATCCCGCGATTCCTGGAACGTGTAAGCGATCCCGCCCTGCAACCCGTTCCGCCATTTGCCCTCTAAAGCGAAGTCGACGCCCTTTGACTTCACGTTCTGCATGTTGGCATACGACAGCAACCCATTTGTCGGGTCGAGTTTTTGCGAGATCAACCCGTGGAGATCGTTGTAGAAACCAGAAACCGCGAAATGGACATTTTTCGCAAGGTATTGCTCGAAGACCAATTCTGTCGTCCGGATCCTTTCCGCCTGCAACGACTGGTTCGCTGCCTCATCGGGCGGAGCGGCATAATACAATTCGAAGGCGTTCGGTGCCCGAAATGCCGTCCCGTAGAGGACCTTAAATGTCGTCCTCTCCTTCGGACTATAGATCAGTCCCAGACGTGGATTCACCGTGCTCCCAAACTCGCCGTAATGGTCCCAGCGCACGCCTGTCGACAAAATTACGTTTCGCCGAATCGAGAATTCGTCTTCCGCGTAAACCGCTGGCACGGTCGTATTCCGGCCGTCGTCCAGGTACAGAACGTAAGGTGCCTGGTCGTAATTCCACTGTTTCTGTTTGAGGTTGAACTGCGTCTCGGTTCCCATCGTGAGGCGATGCTTCTCTAAGAACGTTCGGGAAACGTCGAACGTCAAATCCACCCGCTCCCCCGTAGAAAAATCTTGGTTGACCGTGAACGGCGGAACGCCACCTCCTGTGTAATCGTAGATGTAGCTCCCGTGGTAGTTCATTTGATCGTAGGCCAAACGCCCCAGAACGTTCCACTTCTCGAACTGATGCTCGTACTTGAGGTCGAAGTATCCGAGTGCATCGGTAGTGCGCGTGCCCGGGTTGTTGAACACAGTTCCATAAGACGCAGTAGGGATGATCTTGGTCCTCGATCCATAGAGCCCTTGCACGGAGAAATCTCGGTACTGCACGCTGGCAAAAACACTGTAGGACCGATCCCCATCGGCATCGATAGCCAAACCGTTGTTTGTTGCTGGCGTATTGAACTCGGGAAAGAACAGGCTCTCATTCCCGAGGCTGTGATAAACAGTCCCGGAGATCATCAATTCCGGTCCATGATCCGACTGATCACCAAACGTGGCCCGCCCTTTGTTGGTTCCGAGGCTCCCCGCTTCGGCGGAAACTTCGGCCCCCTTCACATCGCGTCCCCGTTTGGTAATGACGTTGATCACGGCGAAGAAAGCATTGGTCCCGTAGAGCGCGGATCCTGGCCCGCGGATGACTTCGACGCGTTGGATCAGATCGATATCCAACGGAAATTCCGTGCCGACAACCGCCTCGCCGTAAACGGCGTCGTTGAGACGATGACCGTCGACTAACAACAGGATACGGTCGTTGTAATTCCCCGGTCTGAACCCCCTCACCCCGATATAGCTGTAGTTCCGGTCGTAAGTAACGTAAAACCCGGGCACGCTCTGCAATAGATCAGCAAGCGTCCGGTAGCCGTATTCTTGGATTTCGTCCGCAGTAATGATCGTAACGAACGACGGAGCCGAGGTGATTTTCTGCTCGAACTTAGACGCGCCGTACACAGTGTCCACCTCGACGTTCATCAATTCTTCCAGGCTGAGTTTGGAAACGTCCTGTGGGGTGGTTTGTTGCTGCGCGTGTACTGGAGCTGTCAGGCCGGTGAAACCGAATAACAATATACACAGCCCAACCCCGCTCCACGCAGACTTCGAGCCCCCCTCACGCCGCGGACAGTCCTCCTGTACAGGCCTTCGGACCCGTTGATTCGACATGCGAGCAGATACCTCTTCCCTTGCGGATCGTCCGAATGAAGGCAGGTGTCGACCGGCCCAGGTACCCATCTGCACGTTGACTCCCAGCTCGAATGGCAGAACGCGAGGCAAGTTCATTGCTATCAGCTAGTTAACGTCTGAGGGATTCAGACACTCCCTCCATCAAGTTCCCAAGCTGTTCCACTCATGCGCGGATGTAGCGTTGTCGAACAATCGCACGAGGTCCGATGTTCGGAGTAAAATCAGGACACTTCCTCCTCTGCCTCCTTCTCTCCCTCTACCTGCCGCTTCCCCGCCTTTTGTTCACTCGTCACCGCTCGCGCAGTTCGACCGCGAGCGGCGCCGACCGTTCGTGCAGCGGACGGAACGCGTCGAGGAAGCAGCCGACTCACTTTTCGTAATACACAGTCTCCGCACCTCATGACGTTTGGGTTTTCTTCTCTTGCCACGCATAAAGCTTGGTGAGACGGCGGTGGTTGTCGTGCCCCTGGGCGACCCGTGTGACCACGGGCTGGCAAGTCCCATATTGTCTGTTCACCGACCCCGAACTTGCTCGTATCGGTTTGAGTGAAACAAACGCAGTTCGGCGCGGAGGGTGAAAACTTACACGCCACTTGCTATAAATGCACGAATGCGCCTACACGATTACGCACCCCGACCCGCGCACCTCAAATGGCTCCTCGATTCTGATCCGGCCATCCGCTGGCAGGTTATGAGGGACCTCACCGGTGAAGCCCCCAGCGCGATTGCAGCCGAGCGGTCTCGCGTCGCAACCGAAGGCTGGGGAGCTGAACTTCTCGCCCGCCAATCACCTGCTGGCCACTGGGGTGATGGGCCGAAATGGGACCTTGTTACCCTCTACAGTCTTGTCGCCTTGATGGACCTCGGTCTGGACCCCGCCAGCAAGCAGGCGCGGAAAATGATCGACCGCGTGGACAAGCGGCTGGTGCTTAAGTGGCTCAACAACCGGCCTTACCTGCACGGCGAGACGGAGCCTTGCATCAACGGCAGAATCCTCGGCATCGGCTCGTATTTCAAGGAACCGAACGACGCACTGGCCAAGCAACTCCTGAGCGAGCAGCTCGAAGATGGCGGCTGGAACTGCGAAGCATGGCCCTTCTTGTCGCCGAAACGCCCACCCAGCCGGCGCTCTTCGTTCCATACCACCATCTGCGTGCTCGAAGGACTGCTCGAATACGAACGAACCGGGCGCAAATCGGCGGCCGTCACTAAGGCCCGCAGGAGGGCCGAAAACTATCTGCTCGAGCGCCGCATGTTCCGCTCGCTCCGAACCGGTGAAGTCATCGACAAACGCTGGCTCCGCTTCTCCTTCCCGACGTTTTGGCACTACGACGTCTTGCGCGGACTCGATTATCTGCGGAATGCGGGAATCAAACCCGACAGCCGCGCCCGTGAGGCCATCGAAATCGTGATGGAGCGCCGCCACCAGAACGGACGCTGGCCGCTCAACCTCCTTCATCCCGAACATATTCCATTGGAGATGGAGACCGGTGTCGGCGAGGCAAGCCGCTGGAACACACTGCGCTCTCTCCGAGTTCTGCATTGGTACAACAACTCAACAGGGTAGTTCTGACTTGGGCCTGCTCGCGCTATGTCTTCCAGTCCCGAAATCATCAGCCGCCCCCTTTCCGGTGCTGGAGAAAATTTTTCAGGGGCTAAAAGCCCATCCTCACTGGCAGTGCGTTTACGCAGGGGCCTGAAGGCCGTGCTCCCACCAAGAAATCCCACGACAAACCCGCCTGTCGGCGAGTCAGGCCAAATGGGGTTTGTCGTGGCTACCCCAGTCCCTTCGGCGCGACACTTATGGCGGGGTTGAAACCCCGCCCTTCCACCAGTACGTGTGGCAACGTGGGTGGGCGAAAGATGCATCGGAAAGATGGTGAGGTCTTGGGCCGCCTGCTCTTGAGTTTCTTCGAGACTCCATTTTAAATTGTGGCGGGTTTTTTGATATAAAAGGTGGGCTCGCGGAGACCGGTAGTCCTGCTGGTTCCCAATCGCAACGGAGGAAGGCATTGATTGAAGTTCAGGATTTGACAAAGGCGTACGGGTCGGTGACGGCTGTGGACCACGTGTCATTTACGGTGAACAAGGGCGAGATCCTGGGTTTTCTGGGGCCGAACGGCGCGGGCAAGACCACGACGATGCGGATCTTGACCGGGTTTATGCCGGCAACTGGTGGGACGGCGAAAATCGGGGGGTTCGATGTGTTCAATGATTCGATGGAGGTGCGCCGGCGGATCGGCTACCTGCCGGAAGCGCCGCCGCTGTATGCCGACATGACGGTCGAGGGGTACCTGGATTTTGTGGCGCGCATCAAGAACGTTCCCGCAGAAAAAAGGCCCGACCGCATTTCGGATGCGCTGCAGAAAGCGAATATCGTCGATAAGAGGACCGACTTGATCAAGCGACTGTCGCGCGGGTACAAGCAGCGCGTGGGAATTGCGCAGGCGCTGGTGCACGATCCGGACGTGATCATTCTCGACGAGCCGACGGTGGGTTTGGACCCGAAGCAGATTATCGAAGTGCGCCACCTCATCAAAAATTTGGCCGGCACGCACACGATCATTCTGTCGACGCACATTTTGCCGGAAGTGAGCATGACGTGCGACCGCGTGGTCATCATCAACAAAGGGAAGATTGCGGCGGTGGACACGCCGCAGAACCTGACGAGCCAGCTCAAGGGCGGGCAGCGAATTCGCGTTGAGGCGAAAGCGCCGGAAGGGGCGTTGCGAGAAACGCTGTCGCAAATCCCGGGAGCGAAGAACGTGCAAATCGAAGTGGCGCGATCTGACGGGCACGTGGCGGTGAATGTAGAGGCGGCGCCGGGCAAAGACATTCGAAGCCAGCTCGCGGCAAAGATCGTGGAGAAGGGCTGGCAGCTGTTCGAGCTGCGCGGGGTGAGCCTGAGCCTCGAAGATATTTTCCTGCAGTTGACGACGGATGAACCCTCTCATGCAGAGGCTGCGAATTAAGGAGCGCGTCTAGGATGAAGAGTTTCTATGCGATTTACCGCAAGGAGCTGGGACATTATTTCGTCTCGCCCATTGCGTACGTGATCGTTGGTGTTTTTTTGATTATAGCGGGCTACTTTTTCGTGAATATTTTGCGTTTCTTTGTCGAGCGGGCCCAGGAACTACAGTTTCAGAGCATGCAATACGGGATGCCTCCGGATATTGACGTTCCCACGCAAACGCTGCGCAGTTTTTTTGGCGTGATCTCGACGCTGATTTTGTTCATCACGCCGATTCTCACGATGGGAGTGTATGCGGAGGAGCGAAGGCGGGGGACGATCGAGTTGCTGATGACGTCGCCGGTGACGGAGGTGGAGATCGTCCTCGGGAAATTCCTGGCTTCGCTCACTTTGTTCGCGATCATGCTTTTTCCGACTTTGCTGTACTCCGTATTCATGTACTTGCGCAGCCAGCCGACCCCGCCGTGGAGTTTGCTGTTCGCCGGATATATAGGAGTGCTGCTGCTGGGAGGAGGGCTGCTGGCGCTGGGGCTGTTCATTTCGTCGCTGACGGAAAGCACGATCATCGCGGCGGTGGTGACATTCGGGGCGTTTTTGATGTTATGGGTGCTGGATTTCGGAGTGCGCGGAGGAAGCAGCGCGCTGGGGCAGGTGCTGCAGTACCTGTCGGTGATCCACCACTACGACGACTTCACGAGGGGCATCGTCGACACAACGAGCCTGATCTACTATTTCAGCATGATGTTTTTCTTTCTTTTCCTGACTGTGCGCTCGGTCGACTCCATGCGCTGGCGGAGGGCTTAGGAGATATGACCAAGCCTAACGACAGCAAAACACCTTTCACCCTGAAATGGACGCGTCAGCAATGGGGCGAAATCGCGCTGAGCCTGGGGTTAGCGTGCCTGATCGCGAGTTACGTGCGCTACTCGATTCAGGGCGAACTGATGCGGATGAGCGAGATACTCCTGATCGCCGGCGGAGTGCTGATACTCGCATCGATTGTGCTGGGCTGGGCGAAGATTCGCGGATACTTTTCGAAGCGGTCTTCACAACTCGGAACGAACACGACGATTTTGACGCTGGCGGTGCTGGCGATCCTTTTCGTCGTCAATTATCTGGGGCAATCGCACCACAAGCGGTTCGATCTGACGAGCGAGAAGCTGTATACGCTGTCGGAGCAGACGAGCAAGATCGTCAAAGGGTTGACGAAGGATGTGAACATCGTCCACTTCGCGAAATCGCGAGACCAGAATCTCGACGACTTGATGACCGAATATAAGGACCTCAGTCCTCGTATCAAGTTCCAGAATGTCGATCCGCAAGAAAAGCCGGACGTAGCCAAGGAATACGGCGCAACGCGAATGGGCCAGATCATTCTGGCGTCGGGAACGCGAAAAGAAACAGTGGAGCCAACACCTGGCTCGGCGATGAGCGGAGGCGAAGACAAGTTTTCCGAGGAAGACATCACCAGCGCGATCATCAAGGTGACGCGCAACAAGGTGAAGACGGTGTGCTTCGTCACCGGGCACGGGGAGAAGTCGCTGACGGACGACGGGGCGGACGGTTTCGCGGCGGCGGACAAGGGCCTGAAGAAAGAGAATTACGAGACGAAGAGCATAAATTTGGTTACCTCAAACGGGGTGCCTTCCGACTGCGATGTGAGCGTGGTTGCCGGTCCGACGCAGGCATACTTCCCGCAAGAAACACAGATGCTCACGAAGTACCTGAATAACGGCGGGAAGCTGTTCATCATGATCGATCCGGACAAAGATGCGAAGCTGGAGGACATTTACAACGCCTGGAACATCAAGGTCGGCGACAACTACGTGATCGACGCGAGCGGCATGGGGCAATTGCTGGGCGCGGGTCCGGCGATTCCGCTGGTGGTCGACTACGGGGCAAGCCCCATTACGGAAAATCTACAGCGGCACATGACGTTCTTTCCGCTGGCACGCACGGTTACGATAGCGGATAGCTCAAAATCGGAGCCACAGGATGTGGAGCTGTTAAAAACGTCCGCAGCAAGCTTCACGACGCCAAAACTCGAGCACCAGGTCTCCTACAATCCGAAGACAGACACGAAAGGGCCGTTGTCGCTGGGTGTTGCGGCGGAAAACAAGTCGGGGGACAAGGACCCGCGACTGGTCGTGATCGGCAATTCGCTTTTTGCGTCGAACCAGGGGATCAATCAGGCGGGGAGCAACGGCGATCTCTTCTACAATGTGATCGACTGGCTGGCGAAGGACGAGAACCTGATTTCGGTCAGGCCGAAGAGCGCGACGAACCGGCGCGTGGCGATGACGCAAGCGCAGTCGAATGCATTGTGGTGGATCAGCCTGTTTTTTCTCCCCGGAAGCGTGATCTTCGCGGGGATTTATATCTGGTGGAAACGGCGGTAAGAAAAGAAGCGCAAAATGATCATTAAGAAATCGACGCTAATTGTACTTGTGTGCGCAATCGCGCTTGGGGCGGGTCTCTACTTCTACCAACGGCGGAGCATCAGCACAGAAACCACGCCGGAGGACAAGTCGAAACCCGCTTTTTCGATACAGGCCGACGATATCAAGGCAATTACGATCGCGCATCCGAGCAAAGCAGATTCGCCGACAGTCCAACTCAGCAATCAAAACGGAAACTGGAAAATCACGCAACCGCTGGACACGGATGCGGACCAGTCGGCCGCGCGGGGAATAGCCGACGGAGTGGCATCCGCGCGAATTTCGCAAACGGAACCGGCAGCTCCCGACCGACTGAAGGCGTACGGTCTCGATGCGCCGCACGTCGAGCTGGATTTTCAAGCCAAGAGCGGCGCAAAGCACAAAATTCTGATGGGGGACAAGGATTTTACGGGGATTTCGGTGTACAGCCTGATCGACGACGCGAAAACGGTGTCACTGCTGCCGATTTCTCTCTATGACAGCGCGGATAAGCCGCTGAATGATTTAAGGGATCGAAGCGTCGTGCACATCGATACTGCGAAGATCACTTCGGTTGAACTAAAGAATCCGGCAGGCGATCTGGATCTGGCGAAGCAGACGGTGAAGGATCAGACGCAATGGAATTTCACGAAACCGGAAGGAGCGCGCGCGGATGACGAAAGCGTCAGTTCGCTGCTCTCCGCGGTGACGAACGGGAAATTCACGACCATCGAGACGGAGAAAGCGGAGAACCTGGCGAAGTACGGCCTGGCGAGCCCGGCGATCACGTTCACAACGGTAGACGACAAGGGAAACAGGCAGACGCTGCTGGTGGGGAAGAAGCAGGGCGACGGGTTTCTGGCGCGAAACGCATCGGAGCCGATGGTGTTTGTCATCAACGACGATCTGTGCAAGAAATTAACGGAGAAGTTCAACGATTTGCGGGACAAGAATTTTGTGCATGTTTCGGAGAGTGACGTCAACGCGATCGAGTTGCACAACACGAACGCGACCATGAGCCTGTCGCGAAAACCGGGCAGCGATTTTGATTGGGTGTTGGAAGCGCCGGCGGACGTGAAAGGAAAATCGGCCGCGACGTGGAAGGTGTTCAGCCCGCTGACTTCGGCCAAAGCGGAAGAAGTGATCGATCATCCGTCGGCGGAGATGAAGGCGAAGCTGGCCAAGCCGGAGGTCGAGATCAATTTCACGGAAAAAAGCGGAGCGAAACTGACGGTTAGAATTTCCGCCGCCAGCGGCGATTTCGTTTACGGGCGAACCAGCGCCGGGCCAACCGTATACAAGCTGAAGAAATCTATTTTGGACGATCTGAATTTCAAGGCTTCAGATCTGGCGTCCTGAAGCTAAGCGGGCGGGTTTGGATTCGACTGCGCTCACAATAAGCATTGTGGTGCCTGAAGGCGGCCGCTACAAAAGCAAACAATCGCCGCTCAGCGCTGCGCGGTAGCAAAAGCCGCAGCAAGAAAGAAGAGCAAAGGGCGCGAAGTACGGTCGCGCCTCCGGCGCTTCGGAGACGCAGTCGTGGGGGACTTCACCCTGTGGGCCGGGTTCGCGTTTACGAACGGACGCGAATCTAGCGTTGCGAAGCTGAGTTGTGTAAAAACTGGTTAACTGAGTTGTATAAAGAATTCAGATTACAGTTTGGAATTCAGGCCGCGTTCGAACGGTCGCTCTCGCTGGGCCAGGTTGCCAGAAGCATAATCTTGCCGGTAAGCGGCGAGACGTGGATGTAGTAGACGGTGGAGGCGTGCTCGAGTTCGTAAAAATCGGCACGTTTCGGATCGGGCGTTGCCTTCACACCCCGCAGCAGCAAATCACGCAGAATGTTGACCGTTTGAGCGGGATGATTTCGTAAATCCTGGATTTCCAAATCACGATCGAGCGCCATCACCATGGGATCCTCCCCAACCCGTTTTACCGTCTCACTCACTATTACGCCCGCCAGGGGCCAAAAGTTCCACGTTGCCGATGAATTTTACCTGGCTTATGTATCAGTCAATTAGACGCATTCAGGAGGTGAAAGTCTTCAGAAATCTCGGCGAATTTCGCGAAAGTGATACTGAAGGTGCAATGTTGACATGAAGGGCGTATGGGTGGCATGCAAGTCAAAATAAGACTGGACGCACCCTCAGCCGTCAGCAAGTTTCCGGTTGATTGCATATTAACCGGCTCCTCGACCCGATAGACTTGGTGGCGCTAACCAAACCAAGGCTCGGGGGAAAGGAGCCGGACGTGATCATTATAGGAGTGGACTACCACCCGAGCTTTCAAGAAATCGCATCGCTGGATCGAGAAACGGGGGAATATGGCGAACGTCAACTAAACCACGGCGACGGGCAAGCAGACAGATTCTACCGCGACCTGAAGCAGCAGGCCGTCCGCGTGCGAGTGGGGATGGAGGCGACCGGGTGTTCGCGTTGGTTCGAACGGCTCATGGCGGAACTGGATTTCGAGCTATGGATCGGAGATCCGGCAGAGATCAAGGCTGCGCGCGTTCGGAAGAAGAAGACGGACCGCGAGGATGCTCGCCTGCTCTTGCGGCTGTTGCGGGAAGATCGTTTTCCGCGCGTGTGGTTTCCCGATCCCGAGAATCGGGATCTGCGTCAGCTGCTGTGGCATCGACATCGGCTGGTGCAAATGAGGACACGGGTCATGAACCAGTTGCAGGCCATCGCCATGAATGAGGGAGTGCGACTGCGGCAGGCCCTGTGGGGCAAGGGTGGGCGAGCAAAATTAGAATCGCTAGAACTGGCTCCCTGGGCCACCTGCCGTCGCAAGGATCTGTTGGAGCTGCTGGATCGTTTAACCCCGAAGATCGAACCGCTGAGCCTGGCGATCGAGCAGGAAGCGCTGAAACGACCCGAAGTGCGGCGGCTGATGACGCACCCGGGCGTGGGTCCGATCACGGCGCTGGCCTTCGTGCTGATCATCGGAACACCGGAACGTTTTCGTTGCGGCAAGCGGCTCGGCAGCTATCTGGGGCTGATCCCCTCCGAGGACTCCAGCGGCGGCAAGCAACGACTGGGGCACATCAGTAAGCAGGGCAATTCGTTGCTGCGCTTCTTGCTGGTCGAAGCAGCTCACGCTGCCGTACGTCACGACCCGGATTGGAAACGACGATACCTACACCTGGCCATGCGTCGGGAGCAGGGCATTGCCAAGGTAGCGATGGCACGAAGACTCGGCGTTCGCCTTTTCTGGATGTGGCGCAAGGAATGGGACTATCAACAAGTTTGGCAGTTCGGTTCGCACGCGGGGGAGCTCGTACACGTCCGTGGTGCGCAGTAGACCATCGCCCAATTGATTGGGCCCCCGGCTCCCTCTCGAAAGGGAGGGAGTCCGAAGAAGTAATTATGGTCGAGGTTTTGATCGGAGAGATAGTTGGGTCGAACTGAAGTTCCCGAGAGATTACGCGAGCGAGCCTTGGTGAATGGTGGCAAGCAACTTGATCAGGAAGATTCTGACTAAGGACGAAGCTGATGCTTCGTCCGATCACGATTGTGGCGAGCCGTCCGCGGCGTCAAGGGTCTGCGATGAACGGCCCGGCAAAATCGCCGGGCCGCCCTTGACTCCGCTTCCGGCCCAGGGACTCGGCGGTCGCAAATGCTGCGCTCGCGGGAGTGAGAAGATCGGTGTGCCCAAAAAAATCAAAACCACAAGGAAAAACTCGGAAAAAACTCTTGCCAGGGGCCGGCATTGTTAGAGATAGCGCGTTAATCAGGACCTATGTAGTTTGCGTGGCAAATTTGAAATTCGCCCCGGTGTGCCTCGATCCACGAGCGCGAC
>Ga0187819_10001164_pt1 | contig 13597 bp, 8 predicted proteins | sample NC_wetland_sal_i_15_FD_132411 | JGI IMG/M metagenome (GOLD analysis project Ga0187819, IMG submission 132411) | Wetland sediment microbial communities from Neuse River Estuary, North Carolina, USA - SO4_4 | ecosystem: Environmental > Aquatic > Freshwater > Wetlands > Sediment | place: USA: North... | reverse complement strand
AGCCCAGTCGAAGGGAGTGAAATAGTCTGCCACGGTCAAGCCAACACCCGTGGCGCTCATTCTCAACATCGACATTCCGTAGTCGATGCCGCCCATCTGCGCATCGAAAGTGCCGTCGCCGTCCATGAAGTAAATGGACTTGCCATCACTGGCTAAGCCACCGCCGCTCTGCCAGACGCCTCCCTTATTACCGTTGGGAGTCGTAAGGAAGACCGCTGTCTGTTGTTGCAGGTTTTGGGCGCTGTATCCGATTACCCAGCCGTGGTATGGATGCGGATCGCAGAGGTAAGCATGAGCCAGGTAGACATTGCCATTCTCCAGCAACAATCCCGTCCGCTGGATCTCAGTGGGGTCGAATGCAACGCCGTTGACAGAAGCCTGAAGGACAACCGGGCCGCTGAATTTTTCAGCGCCAGTGGTGATGTCCAAGGCATGCAGACGCTGCACCACAGTGCCGTTCTCGTCGGTCTCGGCGGTTACATACAGCGTGCCGCTGACGGCATCGATGACCGGCGTTGCCGTAATTCCGACCTCCGGTTTAAGGGAAAGACAGTGGCTATTCTGAGTCGAAACGGTAGTGATTCCCTTGGACGGATCGATGAAGCTAACTTGCCACAGGGGCTGTCCAACGGTGTCCGCATCAAAGGCATAGACCTGATCATGCTCGGTCGCCACGTACACCACATTGTGAGTCCCTTGACCGGGGATACTGACCCCGGGTACGTACAGCGGCTGCGCGTAACCCTGGCCCTGGATGGGGTCGGAGAACAACTTGCCAAAACTCTTGGAGTTCACATTGGCGGTGGTGAGGATGGTCTCCTGCTGATTCTGTCCGGTACGGGCATTGTCGTTGTGCCAGGTAAGAACACCGGCGAAGCTCTGGCCGGGCGTCGGACGGCTCAATACTGCGATACCCAGACAGGCGATGAAGCGAATGCACGCTTTCACGCGGATCACGGCGCCACCTCTGTTTACTTACTCAACGCGCGGCTCAAGCTTCAGGGGCCCGGCCCCGGGAAGGAGTTTCGATTGCGACTCTACTTCCGATGGGGATACCTGTCAAGATGGAAAATCCCAGATGTCGCGGCCACATCAGAGGTTCCTCTTGCAGCCAAGCAGAAAGTTCGCTTTGATGGGCATGGCGGAACGACCAGTACTGGGAGCAAGCAGGGAAGGGGGACTGCTGCTTCCCCTGCATCCCATCCCCAAAACAAATCTTCTACGCAACCTCTCCTGTTATTGCCCGTTGATGGACATGCAGTAGAGCGTGCCATCGGTGGAACCGAAGTACACGCGTCCGTTCGAAATGGCAGTTCCACCGTAGATGGGAGCCGTGCCCGTAGGAAAGATCTTCAACGTGTGTCCGTATTTCCCCATGGCATAAAAGTTGCCATCATTGCCGCCGAACAGCACCACGTCCTGGATCACGGCGGGTGACGCCCACGATGCCAGCGTGCTGAACTTGTTTCGTGAGACTTGGGTTACCGTGTCCGTCGCGCCATCGAGCAAATAGGTCCACAGAGCCCCGCCCGAGCCGGGAGCGAAAAAGTAAGTTTCGTTGTCAATGATCTTCTTTCCCGTGGCGCATGTGGAAGTCGCGCGGATTGGGCGCACGCTGGGAGTCGCAATGAATCCAGAGACGGTGCTAAAGTTCGCCTGCTCGGTGCCGGTCAAACCGTTCGCATCCCGCCCCAGGGTGAAGATGTTTCCATTCTTGCTGGCTGCACTGACCCAGTAATTCGTCGTCGACGTGCCCGTGCACTGGTTGGTCTCGCTGGTGGAGTACAAGAACGGTGAAGATCCGAAATCTTTGTCATTGTTATCGTTAACGATGGCTTGGTAATAGTTCAGCAGGGCTCCGGTCGTGCCCTTGAGAGCCAGAATGCTGTCGGGATATAGGCCGGCGTTCTGCGTGGGCGGGGCACAGGTGCTTCCGGGATTGCCCGTACCGGCGTAAATGATGCCATTCGTACTATCGACCGCCACCGAAGACCAAACCGAACCTCCTACGCAGGTCCCCCCGCCGGGACAAGTGGACTGATCGATGGTGTTGAAGCTCCAGAGCGGCTTTCCAGTGGCTTCGTTGTAGGCATTGACCTGTCCTCCTTCCAAGCACGGTTCATCCCCATGCGACGAGACTCCCACATAAACCGTACCATTGTAAATCGCGGGCGAGGACCAGACCTCATAAGTGTTGGGATTCCCGACCGATTGCTTCCAGATCACGGTGCCATTCGTCGCATCGAGGGCATAAAGATAGGCATTGTAGGCACCGAAGAACACCATATTGTTGGTGGTGTCGACAAAGGCCGTCGATCCGATCCGGCACCAGTTTTCCGAAGCCTTGCACCGGCCTTTGCTCAGGTAGTCCACGGTGAAGGACCAAATAACCTGCCCGGTGACGGCATTGAGAGCATAAAAGACACCGTTCCAGGAGCCAATAAACACGGTGGAAACTCCGTTGATGGTGGCCACGGCCGGAGAAGCAGAGATCAGGCCCCCGGTCTGGAATGTCCACTTGGTCTGAAGCGAGGCAATATTGGCAGAGCTGATGCCGGTCTCGGCGCTATGCCCACTGTTGGACAGATCCCGTTTGTACTTTGGCCAGTCCTCAGCCGCCGATTGTAAGCATGCCAAGCACAAAACAAAGATCAGGGCAGCCACCACCAGCAACGCCGCGCCAGACTTCTCTAAAAAATCACGAGTATGCCGCGTACACGTGTTCTGCATCGGACCTCCAGGGAATTGCGATCAGGACACCAAACCGCCTGCTGGCGAAGTGCAAATCGAGGGCCAAAGGGACCCCGCCGAAAACCTCAACAGCTGCACCGCCTGAAGCGTAGGATTATATCCTGAACTGCAAAACAGTGCACAAAAGTGGCACGGCACTTAAACATCAACTTCCACCTGACATTACACGCGGCCACCCGCTTTGGTCCAGACAAATAAGTGTGAATCCCAGAACCACATCTGGGCGTTTTGCAGCCGGCTAAAACGAAAGAAGGGGGCCGTCGGTAATTCCCAATCGAGTCGCGCGGCGGTCAGAATTCGTTTATATTAGCGAAACTCCCCTCATCTTTTTTCGCGGAGGTGCTGGTACATGCCCGGCCGATTCCTTTGTTTTTGCATCATCCTGCAACTTCTTGTTGGATTCGCGCCGTGCAGCGGACAAACCTCCGGGCCCGCGCCAGCTCCGAGCGTCCCGGCACCACAGACATCAATTCCCAGAGAAGATGTGGTGGTAACCGTATCGAGCGAGGCGATTCCGGTTTCCGCCAGTGCAGCATCGGTCACGGTCATACGCCAGGAACAAATTCGCGATAGCGGCGCGCAAAATGTCAGTGACATCTTGCGACAGGTCCCCTTTCTCAACCTGCAAAGGGCGGGTGGGGAGGGCGGTCTGACCACGGTGTTTATCCGGGGAGCCAAGGAAAACCTGGTTCTGGTCATGATTGATGGCGTCCCGGTCAATGACATCACCAACCTGCTGGGCGGTTCGTTCGATTTTTCGACGTTGAGCACAGATAACATCGAGCGCATTGAAATTGTGCGCGGCCCGATGTCGGCGCTGTATGGTTCGGAGGCGATCGCGGGAGTCATCAACATCATTTCCCGGCGGCACGAGGACACGCCTTACGTTGAGTTCAACGCCGACGGCGGCAACTTCGCAACCGGCGAATTCGGCGCCAACGCCGTAGGAAAATTCCGAATGTTCGACTACTCTCTGGCTGGGTCCTACATGACGGTCGGTGAGCAGATTGGTCTGGACAGCTACGACTTGGGCACGGCGGCCTTTCATGCCACCGCCGATCTTGGCCAGCAAAGGAGCTTACAATTCAGCCTCCGCTATCAGAACCGGGAATCAGCCGGTTACGCGTCGGGTAGTGGCGGCCCGGAGTACGCGCTGCTGCGCGAGGCAGAACAAGATCACTCCGGGGAGTTGGTTGGCGGCGTTACCTACGAGCAACAATGGAAGCCCTGGTGGCTTTACAGCGTCGATTTCGGCGGTTTCCGCCGGACTGATCACAATTTTACCCCTGCCATTTGGGATCAGATCCCGCCCACCTTCTTTTCACTTCCTTCAACCCTGGGGGATACTGATTTCCGGCGCTTGCATTTTGGCGAGTCCAACAATTTCCGGATTTCGTCCGCGCTGATGGCTCATCTCGGCGTGGCATGGAGGGATGAGCACGGCACCAACAACAGCCTGATTTCCGGAACCACTCCTTTTAACTTCGACCTTGATCGTAACAGTCTGGACGTCAATAGCGAGCTGGTGTATCGCGTGCGGCGTCTCACCGCGAGCGTCGGTCTGGGAATTGATAAGACCGAAGGTTATAGCGGTGTCTTCTCGCCCCGAGTCGGAGCCAATTATCTGCTGACCCAGAGCACGCGCCTGAAGGGGACATGGGGCGAAGGATTTTTTATTCCCTCGTTTTATGCTTTGTCCGAGCCGGTGATTGGAAACCCGGACCTCAAGCCCGAGTACAGCAAGAGTTTTGACGTCGGAATCGAGCAGGATTTTTGGCACCGCGCGCGGGCCGGGGTCACGTACTTTCACAATTCGATGACCGCACTCGTAGACTTCGACTCGGTACTGTTCAAGTTGGTCAATCGCGACGATGTGGTGACTCAGGGAGTCGAGTTCAGCTCCACGGTTGACTTGAACCGCCGCCTGCAATGGGGCAGCGAGGTTTCGTATCTGCAGTGGAGTCTGAAAGGGACCACCCAACCGCTGCGCTACGTGCCGCGGTGGCGGGGTGGCATGGACGTAGATTGGAGAATTACGCACCGCTTGCATTCCCGCGTTGAAACCCTGGTCGTGGGTCGGCGCTACGACTATCAGATCCCGGTGCCTGAGATCGACACGGTGGGCGGATACACGACGACCAATCTGATTTTGAATTACGAAATTCGAGATGGGTTGTCTGCCCATTTCCGCGCCGAAAACCTGCTGAACAGTAACTACCACGAGTACGTTGGCTTCCCGAACCCGGGAATCTACGCGCTGGCCGGCTTCACCTACCGCTTCAACCGGAGAGGCACTCCTTAGCGGTTATTTCAGGATCCTGCAAACGTCGAGTTCGTCTGGGTTCCAACCCTGGACCTTGCCGTTTGCAATAGTCGCAGACGGAGAACTTCTGTGCTGCTCCCGCCATGTCCTGAGTCCCCGCCTGGTTACAGATCAGCGGCCCATACCGACTAGAGACTTTCGTCCCTAGGAGCTTTGGCCACTTGCTGCAGGGTATGCGGTTTGCTACCTTAAATTGCCACTTTTCATCTCCCTCAAGTTTCATGGCACTTAATGGCACTTAGAAGAAAATCCTTTCAAAAAGAGACGCTTTTTTTAGAGCAGTTGCCTGGGGAGCAAATGTGCAGGATTCTGCATATTTTGTTCCACTTAAGTGAGAAAGTGCGATGGAGTGGAAGCCCTCAACACAGACCAACACTTGGTTTTTGAACAAGTTGCATGGGTCCCGACTCCGACACAGAGCGAGTGGCGATTTTGGCAGGGCAAGTGCTCCCTCGCCCTGCGGTGTGAGGCGGTGTGGGTTCCACATTTTCTAGCAGTCCGGGACGACACTGATTTTTGGACACGGTATTCTTGGGAGTCACAAATGTGACTCAGAGGGCGGAGCTACGACCAGCAGCGACCCGCGGATGCGATCCAGACCCGCTCCTTGCACGATAAGTCAGTGAACCGGATTATGCACCAGACGTAGGCTTTTGCAGCCCAGAGGAACACAATGAAGAACAATCGGATATTAGCCCTCTACCTCGCAGTGATGCTGCTCGTTTTGTGTGGCGTCTGTGCTGCGCAAGCGGAGCTTCACAGCGGCGACTCGGCCGCCAGCTCGAATCCCAACCCGAGCCCAGCCGCTCCCGCACCGTCCTCTGGGAGCGGGCCGCAGTTTGAGCAGCGTGACACACGCTACAGAATCGAGTCGGGCGACACCTTCGATCTCAATTTCGATTTGAGCCCTGAATTCAATCAGACTGCCGTGGCTGTGCAACCCGACGGTTTTGTCACTCTGCGTGCTGTCGGAGATGTCAAGGTTCAGGGCCAGACCGTGCCTGAGCTCACTGAGACCGTGCGCAAGGCCTACGGTCAGATTCTGAACAATCCCAACATCTCCATCGTGCTCAAAGACTTTCAAAAGCCTTATTTCATCGCTGATGGCCAGGTGGCACGTCCCGGAAAATATGATCTGCGCGGGGACGTAACTCTGACTGAAGCCATTGCCATCGCCGGTGGATTTACGGAGAACTCAAAACACTCGCAGGTGTTGCTGTTCCGCCGCGTGAACGCCGATTGGATGTCGGCTCAGATGATTAATGTCAAGAAGATGGAAAAATCAGGAAACTTGCACGAAGATCCGTTCCTGCATCCCGGAGACATGCTGTTCGTGCCCAAGAATGCTTTCTCGAAGTTCAAGAACTACATTCCTACAGCTGGGGTCAACGCGTTTACCAAGACTTACTAACGAATTTAGAGAGGCCGAACCATGAACAACTATGAAATGACGCCGCCTCACAGCACGGCAAGATTGCCATTCACTTTGAGGGACGTGCTGGGCATCGGTTTCCGGCACAAACGGACGGCCGTGCTCTGCTTTTTTGGAATTTTGCTGGGCAGCGTTCTGGCGGCCGTGTTGCAGCCGGCAGAGTATCGGGCCACGATAAAATTTCTGGTGGATCGGGAGCGCCAGAATCCAGTTGTCACTCCCGAACAGAACTCCCCGGTCGTGGTTCGCAATGAAGTGACCGAGGAGGAACTCAATTCCGAGATCGAGTTGCTGCAGAGTGATGATGTACTCCGCCGCGTGGTTGTTTCCTGCGGCTTGGACCAGCGAAAGTCGTCGCTGGAGTACGTTCTCGGCTCCTACAGTGCGGAGAAGCGAATTGCCAAAGCGACTGCCCGGCTGGCATCGAACCTGCAAATCGAGCCGTTGAAGAAGAGCAACCTGATCAGCGTTACCTACACATCCCAAGATCCCCAGCTGGCGGCGCGTGTTCTGAAGTCGTTGGGAGATGCGTATCTTCAAAAGCACGTAGAGGTGCACACCCCGCCGGGACAGGTCCAGTTCTTCGACCAGGAAACCGCCCGTTCCCAGAAAAACCTGGCCGACGCCGAGGCGCAACTCAAGCAATTCTCCCAAGAGGAAAATGGAGTTGCTCCACAGGTGAACCGGGACATCACCATGCAGAAACTCAGCGAGTTCCGTTCCAGCCTGCAGCAGACCCGGGCAGAGGTCGCCAGCACCGAGGAACGCATCAAGACGTTGGAGAGTCAGGCCGGAATCACTCCCGAACGTCTGACCACGGCCATGCGGCAACAGGACGACTACCAGGTTTTGCAAGGTCTTAAGAATACTCTGATGACCTTGGAACTTAAGCGCACTGAGCTGCTCACCAAGTACCAGCCAACTTATCCGCTGGTACAGGAAGTCGACAAGCAAGTTGCGGATACGCGCGCTTCCATCGCGGCGGAAGAAGCCAAGCCGATCAAGGAACAGACCACGGACCGAAATCCCACTTATGCCTGGATTAACGAAGAGCTGGCCAAAGCCACAGCCGATTACAGCGCACTGCAAGCGCGGGCGGCGGCAATGCAGGCTATCGTGGCCAAGTACGAAGATCAAGCCCGGGACTTGGAGCAGAAAGGGATAGTTGAGCAGGATCTGTTGCGCAATTTGAAAGCCGACGAGGAAAACTATTTGTTGTATTCTCAAAAACGCGAACAAGCGCGCATGATGGAGGCCTTGGACAGTACGCGCATTGTCAACGTGGCCATTGTGGAACAACCCGTGGTACCCACCTTACCCTCCAGTTCTCCATGGTTGATGATGCTCGTGGGCACGTTTCTTGCGACCACCGTCACCATGGGGACCATATTCATCTGGGAATACCTGGATCCTTCGTTTCGAACCCCGGCCGAAGTTTCGGCGGAGCTCAACATACCCGTGCTGGCAGCGGTTCCCCATCGATTCGATAGTGTTGTCCATACCAACGGAAACGGAAACGGAAGCAGCAGCGGGAACAGCGTTGCTCACTCGTTATTGGATGAATCCGCCCAACTGCGCAGATCAACCAGCTAATGAGCGAACGCCATGTTGTGTGCTAGAGCCAAGAAGGGAATCCAGGGTTTGCCATGAGCAGAAACTTCGAACTGTTGAGTCAAATGGGCAAGGCGCAAGTCATGCTTCACGCGGAGGCGGAGCCGCAGATTGTCCCTCCACGAGAAGTACCCACCTTTAGTCCTCTTTTAGAAATTGAGGGCATGGCGCGGGACGAAGTGACGAAGTTAGTCCACCGGTTGTTCCTTCTCGCTGGTGCGGAAGGCCCGCGCCGTGTAGTATTCACCGGCACTGAGTCGGGAAATGGAACTACTTGGATTTGTGCTCATGCCAGTGAGATCCTGGCCTCGCAAGTTGCGGAATCGGTTTGCGTAGTGGATTGCAATTTGCGTTCTCCAGCTCTACATGAACAGTTCGGAGTCGAGAACCATTCTGGTCTTGCCGACGCGCTACGGGGGGAGGGCCCCATTCGTCAGTATGCACAGCAACTGTCGCGGCCGAACCTGTGGCTGGTGACCTCCGGTACAACCCCTGAGAACGCCCAGGAACTGGTGACTTCTGACCGCATGCGCATCCGCATATCTGAATTGAGGGCAGAGTTCGACTACGTCGTGTTCGACGTGGGAGCTCTCAACACTTGTAATCATGGCCCGGTCTTGGGAAACCTGTCGGATGGTTTAGTTCTCGTCCTCAAGGCGAACTCTTCACGTCGCGATTCGACGCGAGAAACAATTCAGGATCTCCAAGCCTCGAATGTGCGCGTGCTCGGCGCGGTGCTGAACCAGCGGACCTTCCCGATCCCGGACGAAATCTACAACCGCCTCTAGTGCACAATCGCACCTGAGGCCTTGAAACGGAATTCACAGTGAACCTAGCGGAGGACGAAAAGGAAATGGTCAACGAAACCCTGACACGCACGCCAAGCGAGGTGTCTCGGCAATTCTACGCTCGCGAGTATTGGCGTTCTCACGGAGTGATGAAGTTTGTGCGGAGATACACTCCGTTTTGGTGGCGGCGGGTTCTGCGTGCGCCGTATTTGTTCGCGCTCGATAGCATGGACGCCATCCTGGGACGACGTAACGACCTTACACCGCCGCGTTATCTGAATTACGCTGGTTTCAAGGGCTTCGCGGAAGCAGGACAGGAGCACCTCAGATATTTCAAGGAATTTTGCGGCTTGCAGCCTCATCACCGGGTGCTGGACATAGGTTGCGGCATTGGCCGGATGGCAGTGCCGCTGACCGGGTATCTCAGCACTGGCTCTTACGAAGGCCTGGACATTGTTCCAAGCGGGATTCGCTGGTGCCAGCAGCATATCACGCGCAAGTACCCGAACTTTCATTTCCAAATCGCGGACATCCATAACAAGCAGTACAACCCTGGCGGCCGGTGCAAACCCTCCGAATACCGGTTTCCATTTCCCGACGGGGAATTTGATTTGGTGTTTTTGATCTCGGTTTTTTCGCACCTGCTGCCGGCTGACATGGACCACTATATCGCGGAGATCTCGCGTGTGCTTCGACCCGGTGCGAAATGCTTTTTCACGGCCTTCCTTCTGGATGACGTAGCCCGTCGTGGAGTGGCGGAGGGGAAAAGCTCGCTGCAGTTCGTTTATGAGCTGTCTGGCTGTTGGACGACTGACCCAGTCACTCCAGAAACGGCAGTGGGCTACGACGTGTCCACAATTGCGCCGCTCCTCCAGCGGCATTCGCTTTCGCTGGACGCTATGTATCTCGGCGGGTGGAGCGGACGAAGTAAGTTCTTCAGCTATGGGGATCTCGTGACCGCAACCAAAGCATGAGCGTTGTGCGCTGGCACTCTCACCATTCTGGTTCACTAGCCCTGAGCGGAAATGCAACCCGACACCGGGCTCACTCTCCGGTACGCCTTATCTCTTCGTTTCCCGTGCTGCCCGTCCTAATGCCAACGACGCCCTTCGACATCAACCGAGCCTCAATTACCGCTGCTATCCCCCGCCTCAATCCAAGACACAATTCCGTGGGAAGGATTCGCCGATGGGGCCAATGAAACGCCGAGTCTGGACAACTGTCACTAAGGTCTTCGACTTAGTACTGCTGATTATCTCGTTTGGAGTCGCCACGCTGCCTCATCTTGCAGCGGGCGGGCTGGTCTCATTTGCTCAATTCTTGCAGATCCGGATTAAGCTGCAGAATTTCGTTATCTTTCTGGCGCTGTTGTGGCTGTGGCACATCATCTTCGGCATGCTCAAACTGTACGGCTCGAAGCGGCTAACCAGACGCCGGGCCGAGGCGTTCGACGTCGTCAAGGCGACCTCGCTGTGCGCTTTGACATTACTGCTGGGTTCATACCTCCTCGGCTTCCGCATGGTGACGCCGAAGTTTGTGGCAATCTTTTGGGGTTTCAGTACCTGCGCTGCGGTTGCTACCCGAGTTATCGTGCGAACCTGGCTGCGACGTCTGCGTATGCACGGGCGGGATTCGCGCAACATGCTGATCGTCGGTTCGAATCAGCGTGCCATTGAGTTCACCAAGATGATTCAGTCCAACCCTGAACTGGGTTACCGCATCATCGGCTTTGCCGACGATGCTTGGGCCGGATCCGAAGAGCTGCGCAAGCATGGATGGTCCCTGGTGTGTAACCTGGAGGAACTGGGCGGGTTCTTGCGCCGCAGCGTGGTGGATGAAGTGGTCATCGCCGTGCCGATGCGATCCTTTCACGATGATGCTTCGGAGATCGCCGCCATGTGCGAACAGCAGGGGATCATGGTACGGGTCTTGTCGGATCTGTTCAATCTGAAGATCAGACCCCCTATGGCCGAGGAGTTCGAGGGATCTCCGTTAATTACTCACTACAGCGGCATTGAGGAGGGGTGGCCCATAGTGGTGAAGCGGATAATCGACTTTACCGCCTCAACGCTGTTGCTGATTGCGGTCGCACCGGTGTTACTGGTAACTGCCATCCTTATCAAACTCACTTCTCCGGGCCCGGTGTTTTTTGTGCAAAAACGAATTGGGCTGAACAAGCGCACTTTTGCAATTTACAAGTTTCGCACCATGGTCCTGGACGCAGAACAGAAACTGGGGGAGATCGAACACTTGAATGAGGTCTCCGGGCCTGTGTTCAAGATCAAGAATGATCCGCGACTCACTCCGGTCGGCAAGTTTCTGCGCAAGACCAGTATTGATGAACTGCCTCAGCTGTTCAATGTTCTGAGCGGCGATATGAGTCTGGTAGGCCCGCGGCCGCTGCAGCTGCGCGACTATGAATTGTTCACCGAGGCCGGCGAGGATTGGCAACGCTGCCGATTCAGTGTCCGGCCGGGCATCACTTGTCTGTGGCAGGTAAACGGCCGGAGCTTACTACCCTTCCATAAGTGGATGGAACTTGATCTGCAATACGTGCGTAACTGGTCCCTCTGGCTTGATCTGCAGATACTGGCGAAGACCATTCCCGCAGTGCTGCGCGGGTCCGGCGCGGCGTGATCTCGTCCCACTTTTCTTAACCCAGAAGAAACATACGGCTTTTCGATGCAGCAAACCCACTCGCGATGAACCGCACCTCCGTAGGCAGCTCTGTACCGCTGGAACCGGCGGGTGTTCGCATGGCTCGAACCGAGAATGCCTTGGTGCCGGTTGGGAGCCCAGCGGCCAAAGAAAAAGTGCGCTATGGCAAGCACAAGCTTTCGAGCTTGCCCGTTTTGTGGCTACCCACAGACAAGCCTCGTATAGCCACGGCACCCACGCACTTCGCATTGCGCTCGCGGTGCGTCGATAGAAGCCTGAGCGAGTCACTGCGCCAGCTAGCCCGAGACGAGCAGGTGCCGTTTTCGGCGGTGCTGTTGAGCAGCTTTCAGATTTTGCTCCGGTGCTATTCCTCTCAACCAGATTTCGCTATCGGGTGTTCGCTGGCTGATTTCGACATCCAGAGAACGGATGGTCTGCGCTGCGCAGAGAACCAATTCTTGTTGCACACGGAGCTCTCCTCCGACCCGGACTTCCGAACTCTCCTGACACGCGTCAACACAGCTGTGGTTAAGGCACTCTCAGAAACTCCACTTCAGCAGCAGCAACTTATGACCGAGCCGGAGGTCCGAGGGGCGTTCCAAGTATCGTTTTCTTACGGCGCACCCGCTCCCCACGCCAACCCGAAACCGGTTTCCCCGAAACCAAAGCTTGCGGATGTGCCGCTTGAGCTGTGCCTGGAAGCAGAGGAGAGCAGGGAAGACCTTGAGCTGCGTATCGTCTACAACCCGGAGTTATTCGAAGCTGGCAGCATCGATCGCATTTTGAACAATTTCCAAACTCTGCTGCGGGGTGTCGCTCAAAACCCCGATCAGCAGATCTCGCGTTTGCCGATCCTGAGCGAACAGGAGAAGCGGCAGATTCTGGTCGACTGGAACCAAACCGCATGTGATTATCCCAGCGAAAAATGTTTGCATGAGCTGATCGAAGCGCAGGCGGAACTCGTGCCCGAAAGAGATGCGGTTGTCTGTGGAAGCCGCACCCTGAGTTACCGGGAATTGAATCGCCGGGCCAACCAGGTGGCGCACTATTTGCGGAGTCGCGGCGTGGGGCCAAACGCAAAGATTGGAATCTGCCTGGAGCCCTCGGCCGACTTTGCGGTAGCGGTACTTGCGGTATTGAAATCAGGGGCGGCCTGTGTGCCGCTTGATCCCAACTATCCCGCGGAGCGCCTGGCCTATATGCTGCAAGACCTCCAGGCCCGGATGCTTATTACACAAAAAGGTTTGTTACGGGAAGCCGCACCCCTCGGTTGCGAGGTACTTTTCCTGGCCGACGCGGAGGCAATTGTCTCCAGCCAACTGCACAGCAACCCGACCAGCGGCGTGAAGCCGGGCGATATTGCTTACGTAATTTACACCTCCGGCTCCACGGGAAAGCCGCGTGGCGTTCTCCTCACCCATGCAGGACTCGTGAACTACAACACGAATGCAGCGCGCATGTATTCGGTTACTTCGAGCGACCGCGTGCTTCAGTTTTGTTCGGTCAGCTTTGACATCGCCATCGAAGAGTTCTTCATTACCTGGGTGAGCGGAGCGGCTCTGGTTCTCAGAACCGCAGAGATGCCGCTTGCAGTGCCTGACTTCCTGGACTGGGTCGAACGACAGCGCGTGACCGTGCTGGATTTGCCGACGGCATACTGGCATGAATGGATGCATGAAGTCCCGCGTTTGAACAAGGTGGTCCCGCAGCACCTTCGGCTGGTGATTGTCGGAGGTGAAAAGCCGTCTCGCGAGGCCTACGCGACCTGGGCAGGTGCGGTCGGCTCTCGCGTGCGATGGATCAACACTTATGGCCCTACGGAGACCAGCATTTGCGCCACTGCATTCGAGCCCGATGCGAGCGCGCCGATACCGGGAAACATTCCCATTGGTCGTCCCTTGGCCAACACCCGCGTCTATCTGCTGGACCGCCATCTGAACCCCGTTCCAGTTGGAGTACCCGGCGAAGTGCACATCGGCGGCGTGGGAGTGGCTCGCGGCTATCTTAATCGCCCCGAGCTGACGGCGGAAAAGT
>Ga0187819_10001163_pt1 | contig 13601 bp, 10 predicted proteins | sample NC_wetland_sal_i_15_FD_132411 | JGI IMG/M metagenome (GOLD analysis project Ga0187819, IMG submission 132411) | Wetland sediment microbial communities from Neuse River Estuary, North Carolina, USA - SO4_4 | ecosystem: Environmental > Aquatic > Freshwater > Wetlands > Sediment | place: USA... | reverse complement strand
GGCTTACCTATTTCAACATTTCCTTCAATGCGGCAAATAAAGCCGAGTATGAAGAGACGATGCGAATCGATTTTAACCGGACGGTGTCCAACATCCGCAAGCTCCTGACAGAAAACCGCACTCAGGGGTACTTTGCTTCTCCGGTTGCCCTGTCGCGGATTTCAAGTTTGGATGAGCGCGATGCCAGGTTCGTCGAGGAGTGTACCCAAGTGTTCTCCGGCTTCGAATATGGACGCGATTTCATACTGGAATGCAAGAGCCGGGCAAACTGGCTGGGTCAAAACAGCAGCTCGCAGACGAGCATCCCTTTTCTGGAGCCGTGTAACCAATGGCTCAACATCAGTGTGTTATGCAACGGCATTGTGCCCCATTGCTGCATGGATGCGAGAGGGGACTTCCCCTTCGGAAATGCGAACGAACAGTCCATTCTTGAAATCTACAACTCTCCTCGTTTTCGCAACTACAGAAGAACTGTGGCGGCGCGGGAAACCACCTATCCTTGTAATACATGTGCACTTGTATGATATTTCCCATCTGGCGCACACGACGGCTAATGTCTGGGGAACAGTTCGCCGATTAGCGAATCAACGAGCAAACGTTGCCCGCCGCGTCCCGGGACGGTAAAGTCCACCTCAGCGGCCAGGCCGCTCGCCGATCTCGCGGTGGGACCAAATCCCACGTCGATTGAGCGGCGTAAGATTGGCGCGCCACTCGCGGATCGTACACCGCCCGGATCCCGCCGCTACACATCAGGGCTGTGCAACGGCTTCGCCCTTTCGGCGGCGCAGCATTCAATTTTTGCGTGACGCGCGGCATCGAGAGGGCCGGCAGCGGCCATCACGCCGTCCGCCAGGCGGGACAAGTCGGCTACTGCATTTTCGCAGACCGGCAGGTAAGGATGATCGGCGGAAAAAAAGTCAACCAGCTCCCCGAGGTGGTCGATGAGGATGGTTTCGTAACGAATTCCATGCCCCTCGATCTCGCGGACTATGTCCGCGGCGCGCCATTGACACGGGATCACTATCACCTCCACGGGGTTGTCGGCCAGCCAGTCCCGGAAGCGGATGAGCTGTCCGGTTCCGGGCACGTAAGTTCCGGCCTTCGCGGCATCGGAATCCACCACTATGGGGAAGCGCTCCGCGTCTGCCCGATGCGAATTGATGAACGCCGCCGATTTCCCGGTCCCGCCCCAGATGGCCACGCGTTTGCTGGATTCATATAACGCTGTGAGCTGCGCCGCGATGTTTTCTTGTGCGCGGCGGGCTTGCGTGAGGAAGCTGCGAGCCGCGAGTCCATTACGCACGGACTCACTCCTGGCTTCCAACTGCACAAAAGCGTAGACCACTTCGCCATCGTATCCGTGACCCAGCGTCTCGAGGCGCGCGCCGCTGCGGTCCAGCATGCGGCAGAAGCTCGCCGTGGTGAAGTGCGAATTGTGCTCGTAGTAGAAATCTGCAGTCCGGCCGGTTTCCAGCGCACGGTCGATGCAAGGCACCTCCAGATACATCAACGGGTGGCGATCGAGACAGGCTGCGGTCACCGCGAGGTGCTGCACAAAGGAGAGAGGATCGCTGAGGTGTTCCAGCACGTGCCGGCTGATGATGAGATCGGGCCGGGTCACCGCGAGGTGTACAGCCGGTTGGAACAGCTCTCGCCGCAACTCGAGCTGCGCTCCATCCGGTGGCGGCGCGCCGTGCGGATCAAACCCGATAAAGCGGCCCCGTGGGCAGTGCTTCGAAAGCATGTCGAGAAAACTGCCATCGCCGTAGCCGATTTCCACCACAACCGGCGACGATGGAAGGCGGCGCAGAATCTGGCCGCCGATATTTTGGAGAAAACTCGACCAAAGACTCCCGCGATTGAACATGAGATTCGGCATTTCCGAGTACGGCACCTGCTGGTAGTCGAAAGATGCATTGAAGACATGCCCGCACGCGGTGCAGCGGACGAAGTCAAGTGGCAGGGCCGGCATGCCGCGGGCTTCCTCAGCCGTCTTGGGCCAGCCCAGGGTCGCGAGCGGCTGCTTGCCGCCAAAATAGAATGGCGCGGCCACGTGATGGCCGCACGCCGGACAAGTCGAAGCCACCAGCGTGCGCGCCAGCTCGGCTGGGGTTTCAGGCGTTTGGTTGGGCGGCACACCAGCGACGCCAGATGTCTCGATAGGCACTTTCCAGTCTCCTTGTGAAGCCCGCGGTATCACAGAGCGTTGAGGCCGCCAGCTTGGTCCGCATGTCGGCCCGCATCCCGGCAACGAGCGCCGGGTTTTGTCCCAGTTCAACCGCCTTCTGGACGTATTCGGCCGGGCTGTGGGTGACCAGGGCGCCTAGCCCGGCGTTATACAGGATCGTCGATCCCACGCGGCTGACGAAGCGGTCGCCGCGCATGGTGACGACCGGCACGCCCATAGCTAGAGCTTCACAGGTCGTGGTCCCACCGTTATACGGAAAAGGATCGAGCGCGATGTCGACCTGCGAATAGAACGGGAGCACCTCTTGGGGGGTAGAGGGCCCGAGCAGGTCGAGCCGCTCCGCCCCAATGCCGCCCTTCTCGAAGTGGTCCTGATAGAGCTTGCGGGACCCTTCGTCGGCAAAGGCATAATTTTTCATGACCAGCCGGGCGATGGGGTTGCGCCTCAGAATCTCGCACCACACCGACACGACGTGCAACCCGATCTTGGATGGATTGTTAAAACACCCGTAGGTGACGAATCCCCGGTGGAGACAAGGCGCGGGCGCTACGGGTGGCGCGTCATGGGGAATTTCATACGCCAGATAGCAGCCCGGGATGCGCAAAGGCTCCTCGACAAAGGGAGCTTCCTCGTCGAGTGGCGCGAGGTGTTCGTCCACGACCAGGTAATCCATGGCCTGCATGCCGGTGGTGTTGAAATACCCCAGCCAGCTCACCTGCACCGGCGCGGGCTTGCGCGCAAAGACGAGCAGGCGGTTGCCGGCCGAGTATCCGGAAAGGTCCACCAGGATGTCGATGTGATCCTGTTCGATGAGACCGGCCAGCTCGGCATCCCCGAGCCCATCGGCGGTTCTCCAGAGCGAAGCGTGGGCTCGAATGCGCCCGGTCCAGGAGTCGGTCTTACCCCACGCATAGCAGACCACTTCAATCTGTTCGGGGTCGTGGGCCGCCACGAGCGGCCGCATGAAGTAGCCTACCGGGTGCTCGCGCAAATCGGGCGAAACGTAGCCCACGCGCAGCTTTCGCTCGGGATCGGGCGGGTTGGTGTGCCGCTTACCCGCCGGGAACCAGGGCGCCGCGTGCCGGCCGGCCCAGGCGCGGTGCTCGGCCAACAGGGCCTTGGGATCGAATTCCGGGCAGTAATGGAAGACGAACAGGATGATCGCATGGCCCACGGCGGACTGCGGCTGAACGGCGAGCGCCCATTTGTAGCAACGCAGAGCCTCGTCGAAGCGGCCCTGGGCGGCGTAGGCGCGGCCCAGGTTGATGTGCAGCTCCCCCAGGTGCGGCGCGTGACGGGCCGCGGCTTCCAGGCACTCGACCGCCTCGGCGAGCCGGTTGGCGGAGAGCAACAGGTCTCCGAGATTGCTGCTAGCAACGGGCTTATCGGGGTAAAGCTGGATGGCACGCCGCAAGAGCGTTTCCGCTCGTGCCGCGTCGCCCAGCCGGCGGCTGACGCTGGCCAGGTTGAGCAATGCCATGAAGCTGTCCGGCTGTTGCTCAAACCCCTTCTCGAAACACGCCGCAGCCTCTTCGAACCTGCCGCTGGCTAAATACGCGTTGCCCAGGTTGTTCCGTGCGAAGGAGTGATCCGGCTTGAGCGCCAGCGCCTTCTGAAAACAGGCAATGGCTTCGGAGAACGATCCCTGCTGTTTGAGCGTGTTGCCGTAGTTGTACAGGGCATCCACACAGTTGGCATCCAGGCGGAGCGCGGCCTGGTATTCAGAGACGGCGCGGTCTCGTTGCCCGGCTGCCTCCAGGTCTAAGGCGTAAGCCGCATGGAATTCGGGACGCTCGGGAGACCCCGCAACGGCGCGCGCCGAGAGACCCAGCGCAAGCTCGCCATCGCCGGCCTCGCGGGCGATGGTGGCCAGGTTGTAGAGCGCGGGCGCGCAAGTTGGCTGCTGCTCGAGAATGCCGATGTACAACTGCTTGGCCTGCTCGGCTTGGCCAGCTTGCTTGCACCGAAGCGCCAGCCGGAACGCATGCTCCAGCCACGGTGGGCTCGCGGCCTGGACCGTCTTGGAGTGGCGGCCGGGCCGGATTTTGGCTCGGTTCCTTCGCACACCTACTCATCGGCAGAACACCCTACGGAGCTTTAGAGGGCATCTCGGCGAACCGCGCGGGTGGCACACAACAAAAAAGCCGCGGTCGCCGGCCCTCGGGACCGGAAACCGCGGCATTAGCGACTGCTAGTGACAGTTGCTAAAGAAACTAACCCTTGAGCAGAGCCAGCACGGCTTGCGAAGAGGTGTTAGCCTGGGCCAGCGCAGCCGTACCAGCCTGAATCAGGATCTGAGCCTTGGTCAGGTTGGCGGCTTCGGCGGCCAGGTCGGCGTCGCGAATACGGGCTTCGGCGGCGGCCAGGTTGGTGTTCTGCGACTGCGCCAGGTTAATGGCGTAGTTGAACTCATTCTCACCCTTGCCGACGACGGCTTGCGCCGAGCCGAGTGCCGCGACGGCGTTGGACAGCGCCGTGACCGCAGTGGCAGCGTCCGCCTGCTGGTCGATCGCCACCGTGCTGCCGCCGGCCGACAAAGCAGCCGTAGCCACTTGGCCCTGCTGCGCCGCACTGCCCACACCGGCGCCGCTGCCCGTGGAACCAACGGTCACCTGGAACGGCCCGCCGGCGTTCATGAAGGCGATCTGCTCGCTCTGGCTGGTGGGGTCATACTCCTTCACCGCCACAATCTGCTGCATGGTCGAGTCGCCGGAGTTCTGGAGAGCCGTGTTGATGGTATCGATGGCTTGCTCGAGCGAACTGGCATTGCGCGCGGTACCGTTGTTCTGCAACACAACCTGCGCACTGTGCATGGTACCGGCTGAATCCTGCGCCGAGAAGCTCAACGTCTGCACGTCGTCTCCGTACTGAATGGGAGTAAATTGGAGGTTGCCGGTGGTATACGCCCCACCCGAATCGAAGTGCACGTCGTTGGTGGCGTCGGTAGCCCCGGAGGCCCAGTCGGATGCGGAGGCTGCGCCCGATGCCGCTCCGAAACCCAATTTAGCGCCTGCGTCGGTATTCACGCTGAGGCGGAACTCCGTGCCCGTGGTGCCGGTGCTGAAGACTAACTGGCCACTGGCGTTCGCGGAGGCTTGCAGTCCGGCCGCTTCCAGCGTGGCGTTCGCCGCGATTTGGGCGCTGATGGCAACGGCAGCGGTAGTTGCGTTAGTTTGAACCGCCGCGTCCAGAGCCACGGTAATGGTCTGGGTTGCGCCACCCGCGACGGAGAAGTCCAGCTTGTCGGTCTGAGTGACAGCGGTAAAAGCGGTGGCTCCCGTGGTGCTGGTGGAGTCATAGGTCGTCGCACCGGTTGAGGCCAACTGGTACGTGCCGAGTCCGAGCAAATTCCCGGTGTCGCCCGCCGCCTGCACGTCGAACGCCTCACCGGTCTTGCTGGTGAATTGAAGCCGCCCGCCTACGGTGGCGCCGGATACGGCGATGCCTGCCGCCTGCAAAGCCGCATTCGTTGAGAAAGCGCTGGTCAGCGCCGTCAGCATGTTGGCAGTGCTGGTGGCGCCGTTGGCAACCTGAATATCCACCGGGCTGGCGAGCCCACCGCCTTGGACGCGGACAATGACGTTTCCGGTCGAATTGCCAGCCTGTGAAACAGCTGCGGCGGTCGTGGACGCGGTCAGGTCTTTGCCGTTGAAGGTTCCCGCGTCGACGTTCCCCATCAGGGCATTGGCCATGCGATCGCCCGCCTCCACCTGAAAGGCGGTGTTGGCCGACTTGAAGGCCAGTTGCTGGCTTCCGGTGGTCGGATTGGTATAGATGTACGCCTGAATGTTGGCCGCCTTCAAGGCTTGCGCCGCGGACGAAGTTCCGCTGGCTGCCGAGGCGATGGCGGCATTGGCGGCGGACACCAGTTGATCGGTCGTTTCCAGGCCACCGTATGCGAAGGAGATCCCCACTTTGTTCGCGCCGGAAAAGCCCGCGCCCGCCAGATAGAAGGTGGTGTTCCCGGTCGTGGTCGCGTTGGTGCCGTCCTGCACAACCTCCGGTACATCCAGATTGACGTTGGGAGTGCCGACTGCCGCAACTCCCTGCAGACCCAGACCGGCGGCATCGACAGCGGAGTTGCTCAGATCGACCGAGACCGAACCGTTGTTGATGACGTCCTGGGCGTTGGTATCGCTAGCGTTGACGCCCCGGCCGCCGCCGATGAACACGGACAATTTCGTGGCAAACGTGCCACCCGTGTTCAGACCGATGGATTGCGCCTGCCGGCTGATTTCCGACAGCACGCTGGTGAACTCGGAGTTCAGCACGCTGCGGTCGCCCTGGAACGTGCCCGAGGCCGACTGCGTGGCCAGGGTGCGGGCGCGATCGAGCAACTGGGAAATGTTGTTCATACCGCCGTCGATGGTTTGCAGTGTGGACAAACCGTCGTTGGCGTTGAGAATACCTTGGGTCAGCACGGCCTCGTCGGAACGGTATCCGTTGGCCACAGCCAAACCCGCCGCGTCGTCGCCGGAATTGATGATGCGCAATCCGGAAGTGACTTCATTGATCGTCTGTGCTTGAAACTGGGTGTTGACGTCCAGGTACTGCTGGGCCTGTAACGACGATATATTCGTATTGATGTCAAAAGACATTTGCTTCTCTCCTTGAAGCCGCTCAGTATCCGGAATTCCTTTCCGGGCGGCGGGCTTTGCCCGCCTGGAGCTTGCTTACAAACCGCTTATCGGCGAGCGCTTTGGGGGTTTGAGCGGATTCCACCCGGGCTAAGGCTTAACCCGGAGCAGCGGTAAGAGGGGCGCCAGGAGATTCAAAGGAACCTCCTGCGCCGCGGCGCGGTTGTGATCTTCGGTCAAGCGCACTTCCTTGCGCAGAACGGGCACTTCTTTCGGCGCTTTGATGCCCAACTTCACGCGCGTGGGGGTAATTTCAAGGACTTCGATCTCCACCTCGCCGGCGATGAGAATGGATTCCCCGGCGCGTCTGCGGATCACGAGCATGAAGCCGCCTCAGGGGTCAGCGCATGGCAGGAACTGTAAACCGAGTCATCCCGCACCGCCTGCACGGCCTGGCGCGTGACGGCGTTCACGATGATGGGCGCCAGCAGGTTGGCGGTAGCGGCTCCCTCCGGGCTGAAGGAAACCACGGCGAGGCACCGCAGATCGGTCCCGGCAGCCAGCGATTTCTCAAGCCCGATGGTGGCGAGATCATCGACGCTCACTTTGAGCTGATAACCGCGGTCCAGCATGGCGACGGGCAAGGTGAGGAAGCAGAGATGCGGATCCTCCAGGCTCTGCAAGAAAATGAACGGCTGCCGCGCGGCATCTTCAATGGGTAGAAAACAGCGGCAGTGCTCAAAGGCCGGCAGGCCGGCGGAGAACGTGATCACCGACTGAGGGTCATAGGAGACGGTTCCGAAATATCTGGTTTCACATTGTGGCATTGGAATTTTGAGGCTGCGGAGCGGGGGCCTGGGGCTTTACGGGCTGCGCGGGATTACCCGCAGGGGCGGCCGCGGGCGCAGGTTCGTTGACCAACTGCTGCCGGTTCAGAATCACGATGTCGACGCGCCGGTTGCGCGCGCGACCTTCATCGGTATCATTGGACGCGATGGGGATGGTTTCGGCGTATCCGGCGACAGCCAGGCGCTGGAGCGGCACGTGGAACCGTGTGGTGAGCAGTTCAAGCACGGCGATGGCCCGGGCTGCCGAGAGATCCCAGTTGCTGCGAAAGCGAGCCGTGTGGATGGGGATAGCGTCGGTGTGCCCTTCCAGCCGGACGGGATTCGGAAGCTGGCAAATGGCGGTGGCGACCTTTTGCAGGCTCGGATAGGTCGCGGGATCGATGGTGTCCTCACCGGACGGAAAGAAAGTGGCCTGCCGCAAGCTGACCACCAGGCCGCGGCCCTCCATGCTGATGTGCATTTTGCCGCTCTCGATTTCGTTTTTCAGTTGGGCGCTCAGGTACTGGAGGGAGGGCAGCAGTTCGGCGGTCTGCGCCGAAGGGGCCAGGCGGGCGTCGCTCTGGTAATGGAACGCGCCGTTGTTGGCCGCGTTGGCATCTTTGCCCTGCCCGGTTGCGGGACCCACCACGATCTCCAGCTTCGCGGGCTTCACCTTGGCCCCAACCCCCTGTTCCAGAGCCCGGGTCACCGATTCAGCCACCCTCCTGACCTTGGCCCGGTCGGCCTGCGAGGAGGCGAACATCACCACGAAGAAGGCAAACATGAGGGTAATGAAATCGGCGTAGGAGACCAGCCATCGATCTTGATTGTCCCGTCCCGGTTGAATACGGCGCCGCATGCCTTACCACCTTCCGTTTTCCGCCGCCGGACGCGCCGTCGGCTTCTGCTGTTGTGCCGCGTCATGGGCGTAGGCTTCCAGCTTGATCCGGATGAGCTTGGGATTGAGCCCTTCCACGATGGCGACGACCCCCTCGAGCATCAGCTCGCGAATCTGCGTGGCCCGGTGCATGCGCGCGCGCAGCTTGTTGGCCGCTGGCAAGAAGAAGATATTGGCCGATCCGACGCCATACACCGTGGCTACGAAGGCCACCGCGATGCCCTTTCCTACTTCATCAATGTTCTCGAGGTGCTTCATCACTTGAATCAGACCGAGCACGGCGCCGATGATGCCAATCGTAGGCGCGTATCCTCCGGCCGCCTCGTAGACCTTGGCTTCGGCCTCGGAGCGGTGTTCTTCGGCCACCACCTCGAGATCCATCATCTTCCGGATGTCATCCAGGTCGGTGCCGTCCACCGCCAGGTTCAGGGCCTTGCGCAGGAACGAGTCCGGCACGTTGTCCGCGTCCTGTTCCAGGGACACAATGCCGTGCCGCCGCGCTTTGCTGGCGAAACTGATGATTTCCTCGATGGCGTCGTTGGGCTGGGGGATGCGATCCACAAACACCAGACTCAACCGGCGGAGTGCGCGCGTCAGCACGGAAAACGGTGTGGTCACCATGACCGCCCCGAAGGTGCCCCCGAACACAATGACGGCAGCCGTGATCTGGGCGACATCCTTGATTTTGCCCCCTTCGAGCAACAGGCCTCCCACGATGCCGGCGGTGGCGATGACCAAGCCTCCCATGGTCGCCAGATCGGGTCTGGAGACCACCGGTTTCAGGCTGACGGGCCGGACTTTAGGCGTCTCATCGGCCATGGCTCAGGCTGGCTCCGGGGCCGAGGAGGGATCCTCCTCGCGGCGTTCCACCAGCGGGCAGTTCAGCACGCTCTGGTAGACCGAGCGCCGGAAAGCCACCACGCGCTCGACCACCTCGTGCGCCGTTTCCAGCACCACGATCTTTTGCCCCGTGGTGAGCGTGATGACGGTATCTGGCGTGATTTCAATGTGCTCGATGAGATCCGAGTTCAACACCATCGGGATGCGGTTGAGGCGCGTTAGCTGAATCATGCACGGAGCCTTCAACAGCAGTATCGGCGGTTTCGGAGCCGGGGTTTATGCCGGAGCCATGGCTCCTGATACTACGGTTCCGGCATGATCCGGATATCCAGATTCGCCATCCCGGCGCTCGTGGCGAATGCGACAATATGGAAACGATGCGTTGGCCGGTTTCGCTTCTGGTGTGCGTTTTAACGCTTGGCGCACAGGAGCCCTCGCCCCCACCGGACGCTGCGGGCGCGCAGACGCTCCTGGATGTAGTGGCGCGAGACAAGAAGGGCCGGCCGGTGCGCGACCTAAAAGCCAGCGACCTGCAAATTCTGGATGATGGCACGCCGGCGAAAATCACGGGACTTCGCCTGGTGACGGCCGCGGATGCCGCCGGTACGGGCCGGGTAGACGACCCTTTGCGGCACGTACGGCTGGTGAGCCTGGTCTTCGACAAGCTCGACGCCGAGGAGCGCCGTTTCGCGCATCAGGCCTCGCTCGATTTCCTGAATGGTGATTTCGGGCAGAACGTCTACATGGGGGTCTTTGTTGCAGACCCGCGCCTTCTCCTGATCCAGCCTTTTACCAATGACCGCGAACTGGTACGCCAGGCGGTGGAGCGCGCGGCCACGGCGGAGTACACGGAGCTGGCCGCGCAGTCTGCAACCATGCGCAAGAAACTCGAAGACAGCCTGCAATCGAAGACTGCGGCGGCCGCCAATCCGGCGCCAGGCGATGTGGCCGCCGTGCTGGCACGGATTGCGGTCAACGCGCTCCACTCCGAAGAGCAGCTTGTCCGCATCAAGCAGTGGCGCTCTCCGGTGCTGGCGTTGCTGTCGCTGGTGGAAGAGCAGGCGCGTCTGCCGGGCCGGAAAACTCTGCTCTACTTCTCAGACGATCTGCAGGTGCCCGAGAGCATGACTGAGGCTCTGAACAATACTACCGAGGCGGCCAACCACGCCCAGGTGAGCGTCTATGGAGTGCCCACGCGAGGCTGGACGACCGAGGAGCACAGTAAGAAGGGGCTGCTGAAGCTCCACAAGGGCAAGGGCTCCCCGCCTGCCGCTCCTACGCCTCCGCCGGTGGCGCTCGAGCAACTCTCCAACAACACCGGCGGACTTCTGATTGCGAAGACCAATGATGCCCGGACAGCCTTCCACAAGGTCGGCGAGGATCTGGAGGCCTACTATGAAATCGCCTACGTGCCGTCGCATTCCGGGTACGACGGCAGATTCCGGAAGGTGATGGTGCAAGTCGACGTGCCGGACGTGAAGATGCAGGCGCGCAGCGGATATTTGGCGCTGCCGCCGGTTCTGGGCACCGCGTTCGTCTATGAATTGCCTTTGTTGCGCGCACTCAGTGCCAACCCGGCTCCCAGTGACTTTCCCTTGCAATGCGGCGCCCTGCGCCTGGGCCCCGACGGCGGCAAGCTGGAGTACGGGTTTGTGATGGACGCGCCGTTCCGGGATGTCACATTCGTCGAGGATAAAACGACGCACAGTTTTCGGGCGCACCTGTCTCTGTTGGCGCTGATCAAGGACGAGCACGGGCTCATCGTGGGCCGCTTCAGCCGTGATGTCCCGCTCGAAGTGCCGGGCGACAAGATGGAATCGTTCCGGCAGAGTAGCTGGAACCAGACCTTCCGTTTGAGCCTGGCCCCGGGGCCCTACACCATGGATGCGGCCGCGATGGATCACGAAAGTCAGAAGCTGGGCGCGCGCAAAGTGGCGCTAGTGGCGCCGGCGGCGCGGCCGGACCTCAACATCAGCGAGCTTGCCCTGGTGCGACGCATCGAGCCCGACACCGGGCCAGCCGATCTCCACGACCCGTTTCACGTTGACAGCGGCCGGGTGGTGCCGGCGCTGGATAACACGGTTTCCGCGTCGTCCTCAGGTGACCTGTCGTATTACGTGGTGGTGTACCCGGCGCCTTCGGCCGACAAACCGCAACTGACCATGGAGTTCGTCAAGGACGGGAACTCCATGGGCCAGGCCAGTCCGGAGTTGCCGGCGGGGAAAGACGGGCGCATCCCGTACGTGGCGTCCTTGCCGCTGGCGAATTTCGCGCCGGGGACTTATGAACTGCGGCTGACGGTGAGTCAGGGGGCATCGGTGGCAGAACAGAAAGCGACATTCACGATCAAGCCATGAGTGCCCCGCGTTTTTCACGGCGCAGGCTGCTCGCCGGGGCCGCGGCCCTAGCGTTGCCGGGAATCCGCAGACCGTTGCGGGGTGCGCCTCCGGCGCCCCGGGTGGAGGGCCTCATATTTGATGAGATCCCGCCGGAATCGAGCGGCATTACGTGGGTTCATGACAACGCCATGTCTCCGGAACGGTACCTGCCAGAGACGCTGGGTCCGGGTTGCGCCTTCTTCGATTTCGATAACGACGGCTGGATGGACCTTTACCTGGTGAACAGCGGGCCTTCGGATTTCTTCAAACCTGCCAAACCGCTGCGGAACGCACTTTACAAGAACAATCGCGACGGAACGTTCACCGATGTCACGGAGAAGGCCGGCGTGGCCGCGGGCACCACCTTCGGCATGGGCGTGGCGGTAGGCGATTATGACAACGACGGCTACGCGGACTTGTTCGTCACCGCATACGGCCGCTGCATTCTCTATCACAACAACGGAAACGGGACGTTCACCGACGTGACGGACAAGGCGGGCCTGGCGCTTCCCGGTTGGACCACCAGCGCCGTCTGGTTCGACTACGATAACGACGGCCGCCTGGATCTTTTCGTCTGCAGCTTTGTCGACTACACCAGCAAATTCTCTTGCGGCGACAACAAGATGGGACGGCATTATTACTGCATCCCGCGGGTCTTCAAACCCACGCACAGCTTCCTGTTTCACAACAACGGCGACGGAACCTTCACCGATGTCACACGTGGCACGGATATAGAGCGAGCCCTGGGCAAAGGCCTGGGCGTGGTCGCGACCGACATCAACAACGACGGGATGATGGATCTGTTCGTGGCCAACGACACGGTGCAGAATTTCCTGTTCGTGAATCGCGGAAAGGGCAAGTGGGAAGAGATTGCGCTGGCCGCCGAAGTGGGATTCAGCGAAAACGGCCAGGCTCGCTCGGGAATGGGCGTGGATGCCGCGGATATCAATGGCGACGGGTGGGAAGACCTGTTTGTCGCCAATGTCGACCAGGAGATGTTCTCGCTCTACACCAACAACAAGAATGAATCTTTTTCCGACTCGGCGCACAAGAACGGCGTGGCGCAGGCGACACGGCTGCTCAGCGGCTGGGGCCTGAAGTTTTTCGATTATGACAACGACGGCGCTATCGACCTCATCCTTTCAAACGGACACCCGGACGACATGATCGAGATGTACTCCCAACAGGTGAAGTACAAGGAGCCGCTTCTGCTGTTCCACCAGGAGAAAGGTCTGCTGCACAACGTCAGCGCGGAAGCCGGGCCCGCGTTCTCGAAACCGCTGGCGGCGCGTGGACTGACCGTGGGCGATTACGATAACGATGGGTTTCCCGATGTGCTGGTGGCGACCAATGGTGGCGTGCCGGTGCTGCTGAAGAACCGGTGCGGCTCGGGGAACCACTGGCTGGGCGTGAAGCTGGAGGGGGTCAACTGCAATCGCGATGCGATTGGTGCGCGTGTTACCTGGTCTGCGGGCGGAGTGAAGAGAAGCAGGCTGAAAAATAACGGCGGCAGCTATCTGTCCAGCCATGATCCGCGCGAAGTGCTGGGATTGGGAGCGGCTACGAAGATCGACTGGCTGGAAATCAAGTGGCCGCTGCCGAGCGGAAAGGTGCAGAGATTTACCGAAGTGCCCGTCGACCGGTATGTGCACATCGTCGAGGGGAAGGACCTGACATAGTGAATGGAATTTCAAAGAATCGGGCTCTATTAACTTTTATATCCGTTATATGCCCGGTAAAAATCAGATAAAATCCGGTTGACAATTCTCGACTGCTACGTATAATCAAACAAGCCCGAGGTTGAAGTTGCCTTGACGAGAGAAGGCCTCGGTTCCCGCGTCGCGCGTCACTCCACAGCAAGATTGATGTAGATTACGTGTGCGCCGGACTGTC
>Ga0187819_10001162_pt1 | contig 13603 bp, 7 predicted proteins | sample NC_wetland_sal_i_15_FD_132411 | JGI IMG/M metagenome (GOLD analysis project Ga0187819, IMG submission 132411) | Wetland sediment microbial communities from Neuse River Estuary, North Carolina, USA - SO4_4 | ecosystem: Environmental > Aquatic > Freshwater > Wetlands > Sediment | place: USA: North... | reverse complement strand
GGCGTGGAGATCCTTTCAGCTTAAATTCTCGGTTCTCGACCTGGACATCTGGTGGCATCTCAAAGTTGGCGACTGGATCGTCCAGCACTTGGCGGTTCCGCACACGGGCATCCTGTCTCGAACCGCCGCCGACCGTCCCTGGGTAGCTTACAGCTGGGGCTATGAAGTAATGCTGTCGCGCGCCTTTGCCTGGTTCGGATTGTTGGGTGTCGGGGTGTTTGGGACGCTGCTCACCGTCGCGGTTGCGTTTGGCGTTTACTGGATGGCGCGGCGGCTTTCCGGCCGGTTCTGGATCAGTTGGCTGCTGACGGCGGTTACGTGCTCCGCGTTTCTTTTCGACATGATGCCCCGGCCGGGATTCCTATCGATCGTGTTGTTCACCGTAACGCTCGCCCTGATTCTGAAGGCGCAGCGCAGTGGGCAGGTGCGGACGCTCTATTGGTTACCCGCGATCTTTCTCTGCTGGGCCAACCTTCATATCCAGTTCGTCTATGGGTTATTCCTCGTAGGCCTGTTACTCGGCGTCAACCTCGTGCAGCGCGTGGCCGCTCGCCTGGGGACGGAAATCGCCATTCTGGCGCTGCCCACCCTGCCGGCCGGGGCTCTGGCGGCGGTCTTCGGAGCGTGCGTGGCAGCTACTCTGGCCGGGCCGAATTCCTACCATTTGTATGGAGTTATCGCCAGCTATTCACGCGCGAAAGTCTCCTACTCCATGATCGTCGAACTGCAAGCGTTGAGTTTTCGCTCCTACAGTAACTATGTGGAGTTATTGCTGGCGGGCGCAGCGTTCTACATGGTCGGATGGCAAAAAAGGATCGATCTGTTCAAACTTACCCTGCTGGTGATTGGCAGCGTGGTGGCGTTTCGTACGATGCGCGATGCCTGGTTTCTCTGCATCCCGGCGGCGGCGTGCCTGGCGGATGCGCCGCGTGAGGATGCTGATCGCGACGCGCAGGAGACGCCGTTCGAATTGGTTGGCGTATTTGCCATGGCTGCCCTGGCGATGGTGCTATTTGCCCGTGAGGCCGAGTTCACCACCCGCGGTCTCGACCGTGCCATTACCGGCACATTTCCGGTGAAGGCCGTTAACTTCCTCCGCCGAAATCCTCAACCCGGGCCGCTGTATAACACCTTCGACTGGGGCGGCTTTCTGATGTGGTACATGCCGCAATATCCCGTCGCCATTGATGGACGCAACGACCTCTACGGCGACGAAATGGACGAGCGCTTCTACCGGACCCAGAGTGGCGACCTCGCCTACAAAACCGACCCATCCCTGAACGAATCGAACCTGATCTTTCTGCGCAAGACCGACGGCCTGGTCGATTCATTGAGCCTCGACCCTGGTTATCGGAGAATCTACGAAGACGAACTCGCGACTGTGTTTGTGAGGCGCTAAGTACGAATCTCGCATCGGCGCTCTTTTTGAAGCACTAAGGTGAGTGGGCCCCACAGCGGAACACCCTGACATAATCGTTGGCGACAACTGGGTGGCGACTCCAGACCCATGATGAGGGGTCCTGCCATATGCGGTCAGATTCCTCCACCACGACGGCATCGATGCCAAACTCTCGGCAGGTAGGGTCCAGATAGGTGGCATCCGGAAACTCGAATAGACCCGAGAGCTTCGGCACGCGCAGAGCGCAGAGTCCAGGGTCGCCGCCAAAGGTTACCCCGCACTCGCTATTGAAGGCGGCCGAGTCGTGACCGGAATATAGCATGTGCAGGATGGGATCTTCCGTGTACGGATTGCTTTGCACGATCGCAGAAGAAGGCAGTTGCGCATTGAGAACTTCGTAGGCTGATCTCAGCGCATAGGTCCGTTTGCCGAATTGCCGGTCCGAATCCACCCAACGTTGTGCCGGAAAATCCCCGCGATCAAGCCCGTGATCAACCAGGACCGGGAACATGCGCAGCATCAGCACCTGGAACACAGTTCCGAGTATGCCCAGGAGCAACAGCGCCGCGAGCACTCCGTGAGCCCACGGACGCAGCGCGGGTTGAGGCGTGGCGCCGGGAAACCACCAATCATGAACCATCGTTGCCCCCCACAGCAGCAGAATCAGTTGCGCGGGAAGGAAGCATCTCCATCCCAGGTCGTTGCTGCTGATGGTACTGGAGCGCAAGAAGGTGCCGATCAGGAAACTAGTCATGACCAGCGTCCAGGCAGCAATTTCGTTGGTGCTCGCCTCAACCCTGCCACGCGCAAGTTGGCGGAGACGGATAAGGGCGACGGCGAGGAAGAAGCCAAGTTCAAGCGCATAGTTAATGGGCAGGAAGATAGCGTTGGCGACGGTCACTGCGGATTGTGTCCGGAAGTGTACGCCGATTTGCTGGGCGAAATAGAGCCCTAGTGGGAACGGGCGCAGCGCGAATTCTACAAAAGCGGGCCCGCTGGCGGGACCGCGAACGCTAGCACGAAGGCTGGAAAGATAGGAGAGTGCCCAGAGCAGCGACACCGCCCCGGCGCTGACGAACATCGCCAGTTCTAGCCAGCCCTTCCGCGCAATCAACGCCACCAGCCAAAGGGCGACCGCAACGACAAACGTGAGTGCAACGTAAACCGACATGCCCGCCGCGCTGGCAAAAGCCATCCCTGCCACGATTACGGGCCCAGTTGCCCACTGGCGATGGGCGTCGACCTGATGACGTAGCAGCAAAAATGCGATGAAACATGCGATCCGGGCAGCTACGTGGTGGGGCACCCATAGCATGGAGTCGATCCACGAGGTGATCTGTACGTCGTTCCACCACTCCATATCTGCCGCCCAGAAGCGATGCGCGACCCCAAGGTAGAGAGTCGGCAGGATATCCAGGCCGGTGACGCAGAGCAAGCCAACCGCGAGTAATGTCTTTCGCTCGATGCCCGCTTGGGCTCGCACCAGGAATTTCAGGCCGAGCGCGATCGTGCAAATCAACCCCAGCCCGCACCAAACGACGCCGGAATAGACCACAGATCGCGGCGACAGATGGCACACTTTCATAGGCAGGCTGCAAAACAGCAGCCACAAGTAGTGATAGCGCAAAGGCGCGGCCGCATTGGCAAAGAAAGGATTGTTCGGCGGGACATGTCGGGCAATCGCGGCCGTCATGGCGGCGCGTACGGAATGGTCGTAAGCGACGGTGGAGGGGTAGAGAGTATCTCCAATTTGCAGATCGATCATCGACCCAACGGCCGCTACTATCCACAGCCCTATCAGGCCCAGAGAGATCCATAGGTATTTTGACAATGTGTATTTTGAAACGGACGGAAACTTCGCTCGCAACGCCTCCTTTGCCAGAAGCAGCCCACAGGCAGCGAACACACCGATATAGAAAGCCCAGAGCGCCGATTCCAGGAACCGCGCCAGCAAATAGGAAAGCATCGGGCAGATGGCGACGGAGAGCGGGACGGCGAGAATCAACCGCAGAATTAGACGCCGCTGCCGGAACTCGAAGAGGTTGAGCGCCCACCCCGCTACATACCCTGGGGCGAAAACGAATGGGAAAAGGGCAAGGCATGCCTTGAGGATGCCCAGCGTGTCGATCACCGTAAAATTTCGCATGCAATTTGGGGTTTTGCCTCGTCACCCATGCTTGGCACAACCGTGTGACACTGGTCTCGTCATGGAGCCACCCGGCGGTAGATCAAATACGCCTGCCGTTCGTAAACCGAACGCTTATAGAACAGGTACCCGTCTGAGAGATGCGCTAGTTGGTAGCCCTGCGAGTTTAAAGCGGCGTTCACGTTGTGGTAATCAAACTCCGGATGCTCGGAATGCACAATGAGGTACTCAGGTTTTACGGCGCTGATTTCCTCCCAATCGAGTACACCCTTCAGCGGCTCACCGTGGTGGTAGTACGTTGTGGACATGTTGGACAGGATGTTGTGGTCGAAATAGGCCTGCACTCCGGCGACTCCATACATATAGCCAAAGATCGGCTCGCCGATGGCTTTTACCGACTTCAGGTAGTTGGCTGCGTCCTCCGCACCACTATAGGGGTAGAGGTGGTCATTTCGAATGGCCACAGCAGCATCCCAGATGTTAAAGCCGAACAGACATACGAGGAGCGCGATCAGGCCATGCGTGGCCCAGCGCTCACCGATGGTAAAGCTCGTCTGTTCTTCTTCCGTGGGCCAGGCAATCCAGAGTCCCATGATCGCCGCGACAAACAACGTACCATGATGATGCCCGGCGCCACGCACGAGGGTGTATAGAAAAATGAGTAGCGCGGTCGGAAGGGCGAAGGTCAATAGCCTCCGGCGCATGTAACACCACGCTCCAGCGAGCAGATAGAAAATGCCAGAGGGCAGGTAGTAATCAAGGAACGCGCCCGAAAGAATCGACTCTACCCTGGCTAACTTTGCTGGCTCAACAATGTGGTACTTCGCAGGGTCCTTCTTGACCACGAAGACTTCTATGTCCGGGGTCGGCTTCAGGATTACAAACAGGAACAGAAACGTGAGCGCCATGGCGGCGATGCACAGCACGTACCGTCGCCGCACCCGCTCTTCAAGAGAAGACCAGGATTTGATCCCTTCGATCAGATAAGCCAGCCCGAGGCAGCCCGCGATGATGGTCCCGTGAAGACTGACGTTAGCCAGCAGAACCAGTACAACGGTCATTCGTTCGGGATGCCGGATGTCCTTGAACAGGATCGCGGCCGCAAATGCCAGCAGCGGTACGAGCGTGTAAGGGCGGGCGATCACGGCGTACTGGTAAACCAACACGTAGCTAAACACGAGCAGCCACCGAAGCGGCCTGGGAAAGGGGGCTTTGAATAGAACGAGGGCCACCCCGGCCGTCGCGAATGCCATCCCGATGTAGCTGATCGAGCCGTAGGGTGCGTGAAAAACGCGTTGTGCCACCCACAGAATCGTGTGCCAAAGGCCTGGAGTGCCCTCATAACGCAATTCGTGGAACCACAGCGTGCGGAGATCAAGGTCGCGGGCTAACAGCCAGGCCTGCGCCTCGTCCGCCCATTTTTCGTGATACTGAATCGTGAATCCGACCGTCACGATCCACAAGCCAAGCACGCCAAAATCGGCGATCCGCCACCAGGAGGCCTGCGCCGCTACCGCGGGATTCTCGATCCCAGTGGAAATGCCGGTGTTGTCTTCGTTCATAGGATCCTTGCGGGACAGCCTCGCGCTCCAGGTCCACGGGCCACCTAATTTCTCCGCCTAATCTCTCCTCACCAGCACACAGGCCAGATCATCGCGGTAGGCTACCCGAAAGCCAGGAAGCGTGGCCAGCGCCTCCGCAATCGGCGATTTCGTTTCCAGCAGGAAGGTCTGCGCCTGCGCGAAACCCGGGTGAGACTCCAGAGGAATCTCTGCTTCGGTCAGCTTGAAGTAGGGCAGGTTATTGGCCTCGCCGTAGAGGTCCATGCGGCCGTCAATGACCACGGGATATTCGGGCAAGTACCACATCAGAAATCCGCCCCAGTAATAGCTGTTGAATAGAGGCTGGGGAAGACGGTTCTGGCGTATGTAGTCGCTGGCGCGCGCCGGGAAGGTTGTTCCCGCCTTGGCCATCAGCACTTCATTTCGAGTTGGAAGCTGCAGTGTACCGGCGGCCAGTGTGACTAGAACCAGTGCGGTCGTCAGCAGCCTTTCCCAGCGCCAGGCCGGCTGCTCTTCCTGTGCGTCTACGGCGGACGCGCTCCCGAGGATACCGGCGGCAACCAGAGTAACCAGCCATGTGTCGCGCTGTAGTCGGAAGGAGATAGCCGCGCAAACGACTAACAGGGATATCTGGAAAAGATCGCGCGAGCGGCGGCGGCCCAGCGCGAGACAAGAGGTCATCAACAGCAACATCAGCAGATAATCCTGAGGCTGGCGAAAGCGCATACTGTGGAACTCCGGGAGGTAGTGGTCGGCTGCGGTGTTGGTAGCGCCCTGCCATATCAGTTCGTGAAGGTGGTAAGTGTAGGGCGAAACCAGTGTGGCGAGCATGCACGCGCCGAGAACTGCCGTAGTTACCCCGAGGGGAAGATGGGGACCATGCTTGTCAAACCAAGGATTGTCAATAACAGGACTTCCGAATCTCCGCCCCAAGTGATCTGCGAGAATCGCGCCATAGAACAGCAGGAATGCCAGCAGTCCGTAAACAAACTGGCGGTCAAGGTTAACCCAGACAATGAAAAGAAGCGGCATCCAGAACAGCGTTCGTATCTGGCGGGAGCGACTGGCGTCGAGCAGCAGAGTTAGTTCCAGGGCAAAGAACAAAATGGAGACCAGGACCGGACTTGGCTTGAGGCCCGAAATACAATACTGAGCCATGGCGGCAAGAAGGGCAGCCTGCCAGAAATTCTTCTGCCTGCCGCCCGCCAGCTGAAAGAGAGCCGCCGCGATCGCGGCCTGCAGCGCCATCAACAAGACCGGCAAACCGCGCAGCCCGAAGACTTTGAATGAGGTTGCCACCAGAAGGTCAAACCCCCAGTTAGCATCAACCCAGGGCAGGGAAGCCGTTTGCGAGAACAGACCGTCATGGGGAACCGCGTGGTTCTGCAGCATCCACGTCCCCGTACGCAAGTGCCACCAGATGTCGGGATCAGTCAATGCACTTAGATGACTGGCTTGATACAGGGCGGCGACGGTGAAAAGTCCAAGCAGCACGGCGATCCGCACTCCCGCCGTATCCAGCGGATCTCGGCGCCGGTGCACAACAAACCCTTTGCCGCTCTCGGATTCGACGGGTCGGTGCATGACCGTATAACTCACGTTGGTCTTAGTTACCTGGGTTTTTTCCCTACAACCTTGACCGCGGCCATGCCTGCGTTGTGGGCTACTCCGTGACACGTGAGGGTGCAGGAGTCGTTGCCACCATTGTAGGAGTACGTGATTGGAGTTGTCCCGTTTGGCGCCACGACGTTGACATCGAAATTCACCAGGCGCTCGCCGGAAATGGTTGCGGACGTCGATCCCATGCCATGGGCAGTGTGACAAACGGAGCAGGAGAAACCGTCCGTGACAACGTGATTAGTGTGGCCGGCCCAACTCAGGGACAGATTGTTCAAGTTGTGGCACTTGGCGCAGAGAGCATAGGTCCCTGTCGGGTCCGCACCCAGGATCGGATTGGGATACAAGTATTGACTCGGGATTGGCTGGCCGGGAGCGAGAGCCTCCGCGAAGGGATACGCTCGCTCGAGGATGTGGCTGTTCTTTGATCCGTGGGGTCCATTCGGACTGTTTCCGCCGGACTCGCGACTGTCGTCGTTGTTATGGCAGTCGGTGCAGAATATCTGTGATCCAATGACGCGTCCGTTGGTGGTGCCGTCGAGGTACAACATATTCGTGCGCAGCGTCGGTTGAGGTAATGCCGAGGCGCTGCTGGGATACATGACCGGGTGCGCCGAGGTGGCGGTCGAGCCAAACTGCGGAATTAAGTTGAGGGCATCGGCGGGCGCAACCGCTCGCACCGGCAAGTATCCGAAAACAGGATTCACGAGTTTTCCGCTGCTATTCCCGTGGCAACGCAGGCAGTTCTCGTACTGGTTCACCGCCGGATTCACGATGGTCGTCCCGTCGGCGCTGACGCCGGCAACCCCGGTTTGCGACACGCGAATCGACGGGGGCAGCAGAGTCGTGAACGAACCGACCTGGAACGACGAGTGGGCGTTATGGCAGTCTACGCAAGTCGCGTGACGATTGTTGTTGAGGACAACGTTTTGTCCGATCAGATCCTCGGCCGCATCATGGTTGTTCGTGCCCTGCGGGAAAGGATGGCCAACGTTTCCCGGCTTCGTGTATTCGGCGAACACGTTCGGGGCGGCGGGCGAGATATTGGCGCCTCCGCTGTGACAGTTCACGCAATCCAGTTCATTCGGGGCTCGCGTCAAGCGCGTCGGACCCGGCGCATTGTGCGGCATGTGACATGAAATACACGCGTTTTGGGCGACGGTTGTGTAGTCCCCGACATTCGCGTTTGATGCTACTTGATTCGCAGCCAGCGCGTGTTGGCTGGTCGCCCAGAGCATAAGCGGATTCTTCTGCCACTGTCCCGGGCCAGCCTGACCCGATACGGTCCGGGTCGGATCATGGCAAGCCAGGCATACCTGGCCTTTCGAAGCGTCACGAACCAGAAAGGTTGTGGACACCTGGTCTTTGTTCTGCACATGGGGATCATGACAACTGGTGCACTCCACGTTGCCCTTGATGAGATTCACGGTGGGATCGCTGGTCTTCCCCTGAGTTACCAGGGTTGAGATCAAATCCAGGGAATCCTGCAGCGGCAGCACGAGGCTGAAGGGATGCTGCGGTTGCAACGGGTGCTGGTTATTCACGTCGGCCGCCCCCACTAAGTCCGTGCCATTTATGGTGCCGTTCATGATCACGGGGCCGTAGGCGATGGTTTGACCCACGGCGATGGTTCCGTCATGGCAGCTCAGGCAAAGCGTGCTGTCCGAGCCCAGCAACGGATTCGGATTTCCCTTCTGGTGATACGTGGAACTGGCATACGGCACGTACATCGTCGTCGCGAGTTTTTGGTTCCAAAGCGCGGTTCCAGGGGCATATCCCGAGTGGGGGGCGTGGCAGTACAAGCAACCCGTTCCTGCCACTCCAGTGACCGGCGAACCGCTGTTCACCGTGAGTTGGTGCTGGCCCAGCACGTCTCCGGTGAATTGGGCTAACACACTGCTCCCCGCCAAAATCAACCCACCGGCGATGAGCAATCTCAACTTCATGGTTTTCCCAAAACAGCCTGTTTGGGCAACCCGTAGTAATGGAAAATCTGGATGCGGCGGTTGAAGGAATCCACCACGAAAATGCGGTCGTCGTGATCGATAAACATCCCGGCAGGCAACTGAAACTGCCCCGCGCCCGATCCGCGCTCGCCGAAGTAATAGAGGAGCTGGCCCTGGCGATTGAATACCTGCACCATGTTCGCGAAACCCTCGACCACGTAGAGGTTCCCCTCGGAATCGAAAGAGACGCCCTTGGGGCGGAATGTCAGTCCCACTCCGTCTCCCATGGTGCCAATGCTGAACCGGTAGGCCCCGGCGCGGTCGAAGACCTCCACCCGGAAGTTCATCGTGTCCACGACCGCGATGCTGTCACCCTGCAGGTGAACTTCGGTGGGCAGATTAAATTCTCCCGAACCCGTCCCGCGTTTTCCGAAACTTGTCAGCACGGTGCCTTGCAGGTCGAGAATGAACACCTTATCGCGCAAGGTGTCGGTGACGTAAATCCGTTGCGCGGCGGAATCCACCGCGATTCCCGTAGGCCGCTTGAAGTAACCCTCGCCACCTTTTATGCTGCCGATCACGTGGCGAAATTTTGCGTTGGCGTCGAAGACGAAGATCTTGCCCGAGACCGAGTCGGTCACGTAAAAGTTGTCTTGCGCATCCACGGCGACGCACTGCGGAGTTAGCAGCGGGTCTTTATCCTTGTCCCAGCGGTAGAGAAATTTGTACTTTTTCTCGCGGAAGTCGAAGATGTGAATGCCGGCGGCTCCCGGATCGGTTACGATGACGCGCCCGCGGGAATCCGCGGCAATGCTGTACGGGCGCAGCAGGCGGCGGTAGTCGGGCGCGCCGACGACAACGTCCAGCACCTTCTTCCAGAAGCCGCGCTTGGCTTTCAATTCGCGTTCGGAGCTGAAGCTGCCCTCGTAGGTGAGTCTGCGTCCGCCATCCATCTGCAGTTCGGGTCCAACTAGCGGAGCGGGCGTTTCCTTCGAGCGAGGCCAGGCGGGAGATGCCAGCAGAAGAACCAGAAACAAAGAAAGCCCGATGGTCGCCGAACTTCCTCGGCATATTCGCTTTAGAAGAAGTCGAACCATCGGTTCACACCCACATAGAACGTCGTTCCATCGAACAGCTTCACCCCAGTTTGACCGAATCCTTGCTGCAGCCGGTTGTAGCCAGCGGTGAACCCCATTTGCCGGAAATGATATTGTACCAGCGCGTTCAGGCTCTTCGTTTGGTAGGAAGAAGCGAGGGTAGGCGAGGCCGTGTTGCCGTGCGAGTCCGAGTAGGACCCGGAGAGGGTCAGGCGCCGTATCGGCGAGCTGCCCACCGTGAAATTGTAGGTTTTGCCCCCGAACAGGATCTGTTGTCCCGGAATCGGCACGGGCGGCGGCGCAACCCCCGTTGGAGTCAAAACGCCAATCCCGGTCGAGTTGGAATAGCCTGCGCCAAACGTTATGTGGCGCGAACCCAGACCGGTCGAGAAGCTTTGCGAATTGTTAGAACTCCCCGCCTGCTGCACGAACCCGCTATGGCTTCCCGTGAACGAACCGGTCCACCGCAGCTTCCAGAAGGGGCGGTAAACGGCAGCCCCGTAACTATAGAAAGAGGTCAGATAGCTGATGAGCAGGGTTTGCTGGTTTTGCGAGTAACTGAGGTTGCCGGTGAAGCGCCACCGCCTGAAATCCCGCGAGTAATTGCCACTGGCAATCAAAGAAAGCGCGCTGGTGTCTGGACTCCCTGCTACGCCACTCGATCTGTAGTCTACCAGCCGGAACACGGCCGAAGCCATTCCGCCGAGGAAGGTGCTGGAAGTCGTAACCCCTCCACCAAACATCGTGGAGGCATAGGTCTGGCCAAGAAAGGACTGGTCCCGCCGGCCGACCACGCCATCGACCGAGACATTCGCGGGCAACCTGTAAGTAGCCATGGCACTCATGTCCAGCGAATGAGAACCGGACGAGTTGAAGAATTGACCCTGAGCTCCGGAATTGACCAACGTCTCGGTCAGGTTCGCCGCCAGATTGTCAACGTAATTCACGTTCCCAATCAGCCCGAGTTTGGCCGTGGGGTTGAGGCTCACCGTTGCGAAAGTGTTGTTCACCGTTCCGGTGTCGTGGTAACCGAAAGAGTCCGCGCTGAAGTCCGAGTGGTTGTAGCCGGCGGATGCGCCTCCATTGAAAGGTAGCTTGTGAGAGACGCCAAATGAGTAACCGTCGCTCGTCGAACTGGAGCTCTCTGCCTGAGTTTGCAGAAACGCCGGCAACTCCGAGTGACTCCCGGCATGGTTGTAGGTGGCACTGAGCTGGAAGCCGTCTAGATTGTAGAGAGAGCGCAGCCCAAAAGTCTGGCTCGCCGAGTCACTGGTAGTGTCAGTACCGTACAACGACGCTGAACTGCTGGACCGGTTGTAAAAGGTGGACAGAGTGGGCAGGTCCGGAAGGTTTACGCCCCAACTTACACCCAGGTTCTGGGCGTCGCCATGCGTCGTTAGATTGGGCGTGCCTGGAATGGCAAAAGTGCCGCTGCTGTTGTAATCCCGCGTGTAGCTTACCGCTCCGGGAAAATGGCTGCCGGAAAAGATAGCGCTGGAAAAAGCGACACCCGAAGAGTTATCCACCGATCGGTAGTCTGAGTTAGCCCGGTTCTCGGCATAGTAGGGCGTCACGCTGAAGCTGAGGAAGTCAGGATTGTAATAGAAACCAGCCAGCGAGGCGCTGCCGTTCAAGCCCAACTCGTGACTCGAGGTCTGTTCGTTGCCAAAGGCTCCGGAATAGCCGGCTCCCAGAATGCCGTTGAATTTCGAGAGCTGCGTGTCGCCGAACTGGTACTGCGCCGCTGCCGGCATTGCCTGCAGCAGCAACACCATCAACACCAGGCGAATTGCTGTCGTGCGACTGCGCATAACTGCTCCGTAAGCAAGCTCCGGGAAAGGGCGGGATCTCGAAACCCGGGCCTGGAGGGGCGTCTGATTTCGATGAACTAACAGCACCGCTAAAGCGATGCCCTGATACGGAGCCCCCCCGTTTCCCCGCAGCCTGTAAAGCCGCACCCTTCAACCCCAAGTCAACCCTGAGTTTCTCTGCAGCTTGCTAAAGCTCTTCCACTTTGGCGTTCTTGTGTAACTTCGCGTCCAGTCCGGTACGTAACCGGTCTACCTTTTCCTTTTGCAGATCCGTTCGCAGTTTGTCTTTCACTTCGTCAAACTTCCGCTTCCCGGCTGGAACATGGTCGTTCAGGCGGAAGAAGGTGAAGGTATTGCCCAGCGGGATAAGATCGCTGATTTCACCCGGCTTCATTGCCAGGGCGGCCTTGACAACGTCTGGGGGAAGCTGTTCGCGCTCCACCGCCTTGTGGTCGCCCATATTCACGCGAAAATCGTCTTCTGAAATCTTTTCCGCCAGCAAGCCGAATTCCCGATAACTCTTGGTGGCCTTGGCTTGGCGCAACGCGTCCTCGGCGCGCCGCCGCGCCTCTTGCATGACCTCTGGGGTAGCGGTTTCAGGCGGCATAATCGAAATGGACTGGAACAGGAAACTTTCCTTGTAGGCGAACTTTTCCGGGTGTTTCTCGTAATACTCGCGGGCCTCGGCGATGGAGACCACCGACTTATCTTTCACTTCGGCTTTTAAGTAGGCGTCGACCACCAGCGAGCGCCGAATCTGGTCTTTGACCACCCGTTCCGAACCGGAAGCTTCCGTCTGCAAGTAGTTCTGATAGTCCGTTCGGGACTGAAACTTCTTCTTAAACTCAAAGAGCGCGCGGTTCACCTGGTCGTCCGGCACGGTTGTTTTTTGCCGTTGCGCCTGCTGGTAGACCAGTTCCTCGAAGATGACCATTTCGAGCGCGCCCTTGCGGATATCGGCTTCCATGCTTTTGGGAAAACCATTGTGCTGGCGGGCATACGGGAAGATGGTGTACATCTCGCGTAGCAGGTCGCGGTCGGTCATCGCGACGCCGTTCACCCGCGCCACCGGCTTGCCGGTAGCGACAGGAGCGGGGCTTAATTGAAAGGCTGCTTGGGCAGAGCCGGGGCTTGACTGTGTGGCCAGTGCGGTCGGAGCGTGCGAAGCAACCTGCGCCAAAACCGGGACAGCCATGGATACCGAAACCAGCACCGCTGTTGCCAGCAACGCGAGCCCTGAAAGTCGTTTCATCGAACTTGCCCTCAAAGGATTACTCTTCGTCCATCAGGCGCACCCTGAACCGGCGCCCTGAAAAATTAGGGGAGGACCAAAGTCCTCCCCGGGAAAAAGGACTACGTGGTCGGAATGTTCATTGTGTTGTTCATTTCGTTCGCCTCGCCGCCATGACAATTGCGGCAGAATTGCGCGACCGAGTTACCTGTCGGGTTGGTCGGGTTGTAGTAACCGCGAATGCCAAACTGCGTCTGGTAGTAACCCTGCACGCCGGCAACCTTGCCCTTGTACACGGTCATTACGTGCTGGTTGTGGCAGGTCGTGCACATTACCACCGGTTGGTTGTTGTAATAAGAGGGGCTCACCGTGAAGCCGTAGTTCGCGATGAACTGGGTCTGCAGCGGGCCAGGGATGATATGGCCGTTAGCAGCAATGGTGCAATCCCAGCTGTATCCACCGCAGCCGATTGTGGCGTTCAAGCCCACCGGGTGGTCGTTCTGGTAATTGCCGACGCCGGTGCTGCTGCCATCATTGCCCAGCCAGGTGGGAACGTTGGCCGATTTATAGCCCAAGGCGGTCGGGTGCAGACCTTCAGCCGCCCAGTCCACGATACCGGTCATCATGGCGCCCTTCGCCAGGTTGCCGTCATGACAGGTCAGACAGAGCAGCAGGCCGCTCAGGTCCGGGGTTGTGGCTTGGTCGGTGGAGGGCAGGGTCTCAGCCCAGCCGCCGGCGTCGCCGAAGTTGAGGGTTGCGCCCGCCAGTGCTCCGGGAGCCTCGCCCCATAGGGC
>Ga0187819_10001161_pt1 | contig 13605 bp, 15 predicted proteins | sample NC_wetland_sal_i_15_FD_132411 | JGI IMG/M metagenome (GOLD analysis project Ga0187819, IMG submission 132411) | Wetland sediment microbial communities from Neuse River Estuary, North Carolina, USA - SO4_4 | ecosystem: Environmental > Aquatic > Freshwater > Wetlands > Sediment | place: USA... | reverse complement strand
GTATTGCTACGGCGCTCGACTTGCATGTGTTAGGCCTGCCGCCAGCGTTCGCTCTGAGCCAGGATCAAACTCTCAAGTTGGATGAGAACTTTTCCCGGCTGATCACAACGTTTGACGAGGTCCCACCGGTCACTTGCGTGACATCACTTGCGTGACACTTCACTTAAGCGACCAAGTGTTGACCTAAAACGTCGACCGCCGAAGTCTCTTCCTGGCCGTTTGCACGCAAGCTTTCGCCGGCGCGAAAAGCGGCCCGCAAGGACTCCGCCGTCCACGTTTCTCTTTCTTCCGATTCACTTGTCAAACAGCAGCCCCCCGCGCATTCGCCGCGGTGACGCGAACATGGCCACGAGCATGGCCGGATGCTCGGTCACCGTGTAAACAGTGAGGGGCTTCGCGGACGCGCCAACGCGCCGAGGCAGCGGCGCACCCAAGAGGACCTATATAGGGTTCGGCCGCGCTTTCTGTCAACCTTTCCGAGCACAAAGAAACGAAAGAAAGCGGCAATTTTTGCCGGTTTTCACCATTGCCGTCCGGCAATTGCGGCAACGCCGCCCGACCATGGGTTAAGACCGTAGACTATCGGCGAATTCGCCACTTATCCGCGGTCAACGCCGTACTGCGGCCACATTCCTCGGCCGATCCTAAAGACAATCCGTCGGGTATCGCGACCAGGGGTAAGCGACAGCATCACTTGAACTTTTCACATTCACGCCGTCCGTGAGCCGGGCAATAGGTAAGCCGGAACCCGGGATGCGTTGAGGGCCGTGGCGATCAAGGCTTTAGCGTTTAAAGCTTGCGCGCGGTCGGTTGCTCGGAGAAGTTGCTCAGGGGACTAGTTGCGCACGGTCATCTGGGCGCAACCGAAATGAAGGGGATTTCCGCTCAAGGGAAGCTTCAGCCGAAGGGGATTTTGGCTGAAGCGAAAACCTTGGTCGGGGACGTGGTCGGGGGAGCGGGCTTGGACCAAGCGAGACTGCGTGGCGCTAAACATCATCGTCGCTTAGCCGCCGACACAATCGATCTCGGCAACGAGCCGCCGCTTTCGGTCGACGGCGGCACCGGCGGCTTGGTCGATCGCCGGCGGATATCGGTACAATGGTTTAGCGGAACGATTCTGACCGGCCTGTGCGGCGCTGCTCTGATGGGCGGCGCCGTTTTCGCTTCGCTTGATGGCGAAACCAATTTCGCCAGCGCGCCGGAGCGCGTCGGCAGCGCGCTGCGCGGCGCCATTTCCTCAATCGGCGAGCGCCTGAACGTGCTGCGCAAGACCGATCGGCTGCCGGCGCTGATCGAGCCGAGCGTCGCCCGGCAAATTTTGCGCGTGCCAACTTTGTCGCGGCTACGCGACCGCGAACTCGTCCATGTGCGGCCTTACGTGCGTGTGAGCGGCAATCTTTCGCTCACCGTCACCGAGCTCTCCGCCAATATCCCGCCCTACAATCCGCAGAAGCTGCTTGCCGATTCCGTCGCCGGCGACGACAAGACGCCCGCCGCCGAGCCCGAGGCCGAGGTGACATTCGTCACCTGCGATCTCACGCCGGCGGCGAAGACTGCGAAGGTGTCCAGCGGCGCCTGCGATCTCAATTCGCTATTGCCGAAAGTCAAACCGTCGACGCTCTTGCCGCTCGAACGCGTGATGGCGAACGTGCGGGACACGATCGCGCGCTCGGCGACCGGCGCCATTCCGGCGCTCAATGTCGGCGGCGGCAATATCAAGCTCAGCTATGCCGCCGAGAACGATCCCGGCGCTTATTTCAGTTTCGTGCCGCGCGTGGTACCGGAAAACGTCACGCTGTTGCCGAAGACGAGCCAGATTCCCGGCTCTTCCGACTGGAGCGAGCGCGTGGTGCCGCTCAAGCGCGGCGAAACGGTCGGCTCGGTGTTGCGCGAGCTCGGCGCCGCGCCCGAGGAGATCAAAAGCATCATCACCGTGATCGGCCCGGCCGCGGTCGATCCCACCGCCAAGGAAGGCCAGAAGGTGCGCGCCTTGATGGCGCCGGCCGGTCTCGGCCACGTGCAGCCGTTGCGCGTCATCGTCGCCGGCGACAACGGCATCACCGCCGCCGTGGCGCTGTCCGACTTCGGCAAATATGTGCCGGTCGATATCCGCAACATCGACACGGCGGAACCCGCGCAAACGGCCGACGACGCGTCTACCGACGACGGCAGCGGCGTGCGGCTCTATCAGAGTCTCTACGAGACCGCGCTACGCAACAATGTGCCGGGCCCGGTGATCGCGGAGCTTGTGCGCATCTTCTCCTATGACGTCGATTTCCAGCGCAAAGTGCTGCCGGGCGACAGCTTCGACCTTCTGTTTGCCGACGATGAAAGCGGCGAAGGCCACAACGAAGTGCGCTATGCCGCGCTCACGGTGGGCGGCGAAACCAAGCATTATTATCACTTCCAGACCGCCGATGACGGCGTCTACGACTACTATGACGACAGCGGGGTGAGCGCCAAGAAATTCCTGGTCCGCAAGCCGGTCGCCACCGGCATCGTGACCTCGGGCTTCGGCTGGCGCACGCATCCGCTCCTGCATGTCAGCGAATTGCACAGCGGCGTCGATTGGGGCGCACCGCCCGGCACCCCGATCTTCGCCGCCGGCAACGGCGACATCGAAGAGATCGGCGAGAAAGGCGGCTACGGTAAATATGTGCGCATCCGCCACGCCAATGGTTACGAGACGGCTTACGGCCATATGACCGCGTTCGCGCGCGGTCTCGACGTCGCCAGCCACGTTCGCCAGGGCCAGATCATCGGCTTTGTCGGCTCCTCGGGCCTCTCCACCGGCACGCACGTGCATTTCGAAATCATCATCAACGATCGCTTCGTCAATCCGATGACGATCAAACTGCCGCGCGGCCGCGTGCTCGCTGGCGCCACGCTGGCGATATTCGAGCACGAGCGCGATCAACTCGACGCCGTGCTCTCGCACGCGCCTTCCGGCCGCGTCGCGACGCGGTAGCGTCCGACAAATTAGCGCATAAATTACCGTCACCCTGAGGTGCTCGACGCGAAGCGGCGAGCCTCGAAGGGCGACGGCCGATACGCTCGGCCGGGAGGATCATTTGACGGACGCTTCACCCACCCGCATCGCCGTGCGTTCAAGCCGGCTGTGGGCTTTATTTCATCTCAACTGCACGCGGCTGTTGTTTCCCGCCAGCATGCGCGCCGACCAAATCGGCGTTTCCACCACCAATGTCGGTTTCTGGCTGACGCAGTGGCGGCGCGTTGACGAGCATCTGCCGCTCTCCCACATCGCCGAGGTCACGCATTTCCGCGGCTTCTTCTGGGATGCGATCAGCGTCGAGAGTTCGGGCAGGCTTAATCCGTTGCGCGTATTCGGCGTGGCGAAGCCTTCGGCGCGCGCTTTCGTCGAGCATGTGCGCGCGCGGCTCAACGAGGTGGCGCCGGTGGCGCAGCAACCGCGGTAGCTTGTCATTGCGAGGAGCGAAGCGACGAAGCAATCCAGTTCTTCAGATTAGCGCTGGATTGCTTCGCTGCGCTCGCAATGACAATTAAGCCGCCGCCGCGGCGACGGTCGCGCCGTTGAATGCAAGCCCGTCGCGGCCGGCCGCGATCTTGACCGGCTCGCCGTCCTTGATGCGGCCGGAGAGGATGAGCTCGGCGAGCGGATCCTGCACCGATTTCTGGATCACGCGTTTCAAAGGCCGCGCGCCGTAAGCCGGATCGTAGCCCTTGTCGGCAAGCCATTCGCGCGCCTTGGCATCGAGCGTGATCGTGATCTTGCGCTCCTCCAGAAGCTTCTGCAGATGCGCCATCTGAATATCGACGATGCGGCTCATCTGCTCGCGCTTCAAACGATGGAACAGGATGATCTCGTCGACGCGGTTTAAAAACTCCGGCCGGAAATGCGCGCGCACCTCCGCCATCACCTGGTCGCGGACTTTGTCCGTATCTTCTCCTTCAGCCTGCGCGACCAGATATTCGCCGCCGAGATTCGAGGTCATGACAATGAGCGTGTTGCGGAAGTCGACCGTGTGCCCCTGCCCGTCGGTCAAGCGGCCGTCGTCGAGCACTTGCAGGAGCACATTGAACACGTCCTGGTGCGCCTTCTCGATCTCGTCGAACAGCACGACCTGGTAGGGCCGCCGCCGCACCGCTTCCGTCAAAGCGCCGCCTTCCTCATAACCGACATAACCGGGCGGCGCGCCGATGAGCCGCGCCACCGAATGCTTCTCCATATATTCCGACATGTCGATGCGGATGAGCGCGTGTTCGTCGTCGAACAAAAATTGCGCCAGCGCCTTGGTCAGCTCGGTTTTGCCGACGCCGGTGGGACCTAGGAACATGAACGAGCCGATCGGGCGATTTGGGTCTTGCAGCCCGGCGCGGGCGCGCCGCACCGCGGTCGAAACTGCTTTCACCGCTTCGGCCTGGCCGACCACGCGCTTGCTCAACTGATCTTCCATGCGCAAAAGTTTCTCGCGCTCGCCTTCGAGCATGCGGTCGACCGGAATGCCGGTCCAGCGCGACACCACTTGCGCGATGTGATTGGGAGTGACTGCTTCCGCGGCCGGCATGCTGGCCGCGCCGGCGCCGCCCGCCGCCGCCTTCTCGGTTCCTTTCAGCTTGCCTTCGAGCTGCGGAATGGTCGCGTATTGCAATTCGCCGGCGCGCTGGTAATCGCCGCGGCGGATCGCATCGGTGAGATCGTATTTCGCCTTGTCGAGCTGCTTTTGCAGCTCGGCCGCGGACGAGAGCTTGTCCTTCTCGGCTTTCCATTTCGCCGTGAGTGCGTCGGCCTTCTCTTGCAGCGCCGCGAGGTCTTTCTCCAGCCGCTTGAGCCGTTCCTTCGACGCCGCGTCGCGCTCTTTCTTGAGCGCCTCCTGCTCGATCTTCAGCCGCACGATTTCGCGGTCGAGATTGTCGAGCTCTTCCGGCTTGGAATCGATTTGCATGCGCAAGCGCGCCGCCGCCTCGTCGACGAGATCGATCGCCTTGTCGGGCAGGAAGCGATCGGCGATGTAGCGGTGCGACAGCGTCGCCGCCGCGACCAGCGCGCCGTCGGTGATCCTCACCTTGTGGTGCGCTTCGTATTTTTCCTTCAGGCCGCGCAGGATCGAGACCGTATCCTCGACCGAGGGCTCGTCGACATAGATCGGCTGGAAGCGCCGCGCCAAGGCGGCGTCCTTCTCGACATGTTTCTTGTATTCGTCGAGCGTGGTGGCGCCGATGCAGTGCAACTCGCCGCGGGCGAGCGCGGGCTTGAGCAGGTTCGACGCATCCATGGCGCCGTCGGCGCGCCCGGCGCCGATGATGGTGTGCATCTCGTCGATGAAGAGAATGTAGGCGCCGGCGGAGCCGGTGATTTCCTGTAACACCGCCTTGAGCCGCTCCTCGAACTCGCCGCGATATTTGGCGCCGGCAATCAGCGCGCCCATGTCGAGCGCGAGTAATTTTTTATCTTCCAGGCTCTCCGGCACGTCGCCATTGACGATGCGCAAAGCGAGCCCCTCGACGATCGCGGTCTTGCCGACGCCGGGCTCGCCGATCAGCACGGGGTTATTTTTGGTGCGGCGGGAAAGCACCTGCACGGTGCGGCGGATTTCCTCGTCGCGGCCGATCACCGGATCGAGTTTGCCGTCGCGCGCAGCCTGGGTCAGGTCGCGGGCATATTTCTTCAGCGCATCATAGGCGTTCTCGGCCGAGGCCGAATCCGCGCTGCGGCCCTTGCGCAAGGCCTCGATCGCGGCATTGAGCGTCTGCGCACTGACGCCGGCGTCCTTCAAGATCTTGCCGGCCTCGCTGGAGCGATCCACGGCAAGCGCCAGCAGCAGTCGCTCGGCGGTGACGTAATTGTCGCCGGCTTTCTCGGCGGCCTTTTCCGCGGCGTCGAACACACGCGCCAGCGCCGGATCAAGGTAGATTTGTCCAGCGCCGCCGCCCGAGACCGCGGGCCGTTTAGCGAGCGCCGCCTCGACGGCTGAGAGCGCGGCGCGCGAATTGCCGCCGGCGCGATCGATCAGCCCCGCCGCCAGCCCTTCGGGGTCGTCGAGCAGGACTTTGAGGAGATGTTCGGGGGCGAATTGCGGGTGTCCCTCGCGCTGCGCGAGCGACTGGGCAGACTGGACGAAACCGCGGCTGCGGTCGGTATATTTCTCGAAATTCATGTCCTTTCCCTCGGCCTATTCCGGACGCCCTAGGGCAGGATGCGATTCGATTGAACCGTCATGCCCGGCCTTGTGCCGGGCATCCACGTCTTAATGCTTCGCCACCGCCAAGGCGTGGATGGCCGAAACAAGTCCGGCCATGACGAAGCATTCGTCAATCTCATTCCATCATGCCCAATAACTACGGCGCGACCGGAACATCGTCATTGGGTTTACAAGGCGGCGCCGGCGCTTCCGTTGACCTACGTCAAAAGCCGAAATCAAAGGGAGTTCCGACACCCGTTAACGGATGCCGAGAATGGCCATCCGCTGGCTGTTATATGGGGTGAGGGAAACGGCCGGAAAAGAGGCCTGAGAACTCAACTCTATCATCCTTGCCCGTTCACGGGGAAGGTCAGGGCAACTGTAGGAGCAGGAAACTTTCTCAAGAACGGTAATCCATAATAGCCTTGGCATCGAGGGAGCTAGCTGGAACTAGCTTGTAGTGTCGTTCCTCGACGACTTTGACAAGATCGCCCTGAAGCGTCAGCTCGAACATTGCGACGCGTTCGTCCGTCATGAATTGAGCAGATATTGCCCGGCATCGCATGCCATGAAATTTCTGATTACACCAAGCCATGTCCTGTTTCGCCTGGACCGAGCTTATTTGATCGTTACCGTCTTTGGCTTGTATCGGTATTACGTAATGGCACCCGCGTTTACCAGGGGTGACGACAATGCCCTCACATCTTCAACAGCCGCTTGGCGTTGCCGGAGAGGATCTTGGCCTTGTCCTCGTCGCACAGCGGCACCCCCTCCATCCATTGGGTCCCCGGCGGGTTCGGCACGAACGGCCAGTCGACCGCGAACAGGATGCGGTCGATGCCCATTTCCATAACGCAGCACAGCAGCGCCGGATTGGAAAAATTGCCGCTCGTGGTGACGTAGAAGTTGTTGGTGAAAATGTCGCGAAAATTCGCCGCTTTGCCGCCAGGCCGTTTCAATGTCATGTCGATGCGCCAGACCAGAAACGGCAGCGTCTCGCCAAGATGACCGAGGATGATTTTCAGCTTCGGATATTTCTCGAACACGCCGGAGAGGACGAGCCGGATCGCCAGCGTCGCGGTCTCCACCGTGTAGCCCCAGGTGGCGCGGGTGATCATCGGGAAGTCCTTGGCGTAGTCCTGGTAATAGATGCGCATGACGTCCGCTTGCGGCAGCGACGGATGCAGGTAGATCGGCAGATCGAGTTTTTCCGCGCGCGCATAGATCGGCCAGAAGCGCTGCTCGTCGAGGAAGACGCCGCCCGCAAGGCCGTGCAGCATGGCGCCCTTGAAGCCCAGCGCGGCGGTGCGTTCGAGCTCGTCGGCGGCGGCTTGCGGCACCGCGATCGGCAGCGCGGCGAAAGCGGCGAAGCGCGCCGGATTGCCGGCGACGACCTTATGCAGCCGGTCGTTGACGCGCCGCGCGACGGCGGCCGCGGTATCGGCGGGAAGTTTTTGCGTCGACGGCGCGCCGTGCGAGAGCACCTGAATGTCGATTCCCGCTTCGTCCATTTCTTTCAGCCGCAAGGGCCCGAGATCTTTGAGCCGGCTATATTGCTCGCCCGGCCGCCCGGCCTCGCCGCCGGTGAAGGTCTTTTCCAACTCGTCGTCCCAGTAATGCTCTTCGATGGCAATGACCGGACAATGCGGTTTCTTGAACAAGCGGCCCTCCCCTTTTTTGTCGCGCTGCGCGCGGAACGCGGCGTGGTAGCAAGCGGAGAGTGGAGAGTCATCAGGGGCGGCTATCGGTCATGCCCAAATCCTCACCGCGTCATGGCCGGGCTTGTCCCGGCCATCCCGTTTCCTTTGCGCAGTGCCTTGATAAGCGAGATGCCCGGCACAAGGCCGGGCATGACAGACATCTCACCCCGCGACCGGATGCGCCCGGTAATATTCCGCATCCTCGGCGCTTTGCGTCCAGCCCGCGCGGTCGCGCCATGTGAAATGCCGCGCGCGCATGTCGGCCCCGTAGCGGACGCGAAACAGCAGCGTACGCGCCGGCCCGTTGGCATATTCGTGCACCTCGCCGGGCGGATGCACGACAAAGGCGCCGGGCTTGACGTCGATCGTCTCGCCCGGCGTGCGCATCACGCCGCCGCCGGTGAAGCAGAAATAGATTTCGGTCGCGTCGGGGTGACAGTGATAGGGGCTGATCTGGCCGGGTTCCCAGCAGGCCACGGTGAAGTCGCCCTCCTCTGTGCGGCCGAGGATTTTCTCGACGTGCTTTGCGGGATTGAACTCGGCCTCCTCGGTGAGCGTGAAGACCTGCATGGGGTGCTCTTTCCTACTCTTGGCTGGGCGGCAAATGGCGTGTGGCGAGAATGCGGCAAGCGCCGCGCGAAAGCGAGTATGATCGTTTTAGCTATTTGTCTGAGCATGATCTTGTCCGAAAACCGGTTCCCACTTTTCGGGATCATGCTTGTTCCTTGAGCATGATCTTGTCCGAAAACCGGTGGCCACTTTTCGGGATCATGCTGTTCTTGCAACGCTGACCTGTTTGGGGGCAGCATGGCGAGGACGCGAGTCGATAGTTTAATGGTAGCCAGCGAGTGATCCGGGACGGGTGTGAGTGACCATCCGGTGAGTGACTTGGGTCACTGATGTAGTCGCCCCATTTGGGGCATCGTTTTCAGGTATTAGGGAGGTTCGGCCGAGCGAGGGCAGCATAGCTGCCAAAGGGACACGACCATGGCCCATCGCATGGCTCATCTGGCCGACAAGGCCCATCTCGACAGCGGTACGCTCACGCGTATCCAGTCGGCGGTGATTTTCGGATCGATCGGCTCAGGCTTGCTCGCCTGCGCACTCGGCGCTTTCATTTACGATATGTGGCAGGTGGTCGCCGGCTGGTGAGCGGGGCGGCACGGTTTCGGGATTGGTCGACGCCGCTTCTTCTTCGTCACCACCGGGCTTGACCCGGTGGTCCATAGTGCAGTCCGGCAAGCGAAATGTGAGAGGCGGCCTCTCAGCATGGATGCCCGGCATAGGCGAGCGAAGCGACGCCGTTCTACGAACGGCTATGCCCGGGCATGACGAGGGGAGATGCCGAGCCGGAGGCACCGCCAACACCCTCGCCTTCCGTAAGCCGGGCCTGATAATCTCGCCGGCGCTCGCATAACCAAGCAATTGGGGAGGCAATGATGGCCAAGGCTTACTGGATTGCGACCTACTTTTCGATTTCCAACCCGGACGCGCTCGCCGAATACGCCAAGCTCGCCGGACCTGCGATCAGTGCCGGCGGCGGACGTTTTCTCGCCCGCGGTAACGCCGCCAAGGCTTATGAAAAAGGCGTCCGCGAGCGCGTCGTGCTGATCGAGTTCGACAGCGTCGAGAAAGCCGCCGCCGCCCATGACAGCCCCGGCTATCAAGCCGCGCTCAAAGTGCTCGGCAATGCCGTCGCGCGCGATCTGCGCATCGTCGAAGGAATTTCCTGAACGCAGGCGGACGCGCCATGCGACGGGCGTTCTTCGGAATTACTGCCGTTGCGGCTTTCGCCGGCGCCGTTGCTGCGCAGACGCCGATCTTCAGCGTGCCGCTCGATCGTCCGCAATCGGCCGAGACGTATCGCCGCTTGCCGTTTCGCGATCTGGGAAACGAGATCCGCATCGAGGTGAATGCGGATCTGCTTTACAGTTTCGAAGACGCCAAAGTGCGTTTGAGCGCTTCGGACCTGTTGGCGCAGGCGGCGAACCTGATCTACGAGCGCGCCAAGTCGCCGGTGCGCATCGAGTGCCGCTCCGACCGCGCGCCGGCCGCGGCGGCGCAGAAGCTGGCAGATGCCTGCGCCGCGGCGCTGCTGCAATATCTGCTTAAGGAGGAAAAAGTGACCAATGTGAAATTCGCAAGCGTAGGCGTGAGCGTACCGCCGCCGGCGCCGCCCGACCCGCGCGATCCGTTCGCGCCGCTGCCGCCGCACCAGAGCAAGGTGCTGATCGTGTTCGGCAAGAAGTGAGGGAGGCTTCGTCCGTCATTGCGAGGAGCCCGAAAGGGCGACGAAGCAATCCAGTTCTTGGTACATTTTGACTCTGGATTGCTTCGCTTCGCTCGCAATGACGGGGATCACGGCCGCGACTGCTCGAAGATCTTGTCGCCTTGCAGGTCGATGATCTGGCGCGCCTTGTTCAGCGTAAACGTCACCGCGTCGTCGTAAGCCGCGTAAGCGTCGGCGCGGATGAAGCGATGCTCCTTGCGCACGCCGCCGACCTCGCGCTCGATCGTGCCCGCGGTCTGAAAATGGCCGTTGTTCTTGTACGGCGCGGCGCGAATGATGAAGCCTTTGTATTCGACCGGATCGGCAGTTTTCGCCGGCTCGGCACGCCGGCCAAAGAGCGCGCTCCAAAACGACATGCCAAGCCTCCGTTACAAGCCTCCGTTATTTACCTTCGTCAGTCGGTCTTGCTAAAGCAAAATGGGATTAGGTTGAATCATCATTTCGCTTTAGCTTGTTGTTTGAGCATGATCTTTTCCGAAAACCGGTATCCACTTTTCGGGATCATGCTCTAGAAACTGCACTTGCTAGAAATCGATCATACGCTTCGTTCCTTCCCCAAGTATCCTGAAAAGATGCGTCCGCAAAGGAGAAAACCGATGCCGAAAGCCTATTGGGTGACTGTCTATCGTTCGATCTCGGACCCGCAAAAAGTCGCGGCCTATGCCAAGCTCGCGCCGGCGGCGACCGGCAAATTCGGCGCCCGCTACATCGCCCGCGGCACCGCCAACGAAGCTTTTGAGGCCGGGCAGAAGGAGCGCATCGTGATCTCGGAATTTCCGTCAGTCGAGAACGCGATCGCCGCCTATAAAAGCCCGGATTATCAGGCCGCGCTGAAAGTGCTCGGCGATGGCGCGGTGCGCGACATCCGCATCATCGAAGCGCAGGAATAGAGCATGATCCCGAAAAGTGGGTACCGGTTTTCGGAAAAGATCATGCTGAAAAAACAAACTAAAGCGAAATGCCGATTCAACTCAAAATCATCGCATCAGCGATAGCCGGTGCGGGCGAAATGGGCACGCAGCAGCGCGACGTTGCGGCGATTGGCGCGGAAGAAAACGTCAAACGCGTCGCCGGCGAGCGGCACTGCGCCAATGAGCCCTTCCAGCGCGACATTGGCCGCCATGCGCGCGATCAGAAGCCGCGGCACGCCGAGCCGGGACGCTTCGTAGAGCAGATAGCACGACAGCACCGAGGCGATGGCGTCGCCGATGCCGGGAACGAGGCGAAGAAGCGACTCGACGCCGAAGCGGACATTGGTCCCCGGCAGGATGAAGGCGGTGTCGAACACAGTCGCCAACATGTCGAGCCGATCGAGCGCGGCGCGGCGTTCCGCCGGATCGTAAGGCCGGCCACGATTTGTGAAACGAAACCCGGCGAAGCCGCGCCCGAACGCGGCATTGTTGGTGAAACTCATTGTGGTTTTGCTTTCGGTACTACCCCGCAGCGCGCCTTACAGATGGTAGTGCCGACCGCGCGCGCAAGGCGCGGGTTGATGTTTCATCGAGCGCGGTGCCCGGTACGAGCTTAAAACGCCGGAATAGATAAAAGACACAAACGAGATGGAACCAGACGGAACAACATTAGGAGGCTTGGCCAATGTCCAATATTCGGATCCTCAATCCCGACAGCCTCGGCAAGCCGCTCGGGCAATATTCGCAACTGACGCGGGTGAAGGCTTCGGAGTTTTTGTTCATCGCCGGGCAAGTCGGCGCCGACAAAGACGGCAAGGCTCCGGCCGATTTCGACGCGCAGTGCGGTCTGGTCTTCGCCAATATCGGCGCGGCGCTCTCCTCGCAGGGCGCGAGCTTCGCCAATCTGGTCGAGTTCACGACCTATCTCGTGCACGCCCAGGACATCGCCAAGTTCATGGCCTATCGCACACGCGAATTTCCCAAACTGTTCAAGGGCGGCGCCTATCCGCCCAACACGCTCTTGATTATCGATCGCTTGGTGCGCGAGGAATTTTTGATCGAAGTGAGCGCGATCGCGACGCTATAGGCGCCGAATGCTGTTCCCTCCCCTGAAAGGGGAGGGATGGATTGCGGAAGGCGATCCAGACAGGGGTCAGCCGCGGCGCGGCATTGAGGTATAGGGCGAGAAGCCGTGCGCTTTGGCCTGGTTGTAGTAGCCGCGCGAATAAAGCGCGACGGCGCGGCTCTCGTTGCCGCCGGCGGCGCGATAGGCGCCGGCGAGATAGCGCAGCGCGTAGGTCATGTTGGTTTGCGGATCAAGAAGCCCGGCGGCCGAGCCGGTATAGCCCATCGCACGTGCAGTGCCGAGCCGGATCTGCATCAAGCCGTAATTGCCGGCATGCACCGCGCGTGGATTGCCGCCGCTCTCGCGGCGGATGACGCGCGCGACCAGCGATGCAGGCAACCCGGCCGCCTGTGACGCCGCCGTCGTGGAGACGTTGTCAAAGCTCGCGGAGCGCGCGTAGCCGCTGCCGCTGTAGCCGGTTTGGCCCGTTGTGTAGGGTGAATAAAAATTTTGGTACGCGTAGCCGCCGCTGGACGCGAAATCATTCGCATACATCGAGTAGAGGTGACGCCCGGCATAATGAACACCGTGCGCATGGGCATGCCGGTAAGAATAGCGATGCGCATGCGCCGAGGCTGGGGCACAACTAATAAATGCAACAGCAGTCATCGGAACAGCGGACGCAACAAGTTTCAACGCGACGTTCAAACAACGCATAACGTGGCTCCTGACGTTAATCCGTGAGAAGCCCCTCACGCGCTGCTTGTCGCGGGCGAATCCGGCCGCGCTTCGGCCATTTGATGCGGTTGCAAAGGTTTAGTCGTGGCAGCGGAACGCCACATATGTGGCGGTGCGACGTTGGGCGCGCGACTTACTCTGGAAATTTCCGCCGCGCGGTGCTTGTCGCCAGCGGCGCGCCGTTGGCGCCGAGCGCCTTGATGGTGAATGCGTAGGTATGGACTTCGCCGGGCGGCGGCGACGGACCGACAAAGCTTTTCGCGAACGCGCCGCACGGCACTTCGGCTTGCCCGCGAAAATCGACCGTGCCGCCACCGTGATGAAAGCTCGGCTTGTTGAGATCGGTCATGTGGAAGTCAAGCTTTGCCGTGCCTTGCGGCACGTCAGTGAGCGCAAAGCGTGGCGAACCTGCGCACCAAGTGAAGGAGGCCGAAAATGCGAACGCGCCGGACGTGTTCAACAACAGCGCCAGCGCGGCGGCGCTAAGCATGGAGCAATAACGGTGCAGGCGCGCTTTGCACATGATCGCAGCCCATTTGCGATTTTGAGTCCAGCTGCATCCCGCCTGCGCGGGGCCGAGCGGGTTCGAAATCAGTTATCCAAAAAGCTTCGCAGCTTCCTTGACCGGCTCGGATGCTTCAATTTCCGCAGCGCCTTGGCCTCGATCTGGCGGATGCGCTCGCGGGTCACCGAGAACTGCTGGCCGACTTCTTCCAGCGTGTGGTCGGTGTTCATGCCG
>Ga0187819_10001159_pt1 | contig 13611 bp, 7 predicted proteins | sample NC_wetland_sal_i_15_FD_132411 | JGI IMG/M metagenome (GOLD analysis project Ga0187819, IMG submission 132411) | Wetland sediment microbial communities from Neuse River Estuary, North Carolina, USA - SO4_4 | ecosystem: Environmental > Aquatic > Freshwater > Wetlands > Sediment | place: USA: North... | reverse complement strand
TTCACGACCTCGATCATCGCAAGCAAATCCTCGACGAACTTGCCGAAACTGGCCTGGCCGTCGAACCCGGCGCGCTGCTGAAGGACGCTTTCGCAGTGAGCGGCGGCAGCGTTACCGCTACGGAGCCGTTCCGGCGCGGCGCGATTTCCATCCAGGACGAAGCCTCACAGTCAATTCCGCTGCTGCTCGGGGTGCGATCCGGCGACCGCGTCCTGGACCTGTGCGCGGCCCCTGGCGGAAAAACCCCCGCACTTGCCCGCGCCGCAGGCGCAACCGGCATCGTCATAGCGGCCGATCGCCACGCGCACCGTCTGCGCGCCATGCGAAAGCAGTTCGAGCGGCTCCATCTTGCCGGCGTGCAAAGCGTTGAACTGGACGCCGAAAAGCCGCTTCCCTTCCCGGCGCACTTCGAACGGATCCTCGTCGACACACCCTGTTCCGGCACCGGGACGCTCGCGCGTCACCCCGAAATTCGCTGGCGGCTCAGACCGGAGCAACTTGCCGAATTTCATCGACTGCAAGTCGCAATCCTCCGCTCGGCGCTCGAAGCGCTGGCTCCCGGCGGCCGCATCGTGTATTCAACCTGCTCGCTCGAGCCCAAGGAGAACGAAGAGGTAATTGCACAGGTGCTGCGCGCCGAACCAAGCCTCCGGCCGGTTCCGGCGACAGAAATCGCAGCGGTGCTCGCCCCGCACCTTGCTGAAAATGTCGACGCCGCGTCCTTATTCGACGCCGCCGGATACTTCCGCACCCTTCCCGGCGCGCAGCCCACGGATGGCTTCTTCGCCGCCGTCCTGCAAAAGGAAGCATGAAGAGCAACATCGCGAGTGATGCTGACTGCCCTCGACATTCTTGGCCGTCGCTCGCAGCGCCTGGCTGCTTCGCCAACCGCTCACACTTGTCCGCGAATGGCGTGTGTACAACTTTGAAGTAGGTCCTTGCGCGAAGCGAATATCGTGCTAATTTGAAGCTGGAGGCGTGCGAATGACCTTCGCCGAACGCATGCAGTGGCTCTTCCGCATGGCGCTGATGCTGTTCATTTTGGCATCGGTGGCCTTCCTCAGCGCCTTGACTGCGATGCGCTTCTCGATCCAGGGCCGCGAGGTGGCGATGCCCGACGTGGTAGGGATGAAAGCCATCACGGCGCGACAGACCTTGCAAGGCCGCGGCATCGGCATGAGGATTGAGGACCGGCTGTATAGCACGTTGCCCGTGGATGCGGTCGTGCGCCAGAGTCCGCCCGCGAATATGCGCGTGAAGATCGGGCAGTACGCCCACGTCGTGCTGAGCCTGGGCCCGCAGCATGCGATGATTCCGAAACTCGAAGAGACCAGCGTGCGCGCCGCGAGAATCGAGCTTCTGCGCACGGGCTTGCAGGTTGGCGAAATCTCGAGCGCGTACTTGCCGGGCTGGGGCGCTGACGAGGTGATTCAGCAGGACCCGGCGCAAGGCACCACCGACAACGTTAGCCCCCACGTCGACCTGCTCGTATCGCTTGGCGCGCGTCCTGCCGCGTACGTCATGCCCGAATTGGTGGGTCTGTCGCTGAACGATGCGGCAGCCAAGCTGAAGTCCGCGGGCCTGAGGCTCGCAAAATTGACGCTCGTGTCGGTGCCCGGTGGAACGCACGGCAACGTAGCAAGCCAAACGCCAGGGCGCGGCCAGCGCATCGACGCGAGCTCCACCATCGAATTGCAGGTTGTCGAATGAGGCATCGCGGCGCGCGCGTATGCTAAAATCCGCACCGGCTGTCTGGTTTCGCTCGACAGTAAGTGCGGCTGCATAGCGCGCAAGGGACGTGACACACTTTCATGACCTACGCCAGAATTGAAATTGCGCCGTCCATCCTTGCCTCAAATTTCGCGAGGCTCGGCGAGGAAGTGAAGAAGGTGGAGGACGGTGGCGCCGACGTGATTCACGTCGACGTCATGGACGGCCACTTCGTACCCAACATTTCCCTCGGAATCCCCATTGTCGAATCCCTGCGCAAGGCAACCCATTTGCCCCTTGATGTGCATCTCATGATCGAACAGCCAGAAGAGTACATCGAGGACTTCGTGCGCGCCGGGGCCGATCGTGTCCTAGTCCATCAGGAGGCCACGGCGCACCTGGATCGCGCTTTGGAAATGATCCGCGAGAACGGGGCGCAAGCCGGAGCAGTCATCAATCCGGCGACGCCGGTGATAATGCTCTCGGAGGTTCTCGACAGGGTGGATACCGTACTGGTGATGTCCGTGAATCCTGGATTCGGCGGGCAGAAGTTCATCCCGAATGCTTTCGAGAAAATACGGCGACTGAAGGAATGCAGGTCACGTTATAATGTGAGCTTCCGGATCGAGGTCGATGGGGGAGTCGATCTGGACAATGCGGCCGAGTTGGCACAGGCCGGGGTTAATACCTTTGTTGCGGGAACTTCGATCTTCCACACGCCCGATCCAGCCGCGGCGGCGCGACAGATGCGCAAGCTCGCGACCGAAGCTCTAAGTCAGAGGGTTTGAGAATTTGAACCTACCAGCCCTCAGTCCGAGAAAGAGTGGGGAGCTCATGGCTGGATTCTTCGAGAAAACTCACAATTTATTCCGCCTGGTCCTCATCGCGTTGCTTGCCGGACCGTTCTGCCTCAGCGCAAAGGCGCAAGCCGTTCAAGCGCAGACCGGCTCGAGCACGCAGAGCCAGCAGCCGGCCCAAGCACAGAAACCCGACGCGGATAAAACTCCGAATAAGCAGGACCAGGCAAAAGCTCAGCCGCAAACCGCACAGAAGAAAATCAAGGTCCACGTGGTCAAAGCGGACCAAAAGAAAAAGAAGAACGAGCCCGACACCAGCCAGTCCGCAGAGCCCGATAAGGTGCTCTACCAGCGGGCCATGTTCGACATCAAGAAGGGCAAGTACACGGAAGGCCGGCTGAGCCTTCAGGCTCTGATCAACACCTACCCTGACAGCGAGTATTTGGCCAAGGCGAAACTTGCCGTCGCCGATTCGTATTACAAAGAGGGCGGCACGTCGAACATGACGCAAGCCATCGAGGAATATAAGAACTTCATCATCTTCTTCCCGTTCCTCGACGATGCGGCTTATGCCCAAATGCAGATCGGCATGGGTCACTTGCGGATGATGGAAAAGTCGGACCGGGATACGACGCAAGCTATCGAAGCCGAACAGGAATTACAGACTTTTCTCCTCAAATATCCGCAGAGCCCGCTGGTGTCAAAAGCGGAGCAGGATTTGCGTAATGTTCAGGAAGTTCTTGCGGATGGCGAGTACAGGATCGCCCGTTTTTATTTTCTGAAACAGGATTATCCGGCGTCAGCGGCGCGGCTGATCGAAGTCGCCGAGCGTTATCCACTGTACAGCCAGAGCGACGAAGCACTGTGGATGCTGGGCGAAGTGTACGCGCGAGCCAAACAGGCTTCGCGCAACGAGGACGACAAGAATCATTGGGCCGACCTTGCTGCTAAATGCTACACGCACATCGTTAGTGATTACCCGCTTTCCCGTTTGGCGCCCGCCGCAAAATCACGCCTCAAAGCTATGGGAATGGAAGCCCCGGCGGCCGATCCGCACGCCGTGGCGCGCATGAAGCAAGAACAGTTGTACGAGAAGCAACACCATCAAGCAGCGTTCCTGCGTTTGCCGATGACCATGCTCAAGTCTGGGCCTTCCCTTGTGCAAGCAGCGCATACAGGCCCACCCAACCTTAATCCACCCGACGATGCCGTCTCCGCGAAGGATGTTCTGCAGCAAGGCGCCAGGGGGCCTGATTTCGATGTGATCAATAAGCCGCCCGCCGATGTGAATCAAAACGGCGGAACGGATGAAGGTGGCGCAGTCCAGGAGGCGGTTCCGGGCTCGCCAAATGGGGCGCAGCCCCAAGGAACGGGTATAGGAGTGCAAATCATTACGCCGCCCGCGGACCCGAATGCGCAGCCGGCCAGCACTCAGCCGCAGCCGCCAGCGAACAATTCGAATCCGCCGGCCAGTCCGGCGCCGCAGCCGTCCTCACCGAACGCGCCTGCAGCAAATCCGCCCGCCACCAACGATGGGCCGCAAACGCCGTCGAACGTGGCGTCGCCTACTCCAAGCGCAGTCCAGGGTGGCAGCGCAACCATGGATGGCGCAGCGCACGCCGGCACCAGCGCGCAAACCGGCACGTCAAGTGCGCACGCGAACGGCGATCCTAATGGCAACGGTCAAGCCCAAGCCAAGAACCAGAAGGCCAAGGCAGATAAGGCCGATCCCAGCACCGAATCCACCAGCAAGAAGAAAAAGGGAGTGAAGAAAATCATTCCCTGGTAACGGACGGCATCCACTGCTAGAACACGTGTTTACCCCCTGCTAACGGCTGAGGCACTCCTGTCCTTTGTGTTTATTGACGCCCGCATGGGCGGGTGTTAGCAATAGACGATGGCGAAAGGGGTCGGTGCGTAGCTGTGTCGCCGCGCCGGCAGGGGAATTCAGTGCCTAGAATTTTGGTTGCCGACGACAATACCAATATCCAAAAAATGGTTGCACTCGCTTTCGAAGAGCGCGGCATCGACGTTGTTTCGGTCGGCAATGGTGAAGCGGCCGTTCGACGCATCCCGGATTTAGCCCCTGATCTTGTGCTGGCGGACGTTTTCATGCCCGTGCGGAACGGCTATGAAGTGTGCGAGTTCGTGAAGAAGGACGGGCGTTTCTCGCACGTTCCGGTGATCCTCCTGGTCGGCGCATTCGATCCCCTGGATGAAAAAGAGGCGCGCCGCGTGGGCGCCGATGGGGTCCTGAAAAAACCCTTCATTCCGCCAGATCCATTGATCGCCATGGTCACGTCGGCGCTCGAAAAGAATCCAAAGCTCGCTGCCGAAACGGCGAAAGCGCGCGAAGTTCCCGAAGCGCGGCCAGAACCGTTGCCGCATGCGGTGGAACCGCCGACCCACGTCGAGCCGAAACCTCTCCCGGAATTCCCGGAACCCACGCCCGAAGAAGCTTCAACTATCTACGGATTTGGCAAAGGCCGCAGCATTGCCGATGAAGAACCCGCGCCTCCGAAGGATGACGCACAGCCTGAAGAAGACTTTGACGGCAGTTCTACAACGAGCGACTGGCGCAGAAATGCAGCGAATTTCGAGGTTCCGGAAGAAATCGGCGCCTTTACCCCAGGCGAGACCTTTGATTCTTCCATCTTTCCTTCTGAACGCGACGTTCCTCCGCGGCGTGTGCCGGTATCCGAAGAGGAGACCGCCAGGCTGAGTGAGCAGAACTCGCCGCAGGTCGCCGTGCCGGCTACGCCGCCAACTCAGGAAATAGCGGAAGCGCACGTTGAAGAGAAATCGGAAGAAGTAACCCCGCCGCTAGCGGAGACTCCGGTAGTTGAGCAAACCGTCGAAGCAAAGCCGGTGCCGGTGACTGAATCGAGTACGGAACCAACTTCCGCGCCGAAGCCGAAATCGAGCAGTTGGCTGGACATGTTCGCTTCGTCTTCCGAGTACGGGGACAACGGGTGGATGTCGACGATCTTCGGCCCCAAGAAAAAACTGGAGACGGAAGAACCGAAAGTCGAAGAGACTCCGGCGGCACAGGAAGCGGCCCCGGCACCACACGCGATCGTCGCCGCCCAAGCCTTTTCTGCACCTGCACAGTCCGAAAAAGAGTCGCCCGAATCGCAAGCCAAGCCGGACACCGGAGACCAGTTCCTCGCAAAAAGTGCGCCCGCGAAGGATTCGTGGCTCGCTCCGCCGCCTCCGCCCGTTCTCGGCGGAATCTCCGAACCCGCGCACGGCAGCCCACTCGTCGTTTCCGCCGAGCCGCCGCAAGACTTGCTCAGTGCGCCAGCAGACGCACCTGCTGTTCTCAAGGATCCCGACCTCGAAGAGCCCGTGTCGCCTCACGTCGCGCCGGAGCCGCTTCTGATCGATGAAGAACAACCCAGAGGCGTATCCGTGTTCAGCGGCGCTCCCGAACAGCCCGAGCCGCTGCACGAAGTTCTTGCGCCCGTGCCGGAAAATTCGTTCGATGAGCTTGCCGACGAAGACCCGGCCACGCATGAGGCGCTTGGCGGCCCGATTTTCGCGCCGGCAGATGCCGCGCCGCTTCCGAATCCGGAGAATGAGCGCATCCCGACCGTCCCACCTCCGAATCGCGAAGCGCTCGCGGACATTCCCTTCTTGATGCCACCTCCGATCGAGTCACGAAGCGCCGCGGGCAGCCATCCGCAAGAAACGGCGTCAGTAGATACGGATGCGATTGTCGCCAAACTTCTCGCGAAGCTCGAACCACAATTGCACGACGTGCTCGCGCAGGGCTTGCTCAAGCCGCTCGTCGAAAACCTTTTGCGCGAGGAACTCGAGAAAAAGACCAAGTAGCTGCCGCACGCTCAAACTTTCTCGATTGTGATGTTTCGCGCGTCGGCCATCGGCGCCTCGACCAAGAGCATTCCATCCGACGACATTTCCTTGGACGACTTGCCGTGACGCACCCTGTACTCCCCTTTTTCCAGACCGCGCACCGACACTGCGGCTGTTTTCACGCAGCCGGTCGAATCTTCCAAATGCAACTCGAGCGTTTGCCGCGCCTTGTTCCGCGCAACTCGCTTCATTTCTCCCTGCGTCGTTTCGATATCGATCTTGTCATCGGCGAACCTCAGCTTTTTTTTCACGCCGTCTTTGGGAAGCACGGTGATTTCGTCGCCAGACGCTTCCACGCTGCAGCCGCATCCGATGAGCCCGAACGTCTCGTCCTTGATGACATAGCTTTTGGCCGCGCGCAGAAATCCCCACAAGCCTGACCCGCTTTCGAATGTGCGCGGCGGCTCGTTATCGAAGATTCCCGGCGTGCAGATGAAATGGTTGAAGCCCATGCCATCCGGCAAAACGTTGTGCATCACACTCATGACTCCGGCATAACCTTTGATGAACGCATCCACATCGCCTGAATCTTCAAACGAATCGAGCAGGGCCATGCCGTTCAGCGACGCGTTGTACCAGCAGCAGATGTCGCCGCGTTTGTCGTTTCCGTAGCGGAACCAGACGGGCTGATTTCCTCCGCGCAAGGCTTTCAATACCTGCACCGTCTTGCGATTCTTGGCCGCGTTGCCGAAAAACTTCGTGAAGAAATAAACTTGCTCGTGCGCAGTCTGGTCGATGATCAATTCTGAGCTATACGGATAAGGATCCTCCGCCATCTGCTGCTCGCATTCTTTCATTTGCTGCAGCAAACTCTCGTATTCCTGATCCCAACCCTCGCGCTTGATGTCCTCGAGAATGTGAATCGCGTTGGAGCCCTCCATCAGGCCAATGTGACGCCAGGGACCTGTGCTGAACCAGCGCATGCAGGTGTGGTACGACATGCGCAGATATTCTTCGGGCGTCTTGCGCGAGAGCAGGCCGTATCGTTTTCCAATGCGATACAGCGCGTGATAAATGTTCGCCGGGTGAACATAGTTGTAGCTGCGAAACGTCGCTTCCGAGCGTTCTTTGGTCCACGCGCCCCAGCCGCTCGAAGGATAACGATCCTTCCAGTACAGCGAAGCGCGCACCTCGTATGTCTGCGGATTCTGTATGTATTTGAACAGGCAATCGGCAACGTAAGTCTCGAGCGTCTCTACCTCTTCTTTCGAGGGGTAATGGACATTCTTCTCAGCCAGGAACAGCGGCTCCGAAAAGCCGGCCTCGTCGCTCCCGCCCATCTCCCAAACTTCGTCCGAATCGAGAAACGTGCTGCCAATGCGGTAATCGAACGGCAGAAAGCTGTGGAAACGATGATACGGATCATCAGGATCTTTGTAGAACTCGCGTTCGACCACGAATTTGCCGCGCGCCTTCAACAGCTGCTCGATATCCGGGATGCAATAGAAATGGAGATTCGTCCAGCGCCCGTCGCCGTAGTGCAGCTTCAAGCTCTTCTGTCCTCGGCCGCGAAATGAAAGCGTCAACAGAGTTTTCTCCCCTGCGCGCTGCTGCTTTGCGACCGTGATGTTGTCGGAGAGAAGCTTGATTTTGTCGATTGCGGATTTTGATTTCAGCTCGACAAGGGTGTCCGTTCCTTCCTGCGCGACCATGGCTGGAAGGACGCGAATCCCGAGATTCCCCGCGCTGTAAACTTCGTCGCGAATGGCTTCATAGCTGGGAATAAACGCAAATCGTATTTGATACGACTTCTTTTCGCCCGGCTGCAGAATCAACGATGTATGGCCATTCACCCAGGGGTTACTGTTCCAGTGGCGCTCGTTCTTCGTCGCCCAGGAGTGAATCGCGAGCAGGTCCGGCCCGCGCCAGCCCTGCGCGTGCGCGCCAAACGTCGTGTTCGTATCTTTGTAAATGGACTCGAGCGGCGTGTCTCCCATCGTATGAACCAGCAGGAACGGGGGATCTCCGAGCGGCCTTTGCACCAGCGCGTACGAACTGTGCCCCGCAATAAAATGGTGAATGAGAACTTTTTGTTCATGAATCAGCTTTTGCCGAACTGGCGTCAGCGCGAAATCGACGTTCCCGCCGCCGCTAATCGCCTCTCTGCCGCCAGGTTCGTAATACAGCTCGGCGTAATCATCGTTCACCATCAACGGCAGCGCCAATTCCCCGATTTCCAGCACTTGTCCTGTGACGTTCTCGATTTCGACGTCCCAGAGCAGCGAGTTCCCTTCTCCGGCGCGATACGACATGCGCAGCGCGTTACTGCGAATTCCCTCCTCGTCGCGGGCCGGTCCTTCATAACGCACGCCGAAAATTCCGTTGCGAAAGCCGATTCGCCGCGTGTCCGCCGACTTCGACGTCAGCTCGCGCTTCCATCGCCCCGACATCTTGAAAATGTCGTTCTGCCCAAGACGCACCGGCTGCAACGCACCGTTAAGCTCCCAAACGGTTGTTACCACGTCGCCCGTGAATCGCGAATCTCCAGTATCGATACCAGGCGTGTTGATTTCGTTGCCGATGTAGTTCGTCCCGAATTCGTCGCCTCTGCGGGTGATCGACGAGATCGAACCGTAGCGCTTGTCGAAGCGCACGAGCATTTCCCCCGCGGTTAGCTCGACTTGGTAATCTTCATGCTCCGCCAGCAACCCTCTCGACGATTGCGCCAGGACGCGCGCCAACTCCGATTGCGCGTTCGCCTGTTGCGATTGTGGCTGCTGCGAGACCGCTGGGTTGGCCAGCAACGCCGCCGCGCCTGCAGTACCAACATCCTTGAAAAGTTCACGCCGTGAGATTTTCTTGGCCACGCGCTGCTCCTCCGCCGAATCCATGCTGCGGGCGATCAGTGATTTCAGAGAGGCAATCTATTTTTGCGAAGGAGCGGAGTCAAGTCGAAAAGTAAACGTTTTCAGAACGCAGCCGCGAAGTTCCTGCGCCACGGAGCCGTTCGCACGACTTCCCGCCGCGCTGCACTTCACTCGCGCATTTGACGCCGTCCACAAGCGCCGCTTATATTGAGTGATTCATCTTCGCGCCGAATTCACGTTTAACGCGGTTGGCGGATATTAGGCAGCCCAATGCCGAGAGAAATACCAAAAGTCTACGAACCGCCGGAAATCGAGCAGCGCTGGGCTAAAGCGTGGTTCGACGCAAAACTGTTTCGCGCGGAGAACTCCGGATACGGTCCCCGCTTTTCCATCGCCTTGCCGCCGCCTAACGTGACCGGCTCGATTCACATCGGGCACATGCTCGAACATACCCAAATCGACACGCTGGTGCGCTGGCATCGCATGCGCGGCGACCGCACGCTTTGGCTTCCCGGCATGGACCACGCCGGAATCGCCACGCAATTTGTCGTCGAACGCATGCTGGCCAAAGAAGGAATCCGGCGCCAGGAACTGGGCCGCGACGAATTCGAGCGTCGCGTATGGAAATGGAAGGAGGAAAGCGGCGGCGTTATCAAGGAACAGATGATTCGCCTGGGCGCGTCATGCGACTGGACGCGCGAACGCTTCACGCTCGAGCCTGCGCTGTATCGCGCTGTTTTGCACGCTTTTTTGCGCTTGTACCGCGAAGGCCTGATTTATCGCGGGCGCTACATGGTGAACTGGTGCCCGCGCTGCCAGACGGCCATCAGCGATCTCGAAGTTGTCCACCACGAGCGCACAGGCGAACTCTGGAACATTCGCTATCCGCTGATCGACGGCGGGCGTCCAAGCGCAACCGAATTCCTCATTGTGGCCACCACGCGCCCGGAAACGATGCTCGGCGATACGGCTGTTGCCGTTCATCCTGAAGATGAACGCTACCAGCAGTACGTGGGCAGAAAAGTCATGCTGCCGCTGATGAATCGCGAAATCCCAGTCATCGCCGACGCGTATGTCGACCGCGAATTCGGCACCGGCGTCGTGAAGATCACTCCCGCGCACGACCCGAACGACTTCGAAATCGGCAAGCGGCACAATCTGCCTGAAATCGACGTGATGACCAACGACGGGCACATGAGCGAGGCTGCCGGGAAATATGCGGGGCTCGAGCGTTTTGCGGCGCGCGGTCGAATCGTCAATGATCTCACGGAGCTTGGTCTGATCGAATCGGTGAAGGAGCATCTGCACGCGGTCGGCACCTGCGACCGCTGCAAGGCGCTCGTCGAGCCGAGGATTTCGACGCAATGGTTCATGAAGATGGCGCCGCTCGCAGAGCCCGCAAAAGATGTCGTTCGCAACGGGCTGATCGAAGTTGTGCCCGAGAATCAGCGCACGATCCTGCTGAACTGGCTCGACAATATTCGCGATTGGTGCATCTCGCGGCAACTCTGGTGGGGTCACCGGATTCCCATCTGGCATTGCGACAACTGCAAGGAGATGGTTCCTGCGCTCGATTCACGCGTTGAAATTGTGGGGGGCCACGCGCGAGCAGCCAGCGTCCCGGCCAACTGTCCTAAATGCGGCGGATCGAAGTTGACGCAGGATACCGACGTTCTCGATACCTGGTTCAGTTCCGGCCTGTGGCCCTTTTCCACGCTGGGGTGGCCCGACGACACCCAAGACCTGCGCGACTTATATCCCACGAGCCTGCTCATCAGCGGCTACGACATCTTGTTCTTCTGGGACGCGCGCATGATCATGATGAGCTTGCATCTCATGGCTGATCCGCACTCGATTACCGGCGATGTTTTCAAACGCATCCCCTTCCAGCGCCTTTATCTGCACTCGCTCGTGCGCACCTCCGAAGGCGCGAAAATGTCGAAGACGAAAGGCACGGGCGTCGATCCGCTGCAGTTGACCCAACAATATGGAACCGACGCCCTGCGCTACATGCTTGCCAGCATGGCTGCACCTGGCACAGACATCATTCTGAGCGAAGACCGCATCCTCGGTGCGCGCGCCTTCGCCAACAAAATCTGGAATGCGGCGCGGTTTTTGTTCGTCAACCTCGAGAAAATCGAGGCGCAAGGAATTTCGATCGACGAACTGGCCGGTCCAGGGGTCCGCGCTGAGGCGCCTTATCCAGTTCCAGGCGAAAACTCTCTTGCCCACCGCTGGATTTTCTCGCGAGTTTCTGCGGTCGCCGCACAGGTCAACAGCGCTCTCGACGGATTTCGCTTCCACGAAGCTTGCCAGACGATTTATCACTTCTTCTGGGGCGACTTCTGCGATTGGTACATCGAATGGGTCAAACCGCAACTGGCAGCGCCGGATCCGGAATTGTCGATCGCCGCCTGGCGGAATATATTTGCCGCGTTCGATGCGGCTCTTCGGCTCCTGCATCCCGTGATGCCGTTCCTGACCGAAGAGCTTTGGCACCGTTTCCCGCAAAAGACGGGAATCTCAACGATTTCGGCAGAGGCCTTAGCGTCAGCAGCGGATTCGCCCGGGGCTGGCGATTTCCCGCCGCCATTCGCATCGATTGCCTTGGAGCCTTATCCGCAACCCAATTCGGATTGGGCGGACCCGGACGTTGAAAAGGACATGGCCCTGCTGCAGGAGATCATCATGGCGGCGCGCAATCTCCGCGCGGAAATGAAACTCGATCCCAAGCGCAAAATCGCTGCGGATTTCTCGAGCGAGAGTGCCGCAGTTCGCAACCTGGTCGCGCACCAGCTTGAGCCCGTCCTCCAGCTCGCCAATCTCTCCGCCTTCAACATTTCGTCCGGACACCTTGATCCGGCCGGTGCAGCTATTCGCTCGACTGCGCAATTCGATTTGCGCATCGCCTATGGCGAGGCTGTCGATAAACCCGCCGAGAGTGCGCGGCTGAAAAAGGATATCGAGCGTCTGGAAAAGGACATCGACTCGAAAGAAAAACGCGTTGCTGATCAGACCTTCCGCAACAAAGCCCCCGCCGACGTCGTGCGCGCCATGGAGACAACTCTCGCCGAGCGCAAAACCGAACTTCAGAAACTCCGTTCACGACTCGAGCAACTCACGTAGCTAGCTTCTGCTTATCCGGTTGTTTCAGCAAACCGCAATGCGTTGTTGTCAGCCCTCGGCGGGCGGCTCGCCCAAGTCGGACGCACCCCTTATCTCCTCATACTTAGTAGGTTTGTGCCCAGTTCCAAGTCGGAGCAGCGTTTGGAACGCCGCCATCGGCGTCTTCCGCCGATTGTGACGAAATACGAATTCATCGAGATAGACCTGGAGTTGATCACGGCTGACACCGTGATGAGTTCCAAGCAGCCACTGCTGGAGATTGCCAATGGCTCGGTCTGCCAGAGGCACCACGGATTTCGCGCCTTTTCGCAGGTCGACTCGCAGCGGTTGGCTGCGAGGTACATGCTCGAAGCCTGCCTCTTTCAACCCAGTGAAGCTTTTCAGTCCGTCGGTGTATACGGTGGAACCTGGCGCCACGTTGTCCCTAAGGAAGGCCAAAAGAGTCTCGCTTCTGAAGTCCGGGATCACAGCCATGCGTGCGCGCCCGGTGGTGTTACGCCCCCGCTTCTCTACGGCAACCAGAACTAGCGCCGCTTTCCGTCCCTTGAGTTGGCGGCTGCCCTGCAAGCCAGCTTGGGTACCGCCAACCCATGTATCGTCCACTTCCACTTCGCCCCGCAGTGGTTCGCGGGTCAGATTGATCATAGCCCGCCGGAACTTGTGCAGCATCATCCAGGCTGTCTCGTAACGTGCCCAAGCAAGCTGGCGCTGCAGAAGCAACGCTGAGAGCCCGCGCTTATCGGTGGTCATTAGGTACGCCGCCCAAAACCAAACCCTCAGCGGCGTTTTCGTATTATGCAGGATCGTCCCGGCCGTCAGAGAAACTTGGTACCGACACCCTGCACACTGCCATCGTTTGAGGTTCGCTAATTCATAAGCTCGTCGTTGTCCACATCTCGGACACACGAAGCCATCCGGCCACCGGCAGGCGGCCAGATACTGTTGGCAAGCCTGTTCAGTGGCAAACTTCGATTGAAACTCCGGCAAGGTCTTTGGAAATCCTGGGCGAGGCACTCGTCCATACTACCTGTTGCGCTTTGCTGAAACAACCGGATAAGCAGAAGCTAGCTCAAGCCTGTTGAAAAACCCCCGGCCTAACCCTTGCCGAATGCGAGCAGCGGCGCTGCGAACGTGACCGTTCGCAGGGGCTCGCCCCCCTGTTTTTCCTCGGAAATTCGTAGAAAAGAACCAGAAGTCTTCGATTTTTCTCATTTTTCTCTTGACAGATGCCTAATCGATATGTGCGAGTAGTCATGCTCTCCCCGACCCAGCACCAGTCCTGGCTCTTCTATCTC
>Ga0187819_10001158_pt1 | contig 13617 bp, 17 predicted proteins | sample NC_wetland_sal_i_15_FD_132411 | JGI IMG/M metagenome (GOLD analysis project Ga0187819, IMG submission 132411) | Wetland sediment microbial communities from Neuse River Estuary, North Carolina, USA - SO4_4 | ecosystem: Environmental > Aquatic > Freshwater > Wetlands > Sediment | place: USA... | reverse complement strand
TAATGGCAGGGCCCGGAAGCGGATAGGGTGCGGCTGGTTCGGTCATGACGTCTTCCCTTGGTATGGAGTGGCCCGTCGCAGCGACATTCGGTGCCTGTTCAGAACCTATACCCGCACCGGTAAACTAGCAAATTTTTTCCGGAATCTGATAACCTTAAAAGATGGTGAGCTGGACCTTCCTGACCCCTCACGCCCGGGTTCTCCTGCTCGTCGCCCATGACCCCGGGGTGCGCCTGCGCGACATCGCGGCCAGCCTGAACATCACCGAACGCAGCGCCTTCGGCATCATCACGGACCTGACCCAGGCCGGCTACGTGGTGAAGGAAAAGGCCGGCCGCCGTAACCGCTACCACCTCCAGGCCCACCTCCTGCTGCCAGAACCGGACGGGCGGGAACGCACCATCGGCGAGATCCTGGACCTGCTGACCGACACCGACCGCGACCCAGCAAGGTGACAGCGGCGACCGGACCGGCAGCACAGGTCGGCTAGGTCCGGGACTCTCACCACCGCCCGTTCGGTCAAATAGGAATTCGGAGCGGCCAGGACTTGCGGGGATGGAGACGCCGCCGCGAGCTCACCTAGCGGTTGCCTCGTCTGACCCGAGCAGGCGCGGGCGGAGGTAACCGAGCGCGTGGCTGAGCAGCCGGGAGACCTGCAGCCGGGAGATGCCGAGATGCCCGCCGATCTGATCTTGGGTCATGCTTCCGTAAAGCGCATGAGCAGGATCCTCTGCTCGAGCGCCGGCAGTTCGGGCCAGTGCGTGGCGACGGCCTGCATATCGAGCACCTGCTCTATCCGCGGGTCCACTTAGTTCGGCGAGTTCCTGACGCGTCCAGCCCGCCGGGACCCGCCCGGTGCGCTCGCTCATCACGGTGCGTACTCTCGGTCACGACGGCGACGAGCCTCGTGCTGGCGGCTGGTCCTGGTAGACGCTCCGCTGCCGGGCGAGCGGCGGCGCCCTCGGCCATAACCGCCGCAGTGGTTACGGCGACGGCCCAGCGGGCCCCAGACCAGCAGCGACAGCAGCAGGCCGAAGACGCCGACCAGCATCACGATGACGCTGATGACGTGCCCATTCAGGCCGTGGATGAACGTTGCGGGGACAGCGAACCGCAAGATCGCCCCAGCCGCGACCAGAGTGATGCCGACGCCCGTGCTCATCACCTGCCGGTAGTCCGCGAGCTGGACGAGGCCGGGTCTGTTCACCGGCGCGCTGCCCGGTGGCCGACCCGGCGCCGACCGGTCGAGTAGATCACTGACCTGAGCGAGCGGCGCCGCGGCATCTGATCGGCGGGCACATGAAGGCCGACAGCCATCCATACGATGATGCCCATAACTGACTCCCTTGGACACCGGCGAAATGACGCGCGCGGCAGTCAGTCATGCTGGATGGATCGCGGAAGAAGAATAATCCTCCCGCGAGTTCACCATTTCTCCGGTCTGCGGCGTCCTAGCCTGCGCTGCTGCGTAAAAACGAAAAACTCCGGGCCCTGCCGTGCAGCCACGAATGTTTCGCGGGTGCAGCTGCCGGGGTCCGGAGCAACAACCCTTATATTACTACATCGACCTCAGCTCTTCAGCCGGCTCCTGGCCATGCCTATATCGCTGGACGCAGGACCAGACCAGGGGCGCACGGTGGCGGCTGACACGGAGTCTATGGATGCCCCTTGAGATCGCTGCGGATCTGGTCTGCGATCTCGTGGATCTTCCGCTCGGTCTGCTGCAGAGTGGCCTCGGCCTGCGAGGTCCGCGCGGCAGCTTGGCGCTCTCGCCAGGTAGGTTTATAGCTTGCTCGCTCGGCCCGTCTTGATCGCTTGAACCAGCCCACGATCCCGTCGCTCCTTCCGCATCGCGCTGTGGTGACATGCCCGATACCCGCCCTCGGCCAATCCATGCCAGACGTATGAGGGACGTGCACGGAGCAGGGGAGCTCGCGATACTCATGCCGCTTGGCTCACTTCTCAGCTAACCCCCGCCGCGCCAGCGCGGAAACAGCCAGAACCCGCAAGCCTCATCACCCAGACCGATCACGGACCACCCGCGCGGGCATCCGCGCCCGGGCAGGCGCCGCAGGCCGCCCAAGGCCCGCCTCGGACTCGGCCTCGCCGCACGAACCCGAATTAACCACCAAGATCCACCTGAGACACAAAAGAACCGGCTGAGCATACCTTCTGCTCACCCGGCCTCTTGAGAGTGATTACGCCGCAGGCAGTTCGACCTGCTGCCAGATGAACGGCTGGCTGCTAACGCCGACCCCGCCATGGCGGACGGCGGTCAGGTACTGGCCCGTGCCGACGTTCCTGAACGACCACGAATCGGGAGACGTACCAGGCGCCCATGTCCACAGCTGGTCGGCTGCGGCACCGCGCCAGTTCAGCGGCTCGAATGCGAGCCTGCCGCCCTGCTCGGTCAGCACCTGGTAGCCGCCGCGGCTGCGCTGGGCGAAGGCCAGCTCGGTGACTGCGCTGTTGTGCAGCTCGGTGAACTCCTGGTTGCGGGCGTACCCCTGGCCGGGCTGCGGCGAGCCCGCGGGCAGCTGCTCCAGCATCGGCGTGCGGCCGAAGTCGGCCAGCGCGTAGGGCTCGGCGTGCCGCCAGCGGGTGATGGTGGCGATCTCGGCTTCATGGCTGCGCGGGCCGGTCATCGGAGTCAGCCACTGATGGCCGTGATGGGTACTGCCGCTGACGGTGCCGGCGCTGGCGGTGCCGGCCGCCAGGCCGACGGTGGCCACGGTGGCCCCGGCGGCAGCCGCGGCGAATACCGCGTTCCTTACGATTGTGCGGGTTTTCATGCCCGCCTCCTTACTGTGCCCCTTGTGGGGGCTTACGGTGCCCCTTGTGGGGGATCAGGCTCCTGTGAGCCTGGCGGGGAATACAGTCGGGCTGCATTTCCCGCCAGGCCAGCAGTGACAATGCCGGCCCGCTCTTGTAGCCGGGCAACGTGGTGAGCGCTCTGTGGACCAGGGCAGTGCCAGGCTGAAAATTGGGGTCATCCTGCGCGTCGGTGTGGGCTCTGCGGCCGGTCTCCGGTGATCGAGGCAATTCAGGCCGGCGGAATCACGGCTTCCTGATGTATTAGCTCCGTGCGCATTTTACTTGGCCCCATGAATTTGACTGTACCAGGGGGCCGGTTATAAAGCGAATCGGCTGCCGTCCTCTTGAGTATTCCAGGGTTGCCGGGGATTTTCTTTCGGGAAGCATTCTCATCAACCCGTTGTTGTTCTCGTTAGTGCCGCGTTCCCACCCGAATACGCACGGGCGAGATAGAGCGGAAGATCGCGGTGAGGCTGATTTCGGTATCGCGTGAACGAAGTTCTCTGACCTGGCTTTCAGTGGTCGAGTAGCTAGCCGACCGTCTTGGTCCAGGTGAACGGGCGGCAGCGTTCGTTCCATCCGTCGATGAAGGTCTCGATCGGGTTCTAGGCCCTCACGCCTTGCGCCACGGATGGGGCGCGTATGCGACCGTCCATCCTGCCAAGATGGCGGCGCTGACATACGGGAGGAACTTGGAGGCGACCAGCGCCGTGCCCGTCGAGGTGTTCTCCACGATGGCCACTCGCACGCCCTGGGTGTCCCCGCGTGCGGCTGCCGTATCCGATTGCTCATTGTGCTGCCTGGCCGGCGACGTCGAGCCAGCCGAGCCGTTTTGACATCGCCTGCGCGCAGCTGACGACGGCGTGCACGTGTCCGGAGACCTCGGTGGCACGCCACAGCACCGACCATGGGTAGTAGGAAGCCGGTTCGGTGAGCGGCCGCCAGATGGTTCCAGGCAGCGCGGCGATGCAGGAGGAAGGCACACAGTACAGGCAGCGTCCCTGGGCGACCAGGACAGCGGCCGCGCGGATGCTCTCCACGGTCCCCCCGTACACAGCGGGGGTGAAACCGGCGGCCCGGCACATCTCGACGGTGAACTGATTGAACTCCGGGGCCTGTGCTTCTTCGGCGAGCAGCAGCGGCTCCTTGGCCAGGTCGGCAACCGGCACGCCCTCCAGCCCGGCGAACCGGTGACCGGAGGGCACCAGGACCCCGAGCGGGTCCTGGCGGAACAGCAGCGACGAGACTTGGGGCGGGGCGAGCTCGGCCCGGCCGATTCCGACGTCCAGGCGGCCGTCGACGAGCTGCTGGTACTGCTCGGGCACGCCGACCTCGACCTGATGGATGACCAGGTGGGGGTAGCGGGCCTGGACCTCGTGCAAGATCTGCGGCATCGAGTCATAGCTGGAGTCGATGATCCCGACGCGCAGCGGCGCGGAGGCGCCTATCGCGCGCCGTGCCACCGCCGCGGCGCGGTCCGCGTGCGCCAGGATCTGCCGCGCCTCGACCAGGAACACCGCCCCGGCGGCAGTCAGCGAGACGTGGTGCGTGCTGCGGTCGACGAGGCGGACGCCCAGCTCACGTTCGAGCCGCTGCACCTGCTGGCTCAGCGCCGACTGGACGATGTGCTCCCGCTCCGCTGCCCGGCCGAAGTGCAGCTCCTCGGCCAGCGTTACGAAATAGCGGAGCTGGCGCAGCTCCACACCCGCCGCCAAGTCCGTGTCCGGTCCATCGCTGTGCTCCTCGCAACTGCCCGCTGGATCGCGGGACTTGTATCACCGCAATCGGCAGCGATGAATCCGACTGAACGCCTACCCAGCCCGGGACAGGCAAACCCTGCGCCCAGCCTATTTCCGTTGACATTCCGCGCTGCCCGGGCTGGTGGGAACGCCTGATCGGAGGGCCGCTGGTGACCGGCTGCTGATCGGTTCTGGTGATAGGCCCTGCTCAGGTTGCTCCTTTCCGCAGCGCCGCTATCACGGTTGACTTGCCAATACCAATCGGCCGGACCCGGCGTCTCCACCACGATAAGGGGGCCTGCCATGATCCCCGCCCAGAACAGCGCCCTAGGCGCGCCCGCCATCAGCCCGAACGGCTCAGCGCCCCGCTGTGAGCACCTCGACGGGCTCCAGCCGGTCACACCCCTGTCGGCTCACTGCCGGGACTGCCAGGACCGCACGGACGGCCGGGTATCCCTCGTGGTCTGCCTGAGTTGCGGCTGGGTGGCGTGTTCGGATAACTCACCGAACCGGCACGCCAGGGCGCACTACGAGGAGACCGACCACCCGCTCGCCGCCGCCCTGGAGCCGGGATCACCATGGAGATGGTGCTACGTCCACCAGCGTCCCGTCTGAGTTGCCGGGCCCTGCTAGCTGATTCCGGCCGCACCAGCTACGGGCACCGACCCAGAGTTCATTGCCTCGCCGCGTAGCTGGAGTGCCGACGGGCCCTGCGCGGGGACCGTTTCCAGGGGGGCGGTCCAGGCCTCAGCCCGCTGTCAGGGTGATGCTCCAGGAACAATCCGAGTTGACTTCCAGGTGATAGGAACCTCCCTGGCGTTGAGGGTAGACCGTGGTGGTCTGGCTGCCACCGGAGCCGAGTTCATTAGCGATCGACTGGTCATCGTAGGACAAGCTCGCTGGGCTGCCGCTAACCATGTCCGCGATGAAGGTCCCCGTCCCCCCGAACCCAGAGCAGTCGTAGCTGTAGCTCGCGGTCACCGCCGAGCTGTTGACGATGAAAGGTGCCGAGTTCCGGATGTTGCTGCCGGAGAAGTTAATCAGCACACCCGAAGACGCGAAAGGCTGGCTAGTGTCAGCCGCAGTGGGCTGGGCGGTCACAGTGCCGGTCACGGCGGCTGCGGGAGCCGCCGCTGCGGTGACGGTCACGGTGGCTGCGGGAGCCGCGGCTGCCGTGACGGTCACGGTGGCTGCGGGAGCCGCGGCTGCGGTGACGGTTACGGTGGACGCCGGGGCGGGTTTGGAGCCAGTCGATACCGCAGCCCCGATCCCGACGCCAACGAACAGCAAAGCGAGGCCGGCGAGGCCGGCTATCGAGGCAAACAGGGTGTTGCGCGTTCCGTGGCGCCTCGGCGGGGGGGCTTGGCGGTCCTGAAGCAAGCCCAGGTCCGGCCGGTAATCTCCATCCGGCGGCCGAAGCGGTGGCTGCTGGCCAGGCCAGCCGGGTGGCTCCTGGTTCTGGGTCGCGGTCAAGCCCGCCAGTAGGCTCCCAGAGGTGCCGGATGGGGGCCCGTCGTAGCTCTCCTGGTCACTGTCCCGGACCAGGCTCGTCGGGCGCCCCACGGAGAAATAGCGTGCCTCGTGTAGCCGGAACGGATCATCAGACCAGCCCTGCAGGCCCCGGTCAGCCACAAGCCCGGTGTGGCACGGCAAGGTGGTGAGGTATCTCGCCAGATCGTGCTGGAATCAGTGCCGAGGCGGGGCAAACCTTGCCAGTCACGGCACTAGCTCGGCTGCGGTGTTTTGCAGGCGACTTTCGGGTTCACGCCGGTGTAGTTGAGCGGGCCCGCAAGGACCGTCACGATAATCGTGCCCGTCCGGGCGCAGTTCGGGTCAGAGCCGCTGTAGTAGTGACGTTGGCCACCGGCGATGGCGCCGATGACCAGCCAGATAAGGATTAGCATCGATCCGATACGCATGACTGCCTCCGACGGCATGTTCGCTGGGTAGCGCCCTGCGGACAGCAGACATTGCCACGATCCGTGAATGCGAGCAGCAGCGCTGGATATGCCGGCTGATCCGTTCAGCCGACATATATCTATTCACCAGTAAAGGCCATCCGCGAGCAGACGGAAATGAGCAATCCGGGCAAGGTTCATCACCATAGCCGATCACACCAGGGCAGGCGCCCGGTGCAGCCGCTATTCCTGGACCATAGCCAAGCGGCGATCGGCCTGAGTGATGATGTTCGCGGCTTCCGGCTGTTTCCCGCGACGGGGCGGCGGGGGTTAGCTGGGAGAGCCAGACGGCCAGGTATCGCGACGCGTAGACCCAGGCCAGGTCGACATCTCCGCCGCCGTGATCCGCGTCTTCGAACGCCTCGGTTGGGCCACCCGGGTGCGCTGGCCCACCACCGCCCGCCTCGACAGCCGCCGCCGCGGCCCCGGCCAGCCGGCTATCACCGCTGCCCGCCAGTAGCGACCGTATCCGGTGACGGCCATCGCCGGACCACCATCGATCACCGTTCCGTCCCCGGAGTTGCCCACCGCCCCACAGGGCTCCGTGTTCCTAGCCTGGCCGTAGCTTGCGCCAGCGTGCCTCGCACCAGGAGTAGACCCCGAAGGTCACCAGCCCGAGGGCGACGGCGACCAGCAGCCACGGACCCAGCGGTGTAGTGGCGAGCTTGCGCAGCGCTCCGTCCAGACCCTGAGCCTTGGCCGGGTCGAAGGTCGCCGCGGCGACGACGAGGAACACTCCGATGACGCCGAACACGATCCCGCGTGCGGTGGTCCCCGCCACGCCCAGGGCCTCGACGACCTTACGGGTACGCGAGCGCATCTGCGCCAGGCGCAGATGCTTGAGGAACGTCCTGCGCAGGCCGCCCACCGCCATGGCCAGGCCCGCCCCGGCCACGCCGAGACCGATCAGCAGGACAAGCCACCGGCCGCCGGCATGGCTCATGAGCCGTGCCGTCAGGTCCGTGGCCTGGCTGTTGCTCGAAGCCGGGCCACCGCGGCCAGACACGAAACTGACGACGCCTGCACACACGAAGGCGTAGACGATCCCGCGGGCCAGCGCCGCCAAGCGGTTGCCAGCGGCCCGCCCCCCTGGGCCTGCCTGCCCGTACGCCGCCTCGGCGAGCAGCCACAACGCCATGCCCGCGAAACCAACCGCGAGCAGCCACAACACGACCGCCCCGCCGGGCTGTGCGGCGATGGCGTGCAGCGCCCCACTGCGGTCGGCCTCCTTGCCTCCGGAGCCGAGCCCGATCTGCACCGCCAGCACGCCAATAAGTACATAGGTAACACCCCGCGCCACGAACCCTCCGCGGGCCAGCCACAGCAGCCAGCGACTGGACGCTGCCTGGCGCCCCGAGGCCCTGACACTGCGATTCGCGCTCTTCACCGACATGACCCGCACTCCAGCGTCTGTTCACCGCGGCATCCGGGCAGGTCGCCCGGCGGCCCACTACTCACGCAGGCCGCGCTAAGAAGCGATCCGCGTCCAGCATGAGCTTCCTTCTCGATCCGTCAGCCGGGCGGAGTCAGGTTTCACGGGAGAAATCTGCGCAACGGTTGGCGAACAGGTGCCGGTGCCCAGCACCGACCGCGGGCGGGACCTGTTCATTCACCGGTGCGCCCAACGGCGTGACCGGCTACGGCCGCTGCTGCGGCTGCGGCCACTGCCCCGGTTCGTCACCAGGTGGTAGGCCAGCAGCAGGACAGCCGCGCCCGCGATAGCGGTGAGCCAGGTGGACAGGTTGAAGAACCCGTGCAGGGTGACCACGTGGAACAGCTTTGTCGCCACCCAGCCGCCCAGCAGCGCGCCGACGACGCCGATCACGCACGTGATGACGAGGCCCTGTGACCTCCTGCCGGGGATTAGCATATTGGCGAGCAGGCCTGCGCCCAGCCCGAGAACGATCCATGCGATGATGCCCACAACCGACTCCTAGTGCTGCGATGAGCTAATGGCCGGTTTGGTGCCGGATCGCGGCCGAGGGGACTGGCCCCGCCGTGGCTTCGCGATACCTTGCCGTCTGACTTGTCACTTTCCAGTTAAGCCGGGGGATTCCAGCGGGGAAAGAGCCGGAAACCTCAAACGTCATCACCCAGGCAGATCACCCGCCATTCGTGCGGATTCTTGCCGCCTGGTGCGGATGCTCCGCGGCCGGGCTTCAGCTGCGGAAGGGTGTTACCACGGCTTGTTCGGCGCCTGGCTCGAGGCTGTGACAGGGCTGAGCCAAGGGCAACTGACCGAGCTGGATGCCTTGGAGTGCCCTGCCGTACGCGACGGGCGTGCGTTTCCTGCCGTCACCGCCATGGTGAGCGGTGACGGCAGGAAGGTCATGCTCCCCGGGTGACGCCCGTGCGGCCGGGGCCTAGCGTCAGCTGCCGTTCTTCTTAGCCGCTGCGCCGGGCTTGAGGGCGGTGTGCTCCGGGCCGACGCGCACCTTGATGCGCATGGCCTGTACCTCGGGTGCCTTCGGCACCATGATCTGCAGCACGCCGTCATGCGCCGAGGCCTCGATCTTGTCGGCCTCCACGTGGCTAGGCAGGGTGATCGAACGGCGGAAAGCGCCGTAGAACCTCTCGGTGCGGTGCATCTTCTCCTCCGCGGAATCGTGCGCGAAGTGCCGCTCGCCCTGGATGGTCAGCAGGCCGTCTTCGAAGGTGATCTCCACCTCGCTGGCCTTGACGCCCGGAAGCTCGGCCGTCACCAGATAGGCGTCCTTGCGTTCGGATATGTCGACCGCCGGCGCCCAGACCGCAGTGCCGGCATCGCTGTACGACTGCCCGCCGGGCCGCCAGCCGCGTGCCCGCGTCGTCCGCAGCAGCTCATCCTGTGCCGCGCGCAGGTCCTCGAACAGGTCCCAGCCTGTCATGACTGTCATGTCGTTCTCCCTTGCCTCTGGCCGGGCCAGCGACCCGGCGACCCGGAAGAACACCGCTCAGGTGAACACTATTCAGTTCCGAGCTACATCGTTCACATTACAGTGAACAATGTTCACAGTCAAGGCGGCTACCGGCGAGACGGCGTGATGACGGCGGTGGATCGCGACCCAGCCGATGACCTCGCCCTCGAAGCTCATCGACCCGCGATAGCCTGCGCGGCACGCAGATCCTTGAATGGTGCCAGCCGGTCATGACGGTCAGCGGTTATGCCTTTGCATCTGGCCCGGCCGGCGGCCCCGGCGACCCGCGAGAACGCCGCTCAAGTAAACGCTATTCAGTTCTGGGATACAGTGGAGACATTGCAGTGAACATCGTTTACGATCATACGGCCAGGCCGGAGGCAGGCATGGCGGGGCGGCAAACCGAAGACGCGGACACGCGCTCGCTCTGGTTCAACGGGCCGGACGACGGGGAGAGCCGCCGCCGCGCGCTCACACGCGGGCGTGTCGTCGCCGAGGCCCTCGCGGTCATCAGCACGGACGGCGCGCAGGCCCTCAGCATGCGCGCCCTCGCCCTCCGCCTCGGCGTAGTTCCCGGCGCGCTATACCGCCACGTCCGCAGCAAGGAACAACTCCACGATCTCATCCTCGACGCCGTGCTCGCCGAGGTCGACTGCCGGACCGACCCTGCTCTGCCCTGGATCGCGCAGGTCGCCATGCTCGCGCACCGGCTGCGGACGGTCCTAGAGAACCATCCCGGCATCGCCGCCCTGCTCAAGACCCGTGATCCCGTCAGCCCCGCATCCCTGGCCCTGGCCGAGGCATTCCTCGCGCTGCTGCACGCGGCCGGTCTGTCCGGCCGCCAGGCCGCCCTGGCCTTCCGCCTGATCTACGACTACACCCTCGGCTTCGCCCTCGCCGACCCCGCCTCACCCGCCGAGCAGCGGCTGCGCGACAGCGCGGCCAGACAGCAACTGCACGCATTCCTCCGCTCCCTGCCCGCCAGCAGCTTCCCCACGCTGGCCGCGCACGGCACCCACGCCTGGGCCGACGACCGCGACCAGCGCTTCACCTCCGGCCTCGACACTCTCCTCCGCGGCCTGCAGACAGCCCGGCGCTCACCCGGAGCCAGCCCCGAATCCTGACCACCGCCCGCCGGGAACGCCCGGCACTCATATTCACGCTGAACATGCGGTCGTCCCTGCCAACGAGCACCATTTAGCGCAGGGGTAAGGCGCCATGTGCCGCGCCCGGCACGTTCCGCGCCCGGGCAGCGGCCGGACCAGCGAGTGACGGGCCGTGCGGCACACCGGCCGTGGGCCGCCGGGCCGGGTAACCATCGGGGCACGGAGCGGCTGCGGCGCCGCCGTCGACCACGGCTGGGCCTGTCTTGCGCTGTTCGCGGCCTCTTCCACGCTGTGATATACGGCGAAGACATCGATCAGGCCGGTGGCTTCCAGAATCCGGCGCACCGGCTGCTGGGGGGCGGCCAGGAGCAGGTCACCGCCGCTTTGCCGGGTCCACTTCCGCACTCGCAGCAGCACCGACAGACCGATGTAGCCGATGCCCTCCAGACCCGACAGGTCCACGAGGACCGATGGCCCGCAGGCGGCCACGGCCGCGATCAGGTGGGACGCGACACAGGGGGCGTCGGCCAGGTTAAACTCCCCGCGCAAGGCGACGACGGCCTGACCGTCGAAGTCACGTATGGTGAGCTCCGCGTCGACCATGGGTTCACTCATGATCCGGCAGCCGGGCGGCAGTCCGGGCCCGGCGGCTAAAGTCCTGCATCACATGCCTCCGGTATCTTGGCGGCATCCGCAGATAGCGAACGCGGCTAGCTCGCGGCCGTTCCGTTGGCGGCGGGGCTGGCGGCGGCCTGCTCGCTGGCCAGGAACGAGCCGAGCTCGGCGATGGAGTTCATCAGCGGGGCGGGGAAGGCCGCGGTGGTGTTCTTGTCCACGCGTTACTACATCTTCCTCATCGCTATATACCGCCGCACATCCGGCAGCGATCTGACCGCCACCAGCCCCGCCGCCATTCCGGCGGCTGCCATGGCGATCGCCGTGACGTATCCGAGTGTCCGCATCACTTTCTCCTGCTCTTCAGCGGGTCCCGAGGCAGCGGCCCGCGACATTGACGTCCCCAATCCCGGAGCAGGCAGCGCGCTGCACGGGCGGCCTGGCTTACTACCTGCCTGCAGCGCCCCAGGACCGGCCCGGTCCGGCGGTCACGTGCATCGTCGTCGCCGCGCTCCGGGATCCGGGCCAGCGCGCCCTCATTGACGAGGACGGCACAGGCGACAGGCTCGGCCAGCGCCGGGTCGCCGCGAGTCAGCAGCGCCTGCCGGTACAGCCCGACGGCGTACCGGCGATAGGGGTCGGCGTCCCGGCTACGCGCCGGGCCGGCCGTCACCAGGGCACGAACCGCGCGGGTCTTACCCGATCCCAGCATCGAAAAGCTCCGAGTCTCTCGGCGGCGTCGCAGTAGGCAAGCGCCGTGAGCCACCGAGGTCCGGAGCGGTAACCCCACGTTACCACGGGCGAGATCACGAACATGATCATCGCTGCCTCGCAGAGCGGCCCGGGCTGGCCAGGACACGCTGCCGCCAGGGGGGCCGCACCGCCCAGCCAGGGAAGCGCCAGCTCTCCATCGTCAGGAACCTTCTACTTCTTATTCTAGAAAAATTTTGCTAGTTTCTCATTTCCGATATAAGCTGAGGACAGGCACCGGGAACTAGCCGCCGTCGGCGGCCAGCTACCCGGAGTCACCAGGGAACGGCCCAGGTCGCCAGCGACCCGGCCCCCCGCCCGTGAGGGAAGCCCTGCCATGACCGAACCAGCATCACCAGCAGGCACCACCAGCACTCTGCCGCCCCCATCAGCCAACGGCTCTGCCTCGCCCGCGCCGAAGGCGCCCCAGCCCGGACGGCTGCGCACCAGGATCAGCGGCATGCGCACCGCGCTGATCGCGGGCACCGCGGCCCTCGTCGTGGTGCTGATCTTCGTCATCCAGAACACGCACGCCGTCAACATCAGCTTCCTGGGCGCGCACCTGCACCTGTCGCTGGCCGTAGCGCTCTTGCTCGCCGCCGTCGCGGGCGCGCTGGTAATGGCCGCCGCGGGGACCGCGCGGATCACCCAGCTGCGGCGGATCATGCGCCGCAACCGGCGCCAGCCCCGCGCCGGGTAGGCAGCCCGGATAACCGCGGTCAGTAGATCCGGCCACCTCGCGCAGCACGGCCAGACAGCGGCGACACGCCGCGTCTCCCGCCGGAACCTCTCACGAGACACCGGCAACCCGCACGTCACCGACTTAAGGAGTCGATCATGGGCATCATCGCATGGATCATTCTCGGCCTAGGGGCAGGCTTGCTCGGCAATATGCTGATCCCCGGCAAACGATCACAGGGCCTCATCCTCACCTGCGTGATCGGCATCGCCGGCGCGCTGGGCGGCGGCTGGGCCGCCAGCCGGGTGTTGCACCTGCACACCCTGAACGGATTCTTCAACCTGTCCACCTGGCTCACCGCCATCGCCGGGTCCGCCGTCCTCCTGCTGGCCTTCCACCTGGCCACCGGACGATCCGGCCACCGGATGGCACACCGCTGAACAGGACGACCGGGACCTCGGCAGTGACGTGCGGGCCGTACGGACCGCCCTCGCTGCCGGGGTATCCTGCGGAAACGTGAGCCAGGCTGCTACTTCAGGAGCTGGCGGGCCATGACCACGCGCTGGATCTGGTTGGTGCCTTCGTAGATCTGGGTGATCTTCGCGTCGCGCATCATGCGCTCGACCGGGAAGTCGCTGACGTAGCCGTAGCCGCCGAGCAGCTGGACCGCATCGGTGGTCACCGACATCGCCACGTCGGAGGCCAGGCACTTGCACGCCGAGGAGAAGAACGTCAGGTCATCGACCTTCTCCCCGGTCATGGCGCGGTCTGACCTGGCCGCGGCGGCGTAGGTGAGCTGGCGGGCCGCCTCCAGCTTCATGGCCATGTCCGCGAGCATGAACTGCAGCCCCTGGAACTCAGCGATGGCGTGCCCGAACTGCTTGCGTTCCCTGACGTAGCCGAGGGCGTAGTCCAGCGCGCCCTGGGCGATCCCCAGGGCCTGGGCCGCGATCGTGATCCGGGTGTGGTCCAGCGTGCGCAGCGCGATCTTGAACCCCTCGCCCTCGGCGCCGACGAGCCGGGATTCCGGGATCGGGCAGTCGTCGAAGTACAGCTCCC
>Ga0187819_10001157_pt1 | contig 13621 bp, 12 predicted proteins | sample NC_wetland_sal_i_15_FD_132411 | JGI IMG/M metagenome (GOLD analysis project Ga0187819, IMG submission 132411) | Wetland sediment microbial communities from Neuse River Estuary, North Carolina, USA - SO4_4 | ecosystem: Environmental > Aquatic > Freshwater > Wetlands > Sediment | place: USA... | reverse complement strand
GAGGCGTGCGGGCCCGGTCCGTCGGGCGAGGCGTGCGGGCCCGGTCCGTCGGCCGTGCCCGCGTCCGCCGAGGTGTGCTGCGGGTACATGAACTTCTTCGGCACCCGCGCGAGCGCGGCGGCCTGGGGCGCCGCGCACCCGGAGATCACCGGCGAGATCCTGGGGCAGGCCGCCGCCCTGCGGCTGGGGGTTGACATCTTCGGGCGGTCGCTGGAGGGACGGAGCGATGGACCTGATCGTTGAAGACGCCGCCGTCATCACGATGGCGGGGGGCGCCGGAACGGCGGAGGCCCTGCTGGTCAGGGACGGGCGGATCGCCGCGGTGGGGCCGGCCGGGGCGGTGCGGGCGGCGGCCGCGCCGGGCGCGGCCGTGGTGCGGCTGGACGGGGCCACCGTCGTCCCCGGGTTGATCGACGCGCACTGCCACGTCGCCGACGTCGGCTACCTCGCGACGGCGGCGGATTGCAGCCAGCCGTCCGCGCCGGACATCCCGGCGATCCAGGCGCGGCTGCGGGACGTCGCCGACCGCACCCCGGAGGGCTCCTGGGTGACCGGGGCCGGGTACGTGGAGTACAAGCTGCGCGAGGGGCGGCACCCGACCCGGGCGGAGCTAGACCAGGCGGTGCCCGGCCGGCCGGCGGTGCTGTACCACACCTCGCTGCACGCGGCCGTGCTGAACACGGCGGCCCTGGCCGAGGCCGGGTTCGCCGACGGGCAGCCCGATCCGCCGGATGGCGCCTTCGGCCGGGACGCCCAGGGCCGGCTCGACGGCGTGGTGTTCGAGCGGCCCATGTTCGCGTTGTTCGAGCGGAACCTGCGGGAGGACATCACGAGGATGGGCGCCGCCGCGCGCGCCGGCCTGGTCGCGGCGGCCAGCCAGCGACTGGCCGCGTTCGGGTTGACCGCGGCGTGTGACGCGGACATGCGCAGCGACACCTACGCCGCGTACGCCGAGGCCGACGCGGCCGGCCTGCTCGGCATGCGGATCCGCGGGCTGGTCGTGCACGACCACGCGGACCGGGTCCCGGCCGGCCGGCCTTCGGACCGGCTGGCGACGGGGGCGGTCAAGATCTGGGCCGACGGCGGGATGAGCAGCCGCACCGCCGCGATCTTCGGCACCTACCCCGTCCCGCCGTACGGCTCGGGCATCCTGTACTTCTCCCCCGCCGAACTGACCGAGATGGTCCGCGACTTCGATGCCCGCGGCCTGCAGGTGTGCATCCACGCCCAGGGGGACCGGGCCATCGAGATCGTCCTGGACGCCTACGCCGCGGTCCTGGCGGGCGGCGCCGGCAACCCGCTCAGGCACCGTATCGAGCACGCCGGCGCGATGTACGCGCCGCTGGCCGACCGGGCCGCGGCCCTGGGGATCGTGATCGTCAGCCAGCCCGGGTTCATGTCGACCCTCGGGGACGGGTTCGCCGAGGCGTTCGGCGACCGGAGCGACGATCTCTACGCGTTCGCCTCCTGGCAGCGGGCGGGCCTGACCGTGGCGGGCTCCTCCGACGCCCCGGTCATCACCGCCGACCCGCGGCTCGGCCTCCGCGACGCCATCTTGCGCCGCACCGGCGCGGGACGGGTGCTCGGGCCCGGCGAGCGCCTGCCGGCCCGGGACGCGCTGGCCCTGTACACCACGCAGGCCGCCTTCGCCTCGCACCGCGAGCGCGAGACCGGCTCGCTGGAGGCCGGCAAGCTCGCGGACTTCGTGGTTCTCGAGGAGAACCCGCTCCGGGCGGAACCCGAGCGGATCGCGGACATCGGCGTCCTGGCCACCGTCCTCGGCGGGACACCCGTCTACCAGGCCACGAAGATGTGGCCCGACTGACCGTTTCCTGTATGTTCCTGTCCTTTTCTGACAGTTTCTGCCAGTCTTTACGCAAACTGTGAACCTTGTGACCTATCGCCCCGTCTTATTAACGAACGCAGGGCAGCCACTGTGGTACGTGACGGCAGGGGTCACACGGTCTGGTACGGCAGCGGCGGCTTTTACCAGAGGGGACCTCTATGCGATTCGGTACCAAAGCGGCCATCATGACCGCGTTCGCCGGACCGGCGATCGCGGCCTTGATGCTCACCGGAGCAGGGCCGGCTAACGCAGCCGTCACTACCACCACACACACCACCTCGGACTTCGGGTTCTGCAACCCGTTCTTCGAGCACCAGAACCAGTTCTTCTTCCAGCGGCAACAGTGGAACCTCAGCGGCGACAACACCGTCGTGGCCACCCTCAACGGCAGCACCATGACCTTCAACTACCCGGTGGACTTCACCCAGCGGGGAGGCTGCCTGGGCGGGACGCTGAGCGACCCGTTGTTCCCGACCTCGGGGCCGATCCACGGGTTCGTGTTCGGGAACCACGTCACGTTCTCGTTCAGGTACCCGCACGGCTCCAGCCAGGGCACCAGGACCTTCACCGGGACCATCGACCGGCACGGAGACGTGTCCGGGACGTGGTCCGAGACGGGCTCAGAGAACGGTACCGGCACCTGGTCGCTGGCCAGGGACGCCCACCGGGCCTGCCACCAGTTCTTCTGGTGGAACCCGAACCGGGCCTGCTTCCTCTTCTAGAAATACGACCGACAGCCGGGAGGCTGGCCCGCCTGACCGCGGCCAGCCTCCCGGTTGACTGTTTCCTGTCCATTCCTCTCGTTCCTACTGCTTTCTGCCAATTTCCTGGCCTGCAGGCAACCTTCAGATAGATCACACCGTCTGCTAAGTAGAAGCAGGGCTGTCGCTGATGCGCGTGACGGCAGGGGTCACGAGGCACAGGTACCGCAGCGGCGGCCTTTAGCAGAGGGGAACTCTATGAGATTCCGTACCAAAGCGGCGATCATGGCCGCCTTCGCCGGACCGGCGATCGCGGGCCTGATCCTCACGGGGGCAGGGCCGGCCAACGCGGCCGTCACCACCGCCAACACACCGCACGCCAGCTCGGACCCGTTCCTCGGGTTCTGCAGCCCATACAACCTCGAGCGGTGGGACCTCAGGGGGTACAACACCGTCGACGTCACGTTGGCCACCACGCCGTACACGTACGCGGTGCACTTCAACCAGCGGGGCAGCTGCCTGTCCGGCTGGCTGACCGACACGAACATCCCCAACGGCCCCCAGACCGGGCCGATCCACGGGTACGTGTTCAGGAACTACGTGAGGTTCTCGTTCACCTACACCTACACCGGCGAGACCCAGGGAACACGGACCTACACCGGAACCATCAGCCGCTGGGGCGGGGTCTCCGGAACCTGGTCTGATTCCACTGACAGCTCCAGCGGCACCTGGTCGCTGGCGCACGGGGTGCGGCGAGCGTGCCCGAGCTTCTTCCCGTGGTTCGGATTCTTCGAATTCGGCAATGGGTGCCCGGTCCCGTTCCCGTACTACTTCTACTACTGATCCGGCCTTAGGCCCGATGGCCCCGCGCGAGGTCGTACGACCCCGCGCGGGGCTCTTTTCGTGCCGGGGGTGGTACCACCGTCGTTCGGCTAAAAGGAAATAAGGGGTTACGGGGGGTAGCCGGCGTTGCGGCGTCCGGCGGGGGCGTGGCGGTGCTGCCGCGGAGCAGGTACGCCGACCTGAGCAGGTCCGGGTTGGCGCGCAGTTCGCTGGCCGGGCCGGAGAAGCGGATCCGGCCGCCCTCCATGATGTGCGCGTGGTTGGCCAGGCCCAGCGCCACGGTCGCGAACTGCTCGATCAGTAGCACCCCGGTGCCCGACTCGGCGACCGCCGCGATCACCGGGATCAGGCGGCCGACCACGACCGGCGCCAGGCCCAGGGACAGCTCGTCGATCAGCAGGTAGGCCGGCTGCGAGATCAGCGCCTGGGCCAAGACCACCATCTGCTGCTCGCCGCCGGACAGGGTCCTGGCCAGCGCGGCCAGGCGCTGGGCGAACTGGGGGAACAGCTCGAGGACGCGGGTCCGGCCGCGTTCCGCCTGCTCGCGGGACAACGCGTAGCTGGCCACGCGCAGGTTGTCCTCGACGGTCAGGTCGGGGAGCAGCCGGCGGCCTTCGGGGACGATCGCGACTCCCGCCTGCCTGATCCGCTCGGGGCGGCGGGCGGTGAGGTCGGCGTCGTCCAGGAGCACGGAGCCACTTTTGGGCTTGAGGACGCCGCCGACGGCCAGCACGAGGGTGGACTTGCCCGCGCCGTTCGGGCCGAGCAGGGCGGTCACCTGCCCGGCCGGTATCTCGAGGGATACGTCCCTGACCACGGGCCGCCCGCCGCGCTCGACGGTGAGGTCGCGCAGGAGCAGGGCGCTCATGCCACCCCCAGGTAGGCGCGGATCACGTCGTCGTCGCGGAGCACGGCGGCGGTCGGGCCGGAGGCGATCAGCTTGCCGAAGTCCAGCACGGCGGTGGTCTGGCAGCAGGCCGAGACCAGGCTCATGTCGTGGTCGACCAGGATCGCCAGCGCCCCGGTGTGCTCCGGGATACGCGTGATCACCTCGCCGAGGTGGCGGGTCTCCTCGTCGGGCAGCCCGGCGGCGGGCTCGTCGAGCAGCACCAGCCGGGGCCGGCCGACGACCGCGCGCGCCACCTCGACCAGCCGGCGCTGGCCCATGCCGAGGGTGCGGACCTTCGTGTCCGGTCCGGCGTCCAGGCCGGTGAACGAGATCGCGTCGAGCACGTCGCGGCGGCGCGCGCTGGCGCCCGCCCCGGAGTGCTCGTGCACCATCGCGACGTTGTCGAACACCGACAGTTCCTCGATCGCCTGCTCGGTCTGGAACGTCCGGCGCACCCCCCAGCGGGCGCGGCGGAAGTGGGCCATCGACAGCAGGTCTACCCCGAACGCGCGGACGGTGCCCCCGGCGGGCCTGACGAACCCGCTCAGCACGTTGAAGAACGTGGTCTTGCCCGCGCCGTTCGGCCCGATCAGCCCGCAGGTGCCCTGCTCGAACGTGAGGCTCAGGTCGTCGAGCGAGGTGACGCCGCCGTAGCGGACGGTCAGCCCGGTGACCTCGATCATCCTGTGTCACCCCGCAGTCGCATCAGGAGGCGGCCGAGGCGGGCCAGGTCCCTGGGCACCTGGTCGGCCAGCCCGGCCGGCGCGGTGGTCAGCACCTGCACGACGCCGAGCCCGAACAAGATGATCAGCCAGTCGGCGGATACGCCCCAGTTGTTGAGCAGGGCCGGGAGGAACTGGTAGAGCAGCGCCGCGACCACCGCGCCCCACAGGCTGTAGGCGCCGCCCATCAGCACCACGGCCAGCAGCGTGATCGAGTCCTGGGTCGGGAAGCCGATCGAGTACAGGTAGTGGACGGCGCCGGCCAGCACGCCGCCGGCCACGCCGGTGATGAACGAGGCCAGCGCGAACGCCCAGAGCTTGTACAGCCAGGTGTTGATCCCCGCGGCCAGCGCCGCGGGCTCGCTCTGCCTGATCGCCGCCCAGGCCCGCCCGGGCCGGGTCCGGATGTGCGCCAGCACCAGCAGGAACATCAGCACCGCGACGATCACCGAGTAGCGGAAGTAGGCGGGGTCGCCCGCCGCGACGCTGGGCCGGCGGATCGGCGGGATGTGGATCAGGCCGCCGTTATAGCCGAGGAAGCCGTGACCGCCGTTGGGGAAGTTCACCGTGGCGAGCACCACCGTGATCGCGCCCGCCAGCATCAGCGTGATCAGCGCCAGGTACAGGCCGCGCAGCCGGAGCGCGGGCAGCCCGATCAGCGTGCCCGCCACCATCGTGATCAGCCCGGCCTCGAGCAGGACCAGCGGGTAGGGCTGCGTGGTGGCGAACAGCAGCCGGGCGGCCACCCAGGCGCCGATGGCGAGCACGGCGACCTGGCCGAGGGAGACCAGGCCGACCCGGCCGACCAGGATTCCCAGCGCGAGCGCGACCATCGAGTAGATGGCGACCTGGGTCATCGCGTCGACGTAGTACAGGCTCAGGAACGCGGGGAACCCGAACAGCACGAACAGGACGAGGGCCGCGACGACGCCCCACCGGATCAGCTGCGTCCTATCGGCGCGCACCCTAGGACTCCTCGCGGGACTGCGCCAGGACCTGGTGCCGCGACAGCACCAGCAGGCCCACGGCGGCGATCACGAACGGGGTCATGTCGCGGTAGTTGGTCAGCGAGGTGATCGGGGTCAGCAGGTCGTGCAGGAGGCCGACGGCGATCGCGGCCGCGAACGCGAGCGCGATCGAGCGCAGCCGGGCGATCAGCACCGCGGCCAGCGACGAGATGACCAGGAAGGTGAGGGTCGTCGCGTCGAGCGCGACGAGGTCGGCCAGGAGCAGCCCCGCCACGCCGGCGAGCACGCCGCAGCCGAGCCAGGCCGCCGCCTCCACCCTCCTGACCGGCACGCCCAGGGTGGCCGTGATCTCGCGGTCGTTGGCCATCGCCCGCATCGCCGTGCCGAGCTTGGTGTACCGCAGGAACGCCCCCGTCGCCGCCGTGATGACCACGCCGGCCGCCAGCGCGATCACCTGCGTCCAGTTCACCTGGATCTGCCCGATCGAGAAACCGCCGTTGTCGGTGGGCAGCGTGATCGAGCGGGCCTCCCCGCCGCTGGTCGTCCAGAGCAGGTCCATCGCGCCGTACAGGATCAGGGTCAGCCCGATGGTGGCCACCGCCTTGATCAGCGGCCCCCGCGCGGCCAGGGCCGGGCCGAACACGACCCCGTACCCGAGGGTGACGGCCGCGGCGAAGGCCACGCAGACCAGCCAGCTGAGCCAGCCCGGCGCCCCGGCCTGCATCAGGGACCACGCGATCAGCGCGCCCATCGCACCGACCGCGCCGAACGCCAGGTAGAGCACGCCCGTGGCGCGGTACAGCACGACCAGCCCGACCCCGGACAGGGCATACACCCCGCCCAGGGCCAGGCCGCTGACGATAAACGGCTCGAAGTCCGACCAGGGCGGCACGAACCGACCCTACGACGCCGGTTCCAGCGCCGCCGTGCCGGCCGCGCTGCGGTACGCCGCGATCTGCGGGTCGACCGCCGAGATCAGCGTGCAGCCCTGGGCCGTCACCATCTTGCCGTTGTCCGGCGTGACCGTGGAGTCCTCGTTGTTCGGGATGTGCGTCGGGGAGCTACCGTAGCTCCACAGCTGGCACAGCATCCCGGTGCTGAAGTTGGACACCGCCTTGAACGCGGCGTTCACGCTCGCCACCGTGTAGGCGCCGGTGACCGACTCCAGCGCGTGCACCGCGATCTCGGCCTCGGTGAAGCCCATCTGGCTGAAGCTCCCGATGCCGCCGGAAACCGCCGAGCCGTACTGCTTGAGGATCGCCTCGTACAGGTTCATCGTCGGCGTGTTCGTGACGTCGGGCGGGAGCAGCTCCGCGTTGACGAAGAGCTTGTTGTTCCACTTGGGTCCCAGCGAGGTGGCCAGGAAGTCCGTGTTGCACGGCGTCGAGCAGCCCCACAGCTTGACGTGGTCCTCCAGGCCGAGCTTCTGCGCCGCCTGCAGGATGATCAGCGCCTCGGGCGGGGTGAAGTTGAGCACCACGGCGCCGTTCGGCCCGGCGTCGTCGACCTCCTTGATCGCCACCGAGTCGGCGTCGGAGATCGGCACGTTCTCGGTCAGCTGGACGATCGGCACGCCCGCGGCGGCGGCCAGGGCCGACGGGCCTGCGGCGATGTACCCGGTGCCCGGCACGTTCGACTGGTCGAAGACGATCTTGGATACGTGCTGTGAGAGCGCGTACTGCACGGCTCCGTCGGAGCTGTACCGCGGCCCCATGTTGACCGCGGCGCTGTTCGGCGTCCCGTAGCACTCGGGCGCGATCCCGGAGTCGATGATGTAGAACCCGAGCTTCTGCCAGTAACTGCTGTCCACCGAGCACTCGATGATGGAGGTGTTGCCGACGATGCCGACCACGTGATCGGTGTCTACCAGCTGCTTGGCGTCGGCCGCGATCTGGGCCGGGTTGGTCTGCTCGGTCTCGATGTAGAGCTTGATCGGGTGGCCGTTGATCCCGCCGTTGGCGTTCACGCAGGCGAAGTACGCGGCCGCCATGTTCGGGATGTCGGTGAACGAGGTGCCCGGCTGGTTGGTGGCGATGGCGCCCAGCGCGATCGGCGTACCCGTCGCCGCGACCCCGGGATTGGTCCCGCAGGACGACGTGCTCACCGTGGCTGGCGCGCTTGAGGCGCTCGAGGCGCTCGGCGGTGGGGTCGATGCGCTCGTGCTGCTGGAACTGCTCGAACTACTCGAGCTACTACATCCGGCGGCGCCTGTGCCGACGGCGAGGGCAGCCGCGGCCAGGACGACCATCGTGCGCGCCGACGGCGCGAATATTCCTCTGCTCATCTCTCCCCCTCAGGGCAGTGATTTCCGGTGCCTTAATTAACGGTCACTACGATCTTGATCGCGTCCTGTGGCCGCCTCATCGCGAATTCGAATGCCTCCGCCGCGCGCTCGAGCGGGAAATGATGCGAGAACAGCGCGGTGAGCGATGCGCTATGGGCCGATACCAGGCGCACCGCATTGCGGAAATCCTCGGCGGTGGCGCAGCTGGAGCCGATAACGTCAATTTCCTTTTCCGGGAAGGCACCGGGCCGCACCGCCGCGGTGCCCGAGGACATGCCGATGACGACCACCCGCCCGGCCGAACCGACCATCTCGATGGCCTGCGGCAGGACGCCGGGCTCGCCGCTGGTCTCGACGACCAGGACCGGGCCCTCGCCGCCGGTCCAGTCCCTGGCGGCCGCGAGGAGTTCGGCGGGAGGGGCCCAGGCCACGCGCTCGGCGCCGAGCCGCCTGGCCAGGTCCCTGCGGCCGGCCAGGGGATCGACGGACAGCACCCGCGCGCCCGCGTCCGTTGCGGCGAGCACCGTGGCCAGGCCGATGGGCCCGGCGCCGAACACCACGACCTGCTCCCCCGCCCGCAGCCGTCCGCGCGCCAGGGCGTGCACGACCACCGAGGCCGGCTCGACGAACGTCGTGCCATCGGGATCCAGGTCGCCGGCGGGGAAGACGGCTGACGCGGGCACCTCGAGCCGTTCGGCGAGGCCCCCGTCGAGGTGCACGCCGACCAGCCGGAATGACACGCACACGTTGGGCCGCCCGATCCGGCAGGGGTAGCAGGCGCCGCACGGGAGCAGCGGCCAGATCGCGACCCGCTCGCCCTTCCTGGCGGTGGAGGCGTCACCGGGGTCCTCGACCACCGCGGACACCTCGTGGCCCTGGATCCTCGGATAGAAGTCGCGCAGGCCGGAAAGCGCACCGACGTCACCGGAAAACAGGTGGAAGTCCGAGCCGCAGATACCGACCGCCTCCGGCCGCACGATAACGTTCCCGGCCCGGGCAGGTCCCGAATCGGGAACATCCTCGATCACCATGTCGCCAGGTGATCTGGTCACTGCGGCCAGCACTCACGGCCCCTTACTGGGCAGCCAAAAATCCCGCTCATTTCGCGCTTAGGCGGAGATTTCCATGAAAGGCGCAGCGGAACAATGACGCGATCCCCAAATCGGCCCGGTCGGTTCCTGAGCCAGACCACAAGCCCCGGGCGCCGGGCTAGCCGAGCCCGGCCTCGTCGCGGAGAATGGCGGCCCGGTCCGTGTACTCCCAGGTGAACCCGGGCTCGTCGCGCCCGAAGTGCCCGTAGGCCGCGGTTCGTTGGTATATGGGCCGGCGCAGGTCCAGGTTCCGGACCAGGGCGGCCGGGCGCAGGTCGAAGTGGTCGCGCACCAGGCCAACAAGAGCGCTGCGCGGCATCTTTTCCGTGCCGAACGTCTCGACGAGGAGCGACAGCGGCCTGGCCACCCCGATCGCGTAGGCCACCTGGACCTCGACCCGGTCGGCGAGCCCGGCCGCCACGATGTTCTTGGCCACGTGCCGGGCCGCGTAGGAGGCCGACCGGTCCACCTTGGTCGGGTCCTTGCCGGAGAAGGCGCCGCCGCCGTGCCTGGCGAACCCGCCGTAGGTGTCGACGATGATCTTGCGGCCGGTCAGCCCGGTGTCGCCCACCGGCCCGCCGATCACGAACCGCCCGGTCGGGTTGACGTAGAACTCCCCGCGCAGCGCGGCGGCGTCGTACAGGTCCGGCGGCAGCGCCTGCGTCACCACCTGCTCCCACAGCGCGTCGGGGAGCTTGGCCTCCACCCCGTCCTCGTGCTGGGTGGAGACGAGCACCTTCTCCACCCGCACCGGCCGGCCGGCCGCGTCGTAGCGGACCGTGACCTGCGTCTTGCCGTCCGGCCTCAGGTACGGCAGCAGCCCGTCCCGGCGGACCTGCGCGAGCCGGCGCGCCAGCTTGTGCGCCAGCACGATCGGCATCGGCATCAGCTCGGGTGTTTCGTTAGTCGCGTAGCCGAACATCATGCCCTGGTCGCCCGCGCCGACCGAATCGAACGGATCGGTGCTCCCCCGGTGGCGTGCGTCGTGCGACTCCGCCACCCCGCGCGCGATGTCGGGCGACTGCCTGTCCAGCGCCGTGATCACGCCGACGGCGTTGCCGTCGAACCCGAAGTCGCCGGTGTCGTACCCGATCTCGCAGATCACCTGGCGGGCGATCGCCGCGAAGTCGAGGACCGCGGCGGTGGTGATCTCGCCGGCCAGCACGACCAGGCCCGTGGTCAGCAGCGTCTCCACCGCCACCCGGGACCCGGCGTCCTGGGCCAGCGCGGCGTCCACGATCGCGTCGGAGATCTGGTCGGCCACCTTATCCGGGTGGCCCTCCGTCACCGATTCCGAGGTGAACAGGAACCCCTCCTCGGCGCCGCTCATGTCGTGCCGCCTCCCTCCAGTTCGGCCCGGACCGCGGCGGCCCCGGCCACCATGGCGCGCAGCTTCTGCCTGGCCACCTCCGGGGCCAGGTGCCGCAGCCCGCAATCCGGGTTGATCATGAGCCGGTCGGCCGGCACGTACTCCAGCGCGCGCCTGATCCGGGACGCGACCAGCTCGGCCGGCTCGACCTGCGGGGTCTTGACGTCGATCACCCCGAAGCCGAGCCACCTGTCCCATTCGTACTTCCGGATCAGCCGCAGGTCATCCAGGCCCTTGCGGGCGAACTCGAGGACGATCTGGTCCACGCGCGCCGCCTGGACCGCAGGGAACAGGAAGTCGTAGTGCCCCTCCCAGGACGGCCGCGCGTACCGGTTCCCGTAGCACACGTGCAGCGCCCAGGTCGCGGGCACGCCGTCGGTGACGATGTTGACCGCCTCCACCGCGAGCTCGACGTGCTCCGGGTACCCGGCCAGGAACGGCTCGTCGATCTGCAGCAGGTCGGCGCCCGCCGCGGCGAGCTCGCGGGCCTCGGCGTTCAGCCTGCGGGCGAGCGCGCGGACCAGGTCGCCGGGATCGGGGTAGGCGTCGTCGCGGATCCGGCGGGACAGCGAGAAGGGGCCGGTGAAGGAGAACTTGACCGGCCGGTCGGTGAGCTGGCGGGTGAACCGGAAGTCGTCGGCCAGGCCGAGGCCCGGGGCCGGCGCCGGGCCATCGGCGGGCGGCTCTGAACTATCGGCAAGCTCGGGCAGCTCGGGCAGCGGCCTGGTGACCTCGGCGTCGTAGTAGTCGAAGTAGTCGGTCTTGGCTCGCTGCGGGATGTGCACGCCGGGAATCCGCGCCAGGAAGTAGTCCACGTCGTTGTCCCGGCGCAGCTCGCCGTCGGAGACGATGTCGATCCCGGCCAGCTCCTGGTCCTTGACCGCCGCCTTGATGGCCACCTCGTGGATCTCGGCCAGGTGCTGCGCGCTGATCCGGCGCTGGTAGTACTCGGTCTTCAGCCGCTCCAGCCACTCCGGCACCGAGTACGAGCCCACCACGGTGGTCGGCAGCAGCACCATGGTCAGTCCCTGGCCTGCGCGGTGAGCGTGATGATGTTCGAACCGGGCCGCAGGCGGAACGGCGCGAACTCCACGCCGAACCCCCGGCGGCTCGCGACCAGCTGCAGCAGCGGCCCGTTGACCCAGTTGACCACCGAGCCGTCGTACTTGCCCGGGCCGTAGAACCCGGTGCGGTACTGCGGCCGGCCGGTCAGGAACAGGTCGTGGCACTGCACCCGGCCGTACGGGTGCAGCAGCGGCAGCGTCCCGGTGAAGCTGGCCAGCGCGCCGTTGCTGACGTGCATGCGGACGTCACCCTCGGTCTCGAGCAGCGGCCGCAGGATCTCGCCGGTCAGCGCGGGGCTGACCTGGTAGCGGTCCAGGCCCTCCAGCGGGGTGTACCGTTCCCGCAGCCGGAGCGCGTCCCACACCGCCTGCCAGAACGAGACCGCCTGGCCGGGGTCGGCGAACTGCGCGGGGGCGGATTCGCTGAGCAGCTCGGGCCCGATGCGCAGCAGCCGGTCGATGAGCGCCACCAGGCCGCCGCGGGGGGCGCCGAAGCGGTCGGCGATGAGGCCGGCGTCCTCCTCGGAAAGGAACGCCTGCGTCTCGACCTGGTAGGTGCGCCCGTGGAGGTGGGCCAGCTCGTCCGTGGGCAGGTTGTCGTACACGTTGGAGATGTAGACCAGGAAGGTCTTGCCGGTCAGGAAGCCGAGCGTGACCGCCGGGCGGGTCACCTCGACGACCAGCGCGCTGACCCGCTCGCCGTGGTGAGCGACGGCCTGGTGCGCCCGCTCCAGCACGTGGGCCGAGTAGTCCCCCATCAGGTACCGCAGCCTGCGGTAATAATCGCGCCCGTGCCGCTGGTCGAGCCGGACGAACTCGTCCAGCCAGGTGCGGGCCTGGTTCCCGTTCCCGACGCCGAGCTCGAGTACGTACAGCTCGTCGGGCAGCGCGCGGCGCGCGGCCAGGTCGTCCCAGAGCCGGAACAGCTCCAGGATGAGCTCGCTGGCCGCCTCGGTGTTCCGCGCGTCGCTCTCGCCGCCGGGCAGGGACTGCTCGTACTCGCGCCCGGTGGCCTGCTCCCAGACCGACAGCGCCTGCCAGTACAGCGCGTTGAACCGCCAGATGCAGCTGTCCCGCCCGGGCACCCAGGGCTCCAGGGCCAGCCCCGGCTGGTCGGACAGCGCCTGCTTGACCAGGCCGGCCAGGTCGTCCGGGGTGATGTCGCCGCAGCGGCGCAGGTCGACCGCGAGCTCGACGTCCGCGCCCCCGATCGGCCTGCTGACCACGGGGTCGCGGAAGTTGTTCCGGTACTGGATCCAGTCGCAGACCACCCGCAGGCGGGACAGGTCGGCGGGCGAGGCGCAGACCGCCTCGATGATCGGGCCGAGCGCCGACCGGGCCGCGGCGGACTCGCGCAGCTTCCTGACCGGCCGGAGGTCAACGTCCATCGTGGCCCACCCCGAGGCCGGCGCCGTCGAGGATGCCGGGGACGGCCTCCTCGTTCCCGGCGACCAGCAGGTGCACCCCGGCCACGCCCGGGATCTCGCGCACCTGCTCGACGATCTCGGCGGCCAGCCGGATCCCCTCCGCGGCCGTCCGGTCCGCCGGGAGCGCCCGCAGCCTGCGGTACACCTCGTCCGGCACGTACACCCCCGGCACGTTGTCGCGCAGGTGGTCCAGGGCCCGCAGCGACCTGACGGCGCCGACGCCGGCCAGGACGGCGCAGCGCCCGGGCAGCCCGAGGTCGCGGACCCGCGCCATCCACCGCGCGAACGCCGGGACGTCGAACACGAACTGCGTCTGCACGAACTGCGCCCCGGCCTCGACCTTCTTGGCGAGCCGGTCGGCGCGGAACTCCACGGGCGGGGCGAACGGGTTCTCGACCGCGCCGAGGAAGCACTCGG
>Ga0187819_10001155_pt1 | contig 13641 bp, 11 predicted proteins | sample NC_wetland_sal_i_15_FD_132411 | JGI IMG/M metagenome (GOLD analysis project Ga0187819, IMG submission 132411) | Wetland sediment microbial communities from Neuse River Estuary, North Carolina, USA - SO4_4 | ecosystem: Environmental > Aquatic > Freshwater > Wetlands > Sediment | place: USA... | reverse complement strand
CTGACGACGCTCTGCCTCGTGCGAATCGTATTTCCCGATGGGCTATAGTGTGTGCGCGGAGCCGTATCAAAAGCGCGCTCTCGAATCTCTGCGCGCCGACAAGCCTTTGCCGCGGAAGTTGCGAGACTAAAGTTTTTTCGGCGTGGAGATGCGCGTGTAAGAGCGCACGTAATAGTTTTGTAATGTAACCACGATCACCGCGAAGTGCTCTGCCGAGTACTTATCCTTCAAGCAACGAATCCTATGAAACCCAGTCCAGTAGAAACTCACCCCAAGGCGAGTCAAGCTCGCATTCTGCTTAGTTCGGTCTTCGGGCCTTATGCTCAGGACGACGAATTTGGCAGCCGATCCATCAATCCGATGGAGCTCTATCACAACCAGGTCACGCGCGCGCAAGGCAGCTTCTCGCTGCGCATGTTCCATCGCTCGTGGGGCATCATGATGATCCAGGAAAATATTTCGGCGCCGTGCAGCGTGCTCGATTTTCCCACCCGCGAAGCCTTTGCGCGGGAATTGACCGCGAACCACTACGACATCGTAGGCATTTCCGGAATCATCGTGAACGTGGGCAAGGTCCGCGAGATGTGCCGCATGGTGCGAAAACTGTCGCCGGATTCGACGATCATAGTGGGCGGACATGTAGCTGCCATTCCCGGCGTGGAGGCGATGATCGACGCCGACCACATCGTGCGCGGCGAAGGCATCTCCTGGATGCGCCGTTACCTGGGAGAAGACGAGAACGCGCCCATCCGCCATCCCGCTATTGTTTCCGGTCTGCGGACACGGATCATGGGAATGCTGCTCCCGGAGCGGAAGGGCGGCACGGCCGCCACCATCATTCCATCGGTCGGCTGCCCCATGGGGTGCAACTTCTGCACCACGTCGGCTTTTTTTGGCGGCAAAGGGAAGTTTGTCAATTTTTACGAGACCGGCGATGAACTGTTTGCGGTGATGTGCCAGATCGAAGCCGAACTCAAAGTCCATTCCTTCTTTGTGATGGACGAGAACTTCCTGCTGCACCGCACCCGTGCCATGCGCTTGCTGGAACTGATGAAGCAGGCGGGCAAGAGCTGGGAGCTTTCCGTCTTCGCGTCCGCCAATGCGATCAAGAAATACACCATGCTGGAACTGGTCGAACTCGGCGTTTCGTGGGTGTGGATGGGATTGGAGTCTCCCCACGCAGGCTATAGCAAGCTGCAGGGGAATAACGTTGGCGAACTCACCCGCGAACTGCGCGAACACGGCATACGAGTGCAGGGCTCGACTATCATCGGACTCGAGCACCACACGCCCGACAACATGGCCGAGGAAATCGAATCGGCCATCGCCTACCAGACCGACTTCCACCAGTTCATGCTCTACACGCCGGTTCCGGGCACGCCGCTTTATCAGGAAATGTCGGAACAGGGCCGTATGTTACCCGACGTTGACTTGGCCGATGTTCATGGCCAGTTTAAGTTCAACTTCAAGCACGCTGCCATCTCTCGCGAGGATTCCAAGCGCTTCCTGGATTGGGCCTTCTGGCGCGATTTCGAGCGCAACGGGCCCAGTCTTTATCGCATGTGCCGGACCGTGCTGCAGGGCTGGCAACGCTACAAGAACTACCCCGACCCCCGCGTCCGGGAGCGCTTTGAGCGAGAAGCAAAGAAGCTCAACAGCGCCTACAATGCGGCGCTTTGGGTGATGGAGCGGGAGTTCAAGAACGTGAATCGCACCGTGAGTGAACGGATCCACAAGTTGCGCCGCGAAGTCGAGAAGGAATCCCCGGTCGTGGCCCGCCTCACCGCCGCAGTGCTCGGGCCGATCTTGTTGTGGACCACACGGCGAGAAGAGAATCGGCTGGCCAAGGGACGCACCTATGAACCGCCGACGTTTCTTGAGCGCCGCAATTGGGTTCCGGCTGTCGAGACCCCTTAACTGAAAAGCCCCGCCCAAGCCGAGCCTGGACGGGGCACACTTAACAACTCCTGCCAAAATCACAATGTAGGTACCGGCCTGAGTTCTTTCCCTGGCTGCTTGGATGTATTCGACGACGGCGCCGCTTTACCTCGGCTGATCGCCGGGATTGCATCGCGCTGATGCGGCGGCACCAACGTCGTGCCTGCGATGTTGTGGAACGGCACCGTGGCTGCGAACGTGGGCAGGTTGTGGGCGCGAACCTGGGTCGCGGCTTCAAAACCGGAGGCGAGCTTGATCAAGGTAGGCTCGCTGAAGGCCGTCCCGAAGAAACTGATCCCCATGGGCGCCCCGAACACCATGGCCGCCGGCACTTGTACGATCGGATAACCTTCCGGCCCCGCCAGACCCGACGAACCAAAAATAAAGTGGTCGCCAAAGATCAAGTCGGTGGCCCACGCCGGGTTGTCGGTCGCGGTGACCACGGCGTCGAGATTGAACTGGCTGATCGCGGCGTCGATGCCATTCACCCCAAAGGCCTGGTCAGCGGCCAGCGCCTGGTTGTAGGTCATGCCGCCGAAGACCGGCTGTGGGTCGTCCGGTCCTGGTGCCAGCGTTGCAATTTGGTCCCAGATGTCCTGGCTAAAGAATGGCATCTCCGCATCGGCGTGGGCATTGTTGAAGGCGATGGCGTCGTTCAAAGTCTTGCCCGCCATGGGAACTCCGACGCGCGTGGCGAAATAAGCTTGCACGTCATTTCTGAAATCGAATTCCAGCACCTCGGTTTCGCCGGGGCCCCCGCCGCCGTTGGGAAATTGGAAGCCTGCGGCATCCAGGTCAATCACCGTCGCGCCAGCATCGGTAAGTGCCTTAAACGCTGCCTCGTACGCGTCTTGAATCGGCACCGGCGTAACGACAAAGGGGTCAAAGCCCAATAAGCCCAGGCGCGTCAGGCCCAGCCTTGCGCCCTTCAGACCGTTGGGATCCAGGAACTGGGTATAGTCGGTGGGAATATTGGTAGGACGAGTGAAGCGGCCCTGCCATCCCAGGGGTACGCCGCCCGTTGCCGGATCGCGGCCGTCGTAGGTGAGGCTCTGCACCACTCCAAGGGCAACCGCAGCGTCGGCGACGGTGCGGCCGTGCGGGCCAAACGTGTCCTGGACATGAGAGATCGGCACGATGCCGGCGCGGCTGGTGAGGCCCACCGTCGGCTTGATGCCCACTACACCGCTGACATTCGCAGGACATACGATGCTGCCATCGGTCTCCGTCCCAAATGAAACCGCAGTGAAGTTGGACGACACGGCGGCGGCTGAGCCGGAACTGGAGCCGCAGGGATTGCGATCGATGCCATAGGGATTGTTGGTCTGCCCGCCCCAGCCCGACCATCCGCTGACCGATTCAAAGGAGCGCCAGTTGGCCCACTCTGAAAGGTTTGTCTTTCCCAGAATCACCGCGCCACCCGCGCGAAGTTTGGCGGCAACCGTGGAGTCCCGAAGTGCCGGCGTCCCGAGCAGCGCGAACGAGCCGGCGGTGGTCTGCATCATGTCGCCGGTGTCGACGTTGCCTTTGAGGAGCACCGGAATTCCGTGCAAGGGGCTGAGCACGATGCCGCGCTTCCGCAGTTTGTCGGCGTTGCGGGCCATTTCCAGCGCGTCCGGGTTCAGTTCGATCACCGCGTTGACTCCCGGACCATTCTGATCGAGCGCGATGATACGGGCGATGTACTCCCTGGTCAGCTGCTCTGAGGTGAGTTTGCCGGAGGCCATCTCCGCCTGGAGTTGGGCAACCGTTGCTTCATTGTGCTGTGTGGGGACGTCGTGGGACTCGCTGTAGGCCGCCGAAACTGGAAGCGCCAGCAAGGCTGAAACAAGCAGAATACGAACCGCTTGGGTCTTCATAATATTGTTCCTCCTGGGAACTTCGGCCGGATTGTGCGGGAAATCTTGCTACTCCGGGGATGGCTTGTCAAGAAGGACGGGGCTTCAAATGTCACCACGATGTAAATACTTTGCGGGGCAGGTAGCCGACATTCTCGGCGATTGCTTGCGACCCAATCGCGGCATCGCGAAGGCGATGCCCCTGACACGAAACTGGTGTGTCGGGTAACCCGTAAGTAACCATCGAGAGCAGCCCAGTTACTCTTACCAAAATGCCATCCCTTCCACGAGATGGGCCATACTCCCCAACGCGTCTCTGACTTATCGTGGTCTTACGACCAGCTAATTGGGGACCCCCATGAAATTCCTCTTCTCGATTCTTTTACTGAGCGCCGCTATGCAGGCACAGAGTTTTATGTCGAACAGAGATTCCACGCTTCCCGACGCCCCCAGCCAACCACGTTTCTGGACGGCCGAGACCAAAGTGAACGTCGGCATCTTCGCCGGACTGGTCGCCGCCGACGCCATCACCACGCAGCGCGGCCTCAACCAGGGCCTCCGCGAAGTCAACCCCATCATGCGTCCCTTCGTGACCCGCGGAGCCGCCGGGCAAGCTGCCGGATCGGCTTTAGGTTTTGGCGCGGGAGTGGGGATGGCGTACCTGTTGCATCGGACCCACCACTACAAAGCGGAACGCTTTACGATGCGCCTGTTGATCGCCGGAGAAGGCGGGTTCGTTGCCAGCAACATCGCGGCAATTCGCTGATTCCGCGGGCAGCCCTGCCGTCACGTTATAATTTGATTCTGGAAGGCGAAAGATTCTTCGACCATTCGGAGAATTCCCGCGCGCTTCCACGAATCTTTATACCGTAAGGAGTCCGCATGGCGATTCAGAAGACGGAAAAAATCTGGCACAACGGCAAGTTCATCGCCTGGGACGACGCTACCCTCCACGTGATGGCGCACGTTGTGCATTACGGCTCTTCGGTGTTTGAAGGCATTCGCTGTTACGCGCTGTCCACCGGCCCCGCCATTTTCCGCGCTGCCGAGCACATGCAGCGCCTCATCGACTCCGCCCGTATTTACCGTATTGACGTTCCCTTCACCCGCGATGAGATCGTGCGGGCCATGACCGAACTGGTGCAACGCAACGGCGTGTGGCCGTGCTACATCCGCCCCATCGTTCTGCGCGGATACGGCGACGCTGGCGTCACCCCCGTCAACTGTCCCGTCGAGGTCTACATCGTGAATTATCCGTGGGGAAAGTATTTGGGAACGGACACAAATGAGGGCGTCGATGTTTGTATTTCCTCGTGGACGCGGCTGGCGCCTAACACTCTGCCCGCGATGGCGAAGGCGGGCGCGAATTACATGAACTCGCAACTCATCAAGATGGAAGCCATGGTCAACGGCTACGCCGAAGGCATTGCGCTCGATGTGAACGGCTTCGTCAGCGAAGGCTCGGGCGAGAATCTGTTTGTCGTGCGCAACGGCACGCTGCACACGGCTCCGCTGGGCAGCTCGGTACTGGCCGGCATCACGCGTGACTCGGTGTTGCAGATCGCGCGCGACCTCGGCATCCAGATCGTGGAGCAGCAGATTCCACGCGAATCTCTCTACATCGCCGACGAAGTTTTCTTCACCGGCACCGCCGCCGAAATCACGCCCATTCGTTCGGTCGATAAAATCACCGTGGGCACCGGCAAGATCGGCCCCATGACAAAATCTCTGCAAACGGAGTTTTACGGCATCGTCCGAGGCGAGAAGAAGGACCGCTATGGCTGGCTGACGCCGGTTCCGGTGGGCGCGAAGGTGACGGTGAGCGTGTAGGCGGTATGACGTGAGACCGTATGTGTTACTGGTACTCGGAGCAGTGTGGTTGATCGTTGCCATCGTGCTCTACAAAACGAGCTTTGCATTTACTGTGTTCAAGCAGGGCGGACATGTTTCAGTTCTATTGTTCCGCGTTCTGCCCTGGTTGATTCCGCATGTGATCTTTTTGGGTTGGGTTGTACCTGTCCTGCTCGGTTCATGGTTGCTGTGGAAAAAGTAACACTTCAACAAGCCGCTATCGGATCGAGTTTGCGCTTCCTATTTTCTTGCACTATAGTAGAGCGCGCCTGACCGCAGGCGACGTTGTTCTTTCGTCTGCTTTTCTCGTCAATCCCCAGCCCGAAGGAGAAATGTTATGTCCGCTCCCACTCCCGAATTTGCGCTGGGCTATCGCGCGCTGATGCTCGATGGTCTGGCTGGAGAAGTTGAAATTACCAAGAGAGTTTTCGCTGCCGTCCCCGAGGGAAAAAAGGACTACCGGCCCGACCCCAACGCCCGTACCGCCTGGGAACTGGCCTGGCACCTGGCGAACAGCGATGTGCAGTTTCTGGACGCGATCGCCGATATGAAGTTCACCATGCCCCCTCCGCAGCCAACCGACAAGCCGCAGACGGTGGCGGAATTGGTGGCATGGTACGACCGGCACATGAAGCGCGGCGCGGAACGGGTTCGCGCTCTGTCGGGAGAACAACTGTCGACGCCGGTCCAGTTTTTCACCTTCAATTTCCCGGCGGCGTTCTATCTGGGATTCCTGAACAATCACAGCATCCATCATCGGGGCGAGTTAGCCACGTACCTGCGTCCGATGGGGTCGAAGGTGCCGTCGATTTACGGCGGCAGTTACGACGAGCCGATGCAGGAAGCGGCCTGAAGCCGAGACCGGCGCTCAAGATTTACCCGATCCCCGCGCCACCCATGGAGCCGCCCTGCGGGGCGGCTTTTTCATGGTCCAAGAACCTGCCAGCGGCCAGCCAATGGTCCCGTTACTTCCGTCATCTCGTGCGCGGCGGCGGTACGCGTCATGATAGGCAAGGTACTGGAGTCTTGCCCGCATGACTATCGACGACTTGCTGCGCATTGCCATGGAGCGCCGCGCTTCCGACTTGCACTTGAAGGTCGGGAACTATCCTCACCTCCGCATTGACGGCGATCTGCTGCCGCTGACCGACCAGGCGCGTGTGTCCGCCGAAGACATGTTGAACATGGCGTTCAGCATGATGTCGGCCCGGCAAAAGCAAAAATTCAAAGAGACCACGGAAATCGATATGGCCTACGGCGTCGCCGGTCTGGGACGCTTCCGTGTGAACGTGTTTCAGCAGCGCGGCAACGTGGGATTGGTGCTGCGCGTGATTCCCACCAAGATCCGCGCGCTCGACGAACTGTTTCTGCCGAAAGTGGTGGAGCAGATCTGCGACATGCCGCGCGGCCTGGTGCTGGTGACCGGGGTGACCGGCTCGGGCAAATCGACGACGCTGGCCGCCATGGTCGACCGCATTAACTCTTCGCGCGCCGAACACATCATCACCATCGAAGACCCCATCGAATTTCTGCACCGCGACAAGAAAGGCTACGTGAACCAGCGCGAGGTGGAAGTCGATACGCCCACGTTCTCGGCGGCGTTGCGCGCTTCTCTCCGTCAGGATCCGGACGTGATTCTGGTGGGCGAAATGCGCGATCTGGAAACGATCGGGACGGCGCTGCACGCGGCCGAAACCGGTCACATGGTTTTCTCCACGCTGCATACGCTGGATGCGGTGGAAAGCATCAACCGCATCATCGCCATTTTTCCGCCGCCGGAGCAGAAACAAATCCGGTTGCAGTTGGCGGCGGTCTTACGTGCCATCGTCAGCCAGCGCCTGGTGCGCCGCTCCGACGCCGAGGGCCGGGTGCCCGCGGTCGAAGTGATGGTGACAACCGCCTACATCCGGGAATGCATTCTGGTGCCCGAGAAGACCCGCGCCATCCGCGACGCGATTTCCGCGGGCACCTCGCAGTACGGCATGCAGACCTTCGACCAGTCGCTCTGGGATCTGTTCCAGGCCGGCCTCGTGAGTTACGATACGGCGCTGGAGAGCGCCTCGAACGCCGATGAATTCAAGCTGCGGATGCAGGGCATTGCGTCCACGGCCGACATCTCGCGGAATGCGATGCAAACGACGGGCTTCGGACGCTGAAGGTTGGCGGCAAGATTGGGTTTGTCCTGCTGAACCGGTTGCTTCTGAACTTTGTTCTGAACTTTGTTCTGAACTTTGTTCCTCCTGAAACTTGGGCGCGCTTCGGCGCGCCCTTTTTTTCGGCCGGTTGAACCCCGCCATGCGCGCGGAAGGTGGAGGATGTGCAGAGGCTTGCGCAGTTTAGCGTGGCGGTGTGCAACCGTTTGCATGTCGGCGCGAAATTCATTAGCCGACACCGGTTTCGCTTGACTCCAGTTGTGGAGACGAGCTAACCTCTCCGCACTTCCCCGAAGCTGCGGAGAAAATCCCCAGTCCGATCCTTTAGTGAACAGGAAACTCTCGATGAAAACTTCTCAGATCTGTGCGTGCGTCTTGCTGCTGGTGTTGGGTTCGGCGATGGCTTTTGCCGACGGGATCAACGACCCAAAAATCATTATTCAAAGCGCCAGTGGCACCAGCGGTCCGGTGGGACCCTGCACCGTGGGATGTGTCAAAGGCTTGAATTTTACATTTGGCGTACCTGCGGGCGGGACCGGCAAGGTATTTTTCACGAATGAGAGCGGCGTGAACTGGACTTCGCTGACGCTCGTTGAACAAGGACACCAGATTCCAGCTATCGACATCAATTGCCACTCGAGCCTGTTTATGAGCTGCACGGCAAGGGATCTGAAGAACGGGAATGTGGCGATCGTGCTGTCGGGCATCAAAGGCGGCGTCAATCCAGACAATCCAGACAGAGGGATTGGGAACGGGCAGAGCTTCTTCATTGGTTTCTCGTGCCTGAATGGCTGCTGGCCGGGCGGGTTGGACTTTGGCGGGCATGCGAATACGACCACTGTCCCTGAGCCGGGCACGATCGCGTTGATGGTGACGGGATTGGGCACCTTGATTTCCCGCCGCAAGCTGTGGAGGAACCGCGGGAAGGCTTAGCGATTCTTTTTCGTAAACTGGTTCACCAATTGTGAAAACTGCGGCAGGGCCTGGAGCTTCTGCAACTCGGGATCGTTCCAGGCCTCTTGCGCAGAGTACCCCTTCTCCAGCGCCAACCGCAGCGCCTTCAACGCTTCTTCGGGCTTGCCGATCAGGGTCTTCACCTGGGCTTCGGAATACATCAGATAGATGTCGTCGGGACTGATGGCGCGGGCTTGCTGGATGTACTGCTGGGCGTTCGACGCATCGCCCTTCTTGGCATAGTAGAGCGCCAGGTCGCCCATGGTTCCGGCTGAGCGCGGATTGACCTGCAATTGCTGAAAGGCAAGTGCAATCGCTTTGTCATAGGCCGCGGCCGCTTGCTCGGAGTGCCCCGACCACCGCTGCGCATCCCCCAGATTGCCGAACAGTTCCTCGTTGTTGGGCGTCATCTCGGTTGCCTTCTGGTACATCGCGACCGACTCGTCGTAGCGCTTCAGCCAGAAGTATGCGGTTCCAAGATTGGAATACGTCGGAGAGTCGGGTGAGATCGACAGCGCCTTCTGGTAATGAGGGATCGCCTCATTCCACTTGCCTTCGCGCAGATAGACCGAGCCCACGTCTCCGTAGCCCATGGGATTTTCGGGGGCGAGTTCGGTGACCTTCTGAAATTCCAGAAGCGCTTTGGCGTTGTCGCCAAACTCAAAGTAGGCCTTGCCCAGGGCAATGTGATTCAGCCAATTGTAGGAGTTGGCGTCGACCGCTTTTTGGTAGCTGGCAATGGCTTCGTTACTTTGACCGCTGGCCTTGTAGGCGTCGCCCAGATTTCGATACGCTTCCTCGGAGTTCGGCGCCAATTCCAACGCCCGCTTCAATTCGGTCACTGCCTGGGTGTACTTCCCGGTGGCGGAATAGACGCTGCCCAGCGAGAGATGAACTTCCGGCAGGTTGTTCGAGAGCCGCTCCGCCTGTTGCGCCGACAGAGTGGCTTTCTGCGCCCAGATACTCTCTTTGCTCGCACTGTACATGCGCAGGCTGGAGTCGGCTAGTCCCGTGTAGGCCAGCGCGAAGTTGGGATCCTTGTCGATGGCCTGTTCGAACAGCGCCACGGCGGGCCGGATTCCGTCCACATCGTGACTGTTGCGCAGCACGTTCCGCCCCTGCAGATAGAGGTCGTAGGCCTTCACGTTTTCCGTGGGATGAGCGCCAACGCGCGCTTGCTCTTCGCCGGTCGGCTTGAGCGCAAGGGCGGTGGCTACGGTTGCGTAAATCTGGTCTTCGAGTACGAGCACATCGCCCGCGGTTCCCGGGAATTCCTGGCTCCAAACGCGCTTGCCGGTGGTGGCATCGTCGAGGCTGAGCGTGACGCGCAGCCGCTCGCTGTTGCCCTGCACCATCCCCTGCAACACCAGGTTGACGCCCAATTCGCGCGCCAGCCGGGAGAGCGGCAAATCTTTGTCTTTATTCCTGGCCACCGCTTTCTCCACCGCGTCCGAAGAGGCCAGGTGGACTTCCTTCAACTGAAACAGCTTGGCCGCCAGAGCTTCCGCAATGCCGTCGGCCACGTAGCCGAGGGCCTTCTCGTCCCCAACCTGTTTCAAGGGCAGGATCGCGACGTACTTTCCCTTTTGGAGTGAGGGGATGCCTTGCGCCATCTCGCCAGCCGGCGTTCCGATGCGCCGCAGCAGCGTGCGTCCGGCAAAAGTTGCCAGAACGACCACCAGCACGGCGCTCGCAATCCACATCCAACTCTTGCCCGGAAGATCGAGGCTGAAGCGCGACCGATGCACGACCGGATGCGCAATCATCTTCGACAGCATTTCGGGGCTGATGTCGGGGTTGGCCTCCCAGATTGTCAATTGCTGTAACAGTTCGACGGCGGAGTGGTAGCGGTTGGCCGGCTCGCGCTCCAGGCAGCGGCCGACAATCGCGCTCAGCGATCTGGGAACGGAGGCGTCGACGTCGGAAGCGGAGCGCGCCTCTTCGCGCGTACGCTTCATGAGGCTGGCGATGGCCGTGTCGGCTCCGTAGGGAGCTTTTCCCGTAAGCAGTTCGTAGAAGATCAGGCCGACGCTGAAAATGTCGGAGCGTTGGTCCAGCGTGCTGCCCAGGGCTTGCTCGGGCGACATGTATTCGAGCGTGCCGACGATCGCGCCGGTCTGGGTTAGCCCGGTTTCGCCGAGCGAGCGCGCCAGGCCGAAGTCCATCACCACGATGCGGCCGTGCCGGTCGCGCATGATGTTCTGAGGCTTCAGGTCGCGATGGATTACGCCTTCGGAATGGGCGGTATCGAGCGCGCGGCAGACCTGCTCCACCACCGCGATCGCTTCCTTGGGCGAGAACTTGCCGGCGCGGCGCAAGAGGGTGCGCAGGTCCTCGCCGTCGACGTATTCCATGCTGATAAAGCGGATGCCGTCGGCCTCGCCCAGGTCGTAGATGCGGACCACGTTCTTGTGCGTGATGTTGCGCGCGAGAATGAGCTCCTGCTTGAAGCGCTGCAGAATCGCGGGATCGGTCGCCAGTTCGGGACGGATCACCTTGAGCGCGATCAGGCGGTCGAGTTCGCGGTCGCGCGCCTTGTAGACCGCGCCCATGCCGCCCTGCCCCAGCACACCCAGAATTTCGTAACGTCCGCCGAAAAGCACGCCCGGCCGCAGACTCAGAAAGGCGGAAACGCCCCCTGCCGCGGGTATCGAAGACGGGTAAGGCATGGCTGGCGTCTCGCCCGGAATCGCGGTTCCATGGGGCAAGGTGGGAGCGTCTGAGAGCGGTGCGTTGGAAAGCGGCGGAGGCGTCAGGGCCGCGGCGCCAACCTCATCTTCGGGCAAGCCAGTGCCCGGCATCGTTGGGCTGTCGGAATCGTTGCGGCGGTGATCGTGGTCGCGCTCTGGCATGCGATGGCCCGGCTTCGGAGTGCCAGTGAGGGAGCGCGCCCCGTCCCGCGACAGAGGCAGCGTTCGCCCCGGGTTGCCGAGGGGAAGTCGAGAACTCAGCACTCCGATACGCACTGCAGTATACCCCGGAACGTTCTTCGGGGATTTGCGGGGAAATACGGAGAAACTCCAGAGACATAGTGTTTCTGGGGCTTCGAACGTTTCTGCAAGGCCGACCCCAGTGATGCGGGCCTGGGCTATAATGCTGCCGGCCAGCATTTCTCACGTGGGGTGGGAATATGGGACTGTATTCGCATTACGACGGCGCGCATAACCATCCGGTGAACCGCGCCCTGCATATGATTGCCATTCCCGTCGGTTTCTCCTCTTTGATCGTGGTCTGGTGGCACTGGATGGTGGCGCTGCTGCTGATCCCGGCGGCGTTTGCGCTGGCCTGGCTAGGCCATCTGATCGAGGGGAACAAGCCGGCGTTTCTCACCAACCCTGCCCACGTCTTTGTCGCGCCTGTGTGGATGGCGCGCAAGATCTTCGGGAGAAGATCTTCGGGATGAATCCGAAGAAGACGGTGCCGTAGCTCTCCGCATCCCAAGCCAACCGGTCGGTACCCACATTTCGCTGATTCCCCTTCCTCATGCTTAAATGACCAGTTGGGCGCCAAGTTCTGCGCCATTCCCGCGCACGGCATCCCACGTCGGACAACCATGATTCACCACGGAGACACGGAGGCACGGAGCAAACTTCTTCATGAAGAGCTCACTGAAAGAATCATTGGGGCCGCCATCGAAGTACATCGCGCGCTTGGTCCGGGCCTGCTCGAATCTGCCTACGAAGAGTGCCTGTACCGCGAGCTGGATTTGCGTGAACTGGCCTTTCGGCGCCAAGTCTCCGTGGTGAAATCATAATTGGCTCGGATGAAGAACTTGACTATTTGGAGGATCTTTGGACTTTCAGCTGAACGACGAGCAACTGCACCTGAAAAAGACGGTGCGCGAGTTTGCCGAACGCGAGATTGCCCCGAACGTCATGAGGTGGGATGAAGCCGGCGAATTTCCGCTGGCCACCATCAAGGAACTCGGAAAACTCGGCCTGATGGGCATGATCTTCCCGCCTGAATACGGGGGCGCGGGCATGGGCTACATCGAGTACGTCACGGCCATCGCGGAACTCTCGCGCGTGGACGGCTCGGTGGGCATCATCGTAGCGGCGCACACGTCGCTGTGTTCGAATCACATTTTTCTCGCGGGCAATGAAGCGCAGAAGAAGAAGTATGTGTCGAAGCTGGCGACGGGCGAGTTCATCGGCGCCTGGGGACTGACTGAGCCTTCGGCGGGATCGGATGCAGGCAGCGCGCGCATGGCGGCGGCGCGCGCCAAGGGCGGATGGGTGCTCAACGGCACTAAGACTTTCATTACCAACGGCCACTATGCCGACGTGTTGGTGGTGCTCGCGGTGACCGATCGCGCGGCGCACACGCACGGCCTTTCGGCGTTCGTGGTCGAGAAAGATACCAAGGGGTTCCGCGCGGGGAAAAAAGAAAACAAACTAGGCCTTCGCGCCAGCGACACGGCGGAGCTGATCTTCGAAGACTGCTTCGTGCCGGCAGAAAACCTGCTGGGCAAGGAAGGCGACGGCTTTATCGACGCCATGCGTGTTCTCGACGGAGGACGCATTTCGATTGCCGCGCTCTCTCTCGGCATGGCCGAGGGCGCATACGGAGCGGCCCTGAAGTATTCGAAGGAGCGGCAGCAATTTGGGCAGGCGATCTCGGAATTTCAGGCGATCCAGTGGAAGCTGGCCGACATGGCGACGGAAATCGAAGCGGCAAGACTTCTGACGTTGCGCGCCGCCGCGATGAAAGATGCGGGCATGAAGACCACGCTCGAATCGTCCATGGCCAAGCTCTACGCCAGCGAGGTGGCGGTCAAGTGCGCCAACGAAGGCGTGCAGATTCACGGCGGCTATGGCTTCATCAAGGACTATCCAGCCGAGAAGTTTTATCGCGACGTGAAGCTGTGCACAATTGGCGAAGGCACTAGTGAAATCCAGCGCCTGGTG
>Ga0187819_10001154_pt1 | contig 13648 bp, 14 predicted proteins | sample NC_wetland_sal_i_15_FD_132411 | JGI IMG/M metagenome (GOLD analysis project Ga0187819, IMG submission 132411) | Wetland sediment microbial communities from Neuse River Estuary, North Carolina, USA - SO4_4 | ecosystem: Environmental > Aquatic > Freshwater > Wetlands > Sediment | place: USA... | reverse complement strand
GCCAGCGGCTGGCGCCGGCCCTGGACGACCCCGCGCGGGAGGCCGCCGGGCACGTCCGCGTCGCCGAAGTCGCCCCCGTCCGGGTCATCCGCCCCTTCGGGGTAATCCGCCCCGTCGGCGTCATCGCCGGCGGTGCCATCTCCGACCGTGGAATCCCCGATGCGCGGGCAGACCACGTAGGCCTGCCGGCCCCGGCCGACTTCCTCCCTGACGCGTTCCCAGGCCCGTTCGAGGAACCTCGGCTTGTCGGCCGCCGGCACCACGTGCGTCGCGATGGCCGACCGCCCGGCGGGCAACTCGGTCAGCGTGGAGGTCTCCAGGTCGCCGTACACGGTCATGGCGACCGTCCTGGGAATCGGCGTCGCGGTCATGACCAGGACGTGCGGCCGGTTGTCCGCCGCCTTCGCGCGCAGCGCGTCCCGCTGCTCCACGCCGAACCTGTGCTGCTCGTCGATCACGACGAGGCCGAGGTCGGCGAACTGGACCTGCTCTTCGAGCAGCGCGTGCGTCCCGATGATGATGCCCGCGTCGCCGGTGAACACGTCGGTCAGGGCCGCGCGCCGGGCCGCGGCGCCCACCGACCCGGTGAGGAGGGTGACCCCGGTGGCGTGTTCGGCCGAGCCGAGCTGCCCGCGCTGGGCGAGCGGCCCGAGCATGTCGGTGACCGACCGGTAGTGCTGCTGGGCCAGCACCTCGGTCGGCGCCAGCAGCGCCGCCTGCCCGCCCGCGTCCACCACCTGGAGCATGGCCCTGACCGCGATGACCGTCTTGCCCGAGCCGACCTCGCCCTGCAGCAGCCGGTGCATCGGGTAGGCGCAGGCCAGGTCGCCCGCGATGGTCTCGCCCACCGCCACCTGCCCTGCCGTGAGCGTGAACGGCAGCGCGGCGTCGAAGGAGTCGGCGATCCCACCGCTCACGGGCGGCCGGGGCATGGCCGGCAGGGCGGCGGCCGCCAGCCGGCGCTGCGCCAGCGCGGCCTGCAGCGTGAAGGCCTCGTCCCACTTGAGCCGGTTCCTGGCCCGGCTCAGGTCGGCCTGGTCCAGGGGCCGGTGGATGGCGCGGATCGCCTCGGCCCGACCGACCAGCTCGTATCGTTCCCTCAGCTCGGCGGGGAGCGGGTCCTCCCCCGCGTCCAGCGTGCCCAGGACGGTCTTGACCGCCTTGGCGATGCTCCACGAGCTGAACTTGGCGCTGGCCGGGTACACCGGGAGCATCTCGGCGGCGAACTCGGCGGCCAGTTCGGCGGTCAGATCGGAGTTCGGTGGCGCGCCGGGGAGCAGCTCGCACTCCGGGTGGACCAGCTGGCGTTGCCGGCGGAAGGTGGACACGGTGCCCGCGAACATGCCGACGATGCCGGGCACGATCGGGCGGAGGTAGCCGGGCCGGTAGTTGCCCTTGAAGAAGAACGTCAGCACCAGCTTCGCGCGTTCGTCGGTGACCACGACCTCGGTCCGGCCGCGGCGGCCCTGGCCCGGCAGCGAGGGCAGCGGGTGATCACGGACCGACTCCACCCGCGCCAGCACGGTGACGTGGTCGCCGTCGCGGAGCGCGGACAGGTCGGTGAGCTCGCCGCGGGTGTAGTAGCGCCGCGGGTAGTGCCGGAGCAGGTCGCCGACGGTCTGCAGGCCGAAGGTGCTCTCGAGTGCCTTGCCGTTCTTGGGGCCGAGGGCCCGGATCAGCGGCTCGCGGAGCGTGGTCACACCTGGCAGCATAGAGGGGGAGAACGACACTCCGGTTCGCGCTCGGGGCCGGGGATCGGGTAAGCTTCGACGGCTGCCCGATCCGAGCGGCGTGACCGTAAACCCCTGATCAATGGAGCGAACCGTGGCTTCTGTCTGCGACGTATGCGGCAAGGGGCCGGGCTTCGGCAACAACGTCTCGCACTCGCACCGCCGCACCCGCCGCCGCTGGAACCCGAACATCCAGACCGTGCACGCCACCGTGAACGGCTCGCCCAAGCGGCTCAACGTGTGCACCTCCTGCATCAAGGCAGGCAAGGTCACCCGCTAGCAGGGCAGTGCTGCCCTGGCTCATCCGCCGGCGACGATCAGATGAAGTGATCCCAGCCGGCCTGGCCGACCCAGGCTTGGCCGTCGACCAGCACGCCCCGGCCCTGGCGCACCTCGCCGATGACCGTCCACCGGGACGGTAGCGCGACACCGCGCGGGAACGTGGCGGCCAGGGCGTGATCCTCGCCGCCGGTCAGCACCCACGCGAGGGCCTGCTCGCGGGCCGAGTCGGGTGGCTCGGGGGAGGCACCAACGCTCGTTCGGGATGAAGGATCTTCGTGTTGTACGGCGCGGGCCGCGTCGAGCAGCGGGGCGGGCGGGCGGAGCGTTTCCGCGGAAACGTCGATGAGCACGCCGCTCGCGTCCGCGATGTGGCCGAGGTCGGCGAGCAGGCCGTCGCTGACGTCGATCATGGCGGTGGCGCCCAGGTCGGCCGCCTGCGGTCCCGCGTCGTACGGCGGGGCGGGCCGCCGGTGGGCGGCGACCAGGGGGCCATCGGTGAGCCCGGCGGACAGCAGGGCCAGCCCGGCCGCGGCGGGCCCGAGCCGGCCCGCCACCGCGACCACCTCGCCGGGCGCCGCGCCGGACCTGAGCACGGGGGCCCGCCCGGCCAGGTCACCCAGGCCCGTCACCGCGAGCAGCACCGACGCGGCGCGGGCGGTGTCCCCGCCGGCGACGCTCGCGCCGGCGCGGGCGCACTCGGCGGCGAGCCCGGCCGCCAGCTCCCGCACCCAGCTGACCGGCAGGTCCCCCGGCAGCGCCAGCGCGACCAGAATCGCGGTAGGCACCGCGCCCATGGCGGCGACGTCGGCCAGGCTCCGGGCCGCGGCCTTGTGCCCGACGTCGCGCGCGCTGGACCAGTCGCGGCGGAAATGCCGCCCCTCGAGCAGGAAATCCGTGGTCGCGACCACCCGGCCGTCGGGCGCCGCCAGGACCGCCGCGTCGTCACCGATCCCGACCAGCGCCCGCTCCTGCGGCGGCAGCCACCCCGACAGCGCCTTGATCAGGCCGAACTCGCCGAGCTCGGCCACCGTCTGCGGGTCGTTACCAGCGATCGCGCCCACCTCTCCCTCCGGTCTGGACCACTACGGTAACGTGATGCCCTCAGGGCACATGTCCCGCAGCGCCCGAGGGAGGACCTCATGGTGGAGGCGTACATCCTCGTCCAGACGGAAGTCGGCAAGGCCGCCGACGTGGCCAACCAGATCGGCAAGATCGCCGGGGTCACGCAGGCGGAAGACGTCACGGGCCCGTATGACGTCATCGTGCGCGCCCACGCGGACAACGTCGACGACCTGGGCCGGCTCGTCACGATGCACATCCAGTCCGTCCCGGGGATCACCAGGACGCTCACCTGCCCCGTGGTGCACATCTGAGGAGTTCGGCCGCCAGCGGCGCGCTGCGCGGGCCGAGGCCCAGGGCAGCCGCGCCGCGCAGGTCGGCGGGCGTGTCCACGTCCCGGCGCAGCCCCGGTACGCCACGGAGGTCGAGTTCCACCGCGCCGCCCGCCGCGTGGCGGGCCCGGGATCCGAGCCCGAACGCCGGCCGGAACGGCATCCCCGGCCCCGCCGTGTACAGGGTCGTGCCGTCCCCGGCCGCGTCGGCCACGAACGCGGTGGGCCAGGCTGAGGCGGCCTTGAGGGCGCGCCCGATCTCCTCGGCGCGCAGCGCGGCCAGGTCGGCGGACAGGGCCGCCGACCCGTCGCCGGGCCAGCGCGAGCGGGCGTACGCGGCGCCGTGCCGCAGCGCGGCGTTGAGGCCGTCCCCGGGCTCGTCGGGGACCACCAGCGCGCCGAGTTCGGCCAGGGCGGTCCCCGCGACCTGATCGTCTGTGATGACAATCACACGCGCCGCCTCGGTGCAGGCCAGCACCGCGGTCACCGTGTCGCAGGCCAGGGCCAGCGCCAGTTCCCCCCGGCGCTCCCCGGCCAGCGCGGCGAGCCTGGACTTGGCCTGGCTGAGCACCTTGACGGGCATCAGCACGGACCAGGCCGGGGCATTATCGGTCATACAGTTGATCCTGCCTCGACACCGGAGCACCTGAACCAGCAGACTGACGGCATGAGCACCCAAAACACCTCCGACCAGCCTAAGGCCAGCGCCGACTGGACCTATTCCAAGGGCTGGCGAGTGTTCGTGGTGGCCATCCTGCGCGTGCTGCTGCGGCTGCTGATGCGGTACGAGTGGTCCGGCCGGGAGAACTTCCCGAAGACCGGCGGGGTCATCCTGGCCCCGAACCACCTGTCCTACGCCGACTGGCCCGCGGTCGCGCTGTTCAGTGACGCCTACGGGCACCGGTTCCCGGTGTTCATGATCAAGTCGGCGATCTTTGAGGTCAAGGTGCTCGGGCCGCTGATGTACAAGCTGGGCGAGCTGCCGGTCTACCGCGGGCGCGGCGACGCCGGGCTGGTGCTGAAGCAGGCCGAGCAGGCGCTGCGGAAGGGCGCGTGCGTGATCGTCTACCCCGAGGGGACGGCCTCGCGCGACCCTGACCTGTGGCCGATGGTGGGCAAGACCGGCGCGGCACGGCTGGCCCTGACCACGGGCGCGCCGGTGATCCCGGTCGCGCACTGGGGCGCGCAGGTCATCCTGCCCTACGGCACCTCCAAGCCCCACCTGTGGCCCCGTAAGACCGTGCGGATGGTCGCGGGCCCGCCGGTCGACCTGTCGGCGTACGCCGGGCAGCGCCTGTCCGCGAGCGTGCTGCGGGCGGCCACCGCCGACATCATGGCCGACATCACGGGGCTGCTGGCCAAGATCAGGCAGGAGACGCCTCCCGCCGTACCCTACGATCCCCTAGCCGCCGAGCAGCTTTCCGGCGATGGCCGAACGGCCGATGGTGCGCTGGCTGATGGTACTGGGGCCGATGCTGTTGCGACCGATGCTGTTGCGACCGATGCTGTTGCGACCGATGTTGTTGCGGGCGCTCCGGCTGTGCTCGATCAAGCGGAGGCGACGTCCGATGGAGCCGGCCCCGCATGAGGGCGGCGGTGATGGGCGCCGGCTCGTGGGGCACAACGTTCGCGCAGGTGCTCTGCGACGCCGGGACCTCCACCGTGGTGTACAGCCGCCGGGCGGAGCTGGCCAAGGCGCTGCGCGAGCTGAACGAGAACCCGGACTACCTGCCCGGGATCACGCTGCCCGCCGAGCTGGACGCCACCGCTGACCCCGCGGAGGCGCTGGCCGGCGCCGACCTGGTGGCGTTCGCCGTGCCCGCGCAGTCGCTCCGGCCGAACCTGGCGGAGTGGGCCCCGCTGATCCCGCCCGGCGCGCTGCTCGTCAGCCTGATCAAGGGGATCGAGCTGGGCTCTTGCCTGCGGATGAGTGAGGTTATCGTCGAGGTGCTCGGCGCCGACGCCGCCCGGGTGGCCGTGGTCACGGGGCCGAACCTGGCGGGCGAGATCGTCAGACGGCAGGTCGCCGCCACCGTCGTCGCCTGTACGGAGCCGGAGGGGGCGCTGGCGCTGCAGAGCGCGTGCCACGCGCCGTACTTCCGCCCGTACACCAACTCCGACGTGATCGGCTGCGAGCTCGGCGGCGCGGTGAAGAACATCATCGCGATCGCGGTCGGCATCGCGGTCGCGATGGGGCTGGGCGACAACACCAAGGCCACGCTGATCACCCGGGGGCTGGCCGAGATGGCCAGGCTCGGCTCGGCGCTCGGCGCGCAGCCGCAGACGTTCTCCGGCCTGGCCGGGATGGGCGATCTGGTCGCGACGTGCAGTTCGCCGCTGTCACGCAACCGGACGTTCGGGGAGAACCTGGGGCGCGGCCTGTCGGTGGCGTCCGCGGCCGCGATGACCGGCCAGACCGCCGAGGGCGTGGCCTCGTGCGGGCCGGTCCTGGAGCTGGCCAGGGGGCACGCCGTCGAGATGCCGATCACCGAGGTGGTCCAGGCGGTCACGCACGACGGGCTGCCGATCGAGGAGGCCGCGGCCATGCTCGCGTCGCGGTCCGCGAAGCCGGAGTGGTACGGGCCTCAGGGAGGTGACCATGGACATAGTGCGTAAGCAGGCCGGCGAAAACACGCGGGCAGTGCATCTTCCGGCCCCGCCCACGCCGCCGCAGGAGCCGCTCGGCACGCCGGTGTACCGGACCGCGGCGTTCGCGTTCGACACGGCCGAGGAGTACCGGGCCGTCCTGAACGACGAGATGCCGGGGTACACCTACAGCCGGATCGACAACCCCACGGTCGACGCGTTCGCCCGCGCGGTCGCGGCGCTCGAGGGGGTGAACCTGTCGCGGTGGCCCGCGGCCCAGGCGTTCGCCTCCGGCATGGCCGCGATCAGCGGGGTGTTCTGGACCTTCGCCCGGGCGGGCGCGCACGTGGTCGCGTCCTCCGCGGTCTACGGCGGGACGTACTCGTTCCTGCGCAACGTGGCGTCCCGGTTCGGCGTGGAGACGGACTTCGTCGACATCACCGACCTGGACCAGGTCCAGGCGGCCATCCGCCCGGCCACGAGGATCGTGTACACCGAGACGATCGCGAACCCGACGACGGCCGTCGCCGACCTGCGCAAGCTGGCCGACATCGCGCACGACGCCGGCGCGCTGCTGGTCGTGGACTCCACCCTGGCCCCGCCGGTCATCTGCCGGCCCCTCGAGCACGGCGCCGACCTGGTGCTCCACTCGGCGACGAAGTACATCGGCGGCCACTCCGACGTCACCGGCGGGGTGGTCACCGGGCGCATCGAGCTGATCAGCAACATCCGGAACGTGCGGGTCGATACCGGCGGGTCCCTCGCCCCCGACGACGCGTTCCTGCTCCGGCGCGGCCTGGAGACGCTGCCGCTGCGGGTGCGGCGGGCCTGCTCGACGGCCTCGGTGTTCGCCGCCGCGCTGTCCAGGCACCCGACCGTCCTGCGCGTCGACTACCCCGGGCTGCCCGAGCACGCCGGGCACCAGGTGGCGAGGCGGATCTTCGACGCGGGTCCGGAGGGGGTCAGGTTCGGCGCGATCGTCACGGTGACCCCGCACGGCGGGCGCGACGCGGGCATGGCGTTCGCCGACAAGCTGCGGCTGGCTCAGCTGGCTACGTCCCTCGGCGGGACGCACACCGTGGTGAGCCACGTGGCCACCACGACGCACCGCCAGCTCGACGACCGCGCGCTCGCGGCCGGGGGCATCGACCCCGGGGCGGTACGCTTCTCCATCGGCCTGGAGGACCCCGAGGACCTGATCTCCGACGCGTACGTGGCCCTGGAGTCCCTGTCCAGACCGTAGGGGGCTGTTGGCCGAGGATCTGGAGGATAGGTGCCTGGGCAGCGCAAGATCCGGGTGGCCGTGGTGTTCGGTGGCCGTAGCGCAGAACACGCCGTATCGTGCGCGAGCGCGGGGCTGATCCTTTCGGCCATCGACCCCGACCGGTACGAGGTGCTGCCGATCGGCATCGCCACCGACGGGCGGTGGGTGCTCACCTCGGGCGACCCGGCCCGGCTGGCGCTGACCGGCGGCACGCTGCCGACGGTGGAGTCGGTGGCCACGCCCGGTACCGAAGTTATGCCGCGGACTTCCGGGGGCCACGGGGGCGGGGGCGGCGGCACGCTGCAGGTCCACACCCCCGGTGAGGTGCCGCACGACCTCGGCGAGGTGGACGTCGTGCTGCCGCTGCTGCACGGGACCTACGGCGAGGACGGCACGCTGCAGGGACTGCTGGAGATGACCGGCACCGCGTACGCGGGCGCGGGCGTGTTCGCCAGCGCCGCCGGCATGGACAAGGAGTACATGAAGCTGATCATGGCCGCGCGCGGCCTCCCGATCGGCCGCCACGTGGTGGTCCGCGACCGCGACTGGACCAGCGGCCTGCCCGAGCGCAAGCGCGTCCTGGACGAGATCGCCGAGCTGGGGTGGCCGGTGTTCGTCAAGCCGGCCCGCGGCGGGTCGAGCATCGGGATCACGCGGGTCACCGGCCCGGCCGGACTGGAGGAGGCCATCGAGGCCGCGCGGGCCTGTGACCTCAAGGTGATCGCGGAAGCCGCGGTACCCGGGATGGAGGTCGAGTGCGCGGTGCTCGAGGGCCTCGACGGGGGGCCGCCCGACGCGAGCGTGCCCGGCCAGGTGGTCATCGACGAGCGTTCGGCGTTCTACGACTTCGAGGCGAAATACCTGGCCTCCGGGACCACCATGGTCATCCCGGCGCCGATCCCCGCGGCGGCTGCTGAGGAGGTCAGGCGGCTTTCCTGCCTGGCTTTCGACGCCATCTCCTGCGAGGGCCTCGCGCGGGTGGACTTCTTCTACACCCCGGCGGGGACGGTCGTGTTCAACGAGATCAACACGATGCCGGGGATGACGCCCGCCTCGGGGTTCCCGATGATGTGGGCGGCCAGCGGCCTGCCGCTGGCGCAGCTCGTCGACCGGATCATCCAGACCGCGCTGCGCAAGCGCTCCGGCCGTCCGTAGCTGACCCTGCTTCGCGACGGGCCTGACCCGCGGCCGACCTTCCTTTAGTGACCGGCCGCGGGTCCATGGCTCGACTCGACTCGCTACTTGCCGGGCTTCTCGCCGTTGACGAGGGCCTTGAAGTCAGCGCCCGGGCGGAACTTCGGCACCGAGGAACTCGGCACCTGGATCGTCGCCCCGGTGGCCGGGTTCCTGGCGGTGCGGGCGGGGCGCTCGCTCTTCTCGAAGACGCCGAACCCGGTGATGGCCACCTTGTCGCCGCTCGCTACGGCGTCCTGGATGGCCTCGAGCACCGCGTTCACGGCTTCGGTCGCGGGCTTCTTACCCCCCAGCCGACCCGAGATCGCGTCGACCAGATCACGCTTGTTCATATTCACTCCTGCGCTTCCCCCACTGGAGGTCGCGCGTGGGCTCCGTAACCGGATCGCGACCTCTGACCTGCCCGAAAGTAAGCGATCCAGCGCCGTTGCACAATAACCACCGGCACTTTCGCCGGCGTGTCGGCCGCAACTGCGCGCCGGGAACGACGCACCGGACCAGAAAGTCAGCAATCGCGGACATTCCGGCTACGGCCTGCAGCGACGCCTTACGGGCGGTCCCGCGCACGGGGCCGGGCGGCCCGGGCCGGCCCGGCCGGCCCGTGATCCGGGGCCGGGCCTACCGCTTGCGGTCGTAGAGCTTGGCGTAGTTGCCGCGCAGCATCGCCTCGCCCAGGGCGCCGTCGCCCGCCGCGGCCTGCATCCTGGCGACCTCGCCGGTGAAGTCACCCCAGGGCTCGTCGCTGGCGAACAGCACCCGGTCCGCGCCGATGCCGCGCCGTTCGATCTCGCTGGCCAGCCAGCGCGGCGCGAAGCCGATCGTCCAGCTGGTGTCGGTGTAGATCTGCTTGCCGGCCTCGAGCCAGTCGAAGAACCGGGTGCTGACCAGCTTGATGTGACCGCTCATGCCGCCGCCGAAATGGACCAGGTGGATCTTCACGTCGTCGGCGTAGCGGTCGACGAGCAGGCCGACCTGGTCGATGTCGGACGCCGCGCCGGGCGAGGTGTGCACGTGCACGACCAGGTCGTGCTCCCGCGCCGTGGCGAAGATCTGGTCAAGCTGCGGCTGGCAGGCCGGGTCATCGGGCCGCCCGCCGAGCAGGAAGCTGGTCTTCAGCGCCACCACGCCGGGCTCGCCGGCCAGCGCGAGCGCCGCGGTGGTGAGTTCGGCGTCCTGCGGGCGAGGGGAAACCCACAACCCGCACCTGATCCGGTCGTCCTTCGCCGCGGCCTCCAGGACCAGCGGATTGAAGCCGAACGAGATCGACGCGTCGGGAACCCCGTAGTTGGGCAGGACCAGCGCGCGGTAGACGCCATCGCGGTCGAGGTCAGCGATCAGCTCGCGGACGGTTTCCCGGGCCCGCATGTCCGGGTGGCAGGGCGGGCCGCCGTAGAAGGGGAAGGCAGGCATCTTGCCCAGATGCCGGTGTGCATCGTTGACGAGTCGCGTACCCATGTGCCCTTACGCTAGTGCCCTTACGTTTCCGATACAAGATTTACATCTCGCATAGGAACCGGATCGGCCCGTTGGGCCCGGTCAGGCGGTGACGGGGAGCCAGGTGGGACGTGCTTGCTCGAAGGCGGTGATCGCCTCGACGTGGCGGAGGGTCAGGCCGATGTCGTCGAGGCCCTCCAGGAGGCGCCAGCGCGTGTAATCGTCGAGGTCGAAGGGCGCAGTGATCCCCTTTCCGGGCGCCCGCACCATGCGGCCGGTCAGGTCCACGGTGATCTCGGTGTCCGGGTCGGCCTCCACGGCGTCCTGGAGGGCCGTCACAACCGGCTCGGGGAGCACCACGGGGAGCAGGCCGGCCTTGGTCGCGTTGGTGCGGAAGATGTCACCGAAACGGGGCGCGATCACCGCGCGGAACCCGTAGTCGGTCAGCGCCCACACCGCGTGCTCGCGGGACGACCCGGTGCCGAAGTCGGTCCCCGCGACGAGGATCGTCGCGCCGGCGTACTCCGGCCGGTTGAGGACGAACGTCGGGTCCTCGCGCCAGGCGGCGAACAGGCCCTCGGCGAACCCGGTCCGGCTGACCCGCTTGAGGTACTCGGCCGGGATGATCTGGTCGGTATCCACGTTGGTCCGCCGCAGCGGGACCGCGTGACCGGTGTGCGTGGTGAACGGTTCCATCGTCGGTCTCCTGTTACAGGTCGGCGGGCGCGGTCAGGTAGCCGGTCACGGCGGTGGCCGCGGCCACCGCGGGCGAGACCAGGTGGGTGCGCCCGCCCTTGCCCTGGCGGCCCTCGAAGTTGCGGTTGGAGGTCGACGCGCTGCGCTCGCCGGGGGCGAGCCGGTCCGGGTTCATGCCCAGGCACATCGAGCAGCCGGCCGCCCGCCACTGCGCCCCGGCCGCGGTGAACACGGCGTCGAGCCCCTCGGCCTCGGCCTGCGCGCGGACCTGCATGGACCCGGGGACGACGAGCATCCGGACCGACGGCGCGACCCGCCGGGCGCGCAGCACTTCCGCGGCGACGCGCAGGTCCTCGATCCGGCCGTTGGTGCACGAGCCGACGAAGACCGTGTCCACGGCGACGTCGCGCAGGGCGGTCCCGGGCTTGAGGTCCATGTAGGCCAGCGCGCGCTCGGCGGCGGCGCGGGCGTCCGGGTTGGCGAACGAGTCGGGGTCCGGCACGGACTCGCTGAGCGGCAACGCCTGGGCCGGATTGGTCCCCCAGGTCACGTACGGGGTCAGCGTCCCGGCGTCCAGGATCACCTCCCGGTCAAAGGCCGCGTCGGCGTCGGTCGGCAGGCCGCGCCAGTAGTCGAGGGCCGCCTCCCACGCGGCGCCTTCCGGCGCGTGCGGGCGCCCCTGCAGGTACGCGAACGTCACGTCGTCCGGGGCGACCAGGCCGGCCCGGGCCCCGGCCTCGATGGACATGTTGCAGACGGTCAGGCGCCCCTCCATGGACAGCGCGCGCACCGCGCTGCCGCGGTACTCCAGGACGTAGCCCTGGCCGCCGCCGGTGCCGATCCGGGCGATGATGGCCAGGATCAGGTCCTTAGGCGTCACCCCGTCGGGCAGCGTGCCGTCGACCGTGATCGCCATCGTCTTCGGGCGCTGCTGGGGCAGCGTCTGGGTCGCGAGCACGTGCTCGACCTCGCTGGTCCCGATGCCGAAGGCCAGCGCGCCGAACGCGCCGTGGGTGGAGGTATGGGAGTCGCCGCAGACGATCGTCAGGCCCGGCTGGGTGAGCCCGAGTTGCGGCCCGATGACGTGCACGATGCCCTGGCCCGCGTCCCCCATGCGATACAGCCGGATGCCGAACTCCGCGCAGTTCTTCCGCAGCGCCTCGACCTGCGTGCGCGAGACGGGATCGGTCACCGGGCTGCCGGGCCCTTGCAGCGGAACACCGGGCCCGGTGATCCCGGTGGTCGGCACGTTGTGGTCCTCGGTGGCGATGGTCAGGTCGGGGCGGCGCACCTTCCGGGCGGCCATCCGCAGCCCGTCGAACGCCTGCGGGCTGGTGACCTCGTGGACCAGGTGAAGGTCGATGTAGAGCAGGTCGGGCTCGCCTGCCGCGCTGCGCACCACGTGGGCGTCCCAGATCTTCTCGGCGAGCGTCCGGCCCATCGCGTTCTCTCCCTCTCTTGCCTCGCTTGCGTCTCGCATTTCGAGACGGCAGTATTCGTAGTATGAGCAACTCTAGCGGAGTCGGCGTTCTCGACAAGACCGTTTCCGTACTCTGCGCCCTGGAGAGCGGACCCGCCTCGCTGGCCCAACTGGTCAAGGCGACGGGACTGGCCCGGCCGACCGCGCACCGGATCGCGGTCGCGCTGGAAACCCACCGCATGCTGGCCCGCGACGCGCAGGGGCGGTTCGTGCTCGGGCCCCGGATCGGGGAGTTGGCCGCCGCAGCCGGCGAGGACCGGCTGCTGGCCATCGCCCACCCCGTGCTCGTCCAGCTCAGGGACGTCACCGGGGAGAGCGCCCAGCTGTACCGGCCGCACGCGGACACGCGCATCTGCGTGGCGGCGGCCGAGCGGACCAGCGGCCTGCGGGACACCGTCCCGGTCGGCGCCGCCCTGCCGATGTCCGCGGGCTCCGCCGCCCAGGTCCTGCTCGCCTGGGAAGAGGGCGGCCGCATGCACCGCGGGCTGCGCGGGGCGAAGTTCACCGCCACCACCCTCGCGCAGGTCCGCAGGCGCGGCTGGGCGGCCACCGCCGCCGAACGCGAGCCGGGCGTGGCGTCGGTGTCCGCGCCCGTTCGCGGGCCCGGCGGCCGGGTGATCGCCGCCGTCTCGGTATCCGGGCCGATCGAACGCCTGACCAGGTCCCCGGGGCGGCTGCACGCTGGGCCCGTGGTCGCCGCGGGCGAGAAGATCACCAAGCTGCTCCGTGACGGGTGAGGGTTAGGCCTGGGCCCGGCCAGGCGGCCCGATCGGCTGAACCTTACGCGATGACGGTGTCGGCGTCGCCGGAGAGCAGCAGTTGCGGAACCTGGCCGAAGGCATACGTGGCATCGGCCGTAAGCGTGAACGTCCAGATCACGTCATAGCGGTCATCTGGCCAGGCCTCCGGGATGGCGGTGCCGCTGACTAGCGGCAGCGCGGACGCCAGCGCCGGAATGTGGCTGTGCTCCCAGCAGATCAGCACCGCACCAGGGCCGCTGTTCAGCACGGCGGTGGCCAGCTGGGACTCCTGCCCCTTGGCGAAGTTGGCCGTTATCTCGACGCTTAGCCGGTCGGACAGCCCGCGGATCGTCTGGTGGGTCCTGTGGTCAGCGGTCTTGTCCCCATGCCCGTATGAAGGCGAGATCAGCATCCGGGGCACCTGGAGTCCCGCGCGCAGCGGACCGTGCCCGGGATCGAAGAGTGCCGCCAGTGCGCCGGATCGCTGCCAGCCGCGTGGCAGCAGCGAGTGCTCGTTCGGATTGCCCCGGAAATCTACGCCGGAGTGCGCGGCGGGATGCCTGGGCGCAGGGTCCTGTGGCTTCTCGCCATGGCGAATGATGTAAACGGCCTCCGGCGGCGCGACCTTGCTCGTCACGGACCGAGGCTACCGGGTACGGGACGGTGCGCCCCGGCGTCGGCCCGGACATACCAGGTCCGGGCAGACGCACGGGCACGACTGACTTAGGCGCGGTTAGACCGGGTCGCTGGCGTCAAAGGCGCGCAGGGTGGCGTCGGTGATGGTGCCGCAGGCGTCGCCCAGGTTCGGGTTGGTGGACGGCAGCTGCGCGAAGCCGTACAGGAACAGCTGG
>Ga0187819_10001153_pt1 | contig 13661 bp, 8 predicted proteins | sample NC_wetland_sal_i_15_FD_132411 | JGI IMG/M metagenome (GOLD analysis project Ga0187819, IMG submission 132411) | Wetland sediment microbial communities from Neuse River Estuary, North Carolina, USA - SO4_4 | ecosystem: Environmental > Aquatic > Freshwater > Wetlands > Sediment | place: USA: North... | reverse complement strand
TTCCGCGAGTTTCTCGTTGGACAAATGTCCGGTAGGGCTACCGACCCGCTGCTTGACGGACCAGGGATAGGGGCCGTTGCGCAGCATCTCGAGGTCGTGGTTGGATTCGATGACCAGGACATCGCAGGCGCGCAGGTTGTCCTTGACGTTGGCCAGCAGACGTCCGAGGTCGGTGGCGATGGCGATTTTGATGCCTTCGGCGCGAAAGGTGAAACCTACCGGATCCACGGCGTCATGCGGGATGGTGAAGGGAGTAACTTCAATGTCCCCGATGCGGAAGCCATGGCCGGAAGAGAAGAATTCCAGGCGATCGAGTTGCAGGCGCTCGCCCATGGCATCGCGCATCGCCCTTGACCAGGCTTGATGAGTAGCGCCGGTCATGAAAACGGGAATTTGCAGTTTCCGAGCGAGCACCAATAAGCCCGATACATGGTCGGTATGCTCATGGGTGATGAGAATGGCGGACAGCGAATGGGGATCGTCTCCCGCAGCCTTCATGCGCTTGAAAGTCTCGCGGCAGGAGATTCCCGCGTCCACCAGAATGCGGGTGGACGAACTCTGCACCACCGTGCTGTTTCCCCGGCTCCCACTTGCCAGGACGGAGACCGACACAGCCATGCGCGCAGCATACTCCCTTGCACTGTGGAAACAGAAGTAACTTTCTGGCTAGCCGGTACTTTTGAGCGGGACCGCTTTCAGCTGTCTGCTATCAGCTATCAGTTTTCACAGCCGTGGCACCGCGGGGCCGCGCCCCGGACGAGGCCGGGGCTACGTGATCTTCGGCACAGAATCAATTAACGCGCGGCATTGCAGTATTCTCGTCGCATTCCAGATCGAAGCTGACAGCTGAAAGCTGAGAGCTTACAGCTTAAGCGCCGGCTACAAAATCACCCGCTCATCCCCCACGCGCCGCGTTACGTGTTCGCGATCGAGATACTCCAGCAAAGGAATCGCATATTTGCGGCTGACGCCGGTCAGGTCTTTGAAGCGCGCCACATCGAGTTTAGGTGACTTTGCTTTTTCTGCGACCATGCGTTGGCGTAGATCGACAAGAGCGTCCCGGTGAAAGACCAGGTCATCGGAAATCTTTATCAATACCCTATCGCGCAGCAGTAGGGTGACGATCTTTTGCGCCCGAACTTTATCGACCTTCAAGCCGGCGAGCACATCTTTCAGCGCCGGCACTTTGAGGCCGGCGGTGGCGAACGCTGCCTCGATAACTTTCTTCGACTCGGCTTCCTCATCCTTCATGACTACGCCCCGCCCCGCCAGACGCACCAGTTCGCCGTGCACTTCAATCTTCCGGGCTTGCAGTGCGTCGTCGAAGACGTGGGCAAAGACTGCAGGCGCGACCCCGGAAAAACGTCCACGCAATTCTTCCTTGCTCATGCCGGCGACCAGGGCATTGTGTTTATGGAAGGCTTCGAGCGCGGACATAAGATCTTTGCGAACGAGGTCCAACGCTGGCTGGGAGATGAAGGTGTCACTAATGCGGACAATCTCAGGACTAGCCGCAACCCCGGAAATCACCTGTTGGGCAAGCCAGCCGGTGCGTGCGACCGCCTCCGCGAGCCCGAGGCCCCTGGCGCCGCTTGCAATTACCCGGGTGCGCAACATACCAGCCCTTAATTCTTCAGCAAGCACTTTGAGGAAGTGAGCGTATTCCGCCGTGTCCTTCACTTTTCTCGGGGGAGAATTCTCCACCACCACGCCTCCGCCAATCGTGATCACCGGCGAAAACTGGCGAATGATGAAACGATCGCCGGGCAGGAGCAGGGTGGGATCAGTCAATCGTAGCTGCGCGAAGGCGCTTTCGCCGGGGCCAACTTGCTTTTTGCCATACAGGACGACGCTGGCAATGGTTTCGGAAGTGTAGGAATGGAAGTGCACGCGGGCGCGGTCTTTGAGCGGCTTGGCGAATGGCAGCAGCGACAGTTCTACGTCCACGCGCGAGGTGGTATGAAACGTGTCCGCGGGAGCGAGCACCATGCCGCGCGCTAGATCTTCAGTGCTCGCCCCCGCCAGGTTCAGCGCGGTGCGTTGCCCAGCCACTGCCTGCTCCGCGGGCTTTCCGTGAACTTGCACGCCGCGCACCCGCACCCGCTGACCTTTGGGAAAGAGCTCCAATTCGTCTTCCTTGCGGATAGTGCCGGAGACCAGCGTGCCCGTAACCACTGTCCCAAAGCCCTTCATGGTGAATACTCGATCGATGGGGAGGCGCGCGAGAGCGCGTGAATCTTTTGCCGGAACCTCGCCTGCGATCCTGACAAGTTCCCGCTTGAGATGGTCTATTCCGGCTCCGGTCAATGAACTGACGGCGACGATCGGGTTGGGGCTACCCAGAAACGACCCACGCAGAAAATCTTCTACTTCCAAACGCACGACATCCAACGTTTCAGGATCGACGGCATCGGACTTGGTCAACACGGTGATGCCGCGGCGTACCGAAAGCAAGCGGCAGATATCAAAGTGTTCGCGAGTTTGCGGCTTGATCGATTCATCGGCCGCAATCACCAGCAGGACCAGATCGATTCCGCCCACGCCAGCCAGCATGTTGCGCACAAAGCGCTCGTGGCCGGGAACATCGACGAAGCCCAACCGCAGAGTTTCGCCGTCCGGCATGGGCAACTCGAGATTGGCAAAGCCGATATCGATGGTGATGCCGCGGCGCTTTTCTTCTTCCAGGCGGTCGGCATCGATGCCGGTGAGCGCCTTCACCAGCGCAGTTTTGCCATGATCGATGTGGCCGGCGGTGCCAACGATGACGGATTTCATGCCAACATCATGATACAAGCTGGAGGGTACCAAACCGGCGCAGTATAGGCCGGCTTGATATGCCCGCAGAAACATCTTTTCCCCGTTCGTTCCAGATGCGACAATAGACTTTCCTCATGACTACTGCTTCGACTCTTGCCATTACTCCAGAACTCGTCCGCGAGCACGGCCTCACGCCGGAAGAATACGAGAAGATCAAAGAACTTCTTGGCGGGCGAGAGCCCACGATTACCGAATTGGGTATTTTCAGTGTGATGTGGAGCGAACACTGCTCGTACAAATCTTCGCGCGTGCATTTGAAACGCTTGCCGACGCGCAGCCGGCGCGTGGTGCAGGGGCCGGGCGAGAATGCGGGCATCATCGATATTGGGGATGGCTGGGCGTGCGCCTTCAAGATCGAGTCGCACAATCATCCTTCGTTTATTGAGCCGTTCCAGGGAGCGGCCACTGGAGTCGGTGGTATTCTGCGCGACATTTTTACCATGGGAGCACGGCCAGTCGCGGTGATGGATTCGCTGCGGTTTGGGCCGATTGTTCCATCAACGGCGGCGGACAAGAGTGTCCGCCCGACACAAACCAGCACGGGCGGGACGCCCGCGCCTGCGCAAGCGGAGATTCACAAGAACCATTCGCTGCTGGAAGGCGTCGTCAGTGGCATTGCCTCTTATGGAAACTGTTTTGGCGTGCCCAACCTTGGTGGTGAGACCAAGTTTGAAGCTTGCTATTCGGGCAATCCGCTGGTGAATGCTTTTGCGCTGGGACTGGTGCGGCGCGATCAGATCTTTTACGCGAAGGCTGCCGGCGAAGGCAATCCGGTGATTTATGTGGGATCGAAAACCGGGCGCGATGGCATTCACGGCGCCACCATGGCCAGCGAGGAATTCAGCGAGGCTTCGGAGGCGAAGCGGCCCAATGTTCAAGTGGGCGATCCGTTTCTCGAAAAGTTGCTGCTCGAAGCCTGCCTTGAAGCCATGCAGACGGGCGCGATTGTAGGCATCCAGGACATGGGCGCGGCGGGGCTAACTTGCTCGACCTGCGAAATGGGAGCGCGGGGACATGTGGGGACGGAGATTGAACTCGATCGCGTGCCGCAGCGTGAGACTGGCATGAGCGCTTACGAGATCATGCTCAGCGAATCCCAGGAGCGCATGCTGCTGGTCGCGCAAAAAGGCCGCGAAGAGGAAGTCTTCCGAGTATTTGAGAAGTGGGGTCTGGACGCGGTGGAAATTGGCCACGTTACCAATGACGGCAAAATGCGGGTGCTTCATCACGGGGAAGTTGACTCTGAGATTCCGAACGAGGCGTTGACCGACGACGCGCCTGTTTACAAGCGCCCGATGGAACGATGGGAGGCGCCGGTGCCGCGGGAGATGCCTGAATCGATCAAGCTGGCCGAAGGCGGCGATTTCACCGGCAACCTGAAGCGGTTGCTGGCCAGTCCGAACATTTGCGGCAAGCGCTGGGTTTGGCAGCAGTATGACCACATGGTGCAAACCAACACCGTCGAGGCCCCGGGGGCTGGCGATGCGGGCGTGATTCGCATCAAGAATTCAAATCCTCACAGTTTGGAGCGTGGGCTGGCGATGGCACTGGATGGCAACAGCCGCTGGTGCTATCTCGATCCGCAGCTTGGAGCCATGCACGCCGTGGCTGAGGCGGCTCGCAACGTGGCCTGCGCAGGAGCGACTCCAGTCGGCGCAACCAACTGCTTGAACTTTGGCAACCCGGAGAAGCCTCCCATCATGTGGCAGTTCTCGAAGGTGATCGACGGCATCACCAAGGCTTGCGAAGAACTGGACGTTCCGATTACTGGCGGCAACGTCAGCTTCTATAACGAAACTTTAGGCGAAGGAATTTATCCGACGCCGGTGATTGGGATTGTTGGCATTCTAGACGACGTTCACAAGGCGGTGTTTCCGCACTTCCGCGAGCCGGGGCGTGCGATCGTTCTGCTGCGTGCGTCGGAACCGGGCGACCTTACCGATGCAGAATCCGAGTTTGGCTCGTCCGAATATGCCAAGGAAATTTTAGGTGCGGTGTGGGGATTTCCTCCGGCGCTCGAATTGGAGCGAGAGGCAGCGTTGCAGAAAGCGATGGTCGAGATGATCGGCGCTGGGTTGGTGGATTCCGCGCATGATTGCTCGGAGGGTGGAATTGCAGTCGCGCTGGTGGAGTCGGCTTTTGCTAAGGGCGTTGGTTTCCAAGTGAATGTGACATCGCTCGGATTGCCGCCGGAGTTTGTGCTTTTCGGCGAGGATGCAAGCCGTATCGTGATCTCGTGCGACCGGCGTAATCTGGCGCGAATCCAAGGGGTAGCGGCGAAATTTCGGTTGTCTGCGCAGGAGATCGGCGAGACGGCTTCGGAACAAGTGGAGATCCGGCTCGACGCCGGAGTGGTGGTGTCGGCGACGGTAAGCGAGTTGCGCAATTCTTACGAAGGGGCGCTGGAGGCGGCGTTGCGGGCGGATCCGGAGGCGGTTGTGGTTGGTTGAGAAGCTGCCGAGCTTTGCTCGGCCGGACGGGTCGAAGACCCGTCCCCACATGGTGGGTGGTTGCGACTGCTGAAAGCTGACAGCTGAGGTCTGAGAGCTAAATGCTAACTTTCGATAAATTTCGCGATGAATGTGGGGTCGTGGCGATTTATGCGCACCCCGAGGCGGAGACGCTTGCTTACCTGGGGTTGCACGCTTTACAACACCGGGGTCAGGAGTCGGCTGGCATTGTGACCTCCGATGGCATGGCTCTGCACATGCACAAGGCTATGGGCTTGGTTGCCGACATTTTTCAAGAACCAGTTCTGGCCAAGCTGCGGGGAACGCTGGCAATCGGGCACACCCGCTATTCGACGGCCGGGGATTCGGCGTTGCTGAATGCGCAGCCCATCATGGTGCAATCGAATAAGGGCATGATGGCGCTGGCGCACAATGGCAACCTGGTCAACGCGCAGGATATTCGCCAGCGGCTGGACAGCCAGGGTTCCATTTTTCAAACGAACAGCGACACGGAAGTGATCGTGCACCTAATCGCGCTTTCGAAAGAGCAGACGCTTCCCGAAGCCATTGCGGATGCCCTGCGCAGAGTTGAAGGCGCGTTTTCGCTGGTCATGATCAGTCCGGACCGGATTTTTGCGGCGCGCGACCCGCGCGGTTTTCGGCCGCTTGCCATGGGAAGGATTCCGGCGCATGCCGGAGCAAAGCAGGACACTATTGTGTTTGCCTCGGAGACTTGCGCTTTCGATCTGATTGGCGCCACGTTTGAGCGCGATGTTAAGCCGGGCGAGTTGATCGTCGTGGGTCCGGAGGGAATTACGTCGCGGACGTATACCGCGCCTCTGCCGCAATCCAGCTGCATCTTCGAGCATGTGTATTTCTCGCGGCCTGACAGCCGGGTTTTTGGGCGGGCGGTGCAGGAGAGCCGCGAGGAATTGGGTCGGCAACTGGCGCGGGAGGCGCCGGCGGAGGCCGACGTCGTGGTTCCGGTGCCGGACTCCGGCGTCACCGCCGCGGTGGGCTATGCGGCGGAGAGCGGGATTCCTTTCCGCTTCGGGCTAATCCGCAATCATTATGTGGGACGTACGTTCATCGAGCCGCGTCAGAGCGTGCGCGACTTTGGGGTGAAGCTGAAGATTAATCCGGTGCGCAGCCTGCTCGAAGGCAAGAGAGTGGTGCTAATTGACGATTCGATTGTACGCGGCACTACCAGCCGCAAGATCGTGCGCATGGTCCGCAGCGCTGGGGCCAAGGAAGTGCACATGCGCATCTCGTGTCCGCCAACTATTTCCCCCTGCTTCTACGGGGTGGACACACCTTCGAAAAAAGAACTGATCGCGGCCAATAAGTCGGTAGACGAGATTCGCGAGTTCATCGGTGCGGACTCCCTGGGCTATCTCTCGCTGCCGGGGTTGAAGAAGGCCTGCGGCGATGGCGATAAAACCAGCTACTGCTCCGCCTGCTATACCGGCGTATATCCGACCAACTGGGTCGATGTGGAAGAAATTCAGCCGGCCAGCGTGGGCAAGCGGTAGCCGCGCTCGCGATTCGTAGGCCGTTTTTACTTGCGGATTAATTGAGAAAATATGTCCGGTACAGCGTGTCACGCTGCACCGGTTTGAACCCGGCGTCGCGGATAATCCGGCGTAGCTCTTCTTCCGTCGTGCAGTTGGTGACGCCCGCCGCGCGTACTACATTTTCTTCCAGCATGACCGAACCCACATCGTTGCCGCCGAATTGCAGGCCGAGCTGGCAGACTTTTAATCCCTGCGTCACCCAACTGGATTGCACATTCAGAAAATTCGAGAGGTAAAGGCGCGATATCGCCAGCACTTTCAAATACTCGACCGCCGTGGCCTCATCCCAGTGTCGACCGCCTAGAGCGGTATTTGTAGGTTGAAAGCTCCAAGGAATAAATGCCGTAAAGCCGCCAGTTTCTTCCTGCAATTCGTAGAGCCGCTGGAAATGATTCACGCGGTTTTCGTAGGTTTCACCGACGCCGAACATCATCGTCGCGGTCGTTCTCATCCCTAAGTTGTGGGCCGTGCGATGCACGTTGAGCCAGTCCTCGGTCAGGCACTTCAGGCGCGCGATCTTGTAGCGGACCTCGTCGTCCAAAATCTCGGCACCACCGCCGGGAATTGAATCCAGGCCCGCATCGCGCAGCCGGGCAATGGTGTCGCGAATACTTAGTTCGCTGTATTCCGCGATGGCGATAATTTCCGACGCGGAATAGCAATGCAGGTGAATTTTTGGAAAACGCTGCTTGATGCCGCCCAGCATCTGCTCGTGCCAGTCGATTTTCAAGTCGGGATGCAGGCCGCCCTGCATCAGCACCCCGGTTCCGCCCATTTCGACGGTTTCGCGAATCTTTTCGTAAATCGTATCGAAATCGAGGATGTAGCCCTCTTTCGCCTTCGGCCCTTTCAGCGGGCGATAGAAAGCGCAGAAGGTGCAGTACTCGGTGCAGTAGTTGGTGTAATTAATGTTGCGATCAATGATGTAGGTGGCCACGCCTTCAGGATGGAGCTTGCGCCGCACCGCATTGGCTTCCATGCCAATGCCGATCAAGTCGTCGGAGCGAAACAGGTCGAGAGCTTGCTGCTTGGTCAGGCTCATGGGCGATCAAAAGCAACTGCGTCAATTTTAGCGGACGCAGGCGGGTTGCTCCAAATTGAAAGCAGCATCGGCAATGTCCCAATTTGTCCGCTAGTGACTCCTCCTCTGCGGCTGTTCTCAGCGCTCCCTGGATTTAAGACTTTATGTTTGCCGAAGTCTACCTAAACCTTAAAACCGCAGAGAGCGCTGAGCAGGGCCGCAGAGTACGCGGAGAAAAGCAGACGTTTTTTTACTGAAACTGATAGATTCCCGCAGGGTCAGGCCGCGCTACGATGGGCGGGGGCATCCATCTTACTTCTATAGCGGAGATACTGGATCAACGAGAGAATTCCGCCCACCACCGCCAACCCAATCAATATGCCTAACGCCGGTGCCTCGTATTGCGCAAAGAAGCGAACGATGTGTCTTCCATAGCGCGCTCCCAGGTATGCAGCTATCCCATAGCGAATTCCGCGGCCGACGACCAGAGCGCTCAAGAATTTCTTTCGCGAGTATTGCAAGGCCCCCGCCGCCAGCAGGAAGGGTACAAAAGGGAAAGGCGGAGGCAGCAAGGCCGGAACGGCAATCGCCCCGAATCCCCATCGTTCGAATCGCCCGTAGACTTTCACGGCTCTTCTTTTCGAGAGCCTGCGTTCCAGGGCTTGCTTGCCGCCCTTTCGGGCCAAACTGTAAGTAATGTAGCCGCCGAGCACGGCTCCAATCGTCGCCATCAGTGCGTAATAGAACCACGGCTCGCGATGCCGGGCCGCCAGGTAGATAGTGAGGACGTCCATGCTGCCGGTCAGCGGGATGACGGAGTTGTCCGCAATTCCCAACAGAATCAGCCCTGGCCCACCCAGCCGGCGCAATCGCACCCAGGTGGAAACGGCGAGCAACGGATGGACGTGTGGCAGCATGCGAGTGGTAGAGGCAGTTTACAGTGGCGGAGTTGTATGAGCGACTTAGGGGTTAAATCATTGCGGCTTTCGCCGCATCCAGAAAAGATAACTGAGGCGGAGGCGGCAGGGCTCCGCATTCCTGGGCGTATTGATAGAACAGCTTCATGCCTTCTAGACACTCTGCGTCCAGCCAATAGTGGATGTTCTCGGTCAGATACTTTTTGACTTCCTCCTGACTCAAGCCCAAGCGCGGCGCCCATTCGCGAGCCATGCGACCAAGGCTGTCCGGCAGTAATCCATGATCGCGTGAATCCTGAAAGACGGTGGCGAGATCCAGGTTGCGCGGCGTGTCGTTCAACGCCGCCTGCCGTATGGCCCAGAAGGCAAAGACAAACGGCTTGCCGGTCAAACGGATCCACTCCTCGGCGAGGTCGTAAGTGCGATATTGGGAGCGGTCGACCTTTAAGGCGGGATCCCCAATCACCAGCGCAGCATCGTTCGTCGTCAGCATCGGTTCGATGTCCGGCGCCATCGCGGTAAAGGTTCTGCCGCCGCCCCACCACTTCGCAAACAGAATTTTGATCAGCGCGACCGAGGTCATGGACGAAGTATCCAGCGCCACGGTGCGAATTTTTTCCAACGGAAGTTTGCTGACTAGCAGGATCGAGCGAACGGCGCGTCGGGAAGCGATGGCTACTCCAGGAAGAATGGCAAGATCTGGGATGCTGGTGTAGGCGGCCGCTGGAATGATGCCGATATCCGCCGACCCCGCGCGCAAACTGGCGGCGCACTGGGAAGGAATGGTGTAGGAAATGTCGAAGCTTGAGCGAGCCTCGGAAGCAGCGTCAGCGTGCTCGAAGTCCCACATCAGGGGCGCAGTATTAAGGTAGGAGATGGCGGAAATCTGTAGCCGTTTCATGGGGGCCAAGGATCGATTCTAACCGAAACCGATGTTCATCTTACCTTGACAGCAATTTCCCCACGTGTATAGATGCGGCAAGGGACCTTAGGAGGTCGCAGTGTCCGAAGGCGTCGCCGGAGTCTGCAAAACGAGTGAAAACTCCATGCAGTGGCTCGCGCTGGCTCTGACGCCGGGCTTGGGACCCACGAAAGCTCGCCGCGTCATTGAGTTTTTTGGCGGGGTACAAGCCGTATTTCAGGCGTCCCTGACTGAACTGGAAGCTGCCGGCCTGCGCGCGGTCTCGGCGCAATCACTCGGCACCGGACGTTCCATGGAACTGGCGCAGGACGAACTGGGCAAGGCCGCAGACGCCGGGGCACGAATCGTCGCCTTCGACGACCCTGACTACCCGGCGCAACTGAAGCAGATTTACGATCCGCCGCTCATTCTTTATGTGCGCGGGAATGAAGAAGTCATTACGCAGCCCGGCATCGCGCTCGTCGGTACGCGCCACCCCACACCTTACGGATCGGGTATGGCTGAGCGCCTGGCCTGCGACCTAGCGGTGCGCGGCCTGGTAATTTTCAGCGGCATGGCCCGGGGCATCGATACCGCAGGGCATCGCGGCGCGATTGCCGGAAAGGGTAAAACGGTGGCGGTATGGGGCACGGGGATCGATGTCCTATATCCCAAGGAGAACAGCCGACTGGTAGAACAAATTCTTGCTTTAGGCGGCGCGGTCATCTCCGAATTCCCTATCGGCACGTTCCCCGCGCCACAAAACTTTCCGATTCGCAACCGCATTATCAGCGGAATCTCGTTGGGAGTTTTAGTGGTGGAAGCAGCGGAATATAGCGGCACGCGCATTACCGCGCGCTGCGCCTTGGAGCAGAATCGCGAGGTCTTCGCTGTGCCCGGTAATGTCACCAACAAAGGCTCCTGGACCCCGAACACCTTGATCAAACAAGGCGCCAAGCTGGTAGCAACGTGGGAGGATATTTGGGAGGAACTCCCGACCCAAGTACGACTTACGCTGCAACCCGAGGGCGGCAATGAATCGCGAGAGGAGCAAACCGCATCTCTATTCGGAGAAGCTGAGCTGTCGCCACACGAAAAGAAGATTTTCGCGCTCCTCAAGGCCGACGAATCCACTCACATCGATGAAATTGTGGAAAGGCTGGAGCCGGCGCTGTCTTCCTCCGAGATATTCGCCGCCCTATTCGAATTGGAGTTGGCAGGTAAGGTGAAGCAGCTGCCGGGGAAGAATTTTGTTAGAAGCTTTTGAGCTTTCAGCTATCAGCTTTCAGCCGGATGGGCGACTTTTGGAGGTGATTCACGTGCAGAGCTTCAAGAATCTCAAGGTTTGGGAGAAAGCTCACGTTCTGACGCTCGATGTGTACAAGTTGAGCAAATCCTTCCCCCGCGACGAAATCTACGGGTTGACCAGCCAGATGCGCAGGTCGGCAGCTTCTATCGGCGCGAATATTGCCGAAGGTTCCTGCCGTAAGGGTGATTGCGAATTAGGACGGTTTCTCCAAATTGCAATGGGTTCAGCTAGCGAACTTGAATACCATCTACTGCTAGCACACGACTTGGAACTATTAAGGTTGCTAGATTACCGGCGGCTTTCAGACGAAGTGATTGAAGTAAAACGTATGCTGGCCTCGTTCATTCATAAGCTGAAAGCTGAGAGCTGATAGCTGCGGCGGGAAACTTGTTGCCGCCGCCGCATTCGTGCTAGTTTCAAAAACATTGAGGACACATTGGCCAAAGGCTTAGTTATCGTTGAGTCGCCCGCCAAGGCGAAGACCATCCAGAAATATCTGGGGAAGGGCTTCACTGTGGAGGCTTCGCTCGGCCACGTAAAGGATCTGCCCAAGAGCACTCTCGGGGTCGACGTCGACAACAACTTCGAAACCGAGTACATCGTCATCCCCGGCAAAGAGAAGGTCGTCGCCAGGCTGAAGAAGCTGGCGAGCGGGATGGACTCGATCTACCTCGCGCCCGATCCGGACCGCGAAGGCGAGGCCATCGCCGCCCACTTGGCAGAAGAGCTCGGTGACGGCGCCAAAGCGAAGAAGAAAAAGAAAAAAAGCAAGAAGGATGCTGAGCCGGAGCCTGAACGCATCCGTCGCGTCACGTTCAATGAAATCACGCAGCGGGCTGTACGCGAAGCTTTTGAGCATCCGCGGGACATTGATCAGAATCTGGTGGATGCGCAGCAGGCCCGGCGCGTTCTTGACCGGCTGGTGGGCTATCAGGTTTCTCCTCTGCTCTGGGATAAAGTCCGCCGAGGCCTGTCGGCGGGGCGCGTGCAGACGGTGGCTTTGCGGCTCATCGTTGAGCGGGAACGTGAAATCAAGGCGTTCGAAAAGAAAGAATATTGGACGATCGACGCCAATCTCGCAGGGCTGAAACCTCCAGCTTTCGACGCGCGTTTTCAGGGCAAAGGCGAAGAGAAAATTGAAGTCACGAATGGCGAGGACGCCGAGAAGATCCGCACCGCGCTGGAGAAAGCCGACTGGTTTGTACGCACGGTCGATCGCAAAGAGCGCCGCCGCAACGCGACTCCGCCATTCACTACCAGCAAGCTGCAGCAGGATTCCTCGCGCAAACTCCGTTTCAGCGTGAAGCGCACGATGATGATCGCGCAGCGCCTTTACGAAGGCGTGGAACTGGGCGAGGAAGGCCTGGTCGGCCTCATTACCTATATGCGTACCGACTCGGTGAGAGTTTCGAATGAAGCGCTCAGCGAAGTGCGCGAGTATATCAAGTCACAGTATGGTGATCCATACCTGCCGGAGGCCCCTAACACCTATAAAGAAAAGAAGGCAGCGCAGGCTGCCCACGAAGCCATTCGGCCAACGTCGGCCATGCGACATCCCGATCAGATCAAGCAATATCTCAAAGAAGACGAATACAAAGTTTACAAGCTGATCTGGCAACGGTTCGTCGCCTCACAGATCACGCCCGCGGTCTTCGACCAGACCACGGTGGACATTGACGCCAAGTCAGGCGCGGATACCTTCTGGTTCCGGGTCACTGGCTCCGTACTCAAGTTCGACGGATTCCTCAAGGTTTACGAAGAGTCCAAAGAAGGCAAAGACGAGGAAGACGAAGAACTTAAGCATAAGCTTCCTGTACTGGAGCCGGGGCAGAAACTGACGCTCAAGGCACTGAAGCCGGAGCAGCACTTCACCGAGCCTCCGCCGCGCTACAACGAAGCTTCGCTGGTGAAGGAACTGGAAGAGCGCGGTATTGGCCGTCCATCGACGTATTCCGCCATTCTCAGCACCATCCAGGAGCGCCAATATGTGCAGAAATTGGGCGGCAAGTTTACACCTACGGAAATCGGCCTGGTCGTAACCGATCTTCTAGTAGAAAACTTCCCTGACATCTTCGATATCCTTTACACCGCCCGTCTCGAAGAAGAACTGGATGAGATCGAAGAAGGCAAAGAAACGTGGACCGGTGCGCTCGCCGAATTCTACAAGAAATTTGAGAAAGACCTCCGCTATGCCTCCAAGCACATGGAGAACATCAAGCGGATGGAGAAGCCCACGGATGAGAAGTGCGAGCGCTGCGGTTCGCCGCTGGTGATCAAGTGGGGCAAGCACGGTTCGTTTTACGCGTGTAGTTCTTACGACAAAGACGATCCCAATAGCTGCACTTTCACCAAAGAAAATCCGATTAACCTGCCCGATTTGGATTCAGCGGATCTGCAGGAGACGACGCAGGAAGAATATTGTGAAAACTGCGGCCGGGTGATGGTACTGAAGCGCGGCCGCTTCGGCCAGTTCATGGCATGCACCGGGTATCCTGATTGCAAGACCACCCGCCGCCTCGATCAGGGCAAGAAAGTTCCAGACATCCCCTTGGACGAGCTGTGCCCGAAATGCGGACGCAATATGATGATCCGCCATGGCCGCTACGGCGAGTTCACTACCTGCAGCGGATATCCGGATTGCAAGTATGTGAAGCAGAATTTCATTGGCGTGA